>Ga0315339_1002341_pt1 | contig 14555 bp, 11 predicted proteins | sample ASW17metaG_FD_204514 | JGI IMG/M metagenome (GOLD analysis project Ga0315339, IMG submission 204514) | Ammonia-oxidizing marine archaeal communities from Pacific Ocean, United States - ASW #17 | ecosystem: Environmental > Aquatic > Marine > Oceanic | place: USA: California | collected 2016-12-05
AGCAATCTGAGGAATTCGACAACTGATGGCCCCACACCACGCCCACCACCTGCCACCTGGACCTCGCCTGTCTCCCGCTGCGCGCCAACACCCACGCGCAGCGGCTCAGTAGGCACAGCTCCCCTGCCAGGGACCAGCTCTTCTGGCGCGACGATGTCTTCAGCGCCAAGCAGGTTCAGCTGCTGGTCTGGCTGGTAGGTCTGATCAACTGCCATAGATTTTGCTCATTAAAAAACCCCGCACGAGCGGGGCGTGATAACCAATGTGTTCGAGATCATTGCGCTTGCGGCTGCTCCTGATCCTGCGTCATTTCGGCGAGACCAACGCCGCCTGTCAGCGTCATGATCGCTTGGCCGAGCCGCTTGAGCGAGTCGCGCATCTTGTCTGTGATCTTGATGTGCGGCATTAAAAATGTGTCTCCTTCCAATCCGAAATCACTTGCAGGGTTTTCATCGATCTTCATTGAAGGATCAAACTTTTTGATGAACTTGTTGACGACCTTCGGAATCGTTTTGTCATACAAGTCGCGCGGTGCGTTGTATCGCTGTACCTGCACGGTGCCTGGAGTCCAGGCGAAATAGTCGTAGCCTTCGTCGACGGCTTTGCGCAGAAGGCTGAGGATGACAATGCGCGGCCAGCCACGTTCGTCCATAGACTTGAACGGCATATCGGGTCGGCTATGCGGGCCTTGTATTTCTCTTATTTCTTTTTGCAAATTATCTCTAGCACCAACAACGCTGCGATATTCATCCAGCAACGCTTGAGTTTCGGGGCTAAACGTAGGAACTTCCATTAACTTTGTTGGATGCATTCTTGCCAGAAAACGATCAGGTATATGCTCACGGTCAAGCAACGCCTTAGTAATAGCTTGATGAGCGTTTATGCCAACCGTTTCCATTGGCTGCTCGCCTTTTCTTATAGCGTCTAATTCATTCGCAAAGTTGTTATATTTTCTGATCATTTCCTCTGTTGCATCTGAAATTCCCTGACCGCCGTCGAGGGCCTCCTGAGCGGGGATGCTTAACGGCGTAAATGTGTCTAGTGCATCTGTTACCCTAGGGGGCAGGAACTGTTGCCCATACTCATCAGCAAGGTGTCCATAAAAATCCGATGACTCTGTTAGCATTCCCCGCATAGTTGTTGGCCCAGGCATATTGCCGTCCAGCACATCTGGCAGCAGGTCTCTGATCCCCAATAGGTTAGCAATGTCTGTATAAATTTCCTCTCCTGACCGCTGTTCTGATGTAGGCCGCGCAATATTTCCAACGATTAAAGTATCATCTGGAGTGGCCTTCAGATCCCTTATTAACGCCTGAAATAACGGGCTTTCCTCAACTCTCTGCTGATCAGACAGTTCCGATGCGCTGTGGAACATTTTCTCAATGCTCTCGTTCGCTTCCTTTAATTTGGTTTCCTCTTTTGCAGTTGATCGGCGGTAGGTGGGCGGGCCGTAGCCACCACCCGGCAATCTCACTTTCTTGTGCAAATCAGATTGAGCTTCATCGAGCGCTAAAACATTTCCTTTCTTCCCTTTGAAACTTAGATCTGAAACCCGCACATGTGCCCCCACGTTTTCAGTTGAGATTAGGTCGCTTTCTGTGACCTCTCCTAGATCACGCGATGTGAAACCCTCAGCAAAGTCATCTGTAAAATGACCGTATCGATATGGACCCATCGAGGTCGGAAACTTGAAAAGCAACTCCCGGTAGTTTTGGCTCTTACTCCCAGCCATCGTATAGCCCATATACTCCGGCTCGAACTCACCGCCGTAGTTGTACTCGACGAGATCATTTGCATAAGCGTCGTCTATAGCCGCTGCCTGTGCCTCGTCTAACTCCCCGTGGTGAGATGTGCCGCCACTTGGCGTCTCTAAAGTATATTCACGATCGTAACTGCCTGTAATGCTGTATCCGTGACCCGATTCGTCGAAATACTGATAAAGAGGATTCTCGTCGTATTCTGCTTTCGCTAAATCGTAAAGCGCATCATCAGCATCGCCGTCGTCTGCAATTCGCTGCAGCACGCCGCCCCACGCAGCATCGTCTGCAATCTCATCAGAAATGACGCCTAAGTCTTTCAGGTCTCTGACTGCCCTTATGAAATCGATTTCGGACATGGGTAATTCTAGCGCCTGACCTTCAAGTGTTGATAACCCGCCGGGTTTATTTATATGAAGCGCTTGGTCAGAACCTGGAGTGATACCCAGCTCCTCAAGAACATGCCCCCGCACCGATCTAGGGCTAACCTTGTCGCTGATCTGATCCCAGTAAACATCGAGCTCCGATCTCATATCATCGGCGCGCATCATTACATAACTATCGTCTTCAACAACTTCTGAACTCCAAGCAGTAGGCACAGTGCCTTCCTGAGCCTCAATTTCTTCACGACCACCACGCTCGACCTTCACGCCTTCAACTTCTTCGATCGTCACGCGATTTTCTCTGAGATGCTCGATGATCTCCTGCTTCGTGATCCGCGCCTTTTTCCCCTCGGTTATGCGCCGATCAAACAGGTCATCGAGGCCCGTCCAGACGAACTCTTCTTCTTTGACGCCAGCGATTTTAAGCAGCGCTGCCCGCATCTGCGTGGGCGTTCCCTTCTCCTGTTTCAGCTTCTGGGCAGCACGCAAGGCGGCGGAATAGAATCCGAGGGCATCGAGGTCTGTTGCGCGAGGCAATTCTACAGGCGGTGAGACTGCTTGCCCCATCAGCTTCAGGGCTGGATCAACGATCTCACCAGGATCCACGCCCATGCCCAGCGTCGTGGACCGCGCAACACTGCGCTCAGCCATACGGCCCTCAGCTGCCATACCGATGTCGGCCATGCGTTTGCGCACAAACTCTGCCGCAGCCCGTGTGAGTTCAGCCGCTACCCGTGGGCCTTGTGGCAGCCGCATAATAGTTTGCAGAGCGGCCTCAAACGTCAAGCCGATCAATGCACCTTCCGGCTGCATCTTCATGCGGTTCAGAATGTTCTGGCCTTCTTCCTTGCCCAGAATGTTTATTGCAGCCTTGGACACCGCCCAGCGTTGCTCTGGGTCTTGATGCTCAAACGCTTCGATGAGCGACTGTGTTGCGGTCGGCGTCATCGGAGTAAACGCGAAGTAATCTGCGATGGCGCCCCAGCCGAGTGATCGCACAAACGCATTCGCTGAGCTGATCGCTTTGATGCCTGCAGCAGCTGGAACGGCTGCTGTCCCAAACTGAAAGAGAGACTGAATCAAGTTGCCAAGCGTCTTGTTGTCGTACGGCTCCTCAAACCAGTCCACCAGGTCCGGCGCTACAGTCTCAAACAGCTCGCGAATACCACCCTCGATCTGCGACGGGTCGCCGATCAGCGACTCCTGTATGCTGACCAAACCTTCGTACATCAGCTTGAGCGGGTCAGGTACCAACGACGCATTCGGGCCTGTGATGATCTCCAGAACACCTTTAGCTGTGTTAGCTGCACCCTTGCCAATGCCGGTCAGCCCTGCCTTCGCTATGTCCTCACGGGACTCAACTGACGCATCAAACAACTTGCCAACCGCCGTCCCCATCGGGTCTTGAATGAACTGCTGCCGCGGATCAGCGACCTGCTGCTGCTCTGTGACCTGCGGCTCCGTGACCTGCTGCTCCGTGACCCGCTGCTGCGATAGCTTGCGCGCGGCCTCGATGAACGCCTCTCGACCACTCTCAAGCTCAACTATGCCGTAGGTGACCTCATCGCCATTGGCTTCGATCGCGGTATGCGTTTTGCTAAATGCTTCCGGCGGGGCGTCACCGAACAGTTGTTGGTATTCCTCAGCTTCATCGTAATCCAGCACGTCATCAAACACGTCCTGACTCTCATCAAGGGTGTACGCGCTAGGACGTACTGTGACCTTCAGAGGCGATGCCGGTGTCCGCAGTTGAGGCAAATCAACTTTAGGCAATTCATCTTTATTTGGCAGATCGCCTACTTGAATGCTGACATCTGTCATTGCCACACACCGCCAAGTTGCTGTTTGTATTTATTGAGCGTGCGCGCCAGCCGTTTAACCCTGGGATTTATCTTGATGGTTCTATCCCTTATGCGCTGCGTCAGGTCTGCCAGCGGATCCGCCGGATTCAGATTTCCTAATTTGGGTATTTTCTTCGCCGCCTCAGCAAGAGTTATAGTCAATTCAAGCAGATATGATTCACGCAAGGTCTCGCGATTTTCCTCAATGATCGCCTGGGATTTCTTAATAAGCTGTTCAGGCGTCACCGGTCCCTTTGGTTCATTGTCGGCACGATCAACGCCAGCCCAATATCGCGTGAGTTTCTCAACAGACGCATGGTATGCACCCTGCGCTATACGCACCACTCCCTCAGTGCTGTCATCCGATTTGTATTGTTCGTATGAGTACGCTGACCGCAGAAGTATTTTGGCCGTGGTGTACCCTTGATCGTTCTGCGCTCTGAGCGAGGTCTGATATGTGGTGTACTTGGTCTGCGTTAACTTATCGCTATTCCCAGCCAAGATTTCCAGCGTCAGATCATTGTTGGTCAGCAGCTCTTCTATCGCGAGAACTACGGATTGATCATCAGCTGCAGCGAATTGATAACCACCGGTCCCCATTTTATCAATAACTTGATCGACATAGTTCCTTTCCTGTCTACCGAAACCCGGCCACGTTTCCTCCAGCCGATCCCTAATTCTCAGCAACTGGCTTATATCGTTGTCGGGGTTGAAAAACTCCTTGTATAACACTGTGCCCTTGCGATCGATTTCCTCATTCTGCCTCGTAATTAGAGCGACCTTCTCTTCTTCAGCTTCTTCTGCCCGATCCACAAGATCATCGAGCAATTTCTCCCTCTGTTCATGCTGCAGCTCGTCAAGCATCGACCTGACCGACTCTTCCTGTGTACTAAGAAACTCTGGGGGGAGCTGCTCCAACCGCATCGCAGCTTCTAATGGTTTCTTTGCTTGAGAAACGTAGCCAAACGCCAAATCCCTGACGATCTGCACGCGCGCGTCCTGCAACGCCTTCGCAGCGTCCGCGCCGTCATACACGCTCTCCAATACGGCCTTTTCATATAAGCCTAATTCTACCGGCAATCCCTTAACGTCACGCCCGAACAAGTCGATGTGTGCCTGGTGTCGTTCCTGAACTGACGCATTAATATCACTAGCAATCGAAATCAGCTCCTGCTCACGTTTATCGGTACGAAACACCTTGCGTTGGAGTATGCGTTTCCGCGCCAGCTTTCGTTCTTCGGCGGCGCGTGTCGTGTACTTGCCAGCGGCGTGCAGGTTAAACCGCAGCAGTGCTTGTTTATTTGTAAGGCCACCACGTATGTCTGTCATAGCTGTAGCAGCCGCGGCTTCAAACACCGTTCGTGCTTGTGTCGGCGCTACAGCCAATGCCTGATTCGATGCTTCATCAAGACCGGCGCCATATTTCGTGACCGCAGCGGCCAGCTGCTCGTTCTCGTCCTCCTGCAGCTCCAGTTTCCAGAACTCATTTGCCGCGTTGGACGCCGCCTGGAATGCCGCTTGAGTGCTGGCAGCCAGCGTTTGCAGGCCGCGCGTGTCAGAGGCCAGGCTAATGCCGCGCGACGTGCGCGTCTGTGCAAGCTGCGGCAGGTCTGGGATTGTTATGCGCATGCGTTAAGCCCTAACCGAAACCGTAAAGACCGTATTTTTTCGCGGTCGTGCCGAACTGCGTCGCGCTTGTCAGCAGGCTCGCGCCAAAGCGCAGCGGCGCGGACGCGGCGTAGCTTTTGGCGTTCAACCCGGCAATAAGTGCGTTTTGCCGCGCACCGACCGCCTGCTCCTCGATCTCCTGTGTGGCGCGCGCACCATCGCGCTGGATCTGTGCAATCTGGTCATCAGCGCGGTTTGCGGTCTCCAGCGCGATCCACAGGGGGGTACCCATGCCGGGATCGAAGCCCGACTTTGCCAGTTGCGGTCGCTGGGCAGATTGCTGATCAGCAATCTGCTCGCGGTACCGCGCAACCTGCAGCATCACATCCTGCTCATGCGTCTCAGCATCGCGTCCAGCGATTTTCGCATTACGCAGTTCGATGTCCCGCTGATGTTCCGACTGAGCTGCCTGCGCCTGCGCCCCGCGTGCTGCTGCGGCTCCACCAAGCAAACTCGCGCCAGCTGCAATGAACGGTAATGCTTGTACCATCAAAAAATCCTTGCGTAGACGTAATGGTCTGAACCGTCAGGGCCGTAGCCGCGCAACAGTCCCTCACGTTCAAATCTTAGAAACTCAACGAACCGTACGGCCTGGTCCCAGTCGGCACGGACGATTGCCTGCAGCCGCCTGAGCTGCTGCTCCTTGACCAGGCGTGCAAGCGTCACAGTCAGCGCGCGCACTGCCGATACCTTGTGTGAACCCAGGCGCCAGCCGCCGACAAGCCAGCATTCAGCGACGCCATCCCAGATCGGGATGATGCCGCCCGCGCCAACCAGGTGCCCGTTATGGACGCCCGACCACGACAGCTCTGGACGGATCGATCGATCGGCCATGGACTTCCAGTCGCCCATCATCTGACGACCGGGGTTGCCTGTATCGGCTTCCGCAAGATCAACGAGATGCTCGGTGACGAACGGCACGAGTTGCATTTACTTCTCGTTTGTCATCAGTTCCGGGTAGATCGCCACCACCGTCGCAGGCAGGGGCTGGTCCTGAACTACACAGATGTAGCCGTCGTTGTCGTAGTCGCCGCGGAACTCCACGGTCTTGTCACCGGTAAACAAATCGAGCGCCTGGTCCATCTCGTCTGCAGAGCTGCGGAACGGGATCAGGTCAGTCACCGTCGTTGATGAGCCAACCTTGATGCCGATCGTCCGGTACAGCCGCACCACAATGTTGTGTATGCGCTTGGTCTTACCCTGCGCCGTGCCCTGCGTCTCACCCGCCTCGATGCGCATGGTCGTCAGCGCCGACGTGAACGGCAACCCGATGTGAGCCTTGGTCGTCGTCCGCTCCAGGACAATGGCAGACGGGTCTGCAGTTACATGCTTGGTGGGGTGCGTCGCACCGTTTGCAAGCGTGGTGACATCGTGGCCGCGCAGATGCCCGAGACCGCTCAGTGTCGTTGCCGCGCTGCCGGTGTAGGTGAGACCGCTGTCTACAAAGTATGCGTTCTCTTTGTCGGTGCCGAAATCCGAGAGCTTGAAGTACTCGATGTAGCGTTTGGTCGCCGTCGTTCTGGACTCTGCATACACCGACATGGTGCCGGTGCCTGCGTCGCTGAAGCCAATCTTCTTGGCATCCGTATCTGCCGATGCACCAGCAGAGTCGATGAAGATCGCGAAGATGTTGGTGCTGACGTTCCTCGCGTAATACACGGTTGAACCGTCCGCCTTGAACAGGTTGCCCGCATCGCTTGCCTGCGCGCCCGTGGGCGCAATGCCGTTCGTCGTGAACGTGATCGCGGTGCCTGTGCTGAGGCCGTGGTTCACCGATGTGATGCGGTTGTTGGCCGTGTCGGCACCAGCGCTATACAGCAGCGGTACATCGACCGTGCGCTTCACCGATACCCAGACCTGGTCCTCGTCACCAGCTGTCGTCGTCAGGTCACCAGGGATCACCGCAACCGACTCGACCATGCCATGCGTATACGTGGCGCTGGCAAGCGATCCATGCGTCCCGGTGTAGGTACCGCCGATCGTATGGCGGTGCCAGGCAACCACGTCTTCCTCGCGGCGGTAGGTCATGCCAAGCAGCTGCCCATCGGCGCGTACGGCCCACAGGACGCTGTCTGGCTCCTGCTGGTAGGCAATCTCCATCAGGCCGTTCTCAGTAATGTGTTCTGCCAGCAGCGTGAGATCCGGCGCCTGGTAGGAGTCCGAATCAAACGAGTACACCAGCTCGCGGATCTTGCGCTTCGCACGCTGCAGGAACAGCGTCGCCGGTCCAATCTGAATGGGCTGCGTATCTGCGGTCCCGAACGTCGACTGGCGCTTGATCTGTATGTTGAGAGGCGTGATCGGCTCGTCCGATGCAGCTGACCGCACAGCGAACTCGCCGCCGGTTGTGCCGACCAGCAGCGTCCTGCCTGCGCTCAAATACCGTATGACGTTCACCTGGTTCGACCCGATCGTGTACGTCAGCGCGTCTGCATCGCGGACGCCCTCGCGGAAGTTCTCGAAGTCTCCTGACTGGCTAAAGAATAATGTCTGCGGTTGCGAGGTCGTCCCTGCAAACAGCAGCCGCTGCTCGTAGAACGTGACCGCCGCCGGGAACCCGCTTGTGTCACTGAACGCACCCAGCGCCCAGTCCGTTGTCGCGATGAGCTTGCCGACGATCGTGATCGTTGCCGATGCTCCCTCCGCCGCCACGTCGTCCGATGGCGCCAGCAGCAGTGTGTCTTCAGTGACCTGCACCAGCAGGTAATCCGCATTGTTTCCCGATGTCGACGCGCCAGTGACCGTGATGGTCATGCCGGTCTCGAAGCCCTCGATGACAAACTGCTTTGCGCTGTCAGTAATGCGGTCGTTGTGTTCGAGGCCGGTCGAGCTGGGATCGCCCTCGTGAAACGCAATGGTTGCTGCCGCGTATGACGGCTCCAGCTCGGTGCGCCCGTCCTCATTCTCCTGCACAGCTGTGGTAACCACCGTCGCGCTGGTGAAGCCTGTGATCTTCACGTAGCCGTCATGCAGGCGGATGAGGCGCCCCACATCGGTCGATGCAAACTTCGACGCAGATGCCGTGACGGTCGGCGTGCCGGTCGCAGCTGATGCCAGCAATGTGGTCGACGTTATGTTGGTGTCGCCCATGGGGCCGCGGATGAAGGCTACGTCAGCGATCGTCCAGGCGTTGTGATCGGTGCGCGTGATCTTGCGCGGCTCGTGTGCCGGTGATGCCACGTACATCACGTCTGCAGACTGCGCGAACTTCAGTGCAGGCAGCTGCGCCTCGGTGTACGTCGTCGTCACCGTGTAGAGGCGCGCCGCCGTACCACCGGACGTGTATGTCGAGTAGTCGCGACTGTCGATCCCAGACAGCTGGAACGTGTTGGTCGTGACGCCTGCTACTTTATATGTGCGACCATTGAGCTGGGTCATACCCGCAACGCTGGCAATTACAACGTGGTCATCGTTGGAGTAACCATGCGAGTTGATCGTCACCACGCAGGGGTTGGCTTTGGTCGCCGCCGTAGTGGCCTGCGTCGCCTCGGTGACGACGCCGCCGTCCTTGTAGACACGGAAGTACAGCGCTCCAAATTCCAGAACGTAGGCTTGCGTCGTGCTGAACTCGAACGGCACCAGGCGAACCTTGACTGCGCTGTCCTTTGCTTCGTTTACAAACACTGTGCCGGGTCGGCGCGATACTCCGCCATGCGGATGCACAACGAAGTTTTCCAGCTCAGACGCACCATTGTAGTATTTGGACAGGTCAGTACGCCCATCAAGGCGTGGCGATAGTTCGCCAGCCGTAAAGTTGGTCAGCGCGGGGGCGGCACGCGCCATTGCTAGAACCTTGCGTTAATAAATGTGTCAGCGATCAGTGATCCCGGCTCGGTCACGGCATCGAGAGCGCCAGGCGTACCCTCGCCCGCATTGATGAAGCGCGCTTCGCTGAGCTTGGCCTCGTACAGCGCAAACATGTCTGCAGCCAGCGTGCGTGATGCCGTCAAGGCAAAGGCGCAGTCGGCAGCCAGGCGGGCGGATATGCATTCCATCAGCAGCGCATCGTATTCATTGGGATCGGTGATGCGCGCGATGTAGATAATCTTGATGGTGGATTCGTCAGTCACGATCCGCCGCCCTTCAACGCGGAAGACGGTGTCGTGATACTGGTCGCGCAGAACGCGCAGGCAATCGGCAGGAAGCTGGTAGGCGTTGTCGAATTCCATGATGGGGTCTGTGGTGTCAGCCGCCAGCTCCTGGCGCTTGACCAGGCAGTGCCATGGATGAGCGCGGAACACGGCATCACGGACAAAGTCGTACCGCTGATTGGTGACACGAGCGGCCTTTGAGTCCTCGGTGCGCGACGTGATGTTGGTCGCACCGATCATGTTCAGGGCCGAATTGATGATGTCAACGTCAGACGCCATGCCGCAGTGTCCCTATGAAGAAGTGGGGGCTGACCTTGTGGGAAAGCCAGCCCCCTGGTGGCTAGTGGTTAGTCGACCACGTACATGAGAAACCCGACGAGATCGTCACCCGAACCGAGCGCAACGTCCTGCGACGTTGCACGGATCACGACACCGTCCTTGGATTGAAACACGTACGTCCCGCCCGTCAGAAGGTTGGCCGCGATGGCGCCTTCCAGCGTTTGGAACCCGACCGTATCGACGGACAAGCCGTCAATCAGGCCGTTAGGGTCGGCTGCGACAGTCGTGCCGCTGAGGTTCGTATAGCTATCCCAACCCAGATCGAGCGTGGCGCTGGACGTAGTCCAGTTCACGTACGCCCTGGATTGCGATGCAAGGACACGAACCTTGCCTGCGGGCAGTTTCCCGAGTGCAACACTCGACGTTGCGTCACCAGCACCGGACTGATCATGTGTGAAGAACATGACCCGGATGGCGCCGTGATGCTCCGTCGCATGGTTCATCACTGCAGGACTTGCGGTCGCGTTGGTGTATTCGGTTGAGGATTCAGTAGTTACAGCCATGATCTATCCTCCTATTCCGAACAATTGATTTCGACCACTTTCTCTTCCTCCATCCTCGTCGATCCGAACGAGGCGCAGTAGAAAACTTGGGTCGAATACGATTTATCAGCACGCTGATCGATCTTGGACACCACGTCTTTCCCGATCGCTAGCTTGAGGCCGTCCTCCGCCCACGCAAAACACTTGCGAACGGATGAGGCCACGCTGAGCCGGGTTGACTTGATGAACTTGAAACCGAGGAACGTGTCGATCTCCTTACCCGCTACGGCTTTCGCCGCCAGCTCGTTCCCAAGCTGTTTGGAGTCTGGACTTTCTCTTGACCGTCGCCCAAAGCGTTACGGCCCCAGCCGTCAAGTCTCTACACCTTCCCAACGCGATTGCTGGGCTTGGCTCGGGATTACCAGGTTAAAGGCTTCCCCGAGTTTGACTGGTTTTCGGCAGGCTGTTTCCAACCTGCTAGGCAAGATATTTACCATGAACAAGCGCTTTGATCGAGTTGTAGTCACTCGATGTCACCGTTGAGTTGTTGAGCAAATCTTCGACCTGCTCTGGCCCAACGACGATATAACGCGGGATCGACGGATCGACGTCCGCATTATCTAAGACCTTGTTCGCACTCACTAATTTAGCAACGGTCAGTCCCGCTGAGCCGTGCGCGATCTGGTTGGCCGCAAGCATTGTGGTGCTTGTGCCGCCAGATACACCCGTCAGAGCAGTACCCGTCGCCGCCGTAATGATCGCATCATCCATTGCACGACCGATGGCAGCAGCTGCTGCACGGGCATACGTGGATGTTGGATCGATGAGCATTCTTCATACCACTACGGGTTTCCCCGCCAGCTTGCGCTGTTTGTAGTCTGGACTATCCCTTAACCGTCACCCGTGGTGTTACGGTTTCGCCCGTCTAGTCTCTACACCTTCCGCTTTCACGGCTTGGCTCGGGATCAGCATTTCACAGCCTTCCCCGAATTTGAGCGATTTTCAGCAAACCGTTTCCGGCCTGCTAGGCAAGTTCAATGAAATACCTTATCAGCGTCATCGATAAGATCTGCGTACTCATACGTGTCTATGGCAACCTGTCGCCTACTGTGGGGTGTGTCCTGCAGAGGGGTATCGGCGTGCCTGGACGTCCTAAGTTGCGCGGTTCCGCTTCCGATCTGATCGAAATAAGCCTTATCACCTGTCACAGAGTCTTCGGATACAGCCCCACGAAGTTTGCTGCCAATCTGTTGAGACAGCAACTGGACGTTGCTACTAAACTGACTGACAAATGCCGTCGTAACTTGTACGGACATTGTGTCTCCTCCGATTTGGGTTAATGCAAATCGAAGGGCTACCCAGCGTATTGCCGGACCTTTCTGCGTTTAATGCCTGCTCGGCAGCGCTCCTTTGGCGCGAGCAACGGGACCGTTAAACACGGCTGTCCCGGTTAAGACTTGCGAGGTCGTCCTCGTGCCGGAGCCTTGGCCGTAGCCGCTGGCTTCTCCGGTGGGGGACTGCACCAGGCAAGGAATTCTTCTGCACGTGCGATGGGGTCGCGAATGCCTGCGTTCGCTGCGTTCGCTACGCTGAGCTTCAGGCATTCGAGCCGCAGCTCTCGATCGGACATATGATCAGCCATGTAGTTTCTCCTGCATTCTGAGCGCCTCGTCCACGTACCAGTCGTGTTCTGGCGCCTTTTTGTTCCAGTAAGGCGAGCCTTCCGCAGTCAGTTCGCGCAGCTTTGCCTGGGCCTCGTCCGGCGCCATCATGCCGGTGGTCTTCGACCCCAGCAGGCCGTCCTCACTCACACGCTCGTTGATGTACGAACCGACCTTGTGCAGCATCCTGATCACGTTGGGATCATTGCCGAACAATGTGTTGCCGCTGGTTGTTGCCGTGTCCGCCAGCTCGTTGCTGCCGAACTGCTTCAGGACATCCTTGGCGACGCTGATGCGGTTGTCGTAAGCCTCGCCCCATTCGCGGCGCAGCTCCTGCTCTGCATTCGCCTGCTGCTCTTCATCGGCGCCGGTCGCGGACTCCTGGCGGCCTTGCGTGAACTGCGTGTACTCGGCCAGCAGGCCCTGCGCCTGTCGTGGCGTCAGGCCGTTGGCATGCGCCGTCGCCCTGAACCAGTTGAGCATCTCGCCGTCCTGCTGGGCGCCATCCGGCGGCTCCGCCAATTCCAGCTCGTACCCGTCTGCGTCAGCTGGTCTGCCCAGCTTGTCGTAGACCGCCGACCAGTCGTCATCGGTCGCCCACTTGCCCGGCACGACGATCTTGTCGGCGCCAATCATGGACTGTGCGTGGACGTAGGACTTAGCCAGTGCGTCAACATCCTCGATGCTGTCCAGGCTGGCGTGTGATCGGATCTCCTCCGGCAGACTGGTGCGCCAGTCTCCCGACTCTGTGACTGCACCGTCAGACGGCTGCGTATCTGCAACCGCTGCCTGATCGGCAACATCAACATCGCTCATGGGTTATTCCTCTGTGCTGGTTGGTAATTCCCTCACGTCATCGATGGTGACCATGTTGCGCAGGAATAAACCCACGCTTCGCTGGCCTTCCTTAAATGCGGTTTCATGTGTGCTGTCCGCCGTGTACGTCACGCCGTAGACGCTGGTTCGCGCCATCAGGTCGTTGTAAACAGCCTTCCCGTCTGCACTGGCGAACAACCCCCGGTACAGCTCGCGCAACTCGTCAGGCGTCATCCGCCTGCCTGCAGACTGGCAAGTACGTCGGTCTCATCGATCGCACGCAGTGCCGGTGCGGCATCGCCTGCAGCCTCAGCCATCTGCGAGACCTCGGCCATCTGCTGAGCCTGTGCCTGCTGCTCGGCGCGTTCCTGCCGGAGCTGAGCGACTTCGCGTTCACCGCGTACCATCTTCGCCGGGATGCCCAGCGCATGGATCATGAACTTCGTCAATCCGTCGCTGTCCACGTAGTCGAGGATGCTCTGGTCGATCTGTGCGATCGGCGCCAGCAGCTCGAACAATTGTGCGCCAGACTGTGCATCGGCAGCGCGTTGCGCCTTGGCGAGCGGTGACACGTATTCGATGTCGAGTTCCATCCCGGTCATAAACTCCGGTGCGGGTGCGAATTCGTTTTGTCGGGTCAGCAATGCAAAGACGCGACCGATCAGTGGCTGCAGCAGCTCTGCCTGCAGACGGCCCAGGACCGGACCCAGAAGGCGCATCTTCTCTTCCGTGCGCTGGACAACCTCGGTCGCCGTCATCTGCGGACCCTGACCCAGGATCAGCTGGTCGACGTAGAAACTGGATCGGATCGCCTGGCGGCGCTGCTCTTCCATCTGCAGGCCCAGCGGGTTGTTGGCGCCAATGTTCAGAGGCTCGATGCGGTCACGTGTGCCAGCCCGGTAGAAGTTCAAACCACCAGGCACCGTCCTGATCGGCAACATGAAGCCGTCGTCAGGCAGCATCAGGGGCGGGTCGACCTGCTTCTGTGCGGCCCTGATCGTGACCTCGGACATCTTGTTGATCATCTTGATGTCAGGCAGCGCAGACATTGCAGGCGAGCGCCCGTAGCCGACCTCGAAGCTGGCCTTCAACCAGCGTGGCACCGTGTACGGGAATTCATCGAAGCCGGATTCGCTCAGCAGAACCTTCTCTTCAGGATCCACGTAGCAGCTGGCCCAGGGCTTGTTGCCGCCGTCGAGCTTGTAGCCGTCGCGGTCCCCTTCGTCCCGCGGCATGACGGCATGCACGATCGTGGCCGGGTCGTAGGGGTCGCGCTCCATCTTCTTCTGCATGGACTGCGGCAGGTTTTCCTGACCGAACCGCTCAGCAGCTGCACGCACCGGCATGGTGAACTTCCGGTAAACCGTGTCGATCCGACCGTAAGCGTCTTCAGAGACGTAGCACTCGCCTATGTGCCGCGTCGTGAACCGGACGCCGCCTACTGGATCCTGCTCGATGAACAACACGCCAGTGCCGAACACGACCAGGTCGTGGTACAGCTCGTGGATTGCTTCCGC
>Ga0315339_1002343_pt1 | contig 14549 bp, 13 predicted proteins | sample ASW17metaG_FD_204514 | JGI IMG/M metagenome (GOLD analysis project Ga0315339, IMG submission 204514) | Ammonia-oxidizing marine archaeal communities from Pacific Ocean, United States - ASW #17 | ecosystem: Environmental > Aquatic > Marine > Oceanic | place: USA: California | collected 2016-12-05
TTGACATAAGGCCCAGAAGTTGCTAAGGTCCGAAACTAAGTGCGCGTAATTGCGTTCGTCGCACAGACCTTCCAAACAATATCCTAGTCTTTCGACCTCCTCACGAACCCTCGTGAGGGAGTTGCTATTGCAGCGAACTTGATTGGCTGTATTACCCATCTCTATCTCCCTTTTATTGATCTCTTCACGAGTATCGAGAGATCAATAAAAGGGAGATAGAGATGGAGGTAACTGCGGTTCGAAAACCTGCCTCAGGCTGGAATCCGGCCTTTAATTAACAGTACCCGCACGAAAATACCTAATTTCGACTGGTTGGTTAAAAGCGTATTTAGCCCACACTCCACACCCCACAACCACATTGGTTTCAAAGGCCTCTCACGGGCCCTCTGAAGTGCAGCGAAGGTGCGCCATTCCTAATACCGATCATTCATATGGGTTTCCAACGCAGCGAGACCTTCATCGAGATTTGAACGTCCAAACCCTAGTCTAAATCGGTCAGTTGGTGTATATCCCAATTCTGATGAGTAGATCGTGCTAGGCAAAAACAGCACTCCGCTTTCCTCGACCAGTGACTTACAGAATGCATCAACTCCATCTGCACCTTTATATCGTGGAAACGCGATGCATGAACCATCGGGTCGTTTCCAGTCGAAAAGGTCTATATACTTTGCAAAAAAGGCATCCCATTTTTTCACATTCTCATCAATAATAGCACAGTTTCTTGCAAGAATATTTGATTTATGGCGCAGCGCAATCATCGCTAGCCGTTCACTAGGGCCTGAATTACAAATTGATAAATAATGCTTCATCCTCTCCATTTTGGAGATCACTTCAGCGTCCTGGCAGGCAATCCAACCAATCCTCAGTCCAGGCAGGCCAAAAGACTTAGACATCACATTTAGGGAGAGACCTCTTTCATAGAAATCTGCAATAAAAGGCAGGTGTTGGGTTGTCGTCTCTCCCAAACCGTTGAAGATTTCATCGTGAAGAATATAGATGCCGTGTTTTCGACAAAGTTGCACGAGAGACATATATCTTTCTAATGGCAGTATGGCACCTGTTGGATTATGGGGAAAATTGATGGTGACCAGCTTCGTGTTTGGTTTAATTGCAACGGCAATACGGTCAATATCTAGTGACCAATTATCCTCAGGGTCTAGAGGGACACCCGTTACATCACAAATTGATTTGGGTAATGTTTCATGAGACTGATAGTTAGGCGTGACAACAATGGCATGACTATCAGAATTTAGGATTACCTGATTGGCTGCAAAAATACCCTCACTCGCTCCTGCAAAACATAGAACATCTGATGCTGCTAGGTTTTCATAAGTTGCTGCTATGACTTCTCTTAAATCAGGTGCCCCAAAAGTTTCTGTATAGCCAAGCCAAAGTTCTTCAAAACCCTTTCGCTCTTCATCATTTGCCATCGATAAAAGATCTTGCATAGACATGGATTCTGCATCGGATGCCGTCAGGTGATAGCGGGCTTTGAATTCCCATTTTGCAAAATGTGTTTCGAGTTTGAAATCTGGTAAAATGGGCATGATATTAAAAACCTAATTTGGAACAGTTTTTAATGGTTACCTTAAAACGACCCATCGGATCTTTGTGAAATTTCGCACTCAACAGAGGAGAGCAGCTACTATGAAGCATATTCGACAAATAGCCGGAACTTTGCTTCCTGCGATGAGCGACGTGGATGCGACTGCCTATCTTAAGGACTTTGCCGTCTCTGATGACTCGGAAAAACCAATCACATCCGGGTTATTTCGGTTAGAGAAGGGAAATAGTCTGACATACGAGTATACCTATCATGAGATGAAACTAGTCGTCGAGGGAGTATTTACAATTTTAGATGGTTCTGGAGTAGAGGTTACTGCGAAGGCCGGAGATCTCCTCTATTTTCCCAAAGGAAGCACCATCACATTTTCGACTTCAGATTACGGTCTGGGATTTTTTTGTGGCCAGAGAGGAGAAGGAGAGGCTTAATTACACTTAATCAGCGGGTTCCAGGTTCGAGTCCTGGTGCGCCCACCAATGTTTTCAATGGGTTAGAGCATATTGTGCTCTGGCCTATTTTTATTTTCACTCCTAACTGAACAATAGCCGAACAATTTGGCAGGAAAATTAGGATGAATCCGGGGAGCTTGGGCCTGGGTGCTGACCCCCCGTAGGGCTCAATACCCCGATGGGCCCCTATAGCAATAGATATCTGCCTATGGGGCAGGCATGGGCCACCCGGCTAGGCCCGGTATATATACGACTGGGTGAGAGAAATTTAGCGGTGTGAGGGGCTATCAGCTCTTCACACAGACTCTACACCCCCTGAGTTTCCTGTCAGACTTCCCAGATGAGAAACCTGCCCGCCACTCTCTGCCTGACCCTTGCCATCCTTATCAGCGGGTCCCAGGTTCGAGTCCTGGTGCGCCCACCAATGTTTTCAATAGGTTAACGAGGGTAGTGGTAATAGATTCTGCTTCAGGGCGAGACGCTATGGCGGTGATCAGAGTGCGGCTCGAAGGATGTTGAGACACGACCGCACCGGTCTTCCGTCTCGCCTACAGGAAGCGATCGATGGCAAAAGGCGCGAGCATCTCAGGCTTGGATCCCATCGCCATCCTGGCGGCGGCTTCGCCCACGCCCGCGCCCATCTTGAAGCCGTGTCCTGAGGAGCCGCAGATCACAAACAGGCCATTGGTGCCGGGCACAGCATCGATGATCGGGTTATCGTCAGGGCTCATGTCATAGAGCCCGGCATAGCCCGGACGGATACCGCAGCTCTCGATCTCCGGGATGCGCGAAAGGAAGGACTCGACGATCGCCACCGCATCATCGGTTTCTACCCCTTCCTGATAATTGTTAGGATCAGTGACCCGCTCCTCCCGGCCGGCCTGGTCGTGGCGGGCGCCCGTGCCGCCGCCCGCCCAGGTACCCAACACGATGGTGTTGTTCCCATCGGGCCGGCCATAGTTCATCAGGATGTCGTCGGTCCAGCAGACCGGTAGGATGCGCCGGGCATAGTTAGGGGCATCGAGCACCGCCATCGCGTGGCGCTCGATAAAAATGGGCAAATCGACACCCACCTGCTGGAGAAGCGGTCTGGTCCAAACACCAGCTGCGAGCAGCACGGTCCCGGCGTGGATCGTCTCGCCCATATCGGTCTCAACCCCGGTGATCCTACCGCTCTTCGTGAGCAGTCTCGCGGCGACGGTGTTCTGGCGCACATCGCAGCCCCGGTCTTTTGCACCCTTTGCGAGGGCATTGGCGGCACTATAGGAATCCGCGTAGCCGCAGGTCGGCTCCCACACCGCCAACTCGACGCCGTCGAAGTTGAAGTCGGGGCAGAGCCCGGACAGTTCACTGGTGGGCAACGCCTCGATCTCGCAGCCCAGAGCTTTGACTTGCCCAACCGCGGCGCGGAAATCGTCTGCCGCGTTGGCGCCACAGCACCACAGATGACCGATCTCGCTCCAGCCCGCACTCTCTCCGGTTGTTTCGGGGATGGCTTTGAGGATCTCGATGCCTCGCTTGGCGAGCAGCTGCAGCTCGGGCATGAGATAGAAGGCATGACACAGCGCCGACGACTTGCCGGTCGGACCTGAGGCGGGGAACGCGCGCTCGAGCAGCATCACCTCAAGGTCCCAGTCGGCTAGAGCGAAGGCGGCGCCGGAACCCGCGATGCCCGCGCCCACGACGATGATATCGGCTGTGTTCTTCTCGGTCATGGTGCTCTCCCGCGCAGGTACGGATGGGGACTGAACCGCATTCAGCCACAGTAGCATGCGGAGAAGGCTCATCCGGCCCGGCTGGGCCCTGACGTCGTTGAGTCGCGTCCGCTTTACCCTCCAGAGCCGACTCTGAAGCGGCGACGTCCGATTTTGCCTCCTCGGGGTCGCCGACGCGACAACTAGCGCATACGCTGTCGGGGAAGGAGGTAGCGCTATGCCGATGCTCGAGCGCCCCGAGGGCGACCTTTATTACCAGGTGTGCGACATCGTGCCGCCCTGGCAAGAATCGCCGGAGACCATCCTGTTCCTCCACGGTCTCGCCGTTGACTCGGATGTCTGGGTCAACTGGCTGCCCGGGCTGGTCGACCGCTATCGTGTGGTGCGCACCGACTTGCGCGGCTTCGGCCGATCGTTTGTGCCGGAGAGCGCCGCTGGGTGGTCCATCGAGCAACTCGTCGGCGATGTGCTCGCGGTGATGTCGGCGGCAGGAGCAGACCGAATTCACTTCGTTGGCGAATCGACCGGCGGGACCGTCGGCCTCCACATGGCGGCACACAATTCACAGGCCCTACACACGTTGACGACGGTGGCGGCGGCTCACCGTGGCGGCACCATCGGCGGCGTTCAAGCACTGCGCGACGAGGTCGACACCCTCGATATGGATAGATGGTCGGAGCAGCTCCTCACGCGTCGTTTCCGAGAGGGCGAGCTAAGCGAGCCGATGTACCGCTGGTTCCACGACGTGCAACGCGGCTCAGCGCCAAGCGCTTGTGTCGATCTGCTCGAAATGCTGGCACAAGTGGATCTGACTGATGCCCTGCCTGAGATACGCGTTCCCACCCTGATCCTCGCGCCCGATGACAGCCCCTTCGTCTCGGTCGAGGCGCAGCTTGAGCGACTGCGGGGCATATCAGGAAGCGAGCTGCATGTGGTGGCGGGCGCCCGCCATGGAGTCGCGCTCTCCCGTGGGGCGGAATGCGCAAAAGCGCTTAGGGACTTTCTGCGGCGAAGATCACCGTAAGGCCGGATCTCGTTCGGGCATCGAACCGGGTCAAGGCAGCGGCCCGAGTACCCCTCGCGGTGGTTATCTTGGTAGCCAGCGGCGCGAGCGAGTGATTGTCACGCCTGGGAAGAGGTGACTCGCTGCTGCGGAGGCCGGTCCGTTTGATTCCCGCCACCACTTACGTGATCCAGTGGCGCGGCTCGCATGTTTGGAAAGTTGGCGGCAAGGTGTTCGCCATAGGCGGCGGATCGGACAATGAAGCGGCATTTACCTTCAAAGTGACTGACATCGCCTATGAAATGCTACGAGATCAGTTGGGCCTGCGCTCAGCGCTATATCTCGCGTCACGCGGCATGAAGTGGATCCAGCATCATGCAGCCGGGACTGTCGGATGCCGACCTGGAAGACTATTTGCGCCGATCTCATCGCATTGTTTCGCTCGGCCTATCAAAGAAGAAACAAAGTGAGTTGGGGCTCCCCTAATCACACTCATTCTGAGGACTAGGACGATGGCGCGCAAAGTTGCTTCGCCAGGCGCGCGTGCCGCGCTGCTAGATTGGGGGTGAGGTCATGGCCGGAGAACGTATCAATCATCAATGGAGGCTTGCCTCGCGGCCGACGTGCCGGCTGGGGCAGGGCGATTTCACGTGGCATGAAGAACCCATGCCAGTGCCGGACGAAGGCCAGGCCATCGTGCGTGTGGTCCATCTATCGCTCGATCCGACCCAACGGATCTGGGCCAGCGATATGCCCCAATACATGCCGCCGGTCGAGATTGGCGAGGTAATGCGCGGCGGCGGGATCGGCATTGTCGAGGAATCGCGGATCGCCGGCCTCGCACCCGGAGACCTCGTTTCGGGGTTGGTGGGTTGGCAGGAGTATGTCCTGGTAGATGGGAGCGCTCCGCCTAGCGGGATCACGCTTGCTCCCGGTGTGCCGCTAACCGCCTACCTGGGTTTGTTCAGCCATATCGGTGCGACCGCCTATTTCGGCCTGGAGGATGTCGCACCGGCCAGGGCTGGCGAGACGGTCGTTGTCACGGCAGCAGCCGGTGCCGTTGGCTCAGTTGCGGGTCAGATCGCGAAGGCCAAGGATTGCCGCGTCATCGGCGTAGCCGGATCCGACGAGAAGTGCCGATGGATCACCGATGAGCTCGGCTTCGACGTCGCCATTAACTACAAGGCGGAGCCCGATCTCACAGCGGCGCTGGGTCGTGCATGCCGCGACGGTATAGACGTCGTGTTCGAAAACGTCGGTGGCGCGCAGCTCGACGCAAGCCTTGCTCATATCAATTTGGGTGGCCGCATTGCCATTTGCGGGCTCATATCAACCTACGAGGCCCAAGCTCCCGTGCCGGGCCCTTACCGGTTTAGCAACGTGCTCATGAAGCGGGTCTGCGTGCGGGGCTTCATCGTGTCCGATTATGTCGAGCGGTTTCCGGAAGCGATGCAGGCTCTTGGCGAATGGTACAGAGCGGGAAAGGTGAAATATCGCGTGGACGTGGTTGACGGATTGGAGAACGCCCCCTCAGCACTCAACAAGCTTTTCGATGGCACGAACAAAGGCAAACTGATTGTGAGGGTGTCCGACGAGCCGAACTCCTGATCCCCAGCCACGACAGCCTTGGCGACTACGGCATTTCCGCCCCAGAAGCATCACCCGTCATACACCTAGCCGATTTCAAATCGGCCCTGGTGCCCGAATGTCCGCTTAGCGGGCCATTGGGGTCGTCCCGTGCGGGTCTGCACAGGCGGCCGGTAGAGGTTCCTACCGCTTCGAGGGGCGTCGGCGGGGATCGGTTGCCCCCGTACGATGAAATGCTTGGCGCTCAAGGGCACGTCGATTCGTAGGCATAGGAGCCATCCGTGATGCGATACGGTGCCCTGTTACTGTTGGTCGCGGCGTTGTCGCTTTCCGCCTGCGGATATGATAGCCCCGAGTACGATAGCCGCGACTAGTAGCCCAGAGTGGATGACGGGTACTCCGACGGTTATTACGACGGGCTAGCTTGTGTCAGCAAGCAGGGCGGTAGAGTGGATGCCGCAGTCGATTCGTGCCGGTGACGCCTCGCGCAACCGTCGCCGGTCGGGTTCGCGGCACCCCCACCGTGTTTTAGGCACGTGGCGGGGTTCCCTCCAGCGCGGCGTGCTGGTCTCGGTAACACGACTCGCTTCCATGCTACCGCATTTCAGGACGGCTCAACCGTTCTGTTCACGGCGATCAGGTGGAGATCGCGGTCTTTGCATCGGGCGCCCCCCGGTCGGGTGGTCGCCGGCGTGGCACTGTGTTCTGATACAGAGATTACCGGCTGATAGGGGCTGCTATGCCGACGATATCTCGCGATGACGATCCGGTCGCGTTCGAGCTGTTTAAGACCGCGATCATGTCCATCGCCGATGAGATGGCGCTGACGGTGGTTCGCACGACCTATTCCAGCGTCCTCAAGAACAACATGGATTTTTCGACGGCGATCGGTGATAGCGAGGGGCGGCTGGTTGCGCAGGGCCTAACGCTGCCTCTGCATCTGGGCTCGATGCCCGATGCGTTCGAAGCGGTGCTGCGCCGTTTCGACGGGGACATTCATCCAGACGATGTGTTCGTCCTCAACGATCCCTTCGATGGTGGCACCCATCTGCCCGACATATTCTTGCTGAAGCCGATCTTTCATCGGGGCCAGCGCATCGCATTTGCGGCGGCTTGCTGCCACCACACGGACGTCGGCGGACGAGTCGCCGGTTCGAATGCCTCGGACTCCACCGAGATCTATCAGGAAGGGCTGCGGATTCCGCCGCTTAAGCTTCACGATAAAGGGGTTCCGAACGCTACCCTGTTTTCGTTGCTCGAAACTAACGTGCGGGTGCCGGCGATGGTGCTGGGCGACCTGCGCGCCCAGCTGGCCGCCTGTACCATCGCCGAGCAGCAGCTCGTGGCGCTGATTGAGCGCCACGGTGCAACGCTATCACGCTTCTATATCGAGGAGTTGCTCGATTATACCGAGCGGCTGACGCGAGCGGCGCTGAGTGACCTGCCAGATGGCGTCTTCAGCTTCGAAGATTGGATCGACGACGATGGCGTGGACTACGGCAAGCCGATTCGCTTGTTCGTCACGCTGACTAAGCAAGGCGATGACCTTAAAGCCGATTGGACCGGCACCGACCCGCAGGTCAAGGGCGCGATCAACAATACACTCTCATTTACCAAGGCGGCGACCTATTGCGCCGTCCGCTCGGTGCTGCCTCCCAATATTCCCAACAACGACGGCGTTTTCCGCGCCATCGGCGTGACCGCGCCGCTCGGCACCATCGCCAACATGGTGCTCCCCGGCGCCTGCGCCGCGCGCGGCCTCACCGGCTTTCGCATGGTCGACTGTTGCTTCGGCGCCCTCGCCCAGATGGTGCCCGATCGAGTCTTTGCAGCTTCTGACGGCGGCAATACCGGTATCTCGATTGGCGGTTACCATGACGACCGGTCGCCGTTCATTTACGTCGACTTCGCTTGCGGCACGTGGGGCGGGCGGCCCGATGCCGACGGTCTCTCGGGAGTCTCGAACGTCGCCGCCAACATGGCTTCGACCTCGGTCGAAGTCACCGAGGTGGAGCACCCGATCGAGATACTGGCCTACGAGCTCGTCGCGGACAAAGCGGGGACTGGGCAGTACCGGGGCGGCGTCCCATTCTGTCGCGAGTACCGGCTGCTGGCCGATGAAGCCGTGCTTCAGGTCCGCTCGGACCGCCGTGCCTTTCGTCCGTACGGGCTCCAAGGTGGCCAACCCGGCGCCCCCTCCACCAACATATTCAATCCGGGCCGCGAGGATCGACTGATGCCGGCAAAGTTCACCATGACGGTGAAGAAAGGTGACACGTTGCGTCACGAGTTGGCGGGGCCGGGAGGCTGGGGCGATCCCTTTGACAGGGATCCCGAAGCGGTCATGGCGGACGTGCGGGACGAGCTGATCAGCGATGCGACGGCGCGCGAAGCCTATGGCGTGGTGATCGATCGCGGGCACTGGTGTGTTGTCGGCGATGAGACGGGCGCCCTGCGCCGGAGGCTGCGCGAGGCCCGCGGGTGGCGGGCAGCGCCCGCCGTGACCCAGGACAGGCCCGGCGCGCGCGACTCATCGGGCTTGGAGGGATGAGTGGTTTTCGTGCCGGCATCGATATTGGCGGCACGTTTACCGACATCGTGCTCCTGGCCGATGATGGCCGGCTTCATACCAAGAAGATCTCCTCCACCGTCGGAGACTATGCAGAGGCGATCGCCGCCGGGCTGACTGCGCTTTTCGTGGAGACCGGCCTCGCGCCCTCGGTTGTTCGCGAGGTGCTGCATGGCACCACCGTCGCGTCGAACGCCATTCTGGAACGCAAGGGCGCCAAGACCGGGCTCATCGCCACCAAGGGTTTCCGCGACATACTGGAAATCCGCAACCTGCGGGTGCCACAGCTCTATAACATCGGGTGGCGCAAGCCGCCGGTTTTGACGCCACGCCATTTGCGCATGGTGGTCGATGAGCGAATCAGTGTACGCGGCGAGGTGCGGCGGCCGCTCGATCGCGAGGATGCGGTGCGGGCGGTCGACGCGCTCCTGTCGCAGGGAGTCGAGGCGATCGCCGTGTGCCTGATCAATTCTTTTGCGAACCCGGCCCATGAGGCGTGGATACGCGAGATCATCGTCGACAGGGCGCCGGCGCTGCCGTTGAGCATCAGCTCCGAGGTCCATCCGGAGATCAAAGAATATGAACGCACATCGACAACGGTGGTGGACGCCTACGTCAAGCCCATCGTCGCGCGCTATCTGAAATCGATGCGCCGTGTGTTGGACGATCAGGAGGTCGACGTTCCGCTGTTGCTCATGCAGTCCAATGGCGGCCTCACGACCGCCGAGGAGGCCGCCGAGAAACCAGTCAATATCATCGAGTCGGGTCCTGCCGGCGGCGTGATCGGTGCCCAGGCGTTGGCCCGCCATCTTGGGCTCGGCAATGTCATTACCCTCGACATGGGAGGGACGACCGCCAAGGCCGCCTTGATCGAAAACGGCGCGGTGACGCGATCTCCGGAGTTCCAGGTGGGCGGCGGTATCCTGGCCGGCTCGCGCTTGTTGACCGGGGCTGGCTACCTTTTGAAGGTGCCGGCTCTTGACCTTGCCGAGGTCGGCGCTGGTGGGGGCTCGATACTTGCGATCGACGCGGCCGGCTCGCTGCGCGTCGGGCCGGAGAGCGCCGGCGCTGATCCGGGCCCACTCTGCTATGACATCGGGGGTACCGAAGCGACGGTTACCGACGCCAATCTGCTGCTGGGCTATCTCAATCCCGATCGCCTGGTCGGCGGCGAGCTTAAGCTAGACGCGGTGAGAACTCGTAGAATCTTTGAGCAAGAGATCGCGGAGCCAATGGGCCTACCAGTCGAGGGTGCCGCCTACGCGGCGCACCGGATCGCCGCGGCGAACATGATCCGTGCCATCCGATCGGTCTCGATAGAGCGCGGGCGCGATCCGCGCGACTACGCCTTGTGCGCCTTTGGGGGCAACGGCCCGGTCTTTGCCGCGACCATGGCCGTGGATCTGGGGATAGCCGAGGTGATCGTCCCCCCGGCGCCGGGCCTTTTCTCCGCCTTTGGCCTGCTCTATGCCGATGTCGAGCACCATTATTCGCGGACTCTGCAGTGCCTTCTCGACGACGCCGATTCGGCACAGGTCCACCTCGCGTGGTCGCACTTGGAGGCGCGCGCGATAGGCCAGCTGCGGACCGATGGCTTCGCCCCGGAGAAGATCGAGATCGGTCGCTCGGCTGAACTACACTACAAGGGGCAAACCCATGAGCTCAGCGTGCCAGCGCCCGACGGCGCTATCGACGCGGCCGCGCTGAGCGAGCTTGGTGAGCGCTTCCACCGCGAGCACGAGCAAACCTACGGGCATCGCGCGACGAGTGGCGAGCCGGTGGAGCTGGTCAATATTCACGTTGTCGGGGTTGGCGTTCCAGATCGGCCGCGCATGCCTGATCGGCCGGTCGAGAGCGATCATCAGGTGACTATTGAGCAGCCGACGCGAGCAGCCTATTTCGGCCTGGACATGGGGTGGCGGCCGACGCCCATCCTACGCCGTCGTGACTTGGTCGCGGCGACCGAGGGGCCGTGCATCATCGAAGAATACGACGCGACCTGCGTCGTGCCGCCCGGTGTCGGTGCGTCACTCGATCAGGCAGGTAACATACGGCTTGTTGTCGTGCGGTGAGCGTGCGGCACCATCTTGTGCCGGCGGTGCCGTGTAGGTTCTTGTCAATAGCAATTTCGTGTACCGTCCTTCCATGAATCTCAAGCAGCGAGCGCTGCATGCGGATTTCGGCGTTGAGGTTCTGGGCGTCGACCTTTCGCAACGGCCCGACGACGATGTGTTCGCGCACATTGAGATGGCTGCGGATCGTCACTCGCTGGTTCTGTTTCGCGATCAGGCCATGGACGATGCTAAGCAGCTCGATCTCACCCGAAGGTTCGGCGAACCCGAGTTCTCTCATGTGGCGTACGGGTACGACGGGCGCATCGAGTACGTCGCGGTGATTGGCAATGTCGATGCCGAGGGCAGGCAATTACCATCGACCGACAAGAAGGTGGTGTTCGGCACCGGCAACGAAATGTGGCACTCCGATTCGTCGTTCCGACCGATCCCCACGAAATTCTCCCTGTCATTAGCGCATGAGGTGACGCCAGAGGGTGGCGAGCTCGAGTTTGTCAGTACGCGTGCCGCCTACACCCGCCTGCACCAGCGCCTGAAGCAGGCGATCGCCGATCTCACGGTCATTCACGACTACGTCTACTCTCGGAGCCAAGTGGGGAGGGACGTGGTCTCACCTTCGTTGGCCGCATCACTGCCGGCGGTGCCACAGAAGCTGGTGCGTTCGAACCCGGTGACTGGTGAGAAGAGCTACTACGTGGGCTCACATGCGCGCTCGATCGAAGGCTGGGGAGATGAAGATGCGCGCAGCCTAATCGACGATCTGATAGCTCGTGCGGTGCGTCCCGAGAACATCTACCAACATCGCTGGAAGGTCGGCGACTTGCTGATCTGGGACAATCGCTGCCTTTTGCATCGCGGCAGATCCTACGACGCCGATCGTTACCGTCGCCGAATGCATCAGACCCGAGTAGCCGGCGTAAGCTCCACGCTGGAAGAAGACCAAAGGCCTGGTGTAGCGCAAGAAGCGCGGCCGTAGGCTAAGGCGGACTGCCGCGGTCGCGCGCATGCGCTCGCCAACTCTGCGCCTCGATGAACACGCGCGAGACCTCGGGGTGAGTTGTCTTGACCTGTCGCTCAATCTCCGAGATCGAGGCCTCGACCTCGGAGGACGACATGTCATCCGCGAAATCCAAGCTCAAGTTCACCAAAACATCGAGAGGGCCCAGGTGCATCGTCAGCAGCTCGTTGACGCGAACAACGCCGGTCTCGCCACCCACGATGCGGCTGATGCCGGCGACCAGGGCTGGACTTGCCGATTCACCGATTAGCAATCCCTTGCTCTCGTAAGCTAGCAAAGCAGCGGTCGACGCCAGAATCACGCCGATCAGTGTCGACGCCACGCCGTCGAGTTCGGGTATCTCGAGCTGTCGCGCCAGGAAGATGCCCAGGAAGGCCACGACCAGGCCGAGCAGGGCGGCGCTATCCTCGAACAGTACGGTGAAGACGGTAGGGTCCTTGCTGTCACGGACGGCCGCGAGATAGCTGAGAGGCCCTTTGCTCTTGCGAAACTCGCCGAACGCCACGAGCCAGGCGCCAGCCTCGAAAATCACCGCGATGCCGAGGACTGCGTAGTTGACGTACGGCGAAGTGATGGGGTCCGGATCGAGGATGCTGGCGACGCCTTCGTACAGTGACAAACCCGCGCCGACCGCGAAGATCAGGATGGCTACGACAAAGGTCCAAAAGTAGAGTTCCATGCCGTAGCCGAAGGGATGACGTTGATCCGCCGGACGCGCGGCTCGTCTCAATCCGTGCAACATCAGCAACTGGTTGCCGGTATCCACAATCGAATGAAGGGCTTCGCTGAGCATCGCCGAGCTGCCGGTGAGTGCGGCGGCTCCGAACTTGGTTGCGGCGATCAGGGCGTTGCCGGCAAGCGCCGCATAGATCACTTTGCGAGAGGCATGGGCCATGGCGGATAGTTATGTGCGCGCGGTCGGGGCGAGGGGGCGATCTTACGCGAGGTGCGCCAGCTTATCGCAACTAGGTCCGCCGCCCCCATTTATGCAGTACATTGATTCGGCGGCGCGTCGGCCACCTGGCGGGTTCTCGGCCTTCGTTCGGTGCGACCGCGCCCGAGTGAACAGAGGTGTGATTCAATGTGGTCTAAGCCCGCCCTAAGAGTTGCGGCCGCCTTGCTCTCGGTGCTGGCGCTCGGCGCATGCGCCAACTCGGCGGCGCCACCCGCGTTGCCCGAGATCACGTTCCAACACCTCGGCAGTTTTCAACTCGATGTGGCGCAAATCGAAGTTCTCGACGAGTATGTGCCGCCTCTCAAGCCACCATACGTTGAACATCTCTTTTCAACCTCTCCCGCCACCGTTGCGGCGCGTTGGGGGCGTGACCGGTTGAAGGCCGTGGGGACGAGCCGTAAAGCGCGGTTTATCGTTCGCGACGCATCAGTTTCCGAGACTCTACTTGAGATTGAAGAGGGGCTTGAGGGCGCGCTTACAACCGACCAGTCAGAGCGCTACCAGGCACAGTTGAGTGTCGTCATAGACATCGTGTCCGAGGAGCGCGGCAGAGAAGCTTACGTTGAAGCCAGCGCGGTGAGAGCACGATCGGTTCCAGAGGACGCCACACTTAACGAGCGCCAGCGTCTATTCCATGCCATGACCGAAGATCTCATGGCAGACCTCAACGTCGCGCTTGAACGAAATATACTGGAGCATTTGGGCAAGTATGTCCGCTAGCGGGACGCGCCGGCCGATAATGATCGTGCCTCGTCTCGATGTCGTGCCGTCCGTGCTTGGCTGCGCGAGTCCGGCGGCCGTAGACTTTGAGCGCGCCGGGGGTTCGGTGCCGGCGGCTCATACAGATAAACTGCGGGCGGGCTTCGAGCGACGCTACGGCCGGTTGCGTGCCGACTCGCAGCGCTTGGCTCGGCCACCGACACTGGAGGTGGCTCGGACGCAGTCCTAGGCGAGATGGCCAGTGCCTTCGGCGAAGAAGCGCGGTTGTGCGCGCTTGCCAGTATGCTCCACCCGGTGCTGTTGCGCGATTTGTCCGCGGCATGGCGTATGGCGTTCGAACGCGATCCCGCCGACCATGGCAAACGTGTCTCGCGGGCTCTTCGAGGCGCCTTCCCGGCCCTTTGTCAGGCCGGATGCGCCGTATTTCTCTGCGCGATAGTCGCCACTGTTGCCGGACTGTGGCCTAGGCGCCGCGCCAACGACGAGGGCTTCGTTGCCGCACTAGCGCAACATCCTGCGGGCGTAGTTACAGGCGACCGCAATGCTTTAGCAGTGAGCTAACGCGCGTTTCTACGATAGTTTGGCATAGCGATCGAGGAGCGGCAGCACGCTGTCGCGGGGTTCCGACGGTACACCCAGGATGGCCCGCGCGACGCCGGCCGCACGGAGGCTATCGAGCGCGCCTTTCTCAGGCTCCGGCCGAAACACATGCACCGAGAGCTCCTCTGGATCGCGTCCGGCAGCCTCAGCCGCGGCGTGCAGCCGGAGCATATCCGTCTTTGCGTCGAACCGCGCGCCCCGCGGGAACCAGCCGTCACAATATTCCACTATGCGCCGCAGCGTGTGGTCGCTCTCGCCGCCCAATAGGATGGGCGGGTGGGGGTCTTGCACCGGTTT
>Ga0315339_1002344_pt1 | contig 14542 bp, 12 predicted proteins | sample ASW17metaG_FD_204514 | JGI IMG/M metagenome (GOLD analysis project Ga0315339, IMG submission 204514) | Ammonia-oxidizing marine archaeal communities from Pacific Ocean, United States - ASW #17 | ecosystem: Environmental > Aquatic > Marine > Oceanic | place: USA: California | collected 2016-12-05
ACTCCGTACCCTCCAACAAGATGCTGTAGCCGCCCTCGATGGTGCCCTGAACATCGGCGGAAACACTGTCGCCCGAAGCGGGCGTGGTCACTTCATCACCATACCAGGCCACGGTACGCAGATGCTCGGCGCCGCCCTTCTGGTCGACCGAGATCAACTCGCCATGGCCCCGGGGTCCCAGGCCGGTGTGAATATCGATCAACGCCATATGGCTACGGCCCGACAGATGTTCATGGGCCAGTGTCTCGATGGTTTGCCGCGACCAGGTTGGTTTCCGTCCGGCATAGAATACGCCATCGGGATGGCCGTGCTGGCCGACACTGACCGCTGCCTGAAAGGCCACCATGCCGTTCCGCTCAATATAGGCGGCGATGGCCTCATCCGCTGCTTGCCGCGCCGGGCCGTCCCAATCGGACGGCACCAGCCAGGGATGCACCTCGTCATAGGCCGGGTTGGCCGGCAAGGGGGCATCGAAGTCGGCAAAATTCCGGTTCAGATCCACATTGTCTTCCGTTACCCGACGCTGATGGGCGAAGCCATAGGGGTTATGGGCATGCACATACATCACCGCCATGCCATCGGGCAGCTCGTCATGCAGGCCGCTTTCGAGGAAACCGACCTGGCAACCCGAACCGCAGAACCCTTCCACGCCATGGGTGGCCGACGATACCACCATGACGCGCGGGGCGTCATCGGGGCCGAGATAGGCCAGATCAGTCGCCAGATCGCCGCCGTCCGGACCTTTCAGGGGATGGGGATAGGATTGCCGGGTGGCGCCCGCCGCCCCTGCCGCGTCGAGGAATTTCGCCCGAGCCTCGCCGTAACTGGCCGAGAACCAATCATCGATTGCCATTACCTTGTCCCCTGTAATTGAACCTACCCAAACAAAATGGGGCGGAGCCCCCATACACCGGCCCCGCCCCTATCGTCAAACCTATTACACGCTGCGCTCCAGCGGCGTGGCGCCAACTGGCCGTTCCGGGCGCGATTGTGTGAAAGCGGCTTATCGAGTCTCTTATGAGATTGCGGGTTGGAGTGTGTTATGTTGTCGCAAAGCAGACTTGTAATAGAAGGCGCAAAAGTATGCCTGAACGATCAGACGAAGACGAAGGCCTGGGTTTCGCGGCACCCCATGACCTGCCCGTCCCCTACATGCAACGGCTGCGGAACTATTATCTGGCCCTGGGCTACGGCAATCCCTACCGCTGGGCCCAGTACACGGACGTTCCCTTTACCGAGCTGAAAAAACCATTGCGCGAGACCAAGGTGGGTTTGGTGGTCACTTCCGCGCCCTATCAACCGGACAAGGGCGACCAGGGCCCTGGTGCCGCCTATAATGCCGCCGCCAAGTTTTACCGGGTCTATGCGGGCGGCATCGGGGGCGAACCGGACGTGCGCATTTCCCACCTGGGCTATGACCGCAAATACACCACCGCCGCCGATATCAATTCCTACTTCCCCCTGGCGCAGTTGAAGGCCGCCGCTAACGAGGGACGCATTGGCGGCCTGGCGGAACACTTTCAGGGCACCCCCACGAACCGCAGCCAGATCACCACGATCGAACAAGATTGTGTTGATGTGCTGCAAGGGCTGCGGGAGGATGGGGCCGAGGCCGCCGTCATTGTCGCGGCTTGACCAGTGTGCCACCAGACCGTGAGTCTGACCGCACGCTACCTCGAAGCAAAGGGCATCCCAACAGTGATCATGGGCTGTGCCAAGGATATCGTCGAACAGGCCGGCGTGCCCCGCTTCCTGTTCAGTGATTTCCCCCTGGGCAATTCGGCCGGTAAGCCCCACGACCCCGACAGCCAGCGCCAGACCTTGGCCTTGACCCTGGACCTGCTCGAACACGCCGTCGGTCCCCGCAGTACCGTGCAATCACCACAACGGTGGAATGCCGATGGGGAATGGAAGCTGGACTTCCAGAATGTGGAGCGCATCCCGGCCGAGGAAATTGCCCGCCGCCGGGCCGATTTTGACGAGGTTAAGCGGGTCGCCAAACAACAGCGGGACGCAACGGAGTAAGTGTAAATGATCCAGCGCAATGATTAAGCACAATGACCATGCATGATGACCAAGCATTATGACTAAACCTTTTGCGGGCATACGCGTGCTCGATTTTACACAAGTCTTCGCGGGGCCATTTGGCACCTTCCAACTGGCCCTCCTGGGCGCTGATGTGATCAAGGTGGAACGGCCGGGTGGCGAGGAAATGCGCAACGGCCCCTTGTCCAAGGAATGGTCCGACCGGGGCATGGCGCCGGGCTGGCTTGCCATTAACGCGAACAAGCGCAACATCGCCCTGGATTTAAAAGACCCTTCGGCGATCGAAATTGTTAAGCGACTGGCGGCCAAGGCCGATATCGTTACGGAAAACTACCGCCCCGGGGTTATGGAGCGCCTGGGCATCGGCTACGAAGCACTCTCCGCCATCAATCCCGGCCTGATCTATTGCGCCGTCTCCGGCTTCGGCCAGAACGGCCCGGAACGCAACACGCCCTCATACGACGGCCGCATCCAGGCAGTCTCGGGCATCATGTCCATCACTGGGCATGAAGGCACGGGACCGACACGGGCCGGTTTCGCGGTTTGCGATGCCATTGGCGGCATGACCTCCGCCTTCGCCATCGCCTCCGCCCTGTTCCAACGGACCCACACGGGCAAGGGCCAGTGTATTGATGTATCCATGCTGGATTCGACCCTGGCCTTCCTCTCGCCCCTGATCAGCGAACACACCACCACGGGGCATATTCACGGCCAATACGGCAATCAGGCCATCTCCCGCCGCCCGACCGCAAACCTGTTCAAGGTGGGCGAGGACAACCTGCTGCTGGCTGTGAACACGGAAAAACAGTTCAAGGCCTTGATGGTGGCCATTGGCCGGCCGGAATTGCTGGACGATCCGCGCTTTGCTGACTGGCACGGCCGAACGGAACATGAAAGCGCCTTGCGCGAAATCATCGAAGGTGCCTTCGCGACCGGCACCATCACCGAGTGGGAGGATCGCCTGGCCGAAGTCGGCGCGCCGGCCAGCCAGGTCCGCACCATTGCCGAGGCCTACCGCCACCCGCAGCTGGATCACCGGGACGTGCGCCAATCCGTGGACAGCCCCCATGGCGAACTGAGCCTGATCGGTTCCGGCTTCCGCCTCGCCCACGGCGGCGGCAGCATCGAAACCGCCCCCGTCCCCCCCGGGGAACATGCCGAGGAAGTCCTGGCCGAGGCTGGCTACAACGAAGACGAAATCACCGCCTTCAAATCCGCCGGAACCATCTGAAAGCGGGTTTTTTTCGATGACGTAATACTTATATAAATGTCATATTTTCATCAAGGTGTGTATTTCAATAGGAAAAATAAATATTCCGTCACCATAAAAATATGCCATCTAGCGGCGGTCCGCGAAGAAGGTTCGGAGCAGAGTGGCGGCTTCTTTTTCGCCGATGGCGGGGTAGAGGTCCGGCGCATGATGGCAGGTAGGCTGATGGAAGATGCGCGGGCCATGCTCCACACCGCCCCCCTTAGCATCGGGGATGGCATAATAGAGGCGCCGGATACGGGCAAATGATATGGCCGTAGCGCACATGGAACAGGGCTCCAGGGTCACGTAAAGATCGCAATCGGGCAATCTGGGCGCCCCACGTAGGGTACAAGCCTGACGGATCACTTCCATCTCGGCATGGGCCGTGGGATCGGCGGCGGCCTCGGTGCGGTTGCCTGCCGAGGCCAGAATTTCTCCCGTATGATCGACCAGGACGGCGCCGATGGGAACTTCGCCACGGGCGGCGGCCTGGCGGGCTTGATCAAGAGCCAGGTTCATGAAGGTTGATTTCGTCGTCGCAATGGGCATGGTGGCCAACATGAGCAGCAAGCAGGACAGGGTCAAGCCGCAAAACGCCAATGCCGAAAGCGGTATCAGCAGCGGTATTACCGGCGAACGTATCGCCAAACGCCTGGCGCGGGCGGGATTATGTTCCCGGCGCGAGGCGGAGCGTTGGATCACCGCCGGCCGGGTGTGCGTGGACGGCAAAGTGCTGGAAACGCCAGCCTGCGTCGTCACGGCGAACAGCCGGATCGAAGTCGACAGCAAGGCCCTGGCCAAGGCCGAGCCAACGAAACTATGGCGCCATCACAAGCCCAAGGGCCTGCTGACTACAAACAATGACCCCGAGGGACGGGAAACTGTGTTCCAGCATTTGCCGGTGTCATTGCCGCGTGTGGTCTCGGTCGGCCGCCTGGACCTGAATACCGAGGGGCTGTTGCTGCTGACCAACGACGGCGCCTTGGCCCGCCATCTGGAGCTACCCAGCACGGGCTGGCGGCGGCGCTACCGGGTGCGGGTGCATGGTGCGGTAAATGAGAAAGCCCTGGAGCGCCTGGCGAGTGGCATACGGATCGAGGGCGTGTCCTATGGCGCCATCGAGGCCAAGCTGGACAGCCGCCAACGGGGCAACGCTTGGCTCAGCCTGTCCTTGAAGGAAGGCAAGAACCGGGAAATCCGCCGGGTCATGGAGCATATGGAATTACAGGTCACGCGCCTGATCCGCCTCTCCTACGGTCCCTTCCAACTCGGCGATTTGCCGCGGGGCGAAATCGCCGCCGTGCCCCGGCGTATCCTGCGCGACCAGCTCGGCCGCCACGCCGACGCCTTTGGTTTAGGCGAAACAGAGGGCGATGCCCGCAAAAAATCGCCACGGAAACCGAAAAAGTAGCGACCATGCGCATCGTCGGCGGCAAGCACAAGGGCCGGCGCCTTAGCCCGCCGGAAGGTCTGGATATCCGCCCGACCTCGGGCCGGGCACGGGAGGCTTTGTTCAATATCCTCTCCCACGGTGATTACGGCGGCCTGCCCGCGGGCAAAATGGTACTCGATTCTTTCGCGGGCACCGGCGCTCTGGGTTTCGAGGCCCTCTCGCGGGGCGCGGCGGGGGTTTACTTCATCGAACGCAACAAACTTGCCGTTCGCCGCATTCGGGATATGGCCGAGGAACTTGGCGAACAGGTCCAGGTCCTTCACCGCGACGCAACCCAACCCGGCGCGGCCCCCAACACCTTTGACCTTGTATTGTTGGACGCCCCCTATCGCACGGGACAGTCGGAGCCGAGCCTGTTGGCGCTGGCCGAAAGCGGCTGGCTCGCAAACGGTTGCACCTGTTGCGTGGAGCTGGCCAGGAAGGAACATTTTCAGGCCGGGGCCAGCTTCACCATGCTGGACGAGCGGACATACGGCGCCGCGCGGATCATCATTCTGCGTTGGAGCGCGTAGTACCAATGAGCGGTGACTACTTACGCCCGAACAGGCTTTCAATATCGCCCAGTTTTAGCTCCACATAGGTGGGGCGGCCGTGACTGCATTGGCCGGAACGCGGCGTACGTTCCATCTCGCGCAGCAGGGCATTCATTTCCGCCACCGTAAGGCGACGGCCGGCGCGGACACTGCCGTGGCAGGCCATGGAGGCGCAAACATCATCCAGCCGCTCTTTCAGGGCCAGGGCCTGATCCATCTCGGCCAGTTCATCGGCCAGGTCTTGGATCAGACCTTGGATGTTGTTCTCCCCCAAAACGGCGGGGAATTCCCGCACCACGATTGTGCCGGTGCCGAAGGCCTCCACCACCAGACCCAGTTCGGCCAGTTCCCCCGCCCGGTCAACAATATGCTGGGCGCCGGCCTCGTCCAATTCCACCACTTCCGGCAGCAGCAGCATTTGCCTTGCCACGCCCTGGCCGGAAAGTTGTGCCTTGATACGTTCCATGACCAGACGTTCGTGGGCGGCATGCTGGTCGACAATGACGATGCCGTTTTCCGTCTGCGCCACGATATAAGTCCCGTGCAGCTGGCCCCGGGCCACGCCCAGGGGATAGTCGCCAACGGGGATAACGTTTTCTTCCGCTTCCACGCGGGCGGACGGCTCCGCCGTGGCGGCAAAAGGTGCCTGGAGCGGTGCTTGGAAAGCGGCGGCAGCCTCCATCAAACCCGTGTTGCCCCGATGTTGCGGCTGCCGGTAGGATAGATCGAAGCCACCCTGCCGCACCCGGCCCAGGGCGGCGGTGCTGACCGTGGTCGCACTGCGGTGACCGGCCGCAGCCATGGCGTGGCGCAGGGCGGAGACCAACAGGCCGCGGACGATGCCGGCATCGCGAAATCGCACCTCCGCCTTCATGGGGTGGACATTGACGTCAACTTCAGCCGCCGGCACCTCGAGAAACAGCGCCGCCATGGCATGGCGGTTGCTGGCCAGAACTTCCATATAACCGGCCCGCAGGGCGCCGGCCAAAACCCGGTCCCGCACGGGACGGCCGTTGACGAACAGATATTGCATGCGGTTATTGGCCCGGTTCAAAGTCGGCAATCCGGCATAACCGGTCAGGCGGATGCCCTCCCGCTCCGCATCGATCACCAGGGCGTTGTCGGCGAACTCCCGCCCCATGACGGCGCCCAGGCGGGCTAGCCGGGCATCGAACAAATCGCCGCCAGACATCAAATTGGGCCGAAGATCCAGGCTGCGCCGTTCCCCATCCGACAGGGTGAAACCGATATCGGGGCGCACCATGGCCAGACGCTTGACCACGTCGACGGCATGCTGGAACTCGGTGCGGGGCGTCTTGAGGAATTTCAACCGCGCCGGCGTGGCATGGAACAGATCCCGCACCTCGACCCGGCTGCCCCTGGCCTGCGCCGCCGGGGTGACATCCCCGACCCGGCCGCCATCCACTTCGATCCGCCAGGCATCTTCATTATCATGGGCCCGGGAGGCAATCGACAGGCGCGCCACGGCGCCAATGGACGGTAGCGCCTCGCCCCGGAACCCGAGCCATTGTATCTCCAGAAGATCCTCGTCGGGCAGTTTCGAGGTGGCATGGCGCTCCACCGCCAGTGACAATTCGTCCCGGCTCATGCCGCGGCCGTCGTCGGTGACGGAGATCAATTCCCGACCGCCATCGAGCAAGACAATTTCGATCTGCCTCGCGCCCGCATCAATGGCATTTTCCACCAACTCCTTCAGGGCCGAGGCGGGCCGCTCCACCACTTCGCCGGCGGCAATACGGTTGACGGTAACCTCCGGCAGGCGGCGCAATAGGTTCGCGGTGGGGCTCATGATGCACTGTCCCGCAGATACTGGCGGGCGAGGATCTTACTTTCCTCCACGGCCGGCTGGCCAAACGGGTCGACGCCCATCAGATTGGCTGCAAACAGCGTCTCCAGCATGAAATGCATGAACAGGGCGCCCAAAGTGCGTTCGTCCAGACGTTCGGCGGAGAGGCGGCGCAGGGGACGGCCATGCTTGATCAGGGTATCCGCCGTGGCCGACTGCATGGCGCCGACCAGATCACCAATGGTCCGTCCGGCCATGTAATCCAGGCCCAGATCTTCTGCCAGATTGGCATCCACGGTTGGGCCGTGGCCAGCCTGGCGCACGGTCAGAACGGTAAAAAATTTGTCCAACGGGCCTTGTAGATAAAGTTGCAACTGACTGTGCTGGTCCACTGGGCCCAGGGCGGCTATGGGCGTCGTCCCCTGGCCCTGCTTGCCCAGGCTCTCTGCCCACATCTGGCGATACCACAAGGCAAAGGGCTGAAACGCCTCGCCATAGGACAGCAGGACGGATTGCCCCAATCCCAAGCGTTGCAGGGCAACCTGCACGGCCGCGCCCATGGCCGGCGAGCTGTTCGTCGTGGCCATCGCCTGTTCCAAAACCTCTCCCGCGCCAGCACGAACAGCACCCGCATCCAGGCCAAGCATCATCGCGGGCAGCATTCCAACCAGGGACAAAACGGAGAACCGACCACCGATATCCGGGTCATGATCAAGCACCGGTGCATTGATCCGGGATGCCAGGCGGCGCAAGGCGCCATCCCCCTGTTCCGTTATGGCCAGAAAATGCCGTGCCGTGGCCGCCCCGCCCAGATGCGCCCGCACGGCGGAAACCGCTACAATGGCCTGTGCCAGCGGTTCGACCGTGCCGCCGGACTTGGACACCAGTAAAAACCCGGTGTGGGCCAGATCATCCGTCCTTAATACAGATGCCATCAAGTCCGCATCAAGATTGTCCGGCACAACTAATTCAAGGCTCGGCAATTTAAGGTCCGGGTCCGCCGCGAGTACCGCCAGTGCGCGCGCCCCCAAGGAAGACCCACCGATACCAATCAACACCACCCGCTTGAAGCGTTGGCGCCAATCGTCCGCGATGGGCTGCAAGACCGATAAATCGTCCACGCCCCGCGCGATGGCGAGGGGGGCCAATTGTCCGGCCTCCAACTCCCCGGCAATACGACGCCGGGCCGCTTCGCATTGGTGCAATAGTGCGGCCATACCAGCCTGGTTCAGCCCCACCGAGGCGGGGAAGCAACCGCTGATGTCCTGCTTCAAGATATCCGTCATGGCAGCAAGCTAGCAGAGCTTTTGGATGCCGAGAAGACGGCTGAACGGGCTATTCGCTGCTGGTCAGGCCAACCGGTTTGCCGACCACGACAATGAGCAGATTATCCGGCTGTAACAGCCGTTTTGCGACCCGGGCGACCGCGTCCAATGTCACCCCGTTGATCAAGTCCGCGCGCCGGTCCAAATAATCGATGCCAAGGTTTTCCCGCTGAATGGCCAATAACAACCGGGCGATTCGGCCCGAAGAGGTCAGGCGAAGGGGAAAGGAGCCATTCAGGAACTGCTTGGCGTTGGCCAATTCCACCGCCGTGATGCCTTTGTCCCGGGCCAGGGCCAACTGCGCCATGATAACCTTTAGGGCGTCCGCCACCCGGCCGTTCTGGGTGCCGACACCACCCATGTGAATGGCGGCATGATCCAGGGGGTAGAGATAGCTGTAAACCGAATATGCCAGGCCGCGTTTTTCCCGCACCTCCTCGTTCAGGCGCGAGGAAAAACCACCCCCGCCCAGGACGCAATTCAGCACATAGGCCGCATACCAATCCGGATCGTTCCGTTTCAGGCCAGGTCCACCGAAAATGACTCGGCTTTGGGGAATGTCCCGTTGCACCACTTTCAAGACGCCCGCGCCCTGGGGCATGATTTCGGGCACCGGTTTAAAATCGGCGCCGGGGACCAGGGCGCCAAAGGTCCGGTCCAGCAGCGGTCCCAGTTCATCGGCCGAAATATCGCCGACGACCCCGATGGTCAGGCGGTCCCTGGCCAAGGCCTTAACCAAAAACCCGCGCAAGTCATCCGACGTAATCGCCGTAACCGTTTCGACGCTGCCCTTGCTGGATGGCCCATAGGGATGGCCCGGGAAGGCTGTCTTAAACCACAGGCGGCCGCCAATTGTATTGGGATCTTCCTTGTCCTCGATCAGGCCGGTGATGATCTGCCGGCGCATGCGCTCCACCGCCTCGGCCTCGAAACGGGATTCGTTCAGGGCCAGGCGCAACAGCTCAAACGCCGCGTCGCGGTTGGCGGTGAGGGTCCGCATATTGCCGGAGAAGCTGTCCCGATCGGCACTGAAACTCATGCGCACGGCCAGTTCTTCCAACTTGGTTTGAAAAGCCAGGGAATTGTACGGGCCCGCGCCTTCATCCAGCAGGACGGAGACCATGTTGCCGGTCCCCTTGCGGGCGGGATCGTCAAGGGTGGCGCCGCCGGCGAAGGAGAAATTGATACTCAACAGCGGAATGGTCCGCTCCTGCACCAACCAGGCGGTAATGCCGCCAGGGCTGCGCACGGATTGAATTTTGGTGGCGTGGGCGGCAAGGGGCAGGCAAAGAACCAGCGCCAAAGCCAGTGTTCGCATGGCAGGCACCATCATTTCCCCTCTCCCCCCGCCGGCAACAGCAAACCGGTCACCGAGCGGCGGGGAACCAGCACCGACCGGCCAGCGGCCATGATCTGTTCCATTGTGACCACGCGCACCTCGTTCGGCCAGGCCTCCACTTCTTCGACGCTGAGCCCCGATGTCAGGGCGTCGCCAAATATCCGTGGCGAAGTGAAAAGGTTGTCACGGGCATAGACGGCCGCCGCCAGCAAACCGGTGCGCGACCGCTCCAAGGCCTTCCTCGTGAAGCCGTCCTTAAGGGCGGCCGCCAGGGCCTTGTCCATGGCCGTTTCCAGTACCGCCACGGAGACCCCGGGAGACGGCGTCGCGTAGAGGACGAAGCGGCCCATGTCCAGGCCCGTGGCGCTGTAATAGGCCCCTGCGCTGGCCGCCACCTTGCCCTCCACCACCAGGGCCTGGTACAGCCGCGAGGTACTGCCGCCGCCCAGCAGATCGGCGAACATGGACAGGGGTATGGCGTGCTGGCGCTCACCAGCGGTACGGGTCGGGGCTAAATAACCGCGCCGAAAATCCGCCTGGGTGACGCGGGCATCCTTGAAGATGACCCGCCGCGCGGCTAATTGCGGCGGCTCCTGCGGCCGGCGGCGGGGCGGCGTTTGGGCCCGCTCAAGGGGCCCGTAATGGCGCTCCGCCATGGCGAAAACCGCGCTGGCCTCGACATCGCCGGCGACGATCAAAACGGCGTTGTTGGGGGCGTAATAACGGCGGTAGAAGGACACGGCATCGGCCAGGTTCAGCTTTTCCATCTCGTGCTTCCAGCCGATCACTGGGATGCCATAGGGATGGGCCATGTATTGCGCGGCATTCATGGCCTCGCGCATTTGGGCAGCGGGATTGTTATCCGTGCGGGAACGGCGCTCTTCCAGAATAACGGCCCGTTCGGTAATGACGTCCGCGGTGGTCAATTTCAAATTGACCATGCGGTCGGCTTCCAAGCCCATGACCAGGTCCAGCTTATCCTTGGCCACATTCTGGTAGTAGCCGGTGTAATCGTAGGACGTGAAGGCGTTGTCGCGGCCGCCGTTGCGGGCCACGATTTTGGAAAATTGTCCCGACGGCACCTTTTCCGTACCCTTGAACAACAAATGCTCCAAGAAATGGGCGATGCCGGATTTGCCGGGCGGCTCGTCCGCCGCACCCACCTTGTACCAGACCATATGGGCCACGACGGGCGCACGATGATCCTCGATCACCACGATTTCCATGCCGTTGGCAAGAGTATAGGTTTTTGGGTGAAACAGCGCCGCCTGGGCGGATTGTGTGGATAGTGCGGCAATGAACGAAATGGCGAGAGCGGGCATTAACTGTTTCATGGTCCGTCGCGACCTCCTCGGATATCTCTGCCCAGACATGATTACTGGGCGCGGCAACGCAAAGTTTCAATCCGCCGACAGCGTCAAGCTATTGTGAAGACGCTAAAAAATACCTTCCAGCCAACCGCGCTTACGCCGATTTATAATCGGTGTCTCGCTCTTGTTGGGGGCCTTCCCCGCCGCGGCCGCCTCACGCAGGCGCTTGGCCTCCCTACCCGCATCGACGGTGGACCCAAATGGCTCTTTGTCCTGCCAGAAAATCAGGCGGTCGGTGAAGTTGGAATCTTTTTCCGCCAGAACGGAAGTTTCCCGGTTGATGATATTGCGGATCGACGAATCAACCCCATCGGCACCGGCCTTTTGCAAAATTCGCAATTCAGCGCCGGCGGCCTTGGCCGTGGATGGGCTCCCCGTCGCGCCGGCCAAGGAATTCTGGCCCGCCTGGCGGGCCTGTTCGGCGGTGGCCCGTCCGGCTTTATCGGTCTGAAAAACGGCAGCGCGGGCCTGATCTCTAGGCTGCACATCCCGCGGCCCCTTGGCGCCGGGTCGGGGTGGACGCAATGAGAAATCAGGCGGCATGACCAAGGGCGCCTTGGTAATGATGGTGAACTCGTCCGGTACCTTTTTGGTCAGCCCGGCCTGCTCCTTCAGGGTATCGCAAGCCGAGACCCCCAGCGCCAGCCCGGCAGTGATCGCCCAGCTAAAATATGATCGTGACATCCTGCTAACTGTCCTTTACGCCCCGTTGCTTTCGCTGCCGTCGCCACCGTCCGCATGGGCACGAAAACTATCGAATAATAACATACCCACACCGATTGTAATGGCACTGTCGGCGATATTAAAGGCCGGCCAATGATAACCCATAAAGTGGACATCGAAAAAATCCGCCACGGCCCCGCGCCACACACGATCGACAATGTTGCCCAGGGCACCGCCAATCACGGCGCCCAGCGCCAGGGACGGCCATTGACGGTTTTGCCGCCATAGCCAAATTGCCAAGCCCATGCAGACGAGGCCGGAAAACAACACCAGCAGCCAGCGGCCGGTTTCACCGGACTGGAACATCCCGAAACTGATGCCCCGGTTCCAGACCATGACTAGATTGAAGAACCCGGTCAATTGCTGCCAGCCGCCCTGATCCCCCATCCAGGCGATCAGCCAATATTTACTGATCTGATCCAGCACAAGAATGACCCCGGCCAGGGCCAGCCCCCTTAGACGCAGCGCCCCCATGGATGCCATGAATACGACTCTAAGCCGCCTGATGGGCCGCCACGGCCGTGGCGCAACGTCCGCAAACGCCATCGTCGCCGTCATCGTCCGCCGTCACCTCGGGCAGAATTTGCCAGCAGCGGGCACATTTGTCTCCCTCGGCCAATGCGACGACGACACCGATATCGGCGATATCCTCGAGCTCGAAGGCGCCCTCCGGCGCCGCGCCGTCGACCAGGGTGGTGGTGGAGGTGATGCAGATTTCCGCTGCGTCCAAACCTTCCAAGGCGGCCAAATATTCGCCCGGCGCATAGACCGTGGGATGCCCCTGCAGCGAGGCGCCGATGCGTTTTTCCCGGCGCTCTACTTCCAAGGCACCAGTCACCACCCGGCGCAACGCGCGCACCTTGGCCCAGCGCTCCGCGACCGCCTGGTTCTGCCATTGGCCAGGGATTTCAGGGAATTGCCGTAAGTGAACGCTAGTATCGTCGGCGAAACGGGCCCGCCAGGCCTCCTCCGCCGTGAAGCAGAGAATGGGCGCCAGCCAGGCGGTCAGGCAGGAGAACACCTGGTCCAGCACCGTGCGGGCGGCCCGCCGGCGGATCGAGGCGCGGTCATCGCAGTACAGCGCGTCCTTGCGGATATCCAGGTAGAAGGCGGACAGGTCATTGGTGCAGAAATTGCCCAGGGCCACGTACAGACGGTGGAAATCAAAATCGGCGCAGGATTTCCTGGTCAGCTCGTCCAGTTCCGACAGCCGGTGCAGCACCCATTGCTCCAACTCCGGCATCTCGTCGATGGGCAGGCGCTCCCCCTCGTCAAAGCCGGCCAGATTGCCCAGTAGAAAACGCAGGGTGTTGCGCAGGCGGCGATAGGCGTCCACCTGAGCCTTGATGATCTCGTTGCCAATGCGCTGGTCGACCGCATAGTCGGAACTGACCACCCAAAGGCGCAAAATATCAGCCCCAAACTGGTCGCAGATCTTTTGCGGCGCGGTCACGTTGCCCAGGGATTTTGACATCTTGCGGCCCTTGTCGTCCTGAGTGAAGCCATGGGTTAGCACCGCCTCGTATGGCGGGCGGCCACGGGTGCCGCAGGCTTCCAACAGAGAGGAATGAAACCAGCCGCGATGTTGGTCGGAACCTTCCAGATACAGTGATGCCGGCCATTGCAGTTCCGGACGCTGTTCCAGGACGTAGGAATGGGTGGAACCGGAATCGAACCAGACGTCCAGGATGTCGTCGATCTTTTCGAAATCGTCCGCGTCATAATCCGGGCCCAGCAGATCGGCCGGCGCGGCATTGAACCAGGCATCCGCGCCCGCCGCCTTGACGGCGGCGATGATGCGTTCGTTGACCGCCTCGTCCCGCAATGGCTCGCCAGTTTTCTTGTTCACGAACAATGAAATGGGCACGCCCCAGGCCCGCTGGCGGGAGAGCACCCAATCGGGCCGGTCGGCGATCATGGCATGAATGCGGTTGCGGCCGGATCTTGGCACCCAGCGCACATTGTCGATGCCCGTCAAGGCCGTCTCGCGCAGGCCCGTGTTGGACATGGAGATGAACCATTGCGGTGTATTGCGGAAAATCAACGGCGCCTTGGAGCGCCAGGAATGGGGATAGCTGTGCACCAGTTTGCCATGGCACAGCAGAGCATCCACAGCCGTCAGTTCCTCGACCACCTTGGCATCGGCCTTGAAGACATGGTGACCGGCCAGCAAGGGCACGTGATCAAAGAACAGGCCGTCGCCGTTCACGGTTTGCGGCACTTCCAGGCCATGGGCCATGCCGACCTCGAAATCCTCGGTACCATGGCCGGGCGCGGTATGGACAAAGCCGGTGCCGGTGTCGTCGGTGACGTGATCGCCGGGATAGAGGCCCACATCGAAGTCATAGCCCTTGCCCCGCCAGGGGTGGGCGCAAATGACCGAGCCCAGGACGTCATGGCTGATCCCGTCCAACACCGCGTGCGAGGTGATCCCGGCCTCGGTGCAGACGGCCGCGACAAGGCTGTTGGCCAGCACCAGTTTTTCGCCGCTGTTGGCCAGTGAGCCTTCGGCCACCCCGTCGACCCGGATCAGGGAATAGTCCAGTTTAGGGCCGTAACAGATGGCCCGGTTGCCGGGCATGGTCCAGGGCGTCGTGGTCCAGATCATCACGGAGGCATCCGCCAGCCGTTCATCGCCCCCCGAGACAATGGGAAAACGCACATGAACGGTGGTGGAGGTATGGTCGTGGTATT
>Ga0315339_1002345_pt1 | contig 14541 bp, 10 predicted proteins | sample ASW17metaG_FD_204514 | JGI IMG/M metagenome (GOLD analysis project Ga0315339, IMG submission 204514) | Ammonia-oxidizing marine archaeal communities from Pacific Ocean, United States - ASW #17 | ecosystem: Environmental > Aquatic > Marine > Oceanic | place: USA: California | collected 2016-12-05
GGGGCGAATGAGGACATGCAAGGGCAGGTCAATGCATTCTCGAATTTCGGAGAGCAATCCGACCGAAGGAGTCAGGCCACCTACGGTTAACTCGGCGCAGACTTCGAGGCGGTGCGCGCCTCCATTTTCAGCGGCTTTGGCAGAAGTCAGCGAGTCAACGCAGATTTCTAGAAGTGCGTGTTGTTTGGTCACGAACTGGTGAGTCCGATTGCGTTGTTCAGGCGTTCAGAGAGTCGACCAAAGCGCGTACCCGAGTCCACTCGGCTGATGGCTGTTTGTAGTGCGCGTTGTTCGCCAAGCACCACGAGCACCTGCTTGGCGCGCGTGAAGGCTGTGTACACGAGGTTTCGCCTGAGCATCATGTACTGGCCAGAAAAGAGCGGTAGCAAGACAGCGGGGAACTCGCTGCCCTGGCTCTTATGGCAGGTGATGGCGTAGGCCGCTTCAAGTTGATCAATTTGATCGAGTCCGTATTCCACTTCACGTCCACCGAAGTCTACGAGTGCGGTGTGTGATCCTTCGTTTAGCCTTAGTATCCGCCCAATGTCGCCGTTGAAGACATCGAGGTCGTAGTTATTTCGAGTCTGCATGACTTTGTCGCCGTCGCGGAACAGCTTTCCAAATCGCGAGATCTGCGTTTTGTGCGATGTCGGTGGATTCAGAACTTCGCGCAAGGCTTCATTGAGTGCAATGGTGCCTATGGGGCCGCGATGCATCGGCGTAAGAACTTGGATGTCACGCAAGGGATCGAGACCAAATCGCTTGGGAATGCGATCCGTCATCATGGCTGTCAGAGATTCAATCGCACTGCGTGCGTCGCTACGTTCAATGAAGAATGCTTGGCCGTTTGCACTTTCATCAAACTCGGGGTTTTCGCCTTCATTGATTTGATGGGCAACGCGCACGATGCCAGAGTTCTGTTGTTGTCGAAAGACAGTGCCTAGCCGTGCAACTGGCACGGTGCCACTTTCAATAAATGCACGAAGTACATCGCCTGGTCCGACAGAAGGCAGCTGATCGATATCGCCTACCATGATCAAAGTCGATTCGTCCGGAAGGACTTCCAGGGCGGTTGCCATGAGGGAGATATCTACCATCGACATTTCATCGACGATGAGTACATCGATTTCGAGCGGCTCTTGAGGGGTGGTGCGAAATTGAAAGCTCACCGGTGTAATGCCCAGCAAACGGTGCAGTGTGCTCGCATCAGCGCCGGTTGCTTCTGCAAGCCTGCGCGCGGCTCGGCCAGTTGGAGCAGCCAGCGATACGTCACGGCCTTGTGAGCGAAATAAGTCCACAAGGCAGCGCACAAGAGTTGTCTTGCCGACGCCGGGCCCCCCGGTAACGACCGACAGTTTGTGACCGAGGGCGATGTGAATCGCAGCCCTTTGGTCCTCGGAGAGCTCAACTCCGCTGTGGTTTTCAGCCCACCTGGACGCGGCCTCTGGATCAACGTTTGTTGCGATCGGTCCACCGTGAAGCAGGCGCCGTACATGGCGTGCAACATCGACCTCGGCTTCGTGAAGGTCGGGGCGGTAGACGAGCCCGTCTTCCACGAGTCGGCCATCTGTGAGACAGGCGCGAAGCTCTTCTTCGACGGGGAGTTGGTCCAATTCGAGAAAGGGAGCCGCTTTCTCAACGATCATCTCGCGGGGCAGGCCCACGTGGCCCTCCATGGCAGCGCGCCCCAGGAGGTGTGCTAATCCTGCAGCCACACGAAAGGGAGAGTCCAGTTCGTAGCCGAGGCTCCGTGCAACACCATCTGCCGTTCGGAAACCGATGCTGAACACTTCTTCTGCCAGCCTGTAGGGGTTGTTGCGGACGGTCTCAACCGTTTCGGAGCCAAACTGCTTGTAGACGCGGAGTGCATGGGCGGCCCCGAGGCCATGCTCCTGCAAGAACACCAAGGCCCCGGATGAATCCCGCATCTCTTGAAGTTGGGCAATGATCGCAGCAGCTTTCACGCGATTGATGCCAGGGACAGTGGCAAGCAGGGCGGGAGTGCGCTCCAGGCGTTGCAAGACGTCATTGCCAAGTGCGTCGACGATTTTCTCTGCCGTCTTGGGCCCAACGCCCTTGATGCGCCCCCCGCCGAGGAACTTCACGAGCCCCTTGCGCCCGGTTGGCATGCGCACTTCGCATGTGCTGACAGCAAGTTGTTTTCCGTACTGAGGGTGATCGGCCCAGGTGCCTCGCAAGCAGAGAGAGTCACCGATCTCGGCACCAGCCATGGGTCCTACGACCGTCACCGGGCTGTCATGCGTGTCAGATTCAAAGCGCGCGACTGTGTACCCGTTTTCTTCATTACGAAATGTAATACCGGACAGAGTTCCTGTCATGGACTCTTCGCCACTTTCATCTTGGCCGTCCGGTGGGAAGGGAAGTGGGTCGTTCATACGGATCCGCTTTGCCAATTCTGCTTACCGGCTGACGAAGAGTTCGTTACGCGGGGAAAGGGCTCGCGAGGTATGTCGACATCCAAGAATGCGCTGAGTTGTGGCCACCCGGCTCCGTCATCCCAGCAAACGTGAAGGAAAGACTCGGGGCGTCCCTCGAAGTGCGACAAGACAGCGTGATTGTGTTCATTGTAGACCTGGCAGTGTTCGACACGGTGCCCATGGGGCATTGCATATCCGTAGATGCGGCGCCTTTCGTCGGTGGGGCCTGTTCGTTCGGCGTGACTTTGCAGGCTGTCGAACCAGGTGTCCGCATCGCGGCGGGTGGTGAGAATGAAACGGCTGTCCGGAAAGGCTTGTTCGACGCTTCTGTAGACAAGGGGCCATGGCCAGTCTTCGAAGCTATCCCAGTCTTCGGCAAAGCGAAGGATCTCTTTCATGCGGCCGGTTTCGGCATCTTCGATGAAGTGTCCTGCGAACGGAGAGTGCCGAAAGCCCAGAGTCCGTAGACAGATGCCGAGCCGTGTCGTACCTGTTTTATTCAGCCCAATGCCAAAGACCTTGCTGGCCATGAACAGGCGGCCTCAGAGGTGGCGAGGAGAGGGGCGCGTGCGCAGAGGGATGCGGGTGTCGGCAATGACGCGATCGAGCACCGCCAAGACTTCATCTTTCTGGCGCGGAAGAATGCCACCAATGGGCAGCGAATTGCTTGCGTGGTTTCCTCGATAGACAGTGCGCGTTACGTCCATGTGCTCGACCATGGTACGCAACTCTTGAAGTGTTTCGCGTTCGCCTGGCAACTCAACCCGGCCCGACTCGACATCCTCATGGAACTTCGTTCCCGGGACAGGAGTGATGGTGAGTGTGGACACGAATCTTGGGTCCATTGCAGAGACAATGCGTCCAGACTCCACGGCGTGTTCCCGGCTTAATTCTGTGCCACCTATTCCGAGGAGCATGATGACCGACAGCTTGGCTCCAGCTCCCGTGATGCGACTTGCTGCATCGACCATCTGGGCGGGCGTGACACCTTTTGCGATGCGCTCCATAACAGTTGGGTGCCCTGTTTCTGTTCCAAGGTAGTAGAGCGGGAGTCCGGCCTCTTTGAGTTCACGAATCTCCTGCACACTTTTAGAAAGAAGCGATTGGGGCGATGCGTAGACAGAAGCGCTCTGAAAATTGGGGAAGTGGTCACGCACATCTTCCAGAAGCTTGAGCAAGCGCGACGTCCGCATGATCAGAGCGTCGCCATCTGCGAGGAAGACGCGCCGAACAGACTGCGCGCCGAGGGTGTCCGACGCAATGGCCATATCTTCAAGGAGGTCTTCGCGACTGCGCTGCCGAAACCGTTTTTCGAGGTACATCGCGCAATAGGTGCAACGGTTGTACGAGCAACCAATAGTTGCCTGGAGAATGAGGCTGTTGGCCTCACTGGGGGGGCGATAGACGGTGCCTTCGTAGCGCATGGCTCTACATCCTACCTGGGGAGAGCGCCTTCGCTGGGAACCCCTTGCCTACAGAAGGCGGGACCGGGATGATCTCGTCTAAATCTCACGTTCCTTTCGCAGGATTCGTGTATGGGGAACCCCGGTTCGGCGGGCCTTTCAATCTTTCCGAGATCAGAGTTGAGGCGGATTTCACCATGACGACGTTCTTCTGTGCCATCGCGCTGTTGCTTTCGACCAGCTTTCAACCTCAGGAGGTGGAAACGGCGTTGTCCTGGGAGGAGGGCCACTACAGCCCACCGGCCTTGCCACTCACGAGTTACTCGGACTGGCTTTCCGGTCGCCTCGCAGCAGATGGAACTCTCGATACAGGTCTCGTTCGACTGAGATTCACCCAGGGGCCCGATGGTGTGCCCTTGGAGGTCAGAGACCTGAGCTATGGAAAGGGAGCCCAACTCTGGGCCGAGTACAGGGCGCAACTCGGGGATATCGAGTTCCGTGCCGTGTGCCAGGGGGCCTCGCAGGCCGTCGGAGACGACAAGCGCCTTGTGGTGTCTAGCCAGGTCAAGCTCACAAATCCGACGGACGTGGCGCGCAAGATCGTTTTAGCTGCTGAGTTGTTGCCCAGCCACGAATCACCCGTGCTTGTTTCTGCTCCTTTCGACGCTTCATCGGAATGGTCTCAAGACGGCAGTCTTATTGTGCGTGACGAGATGGTGGCGCTCGGGTGGGTCGGGCCAGAGCCTGATGTGGAAATTCTGGAAACGACAGACTCCCCAGCGACGCCCGTTGCCAGTCTTGTCTGGCGATTAGAGATACCAGCAGGTGAATCGAAGTATGTGGAGCTCAAGCTTGCCGGCCCGCCAGTTGATGCATCCGTCGAGAGGGCTGCGTGGCGTAAGCGATTTCGCAAGCTGAGCTACGCCGTACTCGAAGAAAGCTTGAAATGGGAAAGCCGGGACCGCGGAAGCATCGGTAATTTTAAGAGCAAGTCGAAGATGTTGAAGCGAGTCATCGTGAATGGACTTCACACGATTCGTCTCTTCGGGAAATCAGGCATGTCTTCCGTGAAGGGGTTTACGGACAACCCCTACGGTCACCCTGCATCAGATGCAGCCATCGAGCCAGAGATGGTTGGTTGCTTGGTTGAGTATTACATGGGTGACTTGGCCCGATCTTTCACAGAACAATTGATCGCTGACATTCCCGAGAAGTTTGCTGATCTTGGCAACGATCGAAAGCTCGCCTACTTACATGGCTTGGCGAGAGCTGTCCGGCTTTCACCGCACTACGGGGGCAAGCGAGCTCTGGCAGAGGCCATCGTCGAGTTCGGTGACCCGGATGTGGCGGTTGAGCCTTGGCATGACCCAGAGATCGTCCGCCAGGATCTAGTCAACATCGTGGAGTCTGAGGGCTTGCCGACTGATGGGCTCATGCGGCGACTGCGCTGGGCAGACGTTGAAGAGGGTTCAGCCGAGTCGCACATGCAGATCGCGCGAAGAGCGCTCTCTAACAGGGAAGGAGCGCTCGCGTGGGAGCAGTTGCGCGAACTCTTCAAGTTGGCGGACGGTCTCGGGATGGGCAGCCTGACTGGTGGTGAGTTAGATGCGCAATATTCGGTGGCGATGTTGACCCTCGTCCGTGCAATGCTTGTTGATGACCACGGTGACGGCTTGAATCTTTTCCCGGGTATCTCGCAAGCGTTGGTGAGCAGTGGGAACGAAACAGACACCAGTTGGTTTCCGACGCGTTTTGGAGATGTCAAATCGCGTGCTTATTACGTGGGATCAAAATCTTTTGGGAACTGGACGGTGATTCGGAGCGCCTCGCCAACCACTGAAATGACAGTGACCATTCCAGATGGACTTCACATGCGGAATGTAAAGGGTGGATCCAAAGGGGGGGTCGTTCGCGTCGTCCCGGGAGAAGAACGGCTCGTCTCGATTTCGATGGAGTCAACGCTTGCGCAAGAAGTTCGTTTTCAGGTCCGCGTGAATTAGCGAGAGGCGATCGGAACATGGTGAGTGCAGGTCGCCGAGAACGCATGGCGCGAGCCCGCCGAGGTGAAGATTTCGATGTCCGCCTCTTGGAAGGCGGTCAGGAGGTCTATCGCTACCGTGTTGCGGATGGAGAGGTGGGATTGCGACTGGATCAGTTTCTTGCAAAGCGACTGAGTTGGCGGTCACGAACGAGTGCCCGCAAGTTGCTGGATGAAGGCCTTGTCGAGATCGCTGGTCGCAGCCCGCGCCCATCACGAAAAGTAAAGCTCGGAGAAACCGTTTCTGTTCGACTGCCTCGTCCCTTGCGAGACGAGGCGTTGCTGGCAAAGACGGATTCCGAGCGCAAACTGTCACGTCTCTTCGAGGACGAGCACCTCATTGCGATCGACAAGCCACCTAATATTCCGGTGCATCCTTCGGGCCGACTCTTGCATCACACGGTCATCACCGAGTTGCACAAGCAGTATCGAGATTTTGAAGACGCCTCTCGGGATGTTGTGCCCAAGCTGTGCCATCGCTTAGATCTTGAAACGAGCGGCGTTCTCTTGGTTGGGAAACAACACCGCGCACTTGTTTTTGTTCAGAAACAGTTTGAGAAGCGGACTGTGCGCAAAGAGTATCTCGTGCTTGTTCACGGTGAACTCAAAGAGAATGAGGGGCTCATCGACCTGCCCATCGGGCCCAGCTACAACTCCGCGGTGCGTAATAGCCGGTCAATTCGTCATGACGTCGGGCAGCCGTCTCGTACCGAGTGGCGTGTGTTGAAAAGATATGTCGGATACACCCAGTGCCACATCATTCTTCATACGGGTCGCCACCACCAGATTCGAGTGCACATGTCGGCTCTTGGCTACCCGGTGGTCGGAGATAAAATCTATGGTCGTGATGAGATGATTTTTACACGACATGCAGAAGGCGCTCTCACAAAGGACGATCTCGAGGTCCTTGAGTTGCCGCGGCAAGCACTCCACAGCCACTCTTTGGAGTTTGAACACCCAACTCAAGGGGAGGTGCGCATCGAATCTCCATGGCCTGAGGATTTGGAGTCATTTTGCGCAGGGTTGGAGCCCTTTCCCGAGGCTCAGCCCATCCGATAAAGTGGTGGGATGAGAGTTGTCCGCCGTCCTTCTGCTTGGATCCGATTCCCGACCCAGCTTGCCGCTGTGGCTGCGGTCTTGTTTTCTCTGATCGCATCCACTGCTTTGCCAGCAGATGGCTACCAGAAGCTGCTTTCGGCTCAGACGAAGCGTGCGGCCTTGGCCATGCGGCAGGGCGATTACGCTGCGGCAGAAGATGCTTGGCGCACGCTGCTCGAGTTCGACCCCGTTTCCACGGCGGGGCTCAACGGCATGGTCGAAGCAGCCAGGGCGCGCGAGGACCGTGATGCTGAGGCGCTCGCATTGCACGAACTCATCACGGTTTGGCAATCGATGGTTCATGGGGGCGATTCTCACCTTGAGCGCGATCTGGTGAAAGCCAAGGCGCGTCGTGCAGAAATCGACCCACATGCGGGCGAAGCCGCAGAACTCCTAGAGGACTATCTCGAGGCCATCAAGGAACTGGGTGCCGCGTATTTGGCTGATGAGATGTACGCCAACGCGATGATCTGCTGGGGGCGAGTGGCGGCGCTGGTGGCTCCGGGAAGTCCCGATGAGCTCAAAGCTCTTGAGGTCATTGAAACGTGCTTGCGCGAAGGCGGTGATCACGTCGTGGCCATTGAGGTTCCGCGCCGCGAGATCGGCGGAAAAGATGCCGCTTGGATTTTGGCCCATGACAAGAAAACGCTGAAGTGGAACAAAGCTGCTTCACGTGACACGCCGCATTACCGAGTGAAGACCAATGCCGGGTGGCGCATGCTGAACGCCGCCGCGGAATCGATGGAGTCGGTCCACGCGTTTTACCGCGAGATCTGGGGAATTGTGCCAGACCCTCCGATAGGGCGCCCGGATCCAGATCTTCGTGACATCACGGTGCCGTCCATTGATCTCTATATCTACCGGGACCGAGAGGAATACCTGAAGCGTTCGGGCGCTCCCGAGTGGAGCGGAGGCGTGTTCAAAGGTTCCGAAGTGGCAACCTTTGATTACAGCGGCGGAGCCGATGGCGAGTCCTATCGCGACAGCATCAAAACGTTGTTCCATGAAGCCAGCCACCAGTTCATGAGCGTGGCCGTAGGAAACGTCCCCTCATTCGTCAATGAAGGAATCGCGTGCTTGTTCGAGGGCATCGACATTCTTCCGAATGGGACGATTCGCCGAGATCTGCCCGTGATGAACTACCTGAACGATCTGGATCAGCGCATTCGGAATGGTTCGTTTGATTCACTCGCGGATGTGATGGATCCGGTTAAAGGCAACGAACCAGATTTCTATTCACCGCGCTGGGGCTTGTTCTATTACCTGCGCATGTGTGTGGACGACCAGGGCGCGTACATCTACCGCGACCTGTTAGAGGACTACATCTATGAGTTCAAGAGAGGCACTCCCGGCAATACGGTCGAGCACTTTGAAAACTTCTTTTTGATCCCGACTGCTGGCAGTACAGGCGTCGAAAATTTTTCTGAGTTCGAATCGACCTGGCGAAAGTGGATCCTCGCCCTCAAGGCGAGCCTCGTCGAAAAAGATGCACGAGTTAAGGAGTTTCGCCGAGAGGCTCGACTCTCGGCCCTCAAGAAGCAGTATGACAGGGCCTTGCGGTTCAACGACCGTGTGCTTGATCTCGAGCCGGATGATGTGGATGCGCTACATGGCGCGGCGTCGATGTCGGACAAGCTCGAACTCATCGACCGTGCGGTTTACATGTATCGGCGGTTCCTGGAAGTCGCCGTAGAAGATGAAAAGAGGCGGCCAGATGTTTCCAAACGGATCGCTGTCTTGGATCCGCACTCCGTGAGTTGGGACGACGCTCGTCGCTCGCTCGTGGGAGGAATGGCGGCGCTCGCACAGCGGTATGACAAAGCAGAGATGCCGTTGATGGCTATGCGAGTCGGACACGATGTCTTGGAACTCGATGCCTTTGATGCGTCCTCACGTGCTCTGGTTGATCGACTCGAGCGTGAGACGGGAATGAGCATCATTCGGTGGGAGCGGCTTTTTAACGGATTCGATATGGATGGGTGGCGTTCGCCTGGCGGCAAGGGCCCCTTTTATGTGACGAAGGACGGCCGTCTCGAGTCGGATTATTCGAATGTTTTCGATGCGGACAGGGCGACGGGTGAAGCAGCAGGCGTTTCGCTTTACAGAAACTTATTTCTGGAGCGACCGGTTCAAGGAAACTGGAGCCTTGAGGCGCGGATTTCTGCAGATCGCGCCTGGGAGATTGCCGGTTTGTGCTTCGGAGTAAAAGACGCTGACCACTTTGAAGCCATCGTGCTGAGGAAAACAGGGGACGGTGCTATTCAGAATGTGGACTTCGGGTCGTTCGATGGCTCTTGGACGTTCCGCGGGGACGGCTCCTACAAGGCTGAATACGACATCTACGATGACGAAGGTGTTTTGCTGCGTGTCGATATCAAAGGCAAAGAAGTTTTCGTAACGATTGATGGAGAACCGCTGACCGTCATCGTTGACGGGAAAGAGAGAGCTTCTATTGAATATCCAGCCGGGGCGTTGCGTGGCGACGTAGGACTCTTGTCATCTCGAGGGGTGACGAGTTTCCGTGATCTGCGGTTGCTAGCTGGCAAAGTTCGCTAACAGGGGCTCATGTTGCATGGACATTTTCTCAACGAGTGATCATGTCGTTGTCTGTGGATACGGCAGCACGGGGACATTTGTCGCCCGTGATCTGAAGGCAGAGGGCGTGCCTCTTGTGATCGTTGACAAATCTTCTGAGCGCATCAGCATTGCGCATGAAGACGGACACCTGACTTTGCTGGGCGATGTCCTTGTTCCCGAGATTCTCAAGGAAGCCGGCATTGAACGTGCGCGAGGTGTGATCTTTGTGTTGCCCTCCGAGAGCGACAATCTTTTTGCCACGATGAGCGCACGCGAACTGAATCCAGATATCTTCATTATTGCGCGCCACAGTTCTCCGCATGCTGGCGACAAGTTGTTAAAGGCTGGCGCAGACCGGGCCGTGAACCCATTGGAAGAGACCGGCCGGCGAATTGGTGATGAGATCGTGCGCCCAGCAGTGATCGATCTCATGCGTATCTTCAAAGAAGAAGATAAGAGTGAAAGCGACGATGTTCGCGTTCGAGAAGTAAAAATCGAACCGGGCTGCTCGTTAGTGGGCAAATCACTTCAAGAAGCAAATATACGCGCGACCATGGACATCATGGTGATCGCGATGCGCAAAGCTGGCGCGAGCACGCGATTCAACCCGGACCCACAGCGTCCCATGACCTCTGGTGATGTTCTTGTTTGTATGGGTCGGCTCTCCATGTTGCGAGAGCTCCACGAAATGGCACAAGGAGAAGAAGAATAATGGAGGTTGTGACGCGGGTTGCTCCGTCCCCCACGGGAGAGCCTCATGTCGGCACGGCCTACGTGTCGTTGTTTAACTGGGCTTGGGCTCGACGCAACGGAGGACGGTTTATCTTGCGCATCGAGGACACTGACCAGGCTCGCAGCAAGCGAGAGCACGAGACGGCCATCTTGGAAGCGCTCGCATGGCTGGGCATCGTTCCTGATGAGAGTCCGCTAAGCGGGGGGGAGTATGGCCCGTACCGTCAGAGTGAGCGCAAGAGCATCTATTCGGAATACACCGACAGATTGATCGCATCCGGCCATGCCTACCGATGTTTCTGTACGCCGGAACGGTTGACCGAGTTGCGTGCGTTCCAGAGGGCTGCCAAGCGTCCCAGTGGTTATGACGGGGCATGTCGTGCGATTGCGCCGGAAGACTCGGCAAAGCGCGCCGAGGCCGAGGCTTTTGTTGTGCGCCTCGCCGTAGACAAGTCGGCCACGACTCGTTTCAACGACTTGCTACGTGGCGAAATTGTGATCGAAAACGAAAATATCGACGATCAAGTGCTGCTGAAGTCAGACGGCATGCCTACATATCACATGGCGAACATCGTGGATGACCACCTGATGGGAGTCACGATCGTGATGCGCGCCGAGGAGTGGATTCCGTCGTCTCCGAAGCACGTCATGCTTTATGAGGCTCTCGGGTGGGATCCTCCAGCCTTTGCACACGTGCCGCTGTTGCGCAACAAAGACAAGAGCAAGATCTCCAAGCGAAAGAACCCTACGTCGCTTGAGTGGTACCGAGAGCAGGGCTATCTCCCCGAAGCCATGGTGAACTTTTTGGCGCTTCAGGGGTGGAGCCTGAAAGAAGACAACGAAGAGTTCGACGTTGAGACTTTTGTCGATAAGTTCAATCCGAGTGACATCAGCGTGGGCGGCCCCGTCTTCGATATGCAGAAGTTGGACTGGTTGAACGGGGAGAAGATCCGCAAGCTCGATGTGGGCGCTCTCGCAGACCGAATCGTGAGCGAGGGGTTTGCAGGTGATTGGTCTCACGCAGATATTGTTCGCGTCTTGCCACTTTTCCAGGAGCGCATGAAGCGGCTTCCGGATTTTGCCGAGAGCGCGGGCTACTTGCTTGGACGGATTGAGCCGGACATGGAAGGACTCTCAAAGAAGGTCAAAAAGGCCGATCCAGAAGCTCTCCGTGCCGCGCTCGTCAAGGCCTCGGAAACCTTGAAGGAGATGGCCGGTCAGCCAGAAGAAGCGCGGGAATCAGCACTGCGGGCTATTGCAGAGGAGGCCGGCCTGAAAGTTGGCAACCTGTTCATGGGCTTGCGAGTTGCCGTGACAGGCGCGACGGCGAGCCCACCGCTCTTGCCATCGATCGATGAGTTGGGCGTTGAAGAAAGTGTCGCGAGAATCGCAAACCTGGTTGAGCGCTTGGTGCCAACGGCCTAAGTGCTTCGATCGACTCCTTCGAAGATTCGATGAACCTCGAATTGACCAACCCTCATAGTGTGCTAGCGGCACTCAAGCGCCGGCCTCAAGATGTGCTTGAAGTCAGGCTTTCAGGTGGAAAGCTGACAGAGGCTTGGCGCCAGGTCTCCGACATGGCCAAGGAGTGCGGCGTTGCAGTGACGGAGTCGGCTGCATCGGGGTCCCGGACTGATCGTTCGAAATCCGGAGGTGGGCGGCAAGGGCGATTGATGGCGAGTGTTCGTTCCTTGGAAAGTATGGATCCGTCCGATTTGTTTGCGCAGGTGCGAGATCAGGAGGGGGTCCCCGGCTTGTGGCTCGCGCTTGATTGCGTGCAAGACCCACACAATCTCGGAGCGGTTTTTCGATCAGCAGCGTTTTTTGGTGTGCGCGGTGTGTTGTTGACTCGCGATCGGTCGGCGCCCTTGAGCGCTGTCGTCTACGATGTCGCCTCAGGCGGCATGGAATCAGTTCCTTTTTCGAGCCCACCCAATCTGGACCGTGCGCTGAAGGTTGCGCGAGATGCGGGGCTCTGGATCCTCGGCGCCGCAGAAGAGGCCTCGCGAGACGTTTCGGAGGTTCCACGCGATCGGCCGTGGCTGCTCGTGCTGGGAAACGAGGAAACGGGGCTACGGCGGCTGACTCGTGAGAATTGCGATGACGTTTGTCGAATCACGTCTCACGGGGCGGTCGGGTCGCTGAACATTTCTGCTGCGGGGGCCGTTCTCATGGCTCAGCTCTCAGCAACCAGTCAGGCTGCCCCGAGCGGTGAGTCCGCCGACTAAGAAAAGCTACGAGTTGTTCACTTGTGAGCTGACAGGAAGTGCCGCCCGTACCGCGTCATATTCGGGGTGATTCGAATCGAGGACTCCGTGACGCAATAGAAAATCGAGAAGCGCTAGGTTGCAGTTGAACTTGAAGTCGGGTGTCTCGGCGATGCGCTGCAGCACTTCCTCGATGGGCCAGAGTTCAAAAGAGTCCACTTCACCGTCCGTGTTGTGTGGAGCGAAGTCCTCGGAGAGTTCGAGTTCGTATAGAAAAAGTGTGTCGTTGCGGATGCCCTGATCAGTCTCCAGCCGATAACTGATTGATCCTGTTTGCCTGGCGCGCCTTGCGAGTTCCACCGGAATGTCTGCTTCTTCGGCGCACTCTTTGATCAAGTTCTCCTCCAGGGAGATCCCGATTGGTTGGCCGCCTGCGACGAGATTGTCGAGCATGCCCGGGAAGGTGACCTTGTGCGAGGAGCGACGAGCAATCCACATGTGTAGGCCTTCTGATTTGCGTACGAATCCATGCATGTGAACGCCGAAGGCTGGAGCCCCAAAGGCCGGCATGGCGGATCGTTCCAAGGCGAGATACGGCGGAGCGCCGAACCGGGTGACGACGGGATAGAGTTCATGCCCCATGCGCGGGACCAGCCCGATGTCCTGCAAAGCATGAACGACTTGGTTCATGGCCTCTGAACGTTCGGAGAAAGTTGTGTAGCGATGAGACAGAGCAACTCGTTTCTCTGTTTCATCGAAGATCAACGCACCCGTTTCATCACGGATTGTCCCCAGTGTTGCAAGCCAATCGCGTCGTACCCATCCGAGGTCTGTACTTGCTACGCGAAACGGGACGAATCGGTTGAGATCGTGTGCGGTGCATTCAGCGATACGATCCATGAGCGACATGGCTGCATGGTAACGATGCTGTTTCCATTTGAGATTGGAAATCAGTCGATTGGGACGGGGGACCCATTGAGTGTTACGTCGGTTGTTTCGGCGATCGTTCCGGAAGATCCAGTGCCTTGGAATCCGATGCTAAAAGACTCTCCCGGCTCGACGGCTTCGGACCACTCCGGAGCCAAGACAACAAAGTGTCCATTTGTTTGTGAGTACAACTCGCCTTGCCACAAATTGACAATGCCAAAGGTTGCGTCAAACTCGATGACCCAGTCGGCAGGAATGAGATCTTGGCCGCCGTTCGTAAAGGTCAGATCAGCGGTGAAGCCACTTCCCCAATCGTCTGTAATCTCGAAGGCACACTGAACCCCGCTCAGTTCACAACTGTCGGGAACCCCGTTCCTGTCGGCGTCTTCGATTCCGGATGCGATATCACATGCGTCGGGAATGCCGTTGCCATTGCAGTCAGGAACAGTCCCGCCGGCAATAGCGCAGGCATCCGCGATACCGTCGCTATCACAGTCTGAAAATGGCTGACAGGCATCCGGGATGCCGTCAAAGTCGCAATCCTCTGCACCTTCGGCGATCTCGAACGCATCTGGAATGCCATCGCCGTTGCAGTCAGGGTCACATTCATCAGGGCGTCCGTTTCCGTCGAGATCGCTCGCGCCATTCGCGATGTCCTCGGCATCATCGATGCCGTTGTTGTTGCAGTCGACTGTGCCTTCCTCACCGAAAACGAAGACACCCGCGTCGTAGACGGAGATCATTTCTGTCTTTTCGAGAGCCGCCTGCCCGAAAGCGAGGCCGGCGATCGAAGGGTCGTTGCCGGGATTCCATGCGGCATCCGAAGCTGACCCCTCAAGGCCGATCGTGACCTGACATTCTCGACGATAATTGGTTCCGGTGCCTGGGCCAATGAGTTCACCGCTGTAGGAAATCTCGACGAACCAGATGTTGGAGGCAGCATTGGCCAGTTGCAGCGAGCCAAGTGTCCCGCCATCAAGGAAACCACTCTCGACGAAGACATCCTCGATGCCGTAGCCAGCTGCAAAGACTTCGCTGAGGTCGACATAGATCCGATAGGAGAGGGCGTCACTCATCCGTGCGGGCCATGCACTTCGATTGTTGAGCATGCAGCGGAGTTT
>Ga0315339_1002348_pt1 | contig 14528 bp, 13 predicted proteins | sample ASW17metaG_FD_204514 | JGI IMG/M metagenome (GOLD analysis project Ga0315339, IMG submission 204514) | Ammonia-oxidizing marine archaeal communities from Pacific Ocean, United States - ASW #17 | ecosystem: Environmental > Aquatic > Marine > Oceanic | place: USA: California | collected 2016-12-05
AAGAGTTACTGAGCTCTATCAAAAATATGGATCAGCGACTATAGAAGCATCGATTTCTCAAATTTTAAAGGTTGGTGAAAAACAAGCTCGTGCTGCAATTTTAGATCTGCCGGACGGTGAATGGGAGGCAGAAGACTGGATGGATAATGATGGAATTAGCGATGATCTCGTGCGTATTCATGTTAAAATCACAGTTAAAGATGATGAGATGACCGTTGATTATTCCGGTTCTAGTGATCAGGTGGCTGGGCCAATTAACCTGTCATTCGGCATGGCCTTATCTGCCGCACGTATTTGTTTTAAAACACTTACTACGCCAAAGGAACCCTCTAATGGTGGTCAGTTTATACCCTTAAATGTTATTGCTCCTGAAGGATGCCTCTTCAATGCACAATACCCTGCACCAGTCTTTACGATTTGGGCCGGAGTAATAGGAATGGAAACAATTTATCGTGCTCTTGCGCAAGCTTTTCCCCATAAAGTGCCTGCGAGTTCTGGGGGCGATCTTGGGGATCCTGGCTTTTATGGTAGGGAACCCTATACTGGCCGTCAGGTTTGGCATCAAACAAACGCCGGTGTTGGTTGGGGAGCTCGCCACGATAGCGATGGAATTAATACCACCCAGCATATTTCTATGTGTACGGTAAAAAATATCCCAATTGAAGTAATTGAATCTCGTTTGCCGGTAATGGTTGAACGCGCTGGTTTTCGTCAAGACTCGGGTGGAGCAGGGGAGTATAGAGGCGGATTAGGTTCGGTCCGTGATTATAAATTCCTTGATTCTTTTGGTGCTCTAACAATTGTAAAAAAAACGCGTGCTCAAGGATGGGGTTTAGCAGGTGGAAAGCCAGGACCTAGGAATTTGAGTGTTCTAATCCCTAACAAGAATAACGCGAACTGGAAAGAGCATTTTAAAAACGACATAATAATATATGCCGATAATTCTTATTTATATCCCGATAAACCGACTGATGAAATTTATTGCGGAATGTTTCGTGGGCAATTCCACAAGGGGGACATGATTTCCTACCTAGCAGATGGAGGAGGTGGATACGGTAATCCCATGGAAAGACCAATCGAGAAAGTTCGTGCAGATGTAATTGACGGTTATGTTAGCCGTCATTTAGCTGAAAAAGACTACGGTGTAATCCTAAATGATGTATTAGAAATTGATAAGAAAGCCACCGATGTTTTAAGGACTAAATTGACAACCGGCTCATAATTTCGGGTATTTTTGTATCCACAAAGGGAACTAAAAGGGGCTCGGGTCAGTTAAGCTATTGAAAAAAATGTAGATTCTTTCCTGTCACGCTGGAGGCCGGGGGTAGATGTAAAGGGTTGTTGCCGTCGCGGACGATTTTTTATTGTTTTCGCTTAATATAACGTTACCCGATGTTGAAAAGCAGCATTTTACATTGACAGCTTCAACTTATTTTAATTTCTCGAGCTGTATGTGGGAGTATGTTTACGTCGTCATCAACTGTTGATGCGAACAGATCGTCGATCTTTCTAGTTGTTGCTTTAAGAATTTGTTATACTGCTTGAGCGTCAATCAATTTTGCATTGCTTGATATAAGTTTAAGAACTTTTTTACATTTCTTCTACTCTTTTGAAAGTGCAGGTATAAAATGGATAAGCAACGAATAACATATGTTGATCCCGATTCTATAGAAGACCCTGATATGTTAACAGAGTTGGAACGTTGTCGTGATCGAGGAACCCCGCGCCCAGAAAGTCAAGCGATACGAGCTCATGTGCCGGCAGCATTTTGGTCATTCGCCAAAACATGGCAGACCGTATTTCATGAAGGAGTTTGTGATCATACTATTAAAGAATTATGCCGGGTTTATGTCTCTTATTCGGTCAAATGTGAATTTTGTGGTAATCAACGCTCTATTCAGTCTGCGGAGAAAGGTCTCATAGAAGATGATTATTTTGAGTTGCTAAATTTTGAAACAGCAGAGCGATATTCAGGAAAACAAAAGGCGGCGCTGCGTTATACGGAGGCTATTGTTTGGGACTTAAAATGTAGTAATGAACTTTGGGACAAGCTTTATGATTATTTTTCTGAGCCAGAAATTGTTGAATTAGGCTATTTTGTGGCTATAACCATGGGCCAACAACGTTGGCTTCGCACATTAAACATAGATCACCATCAAGTATTAACCGGAACAAGCGCTTCGATGGCTCCAGGTGCTGAAACCCCTGAGGCCTGGAAATCTTACAAAGAATCCCCAGATTACTGGGCTAAGCCGTGATAATGTAGTCATTTAGGTGGGATTATTTACTGATAAAAAAAATGAAGTCTTTAGTTTTAACGAAGCTAGAAAATAAAAAAAGGAATTAAACGGAAATCGGCTAACTTAAGTAATTGAAAACAAACCGTGGACGCTTTCTTTTTACGCCGGAGGCCACGAGTTGAAGTCTTGTCGCTCTCGCCGCTTTTCCGATCCTTTTTTCGGAATGAGTTGGGGAAGATTGGCCAAGAATTGTGACGATCGTCAAGGATTGTTGACGATTTTCTTTTGATATCACGTTACCTAATTTGGTATTGAAACTTTTGTCGAGTGTGTTGATGGCGGTGGTATTTCCATTCTCGTTCGTGAGACTGATATATTCGATATCCATGGCTGATTTACAATCCAGATTTGATTCTATATTTAGTGTAAAAGTAAAAAATATTAGCCATACTAGGTTACATATCGACTGGTTTGCAAAAAGGTAAATACATGACCGCGACCTTTTTAGATGAAATTATGGAAGACCTTTTCCCTAAAGCTTCAAACTTTCGCATCGAATTGGCTAAAAAGCTGGCTGAATTTGAGGAAATTTCAGCTTCAAATCATCTTCAGTCAACGACCCGGAATTTAGCATTGCATATTTCCAGTCTACTTCAAAATGGTCACTTCAATCTAAGTGATCTGTCTAATTTAGTTAGGTTACTTACGGTTAATGCCTTTATCTTCCGAGCTCGAAAATTGAGAGGTTATGTAGGGGAATGTGATAGCGAACAAAACGAAAAAATTCTTACAGCATTGTTCGTAGAGCAAACACGGGATCGGAATGGAAAGACGGTGGCGTTTGAGGTTTTTAGAGAGGTGGTTGAGAGAGAAAACCTTGGTATCGTAATTACTGCACATCCAACTTTTGCTGTATCCAAAATATTAACTCAAACTCTTGCTGAATTAGTCGTATGCAGTGAACTAGATCAGACAGGTGGGGGCTATCAAACTTCGGTATTGAGTAAAAAAAATCTGTCTAAACTGGTTGGCGAAGTCGCCAGTGCCCCTCATGGTTCGCACAACCCAATTACTCTCGACGATGAAATGGACTTTGCTCTCATGGCTCTCGGTAATATTCGCGGTGCACTACGCCGTGTCTATAAATTATTATTTACCGTTTCTCAGGAGATTTATCCTAATGACTGGCAGAGATTGGTTCCAAAATTACTTACCGTAGCCACTTGGGTAGGTTATGACCTGGATGGACGCGCTGATATAGGGTGGTCAGTCACCCTCAAGCAACGAATGATCGTCGCAAAACTCGCTTTAGAAGATTACACAAATGTCCTCATGGAGTTGGAAGTTCTGGATGATGTTCAAGATCAATTACGTGCATCGATTGAGATGCTGAGCGAAGATTTAAAGCGGCTCGACTGTGACCCCAATGACCCGATTACGGTCGCGGCCTTTAGTAGGGCAGTGGTTGCAAGTTTAGAAACCCGTCTTATCGATCTTGGTTGGATAGTTGAACGTTTGACTGAAGAAATTGACCGGGGTGTTGAGGTCTCAACCTCATTAGCGATACTGCGCGCTGAAATGGCAAACTTTGGTATTGCCTTTGCTCATACGCATGTTCGTCTCAACGCTAATCAGATATCTAATGCCGTTCGTCATGAAACTTCGCTGACTTCGTCGCCTGAAGATCCAGCTAATCGGCGTCGCTACCTTCGAAATATTAGCATGTTATTAGTTGACGTTGAGCCTGTGATGATAAATTTCGGCTCAATTATGCGTGAGCGCACCACTGCCAAACGCTTGCTTATGATTGTGACGCAATTTTTAAAGTTTGTTGATACAACCGAGCCAATCCGCTTTCTAGTTGCTGAATGCAACTCTGCTTTTACGGTTCTTTCTACGCTCTATTTAGCCAAGCTATTCGGTATTGAATATAAAATAGATATCTCGCCCCTTTTTGAGACATCCCACGCTCTAGAGCAAGGCCATGAGATTATTGCCGAGTTACTTGACAATGCCCAATACGTTGAGAGCATCCGACGCCGTGGCCGACTATGTTTACAGACTGGTTATTCCGATGCCGGGCGATATATTGGTCAAATCCCGGCCTCTTTAGCGGTCGAGCGTACTCGAATTAAGCTGTCGGAACTATTGGTCAAACGTGGTTTAGGTGATGTCGAGCTAGTTATTTTCGATACACATGGAGAGTCCATTGGTCGCGGTTCACACCCTTTGAGTTTTTCTGATAGGCTAGATTACACCTATCCGCCTGCCTGCAAGATTGCCTTTAAGAATGCTGGTATCCAGGTTAAGCAAGAAGTAAGTTTTCAAGGTGGCGATGGTTACATCTATTTTTCTAATCCAGATTTAGCCTTCTCGACCTTATGTCGTCTGCTAGAACATAAATTATGTCATAAACCCTATGGGATTGATAAAGAAGCAACCAGTGATCTATTTTATAAGAATAACTCTTATTCCTTGGATTTTTTTCTTTCCGTTAAAGGCTTCAACGAACGCCTGATGGATAATCCAGATTATGCAGTAACTCTCGACCTTTTTGGACTTAATCTGCTTTATCCAACAGGATCCCGAAACATGAAGCGCCAAAACGCAAGCGGTGGCCAAGTTCATTTAGAGCATCCCTCCCAGGTGCGGGCTATTCCTCATAATGCAATCCTTCAACAGCTCGGTTATTTCTCTAATACTATCAGTGGTCTAGGCGAAGCTATAACAAAGGATCAAGACGGCTTTGACGAAATGTTAGACAAATCTGATCGGTTTAGACGGTTAATATCCATGGCTGTGTATGCCCGCCACCTTTCAGATTTGGATCGACTTCACGGATATATATCAATTTTTGATCCAACAATTTGGATGAGACGATTGACGGTCGAAGGTAACCCCGAACGGGTTGAGCAGATGCAAAACCTTACCACAATTCTTCGCAAGGCGTCCAAGCATGAGAAACTCAATAGGGTTTATCAAATATTTCTTGATGACACGGTTTACTTGGATAAGGCATTGCTTCAAATGAAGGCTAAAATCTTTCTTCCGGAATACGCCAAAGATAGTTCTCCTGATATTGCTATATTGCATGGTGTTCGGATAGCACTCATCCATGAAATTTTTCTACTAATTTCTCGTATGCCTAGGTTTACAAGCCCAACTCGTTCCGCTGATGACGTCATTGACGAACTTTTACATCTTAACATTAAACACGGTGTCGATACCCTTCGCCTGGAATTCCCAATTTCGAAGTCTACATATGATCCTAGCGTGTTTGGAGAGACAGCAACTTATCATATGGGCTCCGATCAGGGTTATGAGCGCGAACACCGCGAACTTTTCGATCCTATCGAAAATCTATATGAAGAAGTTTGTAACGTCGGCACGGCTATTACTCATTTCAATAATGGTGTTGGCTAATATAACAATTCAAATATCGTTTCTTTTATATTTGTAAAAGTTGATTTGAAAAATTTAGAAAAATGAAATATTTATGCTAAAAAATGGGCATGTCTATCTTGAGATGTTACTCCGGTATACTGATGGGGTTCAATCAGGTTATATTTGGTTTCTTTAAGGTATTTTAAATGAAGTTTGAAAAATTAGAAGATTTTTATCAAGTTTATGATAGTCATCGAACTTATGTTAACGCAGAGATTCGTAAAAAACACATAAGAAACTACGATGAACAAATTTGGTATCCGGCAGCATTAATGCCTAGTCATTCGGTATTAGAACTGGGAACCGGTACGGGCTTGTTCCTTGCTTATCTTGCTGCTAAAGGGGTTCACAAATTTCAAGGCGTAGATAACGATCCAAAGGTCATCGATTATATGCCTAAATCAATTTCTAAAAAAGTTATCATCGGCGATATATGGAAGACTGTGGACAAATTAAACAATCTATTTGATAGAATTGTACTTCTCGATGTTTTTGAACATTTTTCATATTTTGAAGGCCATAAGTTGCTCAAAGTTTTGCAAAACCAATTAGCCGAAGATGGGAAAATTGTTCTACGCATCCCAAATGCAGCTTCCCCCTTTGGATTGCAATACCAGTATAATGATCTGACGCACAAGGCTGTCTATGGGCCTGGTAGCATAGGTCATTTGGCTCTAGCAGCAGGGTTTCGAGTGGAGACGTGCATTTCAGTGCGGCGAGGTAATGGCTTTAAAAGATTGATGGAAAAGATACTATTGGGGGTCGTCGGGCGCATGTTAACAGAACCTCCGCCTCTCTGGGGTGCTAATATGATTGTCGTATTAACTCCTCAAAATAAAAATTAGTTATTAATTTGTATTTTTCATAAATATTTTATTCGCTGAGCCATCTTGACCCCAGATTATCGAATTAACGAAATCATATCTTTCCATAAAAAAATCTAGGTCGTTTTTGTTAGTGGCATGACCGTCAACATCCTCAACTAAGACATATTTGAGGGTTTTGCTAGATAGTAGGTTCTTGGCACCTCGCAAAATTCCTTTTTCTATTCCATCAACGTCAACTTTTAAATGAGTAACATTGAATATACCTTGAACTTGCATTAACTCATCAACTGAAAAAGATGCGGTCGTTATTGATATCTTCTCTGGATTAGGTTTTTTTTCTACAATTTCATTGCCAATTGATCCCGCATGCGTGCCACTTAAGGAAAATGTTACAATTGAAGATACTTCGCTCATTGGCATGCAAAGGGCCACAACCTTATCGCTCAGTTCGTTGATGATAATATTTCGAGTTAAAACAGAGAATGAAAATGGGTTAGCTTCAATCGCATAAACTTTGGCAACTCCTTGAACTCCAGCCATCAATGAATAAAGGCCTATATTGGCGCCTATATCTACGAATACGTCAGTACTTGTAAGAGAATTTATCCAGGTATTAGTAGCAGGCTCACCATGTGGTCCATTTTTGACCCAGTATACGCACGTACGATCAGGGATAAAAAATTTTAGCTTTTTCCCATTAATAGAGATTTCGTCAAATGGTTCAAGTAGGTTATATAAACGTGCTTTGCAGATTAGCCGTTTTGAACGTGGTAAAATGGTTATTGAAGCGCTAAATAGAAAACTAAAGAAAGTCGATATAAATTTAGTCATATAAATTTGGTTCCCATTTCAATTGGAAAGAGCAAAAGAATTTAGCTTTGGTAAGGTTCAAAAAAAAGAGTTATAAAAGGAAACTAGTTAAAATACATTATTGAAAAGATTTTATCTACGGTTAAATGACAAGCTGAATACTTGTATTATTCTTCCCAAACATTATCATATATTAATAAATTGGGATAAAAAGAAATAATAGTGGGCAATTGCCCGAGCACTTATGACTAACCCAAAAGTGTTATTAATGGATGAACCTTCAGAGGGTTTGGCACCAGTAATTGTCGAAGAACTATTTAGAGCGATGACCCAGCTACGTGACGGGGGAGGAATGTCAATTATTCTCGTGGAACAAAACACTCGCATTGCATTAGATTTCTCAAAGCGTACCATGGTGATGGACCGTGGTCGTATTATCTCTGACGGTGAAAGCGAAGTTCTGAAACGTGAGCCAAGAAAACTTGAAGAACTTATTGGTCTTTCCGGTTAGAAACACGTGATAAGAAATTTAATTTCTTTCGAGTGATGTTGAGTTTCCGGGTTATCCATGTGCTTGAAGATTTAATCAAAAATTTTACTATGTCATCAACTATATAATAATCCAAAAGAGATATCCTAGAGAATACTATGGTGGAATAGGTCTTTATTTTGATAATGGTACTGAAGGGTTTTTTAAGAATTTACACGTTACCATAACTAACCGACTGACTAGGAGCGCTATGAGTTTAAAGTCAATGGCAGAGTTTGAATGTCCATCGTTTAGGTGGCTTCGCGATCCCCGGGATGGAGAGTATCTCCGTCGATTTACGATCCTCATGCCGTTTGACGAGAACCCATAATTTTGTGCTCCCGACCTTTAACTCCTCTGTTAAATCGAATTTTAAAAAAGACACACTTGTGATACAGTAACTAATAATGAAATTAATTTTTATCTCGCTATTTATACTTTGGCCATCGTCGGTTTGGGGAAATTCTCCTAATATCCGAACACCTGCACCGTTGATTTATCTCAATGATAACTTAGACGAAAGAGATAAATTGGGTTGGTGTATTGACACCATAGGTCGAGGCTTTGCCGACCGGTTGCATGCACATTCTTGCAAGCCCCACGGTGGAGACGTGCAGTTTCTATACCGAGAAGTGACACTACAAATTATTTCTGCCACTTTTAACGATAAATGTGCTGAAATTATTGGACCAACATTAAAAGGTGCTAGGCTTGGTTTGATTAAATGTTCAATCAATTCGTTAAGACAGAAGTTTCATTTTAAGAAAGAAACCAGTGAATTCCGTCCAAAAAATAATGATACCTTTTGTCTTGTTGTTAGTAAAAATAGTCGATCTGCTGGACCTTTTATGGCTCGCAGTTTATATCTTGCCCCTTGCAATACCACTGACCCGAAGTACCGAAAGTGGTCGATAAAAGAAGAAAAAAATGAGTAAAGAATAAAATTTGTAAACAAATGCACTCAATGTAATAATACTAGAAATGGACATTGACGGTATTCAGTTATTGGAATACAAGCGGGATTATTCCTTTGGTATACTGAAGGTTGAGAGACTAAGGCTGGTCAATCTAACAATTGTATGATTTTCGTTGGGAAGAAACTGAGAGTTGGTTAATTGAGAAACCTATGGAAAATTTTCTCGTAGAATACCTACCTATACTTATATTTTTATTTTTAGCATTGGGCATTGCTATAATTATCCCATTGGCTTCGCTGATTGTTGTACCACAAAAACCCGATGTGGCGAAACTGTCTGCCTATGAATGTGGATTTGATGCTTTTGAAGATGCTAGAACAAAGTTTGATGTTCGCTTTTACTTGGTGGCTATTTTGTTTATTATCTTTGACCTTGAAGTGGCATTTCTATTCCCGTGGGCCATTACGCTTGGACAGATCGGATTATTTGGATTTTGGTCAATGGTAATTTTCTTGGGTGTTTTAACTGTAGGATTTATCTATGAATGGCGTAAAGGCGCGCTTGAGTGGGATTAGATTGATTATATGAGTAAGATAGATAATAGCGAAGCATCTAAACAAGACAATTTACTTGAAAGTACGGGTGATACGCTTGCGGATAAGGGCTTTGTTGTGGCGAACCTTGACAGTCTCGTTAATTGGGCACGAAAAGGGTCGTTATGGCCGATGACATTTGGTTTGGCGTGTTGTGCTATTGAAATGATGCATGCTTATGTCAGTCGTTATGATTTGGACCGGTTCGGTGTGGTCCCCCGTCCAAGTCCGCGTCAGTCCGATGTGATGATCGTTGCAGGAACTTTGACAAATAAGATGGCTCCTGCATTTCGTAAAGTTTATGATCAAATGGCTGAGCCACGTTACGTTATATCTATGGGTTCCTGCGCAAATGGCGGTGGTTATTACCATTATTCGTACTCAGTCGTTCGTGGATGTGATCGAATTGTACCTGTGGATGTTTACGTACCCGGTTGCCCGCCAACGGCAGAAGCCTTGGTTTATGGAATTCTTCAATTACAAAAGAAAATACGCAGAACTGGTAAACTTTGGCGCTGAATAAATAGGAATTCTCAGAATTTAATAATGGCTGATGCCCAACCTCATATACAGAACTTAACAGTTCTGAGAGATGCCGTAGCTAATGAACTCGGAGAAATCGCCACCTCTAGTCAAATAATTAGAGGTGAGTTGGTTTTTAACGTAGCACGTGATTCTATTGTGAAAGTCCTTACTTTTTTACGGGATGACGTTAATTGTCAATTTAAAATGTTGATGGAACTTTGCGGCGTTGATTATCCAGAACGCGAAGATCGCTTTGATATTGTATATTGTTTGTTGAGCCTTACGCTGAACCAGCGGGTAAAGGTGAAAATTCAAACAAACACAAGCTCGGCTGTACCCTCGGTTGCTAATGTTTATAGCGCCGCCAATTGGTGGGAACGAGAAGCCTGGGACCTCTTTGGAATCTATTTTTCAGATCATCCTGATTTACGGCGAATTTTGTCTGACTATGGTTTTGAAGGTCATCCGTTGCGTAAGGATTTTCCATTAACGGGGTATGTGGAGCTTCGTTATGATGATGAACAAAAACGCGTGGTTTATGAACCTGTTAAGCTGAGCCAAGAATTTCGTAATTTTGATTTTTTAAGTCCATGGGAGGGAATTCAACAAATTCTACCTGGAGATGAGAAAGTTGTAAAATCCTCTGAAGAAAAGGATGGGGATGATTAATGTCTGAGCAACAAATTAAGAATTTTACACTTAATTTTGGTCCACAACATCCAGCCGCTCATGGGGTTTTACGCCTGGTCTTAGAAATGGATGGTGAAGTTATTGATCGGGCGGATCCGCATATCGGATTATTACATCGCGGTACAGAAAAGCTAATAGAGCATAAAACCTACTTACAAGCCGTTCCATATTTTGATCGGTTAGACTATGTCGCTCCACAAAACCAAGAGCACGCTTTTGCCATAGCAGTAGAAAAGTTGGCTAATATAGAAGTTCCGCCACGTGGCCAATACATTCGTGTAATTTTTGCAGAACTTGGTCGAGTTTTGAATCATGTTTTTAATGTTTGCGCTTACGCAATGGATATAGGTGCTATGACACCTATGCTGTGGGGATTTGAAGAACGAGAAAAAATAATGGAATTTTGTGAGCGCGTTAGCGGAGCACGGCTCCACATGGCGTATTTTCGCCCGGGTGGCGTTGCTATTGATATGCCGGAGGGCTTGGCGGATGATATCATGGAATGGGTTGAAAAATTTCCACAGATGATAGCAGATTTGGAGGGCTTGTTAACTGAAAATCGTATTTTCAAGCAACGTACAGTCAGTATTGGTATAATCACAGCGGAGCAAGCCATGGATTGGGGCTTTAGTGGTCCGAACCTTCGTGCTAGTGGAGTTGCATGGGATTTACGAAAAAGCCAGCCTTATGATGTTTATGATAAAGTTGATTTTGATGTCCCTATTGCAAAACATGGTGATTGTTATGATCGCTATCTGATCCGTATCTATGAAATGTACGAGTCACTTAAAATTATTAAACAATGCCTCGAGAAAATGCCTCCTGGACCTGTTACGTGTGATGATCACAAATTTAGTCCGCCAAAACGTAATGACATGAAGCAGTCTATGGAAGCTTTGATACATCATTTTAAGCTTTTCACTGAGGGCTATCACGTACCGGCTGGAGAAACATATTCTGTGGTTGAAGCGCCAAAGGGAGAGTTCGGCGTCTTTCTGATCTCTGATGGATCAAATAAACCTTATCGCTGTAAGATCCGGGCGCCAGGTTTTGCTCATTTACAGGCCCTAGATTTGCTTAGTAAAGGGCATATGTTGGCTGACGTGGTTGCTAATATTGGTTCTTTGGATATCGTGTTTGGAGAAATTGATAGATGAGCAATCAGAATTTTAATCAGCTTACAGCCTATAAGTTTACAGCTAAAACAATGAAAATAGCAAAACAACATATTGCCAAATATCCAAAGGGGCGGCAGGCAAGTGCAGTTATGCCGTTGCTTGATTTAGCTCAACGCGAAAATGGCGGTTGGTTGCCGCGCGCTGCGATGGATTACATTTCGGATTTGTTAAAAATGCCAAAGATTGCAGTATATGAAGTTGCTACTTTTTACACTATGTATAATCTGAAACCAGTCGGTAAGTTTCATGTACAGGTTTGTACTAATTTGCCTTGTTTACTTCGTGGTTCAGATAAAATAGTCAATGTCGCAAAAAATTATCTTAAGATTTCAATAGGGGAAACAACAGAAGATAACCTCTTTACGCTTACCGAAGTGGAATGTTTAGGGGCGTGTGTTAATGCACCTATGATGCAGATCAATGACGATTACTACGAAGATTTAGATGAAATTAGTACACTACATATTTTTACTGAACTCGTTCTTGAAGAATTACCAAAAACGGGTTCGCAGATTGCTCGTAAAACTTGTGAGCCAATTGGCGGTCTGACTAGTTTAGTTAATGGTGATGGAGGTTAAGTAGTGTTAGGAGATCAAGACCGTATTTTTACTAATATCTATGGACTTCATGATGCCTTTTTAACTGGTTCAAAATCTCGTGGTGATTGGGATGGTACTAAAGAGATTTTGGCTAAAGGCCGTGAGTGGGTTATTGAGAATATAAAGGAATCTGGCTTAAGGGGCCGTGGAGGTGCTGGATTTAGTACTGGTTTGAAATGGTCATTTATGCCGAAAGCATCAGATGGTAGACCGCATTATCTAGTTGTAAATGGGGACGAAGGTGAACCCGGTACTTGTAAAGATCGAGAAATTATGCGGCATGAGCCTCACAAATTAATTGAAGGTTGTTTGATTGCGAGCTTCGCAATCGGTGCAAATACTGCATATATTTATGTGAGGGGTGAGTTTTACAGGGAAACAGAGGCTTTGCAACGCGCTCTAAATGAAGCATACGATGCTGGTCTGGTTGGAAAAAATGCTTGTGGTTCCGGCTATGACTTTGAGTGCTATATTCACCGTGGTATGGGTGCCTATATATGTGGTGAAGAAACGGCATTGATTGAGAGCCTTGAGGGTAAAAAAGGTCTACCTAGGTTGAAGCCGCCATTCCCCGCAAATGCTGGTCTTTATGGTTGTCCCTCGACCGTAAATAATGTGGAGTCGATCGCCGTTACTCCGACAATTTTGCGTCGTGGGGCTAGTTGGTTCGCAGGTTTTGGTCGTGCAAATAACACAGGAACAAAACTGTTCAACATCTCGGGCCACGTTGAACAACCGTGTACGGTTGAAGAAGAAATGAGTATCCCACTTAAGGACCTAATTGAAAAACATGCCGGAGGCGTTCAAGGTGGTTGGAAAAATCTACAAGCGATTATTCCCGGTGGCGCATCGGTGCCATGCCTTCCAAAAGCTATCTGTGATTCAGTATTGATGGATTTTGATTCCTTGCGTGATCATCAGTCTGGTCTCGGAACTGCAGCTGTTATGGTGATGGATAAATCAACGGATATTGTGGCAGCAATTGCTCGGCTTTCGGCGTTCTACAAACACGAAAGTTGTGGGCAATGTACCCCATGCAGAGAAGGTACAGGCTGGATATCTCGGATGATGGTGCGGATGGTGGCAGGGAGTGCCTCCGAGGATGAAATTGATCTCCTTGAACAGGTAACCCGTCAAATCGAAGGACATACCATCTGTGCGCTTGGGGATGCAGCTGCGTGGCCAGTGCAGGGTTTGATCAGGCACTTTCGATCAGAGTTAGAAGAACGAATTAATGAAGCTAAGAAAAATGCAGCGGCTTAAGGTGGTATATAAATGCCAAAGCTAACAATTGACGGGATCGAGGTAGAAGTTGAAGACGGCCTTACCGTTTTACAAGCCTGTGAAATTGCTGGTCAAGAAATTCCGCGGTTCTGTTATCATGAACGACTTTCCATTGCTGGCAATTGTCGAATGTGCCTTGTGGAGATGGAGCGGTCATCTAAGCCAATAGCATCATGTGCCATGCCTGTAGGCGAGGGCATGGTAATCACTACAAATTCAGATACTATTATTAACGCGCGTAAAGGCGTAATGGAATTTTTGCTAATAAATCACCCGCTTGATTGCCCGATTTGTGATCAGGGTGGAGAGTGTGATCTGCAGGATCAAGCATTAAGTTTCGGTGGAGATAGGTCTCGCTATGCTGAGACTAAACGTGCGGTTAAAGATAAGAATTTAGGACCTCTTGTATCAACGGTGATGACCCGTTGTATTCACTGTACTCGATGTATACGTTTTGCAACAGAGATTGCGGGTGTTCCTGAGCTAGGGGCTACCGGACGCGGTGAGCATATGGAGGTAGGAACATATGTTGAGAAGACACTTTCCTCCGAGTTATCGGCTAATATCATAGATTTATGCCCTGTTGGTGCGCTTACGTCGAAACCTTATGCTTTCAATGCACGATCGTGGGAGTTAAAGAAAACAGAAAGCATAGATGTTATGGATGCGCTCGGATCGAATATCCGAATTGATACTCGTGGAACGGAAGTTTTGCGTGTCATTCCACGTAATAATGATGATGTGAATGAAGAGTGGATTTCAGATAAGACGCGTTTCGCCTGTGATGGCCTTCGCCGTCAGCGGTTAGACCGACCTTTTGTACGTAAGAATGGTAAACTAGAAGCATGCAGTTGGACTGCGGCTTTCAAGGCAATCGCAAAAAAAATTAAAG
>Ga0315339_1002349_pt1 | contig 14524 bp, 13 predicted proteins | sample ASW17metaG_FD_204514 | JGI IMG/M metagenome (GOLD analysis project Ga0315339, IMG submission 204514) | Ammonia-oxidizing marine archaeal communities from Pacific Ocean, United States - ASW #17 | ecosystem: Environmental > Aquatic > Marine > Oceanic | place: USA: California | collected 2016-12-05
GAATTGACCAAGGCATTGCGCGTCGGCCCGCAAAGTGCCGGCGCGGTGCCCGGCCCCGCCGCCTATGGCACGGGCGGCGAGGAACCGACCGTCACGGACGCCAACGTCGTGCTGGGCTATCTGCCCTCGGGCGCCAAACTGGGCGGCGACATGCAGCTTGATTATGCCGCCGCCGAGAGGGCCATGGACAAGGTGGCCAAGGCCATGGGCCTCGGCATGAAGGAAGCCGCCGAGGGTATCGTCAATATCGTCAATGAGAATATGTTTGGCGCCCTGCGCCTCGTCTCAGTCGAACAGGGCTATGACCCGCGCGATTTCGCCCTGGTGGGTTTCGGCGGTGCCGGCCCCCTGCATGCCAACGCCTTAGGCAAACTCATGGGCAGCTGGCCGGTGCTGATCCCGCCCGGCCCCGGCGTGCTGTGCGCCTATGGTGACGCCACCACGCGGGTTCGCGATGAGGCTTCCCGCACCTTCGTGCGCCGTTTTGAAGAAACTTCGGACGGCGAGGTCCGCGGTATCTTGGAGGAACTGGCGGAGATTGCCGCCACGTCCCTGGATAACGAAGGCGTGCCCCGTGCCGACCAGACCACCCTGTACCAGATCGACCTGCGCTATGCGGGGCAGGCCATGCAATTGACCGTGGACATGACGCCGGATGAATTCGGTCGCACGGGCCTGGTCGAGGCGGGGCGGAAGTTTAACGCCGTCCACGAACAGATGTTTACCTTCGCGCTGGAAACCGGCCATGAACTCTATAACCTGCGCGCCCTGGTCCAGGGCCGGGAAAGCGCGGCCAAGGCCCAAACGTTGCAAACCGGCGGGGCCGATGCCTCCGCCGCCGCTTACATGGACACGGCTGTTTTTGTGGAAGGCCGCGATCTACCGGCGAAGATTTACGACCGCGAAAATCTGCTTGCGGGCAACCGCATCCCCGGCCCCGCCATTGTCACCGAAATGGATTCCACAACCCTGATCCTGCCCGGCCACGAAGGCGAAGTCGACGCCGTGGGCGATATTTTAATTAGGCCGACGTCATGACGTCTAGCTGCCTTGTGCTCCCCCTGGATGCCCGGATCAAGTCCAGGCATGACGGTGTCCTCCCGTCATTGCCGGGCCTGACCCAGCAATCCAGGGCATCAAACTCCGTGGAAGGAACCTGAACCATGCCAGCCCAAATCATCCAGACCAACAACACGCCCTTCCGCAAGGTCGACCTGGACCCGATCACCCTGGACATTGTCGAGAACGCCTTGCGCAATGCCCGCGATGAGATGGACGCGGTGTTGTTCCGCACCGCCATGAGCCCCGGCATTCGCGAGCAGCATGATGCTTTCCCCATGATCGCCAATCAAGACGGCAAAATGGTGGTGGGGCAGTTCGGCTCCTTCTTCCATGGTTTCCAGCAAGGCTATGACGGCACCATCGAAGAGGGCGATGTCTTTCTGACCAACGATCCCTACAGCTGCAACGGCGCGGTCAGCCATCTGAACGACTGGCTAACCATGATGCCCATCTTCATCGATGGCCGCGTGGTCGCCTGGGGTGCCATGTTCGGGCATATGACCGACATCGGCGGCAAGGTGCCGGGCAGCCTGCCCACCGATGCCGCCCAGCTGTTCGAGGAAGGGGTGCAGATCCCGCCCGTGAAAATCTACCGCAAGGGTGTGCTGAATGAGGAGATATTGGAGCTGATCCTGCGCAACTGCCGCCTGCCGGAATGGAACCGCTCCGACTTCAACGCCATCATCGCCGCTCTGCGCATGGCGGAACGCCGGGTAATCGAAAATTGCGAACGCTTTGGGGTGGACGAATTCGTCACGGCAATGGACGAAATGCTGGCCCGCAACAAGATGGCCATGGGCGCCATCCTGAAACAGGTGATCCCCGAGACGAAGCAGTATTTCGAGGATTTCATCGACGACGACGGCGTCGGCATGGGCCCCTACAAGATCGCCTGCACCCTGTGGCGCGATGGCGACAAGGCAATCTTTGATTTCGAGGGCACGGACCCGCAATCGATCTCCTCGGTGAACTTCTTGTTGAACGAAGAGATGTTCAAGATGTTCCTGGGCGCCTTTTTCATCAATCTGTTCGACCCGCAGATCCTCTTCAACGATGGCTTCTATGATCTGGTGGAGGTGCGCATCCCGCGCGGCACCATCCTCAAGCCCATCCGCCCGGCGGCGTTGTCCTGCCGCACCCATCTGCTGGGCCGTATTTTCGACATCATGAGCGGCCTGCTGGGCCAGGGCTCCCCAGACGCCTTGTGCGCGGCGGGCTTCTCCGACAGCCCACATTTCATGTATTCGGGCTATGACAAGAATGGCGAATGGTATCAGCTTTACCAAATCGGCTTCGGCGGCATTCCCGGTCGCCCGGCGGGCGACGGCGCCGACGGCCATTCCCTGTGGCCGGCTTTTACCAACGTGCCCAACGAGTTCCTGGAGGCCTATTTCCCCCTGCGCATCGTGCAGTACGAAACCATCGCGGACAGCGGCGGCCCGGGCCTGCATCGTGGTGGCAACGGCCTGTCCATGGGTTATCAATTCCTGGAGCCGGGCAACATTTCGATCCACGACGACCGCTGGCTGTCCCACCCCTGGGGCGTCAACGGCGGCCTGCCCGGCGCCCGCAGCACCAAGCTGATGGTGCGTGCCGACGGCTCCGAGGAATGGATGGAGTCCAAATGCGACCGTATCCAGGTCAACGCCGGTGACATCCTGTATTTCAACACCTGGGGCGGCGGCGGCTGGGGCGACCCATTGGTGCGCGAGGCGGCCCAGGTTGCCCTGGATGCCAAGCGCGGCCTGATCACTATCGAGGGCGGCAAACGCTACGGCGTCATCCTGGGGCCGGATTTTGCCGTGGACCAGCGCGGCACCGACGACCTGCGCCGGCGCTTGGCGGCCGATCGCGGCGCGGTCGATACCTTCGATTTCGGCGGCACCATGGAAGAGCTGCGGGCGCGATGCAAGGCCGACACCACCTTCGACCCGCCCCGCCAGCCCATCTTCCAAAAATGGATGGGCCGGAGCAAACCGCCGGAGTTGGCGCAGGCGGCGGAATAGCGGCGCCGGATGACGGATCATGTGCTCCAATTCACCTGGGGCCACGTCAACGTCAATGTCTGCAACCTGGAACGATCCATCGCGCTCTATGAGAAGCTCGGATTTGAAAGTTATCGCCCCGGCATACCCCATCTGGACCTGACGGGCGGGGCCGGCACGGCGGAAATACCGGATAGCTGCGCCCACGCCCTGGGCCTCGCGGTGGAGACCCGTGCCAGAGGCGAGTGTCTTGGCGAACCGCGATACCTATCGGTCAGTTCAGGCGCTCATCCAAAAAAAAGCGATTATGGAACGTTTCTGTTTCGGCTTTTGCCTACAGAGTCCATCAGTTGGGCCTTATGTCTGATTGGCATTTCAAGTCGTTGAACATCGAATTGAGGCGACGTGGATTCAAAAACAAAGAACCGGAAGGCTCTCCAAAAGAACAGTCCTCAATTCTAGAGGTTGTTCTTGAACGGAAGCGGGAAAAGGGAATTACATTGCGTTTTGCAGCCAATGAAATGTCCATTCCAGAGTCCGAGATAAAAGGGCTGCTGTATAACCTCGCCAAAATTTCATTCGACGGCTTAGTTAGTCAAACAACTGAACGGCGGAGCGGAGCATATCTACGTGTTGTAAAATAGAATTAGCCCTAGCGATGGCTTTGAACTCGCAATAGCACTGGCACATCTGCCCCGGTCCGAGATACAGTCGGGGCAACAAATATCAAAATGGGAGACGTGAGTAATGAAAGCCAAGGCTGCGATCATGCGCGAGGCGCATCAACCCCTGACCATCGAAGAGATCGACATTGACGACCCGGCGCGGCGCGAGGTTTTGATACGCGTGGTGTTCGCGGGGGTCTGTCATTCTGATCTGCATTTCATCGAGGGGCTGTATCCCATCCCTTGCCCCTGTGTTCTGGGCCATGAAAGCGCCGGCGTTATCGAGGCCGTGGGCGAGGACGTGACCTATGTGAAGCCGGGCGATCATGTCATCACCTGCCTCTCCACCTTTTGCGGCGAGTGCGAGTTCTGCCTGACCGGGCGCATGTCGCTGTGTCAAAGCCCCATGGTGCAGCGGGCCAAGGACGGCCAGCAGCGGCTGACCCAGAACGGCGAAGTGGTGGGCCAGTTTGCCAACCTGTCATCCTATGCGGAATATATCCTGACCCACGAACATTCCGTCGTGAAGGTGCGCGAGGACATGCCCCTGGACCGCGCCGCCCTGATCGGCTGCGGCGTGATGACCGGCGTGGGCGCTGTGTTCCATACGGCACAGGTCCGGCCCGGCGACACGGTGGCCGTGTTCGGTTGCGGCGGTATCGGTCTGTCGGCGGTCAACGGCGCGGCCATCGCGGGTGCGGGGCAGATCATCGCCGTCGACATGGTCGGCTCCAAATTGAACCTGGCCAAGGAATTCGGCGCGACTGATGTCATTGACGCTAGCGTCGATGATCCGGTCAAGGCGATCCGCGATCTGACCGGGGGCGGGGTGGAATATTCGTTCGAGGCGGTGGGCCTGAAAGTCACGGCGGAGCAGTCCTTCCGGTCCCTCAAGCGCGGCGGCACGGCCACCATCATCGGCATGGTGCCGGTGGGCACCAATATCGAGTTGCACGGCCCGGAATTCCTCCAGGAGAAGAAAATCCAGGGCTCCACCATGGGCTCCAACCGCTTCCGCGTCGACATGCCCCGCCTGGTGGAGATGTACATGCGCGGCGATCTGAAGCTGGATCAAATGATCTCCGGCCGCCTGAAACTGGAACAGATCAACGACGCCATGGATGATCTGCGCGAAGGTACGGTGGCCCGCAACGTCATCGCATTTTAAAGTGCATTAAAAGGCAGAGTATTGCGGGGACATGTACTTGTTACGTGTCCCCGTAATACGGTCAAACGCCCAAACCTGGGCCGGTTCGCGATTAGACCATTTCCAACTGATAATCCCAGAGGCTAAAATTCAAACTGTGCCGAGGATCGGCGTCGGCCCCCCAGATGTCCGTGGCCTGAAAACGGACGGTGTAGACGTGCTGCAAGGCATCCGCGCGGCCGTGACTATGACCATGACCGTGGCTGACGGGAAAAACGTGCGCGCCCCGATCACTTTCCACCACGCCCGTGGTACCCCGGATATAGCTGGGCAGGTGGCTGTGGCCCTGTAGTTCAACATCCAGCGCCCGGACCCTCTCGCCCGTGTGAAAGCGCGGCCCGTCCGCCTCCACCTTGGCAATGGCCGCCATGCGGTGGGCAAGTTCGTCCTGACTGACCAGCCCCTTGACGTGGAGCATTTTCTCCAGCCCCGCCAGCCAGTGGTGATAATAGCGTGCGCCATCGGCTTCGCAGGCGGCCAGGAATTGGTTGTAGTTGGCGCGGTCGGCTACGGATGGTTCGGGCTTCGGTGCGGTCCCTTCGGGCAAATTGGGAAAATGATCCGGGGATTGGATTTCGTGGCCCAGATAGTCGTCCCAATCGGGACAGGTATAATGGCCCTCGTGATACAGATTCATGACGATGGCGAAGGCATGGGCCTGCCAGGGTTCCTCGAACACCGGGCCCTGGGCATCACCGGGCTGCGCCGCGCCGCCCTGATTTGCGGGCATGTCCAGATCCGGCACACCCAATAGTCTACGCATTAGCCCACTTCATTCAGCGCGTTCCAGATAATCGTCCCACAGATCAATATACAGGCAGTCCTGAGGCTTCGCGTCCCCGCCCCACAGCTCTCTCGCGTCAAATCGCACGGAATAGAGGTGCTGTGGCTGGTTGCCGCCGCCACGGGCCAGACTGTCGGCGAACTTGAAGACCCCGTGATCTGTGGCAATCCGTCCCTGCTTGCCGCGTACATATCGGGGCAGCCGGGTGTGGCCGGTGGGATTGATAATGCGCGCCTGAATGATATCGCCGACCTTGAATGACGCGGCGACATCCGCATCCACCCGCGCGGTACCAGTGTTTTTATACAGGCCAAGGACCACATCCCGCGTGATCTTCATGCCCCACCCCCGGATGACTTTGATAACTCATCCAGACGTGTTTGGAACTCTTCGGCACTGACAACACCCTTGGCATCCAGCATCATCAAGGTGCCTTCCAGCCAACGCTCGTAATAGCTGATGGAGAGATATTGTACCGGCGCGATGCGTTCCATGGCGTGGCGGAATTCATCCAGATCGAAGTGCCCGCCAGCCAGGCCAACGCGTGCCAAGGCCAGCGCCTTGCCTTCCCAGGCATGGTGAAAGACCGGCTCGTCCTCTTCCCGGTCAATGGGGCCGTAGCCATGTACCCCGCCCATGTCATGTATACCGTTCATGGATTTTGGGCCCTAGTCACGCCAATCATGGAATCCCGTGTCACCAGGGCCAGCAATTCGTCTTCGTTCATGGCCCCAGTGCCGGCGGGGCGTTCGGGCAGCACCATGTAGCGCAGCTCCGCATTGCTGTCCCAAACCCGGACCTGGGCCTCGTCCGATATTTCGGTGCCGAACTCCACCAGCACGCCGCGCGGGTCCGAGGCCGCGCGGGCCCGGTAAGGCGCCGATTTATACCAAACGGGGGGCAAGCCCAAGGTGGCCCAGGGGAAGCAGGAACAGAGCGTGCAAACCACCACGTTATGAATTTCCGGGGTGTTCTCCACCACCACCATGTCCTCGCCCTGCACCGCGTCATAGCCCATCTCGACTATTGCTTCGGTGGCATTGGCCAGCAGACGCGCCTTGAAGGCCGGGTCGGTCCAGGCCCTGACAACGACCTTGCCGCCGTTCTGCGGGCCCAGGCGGTTTTCGAACAGATCAATGATCTCGTCGATGGCCGGCGCCTCGACAAGGCCCTTTTCCAGCAGCAGGGATTCCAATGCTCTCACGCGCAGTTCGACATTATTGTCAGATGTCATCTCGACTCCTTTGCCCAGGAAGTGGCAAAGCCTATCATAGCTACCAATCAGGATCAGCCTGAAAACTGTCCCGCATGGCGGCCTTGCCCGCGTCGCTTTGCCAGGACGCTTCGATGCCGTTCAGGATCAGGGTACGGATTTCCGGGACAGTGAATCCGAACGTCTCGTTCAGCAGTGTAAATTCGTCCGTCAGGCTATTGTGAAACATGCCCGGATCGTCGGTGTTCACCGTCAGCATCAGACCGGCATCCCAAAATTGCCGCACCGGATGATCTTCAATTCTAGCAATGGAGCCCGTGGCCACATTCGAGAGCGGACAAAGTTCGATCGGCACGGCCCGTATCGCCAACAGCGCCATGACCTCCCCATCCCGGATGGCGGAGAGGCCGTGGCCAATGCGGTCCACGCCCAGCGCCTCCACCGCGCCGCGTATGCTCTCGGGCCCCGCCGCCTCGCCGGCATGGGCCGATGTGCGCAGGCCCTGATCTCGGGCGGCTTGGTACACCGGTGCGAAGGGTTCGGGCGGGTACAGATGTTCGGAACCGCCAATGCCGATGCCGATGATGCCGCAATCCATCACCTCTGCCACCTTGGCCAGGGTATCGCGGGCCCGTTCCGGGCCGTGATCGCGCACCAGGTCGGCGATCAGCCAGACCTCTACCGCCGGCACCTTGTCCAATCCCTCTCGGATCGCCTGGGCCAGACCTTGCGGTTCCAGGCCTTGGTCGAGAAACCGTGTCGGGGAAAAAAACACCTCCGCATAGCGGATATTCTGCGCCGCCAGATCCCAGGCCACGGCCTCGGCAATGTCGGTGAAATCCTCGTAGGAACGGATAAAGCCGTTCTTCCAGATCCAGGCGGCGATGAAGTCTGGAAAATCCTTGTAGTTCAACCGTTGGCGCAGATCGTCCAGGCTGGAAATATCCGGATCACCGCCGTACTTTTGGATCAGCCGGTACAGGGCCGGCAGGGGAATGGCCCCCTCCAGGTGCAAGTGCAATTCCACTTTTGGCAGGGCATCAATCCAGCCCCATAAATCGTCTGCCATTTTTTCCCTGTCTTCCTTCTGCTAAGCTAGGGTCAAACAATACCTTGGAGGAACGACCATATGAAATTCGGCGTGTTTTATGAACTGCAATTGCCCAAGCCCTGGAAAGAGGGCGGCGAGCATCAACTATTCCAGGAGGCCTTGGAGCAGATCGTCCTGGCCGACAAACTGGGCATCGATCATGCCTGGGCCGTAGAGCATCATTTTCTGGACGAATATTCCCACTGCTCCGCGCCGGAGGTATTCCTGGCCGCCGCCGCCGGGATGACCAAGAACATCCGCCTGGGCCACGGCATCAAACAGGTGATCCCGAACTACAACCACCCCGCCCGCACGGCAGAGGCCCTCGCCACCCTGGATCTGGTGTCCAACGGCCGGGTTGATTTCGGCATTGGCGAGGGCGCGACGCGATTGGAACTGGGCGGTTTCGGCATTCCGGCCCGGCAGAAACGCGCCATGGCCATCGAATCCGCCGAACAGATCGCCAATATGATGACCATGACGCCCTATCCCGGCTACGAGAGCGATAATTTCTCCATGCCCTGCCGCAACGTCCTGCCGAAACCGCTGCAAACGCCCCATCCGCCCATGTGGATGGCCTGCACCAACCGCGATACCATCAAGGTCGCCGCCGCCATGGGCGTGGGCGCCCTGGCGTTTTCCTTCCTGGACCGGGAGGAGGCCAAGGCCTGGGCCGACATCTACTACGGCATCATCAAGTCGAAGCAATGCGTGCCCATCGGCCACAGCGTCAACGCCAATATCGCCATCGTCTCCAACTTCTCCCTGCACCATGACCGGGAGGAGGCGATTCGCCGGGGACAGTTGAATTTTGAATTCTTCGGCTACGCAATGCATGCCCTGGTGGCCAAGGATACGGTGCCAGGGCGTACGGACATATGGGGCGAATATATCGCCCAGCACGGCACCACAGCCGAGGATCTGATCGCCACGGTTCAGCGCAGCCGCACCCATGTCTCGGGCATCGGCACGCCGGACGATCTATCCAATCATATCGCCGATTTCGAAGCGGCCGGCGTGGACCAGATCATCCTGTTGCAGCAGGCCGGCAACAATCCCCATTCCGAGATTTGCGAATCCTTGGAACTATTCGGGGCGGAGGTCCAGCCGCGCTTTAAGCCTCGGCAAGCCGAGAAACAGGCCGCCAAGGAAAAGGAACTCGCCCCCTATATCGAGGCGGCCCTGGCGCGAAAGCAATATATGAAACCCCTGGCGGATCATGAAATTCCCATAGTCAAAGCCTCGGTCAAACAGGTGCAGGCAGCGGGTATAGAAGCCGCGAGCATAGAAGCAGCGGGCACAAAGTGAGCGCAAACGTGAGGGCATATGTGAGAGCAGGGGCGCGGGGATGAAGATTACAATTCTCGATGACTACTTCGATACCCTGCGCACCCTGCCCTGCTTCGCCAAGCTGGACGGCCACGAAATCACCGTCTGGAACGACCATGTTCAGGATGTGGAGGTCCTGGCCGGCCGCCTGGCGGAGACGGAAGTTCTGGTGCTGTTTCGGGAGCGGACCAAAATTCGCACGCCGTTGCTGGAACAATTGCCAAAACTGAAGCTGATCAGCCAACGCAGCGTCTACCCCCACATCGATGTGGCGACGTGTACCAAATTGGGCATCATCCTCTCGTCGGACCAACACGCGGGCACGCCGTCCTATGCCACGGCCGAGCTGACCTGGGGCCTGATCCTGGCGGCCATGCGGGATATTCCGGGGCAAATGGCCTCCATCCGGGCCGGCAATTGGCAAAAGGGCGTTGGCGGCACCTTGCGCGGCAAGACCTTGGGGATTTACGGCTATGGACGCATTGGCAAGGAGATCGCCAGGTATGGCCAGACCTTCGCCATGAAGGTGCTGATCTGGGCCAGCGAGGCGTCGCGGCTACGGGCGGCGGCGGACGGCCTTGACGTGGCCGATAGCCGAGCGGCGTTCTTTGCCCAATGCGACGTGCTTTCCCTACATATCCGTCTCTATGAGGCGACCCGGGGCATGGTCAGGGGGGAAGATCTGGCGCGGATGAAACCCACCGCCCTGTTGGTCAACACCTCCCGCGCGCCGTTGATTGAACCAGGCGCCCTGGTCGCGGCGTTGCGGGCGGGACGGCCCGGCATGGCGGCGGTGGATGTATACGAGGACGAACCCCTGCGGGATAGTGATCACCCATTGTTGGCCATGGACAACGTCTTCCCCACGCCCCACATCGGCTATGTCACGCGGCAGGAGTACGAATTGCAGTTCACCGAAATCTTTGATCAGATTATTGCCTACGGGAAGGGGCGGCCCTCCAACGTCATCAACCCGGAGGTGCTGTCAGCATGAGCCGCCCGACCAGACCAATGGACGGCGTCCGCGTGCTGGACCTGGCGACTTTCATCGCCGCCCCCTTCACGGCGACCATTCTGGGCGAATTCGGGGCCGAGGTGATCAAGGTCGAACAACCGGGGGCGGGCGATCCCATGCGCCAATTCGGCACCCATACGGAAATCGATGACAGCAGCCTGGCCTGGTTGAGCGAGGCGCGGAACAAGCATTCAATCACCTTGAATTTGAAGGCACCGGAAGGCGCGGCGCTGTTCAAGCGCCTGATCGCCCAGGCGGACGTGGTCTGCGAGAACTTCCGCCCCGGCACCCTGGCCAAATGGGGCTTGGATTACGATGTCCTGCGCGCCATCAACCCAAAACTGGTTTTGCTACAGGTCAGCGGCTATGGCCAGGACGGCCCTTACCGTGACCGCCCCGGTTTCGCCCGCATTGCGCATGCGGTGGGCGGCCTGACCTATCTGGCCGGCATGCCGGGAGAGGCGCCGGTGACGCCGGGTTCCACATCATTGGCCGACTACATCTCGGGTTTGTTTGGCGCCATCGGCATTCTTATGGCCTTGCGCGCGGTGGAACAGACCGGCCAGGGCCAGACGGTCGATATCGCCTTGTTCGAAACAATTTTTCGAGTCCTCGACGAAATTGCCCCCGCCTATGCGCGCCACGGCACCGTGCGGGAGCGCGAGGGCCTGGGCACCCGCAATGTCTGCCCCCACGGCCATTTTCCCACCAAGGACGGCGGTTGGGTCGCCATCGCGTGCACCTCCGACAAAATCTGGCAGCGCATGGCGTGCAATGTTCTGGACCGGCCGGACCTGGGTGACAGCCATCCGACCACCGCCGACAGGGTTGCGGCTCGCCCCTTGATCGACGGCGCCGTCAGCGGCTTCACCACCGCGTATTCGACCAAGGAAGTGGTTGAAATTTGCAGCCGGGGCGAAGTGCCCTGTTCCGCGATCAATTCAATCGCCGATATTTTCGAGGATCCACAGTTTGAAGCGCGCGGCACGTTGCAACGCATCCAGCACGCCTTGCTGGGCGAGATCGTTATTCCCGATGTGCTGCCGCGGCTTTCCGGCACACCCGGAGCCATTGACGGTCTGGGGCCCCGGCTGGGTGATTGGAATGACAAAGTCTATGGTGAACGCCTTGGCATCGGCGCCGGCGAGATGGAAAAACTGCGCCGGGACGGCATCATTTAGGGGCCGCGACACCTTGTAGCACCCTTGAATGACCCTGGCCGCTTGCCAGGACGCAGAGGCTATGCTACGAAACGCCGCGACTTACGAAAGGGCTGTCGGAGAGGATAGTCTATCGTAATTTTCCGCATATGATTTCAAGGGCTTAGGCCCTGACCAAAAATTCCACGAACGGCAATCTTGCCGCCGTATTCTTACCGCCATGGGGACCCCGCGAAAGTGTCAGCCGAAACAAGCGTCGTAACCGGCATCGCAGGACGATACGCCACCGCTCTGTTTGAACTCGCGCGCGATAGCGGCGCGTTGGACCAGGTGGCGACGGACGTCGCCGGTCTGGGCGGCATGATTGACCAATCGGGCGATCTGAACCGCCTGTTGCGCAGCCCCGTCATTGCCGCGGAAGATCAGGGCAAAGGCATGGCCGCAGTCATGGACAAGGCTGGCGCCACCGAACTGGTGGCCAATTTTGTCGCCGTTGTGGCACAAAACCGCCGCCTGTTCGCCTTGCGCGACATGGTCAGGGATTTCCGCTCCTTGCTGGCGGCCCATCGCGGCGAAGTGGTGGCCGAAGTGACCTCCGCCAAGGACCTGAATGATGAACAACTGGCCGAGATCAAGGCCCAATTGACGTCTTCCATGAAGACGGACGTACAAGTTGAAACAGCAGTGGATGAGCGTCTTTTGGGAGGCCTGATCGTCAAGGTCGGCTCCCGCCAAGTGGATTCATCCCTGCGAACCAAAATACAAAATCTCAGATTTGCCATGAGGGGAGTTGAGTAATGGATCTGCGCGCCGCGGAAATTTCCGCCATCCTAAAAGAGCAGATCGCCAACTTCGGCACGGAAGCCGAAGTTTCGGAAGTTGGCCAGGTACTGTCGGTTGGTGACGGTATCGCCCGCGTTTACGGTCTGGATCAGGTCCAGGCCGGCGAAATGGTCGAATTCCCCGGCGGCATCAAGGGCATGGCGTTGAACCTGGAAAGCGACAATGTCGGCGTCGTAATTTTTGGTTCGGATGCCTCCATCAAGGAAGGCGACACGGTCAAGCGGACCGGCGATATTGTCGACGTGCCCGTGGGCAAGGGCCTGCTGGGCCGGGTGGTGGATGCCTTGGGCAACCCCATCGACGGCAAGGGACCCATTGAATCCGACGAACGCCGCCTGGTCGAGGTCAAAGCTCCGGGCATCATTCCTCGCAAGTCGGTGCATGAGCCCATGCAGACCGGCCTAAAGGCGCTGGATGCGCTGGTCCCCGTGGGCCGCGGCCAGCGTGAATTGATCATCGGCGACCGCCAGACCGGCAAGACCGCCGTGGCCATTGATACTTTCATCAATCAGAAGGAAATCAATCAGGGCGACGACGAATCCAAAAAGCTGTATTGCATCTACGTCGCCGTGGGCCAGAAGCGCTCTTCCGTGGCGCAGATCGTCAAGACGCTGGAAGACAACGGTGCCATGGAATATTCCATCGTTGTTGCCGCCACCGCGTCCGAGCCCGCGCCGCTGCAGTTCCTCGCACCCTATGCCGGCTGCACAATGGGTGAATATTTCCGCGACAACGGCATGCATGCGGTCATCGTTTATGACGATTTGACTAAGCAGGCCGTGGCTTACCGGCAGATGTCCCTGTTGCTGCGCCGTCCCCCGGGGCGCGAGGCTTATCCGGGAGATGTCTTTTATCTCCATTCACGCCTGTTGGAACGCGCCGCCAAGATGAACGAGGACAATGGCCTTGGTTCAATGACCGCGCTGCCAGTGATCGAGACCCAGGCCAACGACGTCTCGGCCTATATTCCCACCAATGTAATTTCCATCACCGACGGCCAGATCTTTCTGGAAACGGATTTGTTCTACAAGGGCGTCCGCCCGGCCATCAACGTCGGCCTGTCGGTTTCCCGCGTGGGTTCCGCCGCCCAGGTCAAGGCCATGAAAAAGGTCGCCGGCACCATTAAGCTGGATTTGGCCCAGTATCGCGAGATGGAGGCTTTCGCCCAGTTCGGCTCCGATCTGGACGCCTCGACCCAGCAATTGCTGAAACGTGGCGTGCGCCTGACCGAGTTGCTGAAACAGAACCAGTACGTGCCCATGGCGGTCGAGGAACAGGTGGTGTCCATCTTCGCCGGCGTGCGTGGCTATCTGGACAGCATCGAGGTGGATCAGATCGGCCGGTTCGAACAGGAATTGCTCAACGATATTCGCGCCAACAAGCCGGAAATCCTGTCTTCCATCAAGGAAAGTGGCGATATGTCCGGCGACGTGGAAAAGCAATTGTCCGAGCACGTCGAAGTCTTCGCCAAGAAGTTCGCCTAGGTAACTGATAGACGGAATGCGTAAGGGCGCGCCCTTTACCTTCTAGGGAATTTCATGGCAAACTTGAAAGAACTGAAAAACCGGATCACCTCCGTCACCTCGACGCAGAAGATCACCAAGGCCATGCAAATGGTGGCCGCGGCAAAGTTGCGCCGGGCCCAGGAAGCGGCCGAGAATTCGCGCCCCTACGCCCAGCGCATGGAACGGATGATCGCCTCCGTTGCCGCCAATCTGCCCAGTCTGGATACCGCACCACCCCTGGTGGTCGGCACAGGCAAGGACGATGTGCATTTGCTGCTGGTAGTGACGGCGGAGCGCGGCCTGTGCGGCGCTTTTAACACCAACATCATCCGCGCCGTGCAAAAAGAGACACGGGCCCTGCGGGACGCCGGCAAAACGGTGAAACTGTTCTGCGTCGGCCGCAAGGGCCAGGAAGGCCTGCGGCGGGATTTCGGCGACCTGATCGTTGAATACGTTACCCTGCGTGATGTGAAACAGCTGTCGTTTTCCGATATCCGGCCCATCGCGGAAAAGCTGTCGCAAATGTTCACGGACGGCGAATTCGACGTTTGCACCCTGTATTTCAACGCCTTCAAGTCGGTGATCAGCCAGGTGGTGACGGACCAGCAATTGATCCCGGTTAAGCTGCCGGAGGCCGAAGCCGAAAGTGCCGAAAACGCGGGTGGC
>Ga0315339_1002350_pt1 | contig 14521 bp, 10 predicted proteins | sample ASW17metaG_FD_204514 | JGI IMG/M metagenome (GOLD analysis project Ga0315339, IMG submission 204514) | Ammonia-oxidizing marine archaeal communities from Pacific Ocean, United States - ASW #17 | ecosystem: Environmental > Aquatic > Marine > Oceanic | place: USA: California | collected 2016-12-05
TTGTTGGGCTACTTCCACTTTTGCAGGACGGTGCCGCCGCAATGACCAAAAATACCAATCTGGCGACGATAACGGGCCAATTCGTTGGTCGAGGCGTGATTTGCGAGCGGTTCAAGCTGGCCGATGGGGAAACCATCAGCCTGTCAGGCGACCACCCGGAACCGACGCCGGGCGTCGAGGTGACGCTGTCTGGTCGCTGGGCGCTCGAATCAAAGTGCATGCAAGGCCGAGAATTTCGTGTGATTCCTTTAGGAGATTAAGTTTATGGTTATCCCAACAGATCCGCTTTACGCGTCGCAATGGCATTTTCCGCTTTTGGGCGACATTGAAACCATCTGGGATGAATATACCGGGGCCGGTGTCAATGTGGGCGTCTATGATGATGGTGTCGAATATACCCACCCGGATTTGTCAGGGAATTATGACCCGTCGCTACATTTTGTAAGCGGCGGCACGACCTATGACCCAATGCCAATCGCATCGGGTGATGGCCACGGCACCGCAGTGGCAGGGATCATCGGGGCGACAGACGGAAACGGCATCGGCGGCGTCGGGGTGGCCCATGGTGCGACTCTGACCGGGGTCAATTTCCTTGGCGACATTCAATTCGTCTCGTTTGCCCTTGCGCTGGAGTCCATGGAATGGGCGCGAAATTTCGACATCATGTCAAACAGTTGGGGTCGGACGCCGGAATATCAAACCAATCAGTCCCTGGCCAATCCGTCCAGTTCACGGGCGCTATTTAATATCGAATATGGTGAGGCGGCCGAGTTGGGCCGTGGTGGGCTGGGCACCGTGATCGTGCAGGCGGCAGGCAATGATACGCTGAATGCGAATGGCGATGGGCTTAACGCCACTCGCTTTACCGCGACGATTGCCGCCACGGATGCGTCCGGCAATGTCGCAAGTTATTCCAACTTTGGCGCGGCGATCCTTGTGGCGGCCCCGGCGGCGGCGGTCACAACCGACCGTCAGGGTACAAATGGTTATAACGGGTCGGCGGGCACCGCAGGCGACTACACCACAACCTTTGGCGGAACATCTGCTGCGACGCCGGTTGTGTCTGGCGTGATCGCCCTGATGCTAGAGGCCAATCCAGACCTTGGCTGGCGCGATGTGCAAAACATCCTGGCGATTTCCGCCGCACAGACCGGGTCGGCATTCGGCGGCGCGGGCACCGGGAATGAGGTGGGCGACTGGGGCACCAACGCTGCCACCAACTGGAACGGCGGCGGCATGACATTCCACGCCAGCTATGGCTTTGGCATGGTAGACGCCTATGCCGCCGTGCGCATGGCAGAGGTCTGGACAGCGATAAACGACGGCGTAGCGGCTACTAGCGCGAATGAGGAAACCACAAGCGTCTCTTACGGTGGTGCTCCGATTACTCTTCCTGCCTTTGGCGTTACGGACATTCCCTTGGTCGTGACGGACGATATGCGGATCGAAGACATCGCTGTCACCGTTGATATGCAGCACAATTTTAGCAGTGATCTGGTGATTTCGCTGATCGCCCCGAATGGGGATGAATTCCTGCTTATGAACCAAGAAGGCGGCAATGACCTGATGGACACTGGGTTCAACTGGACCTTCGGTGTCACCGGTGCTTTGGGCACGATGTCTGCGGGCACCTGGACCCTGCGCATCGACGATCAGGCCACCGGCGATGGCGGCACCCTGACCGACGTCACGTTGGAATTTTTTGGGGCCGAGGACGGCGACAACGACATCTACCACTATACCGATGACCTGTTGGACCTGATCGCGGTCGAAGGCATGCGCGACACGATCGAAGACACCAACGGCGGCTCTGACTGGTTGAATTTCGCGGGCATGTCCAACGTGAATGTCACGGCGGACTTGGATAACCAATTGATATCGTTTTCCACCGACCCAACGGCGCTAACCATCGCACCGGGAACCGAGATTGAAAACGTCGTCACTGGCGACGGCAATGACACGATCACCGGTAACGCGTTAGATAACGCATTGCTGGGAATGCGTGGCGATGACGTTATCAGCGGACTTGATGGCCGGGATATCATACTTGGCGGAGCCGGGGAGGACACTATCGAGGGCGGTTCAGAAAGGGACACGATTGATGGTGGGGCTGGCGCGGACGATATTGATGGGGGTACAGGCTCTGACTATCTGGATGGCGGGACGGACGACGATCGGGTGGATGGCGGTCGTGGCCACGATACGCTGCGTGGCGGGCGTGGAAACGACACCCTGATTGGCGGCATCGGCTATGATTCGCTACTGGGCGATGCCAACGATGACGTGATTTCAGGCAACGAAGGCAACGATACCTTGCGCGGTGGCAATGGCCGGGATGCCTTGTTCGGCGACAACGGTCACGACACATTGTTCGGCGACAACGGTTACGACACATTGGTTGGCGGTGATGATGATGATTGGCTGGATGGCGGGCGTCACAATGACGAGCTGTACGGCGAAGCTGGCAATGACACGCTAATTGGCGGTGCCAACGACGATTATCTGGACGGCGGTACCGAGAATGACCTGTTGATCGGTGGCAACGGCCGCGACACGATGTTTGGTGCCGAGGGCGAAGACACCCTGCACGGCGACAACGGCAATGACCAGATGTACGGCGGTAATGAGAATGATTCTCTTAATGGCGGCAACGGCAATGACCTGATGTACGGCGATCGTGGAAACGATACCCTGAACGGCGGCGACAACGACGACCGTTTATATGGTGGTGCCAACGACGATGACCTGCGCGGTGATAACGGCAACGACAGACTGTACGGTGCCAACGGCCATGATAGGCTGGTCGGTGGCGACGGTGATGACACCCTGCTTGGCGAAAATGGCTACGACAGGCTTTATGGTCAAGCCGACAATGACATCCTGAATGGCGGTCGTGGCAATGACACCCTGGACGGCGGCATTGGCAATGACGGCCTATATGGCGGTGCCAACGATGACCTGTTGATGGGCGCTGGCGGTGATGACCATCTGTTTGGCGGCAATGGCAGAGACACGTTGGAAGGCGGCAATCACTCTGACGTTCTGCTTGGCGAATATGGCTACGATTCGCTAGATGGCGGGGCCCACAACGATACGCTGGATGGCGGGGCCCACGACGATACACTGACAGGCGGTACCGGTTCGGATGTTTTTGTCTTTGGGGGGACATTCGACGACGATACGATCACCGATTTTGACGCGTTCGACGACGATGAAATCATTGACGTTGCCTCGATTGGCACCATCACCGACTACGCTGATCTTCTGGCCAATCACATGACGCAGGTCGGTTCAGACGTGGTAATTGACGACGATTTGGGCAATACGATCACCATCGAAAATGTGCTGATCGGTAACATGAACGACGCAGACTTCAACTTTTTCCTATAAACGCAATACTTCTGCACAAGTCTTCTTTTATCCCGCAAGCCTCTGACAGGCTTGCGGGATTTTCATGTCAACGTCACTCTCCCAGCGCGATCCCCTCGCGGCGGGGATCGGCACCGCCCAGCATTACCTCGCCAATCGAAATTGCATGCAGGCCAGAATTCAGCCCGCGTTGATTGGTCTCAAACCCAAGTGCTTGCAGATCAGCCTCTAGCGAGGCGGCGGTTGTGCCTTCTTCCAGATCATAGGTGCCAAAGCGGTTGACCAGATGCGGCAGCGCGACGGCCTGCTGCACGTCCATCCCCCAATCCAGATGGGCAATGATGGTCTTGGCGACGTAACCGATGATCCGGCTTCCGCCCGGCGAGCCGACAACCAACACCGGGCTGCCATCCTGCAGAACAATCGTTGGGGCCATAGATGACCGAGGCCGCTTGCCCGGCGCAACCCGATTGGCAATCGGCACGCCATCGCGGTGGCTGCGGAACGAGAAATCCGTCAGCTCATTGTTCAGCAGAAATCCCCGCACCATCAGCCGCGATCCAAACCCGTTCTCGATAGTCGTCGTCATGCTAAGCGCGTTGCCCATGCTATCAACAATGGAAATATGCGACGTCGACGGAAACTCGATGCTGTCGTCATCGGCCCAGTTCAGCGCATGGTCAAAGGTCGGATCGCCCGGCGACACCTCTGGCAGCGCATCATCGCCCGCCAACAGCGCCGCACGGCTGGCCAAATACGCCGGATCAACCAGACCCTGCGTGGGCACCGGCTCAAAATCACTGTCCGCCATATAGCGGCCCCGGTCGGCAAACGCCAAGCGCGAGGCATCGCCGATCAACCGCCACGCCGTGGCGCTATCCGGCCCCATCGCGGCCAAATCATAGCCATCCAGCAGGCCCAAAATCTGCCCCACCGTCAAAGCGCCCGACGACGGCGGCCCCATGCCGCAAACCTCTGCATCGCGATACTCGGCGCAAACAGCCGGACGTTCCTTTACCCGATACACGGCCAGATCAATCGGGGCCAAAACCCCCGGATTACCCGCCGCCGTACGCACCGTCGTTACGATATCCTGCGCAATCGCCCCGCTATAAAACGCGTCCACTCCATGCGCCGCCAAAGTCCGCAGCGTCTGGGCATAGTCCGGATTGCGCAGCATGTCCCCCGCTTCCAACGGCGCACCGTCCGGCAGGAAATAATCCCGCGTCGCGGCGAACCGCGCCAGCCGTTCCGCATCACCCGCAATGCTTTCAGCCATGCGCGGCGAGACGGCAAAGCCCCCTTCGGCCAGCCCAATCGCATCGCCCATCAGGCTGCCCCAGGGCTGCACGCCCCAACGATCATGCGCCGCCTGCATTAGGGCAGGGGTGCCGGGCGTGCCAACCGACAGCCCGCCAACCACGGCATCAAAAAACTTCAGCGGCTCACCCGCAGCATCCTGAAACAAGGTCGGCGTTGCAGCCAATGGCGCGGTTTCGCGCCCGTCCAGCGTGGTCACCGCCCGCGTCGCCGCGTCATACCAGACCAAAAACGCACCGCCGCCCAAGCCCGAACTTTGCGGCTCTACCAGCCCCAAGACTGACTGCACCGCCACCATCGCATCCGCCGCGCTGCCGCCGACGCGCAGTACCTTGGCCCCGGCCTCTGCGGCCAGCGGATTGGCGACCGCGATCATCCAATCCTGCGCCTCAACCGGTGTGCCCGCCGTTTTGGCATCCAAGGCCGCCTGAATTTCCGGCGACAACGCGGTGATGCTGGTATTTGTTGCGCCTTCGGGCGCGATGGTGTCGGCCGCCTCCTGGGCCTGCGCCGAAAAGCTGCAGACAACCGTCAGGGCGAAAAACGCGGAACGAAAGGCCATGTGCGAATCCTTAAAGTGGTTTCTGTGGGAATCAATTGATGGTGCACCCATAGCGCTAATTCGGCAATAGTCGCCGCAATTTCTGATGGTCGATACACTGCCAATGGGGCAAATGAACGCGCACTCCAGCGGTTCGAAATATTCAGAGGTTTTACAACTTATTGATTTCAATGTTATTTTAAGGCTTAGACGGTGATCGTGTGGCAAAAGCATCCGCGACTGAACCGAAAGCGTGCGCAGTGGTAGCCGATCGACACAAAAAAAGGCCCGCGCAAGGCGGGCCTTCCTCCAACCTGCTCTCGCGGCGTCTACTTTGTTCGATTGAGAATATTCATCAGCTGCGCTTGATCGAAGCTGTCGCGATAGTTGGGCATGGTAACCCAACCAAATCGTCCCTAGTTCAGAAGAATATACTTCCACATGGTGTCCCTCAGGGATCGCCAATATCAGATTTGATTGCCAACTTCTACTTGATCCACTTCGACGCCAAGCTGGAACAGTACGCACGTGAACGCGGCGGCAAGTACATGCGCTATTCGGACGACATATTGCTGATCATACCGGGCGGAGATGACGAGGCTGCGGCGGCGACGGCGTTTACGACGGGTGAGATCAAAAATCACGGCGACGCCCTGGAGATCAAGGCTGCAAAAACCTGCGTTGTGAAGTTCATGCGCTCGGCAAAGGACTTGTCTCTTGAGCACCTGACCGGCCCGCAGGGCAAGAACGGGTTGGAGTACCTAGGATTTCGGTATGACGGCAAAAAAGTCTATGTCAGGGAAAGCACCATATTGCGCCTCTACCGGAAGGTGTCAGTCGCAGCAAAGCGGGATGGCACGATGCACGTCCTCTCCAATCCAGCAGCCAGTGCCGCGACGTTGATCGGCAGCTTCAACAACTCCCTATTCAGCCAGAAGTTCAGCCGTGTGAAGAAGGGCGAGCTGACTGACGACTACAAGAGCTGGACCTTCTACAGTTTACTGAAACGGGCTGCACAGACGTTCGGCCCGAAAGGCGACCGCATCTTGCCGCAGGCCCGGAATTTCAAAGAGCAGATGAAAGAGCGCGTCAGGAAGGCCATCTTGCGCGCCCACGTCCGGCAGCAACCGCAAGCGGCTAGATGCCTTTGCGAATCTTGACGTAGAAGCGCCCGAGGCCCATTAAACGGGGTGAAAAAACCGAATTGGGAGCCGTATCCAGTGGGAAATTCACCCTAAGGTCTTGTTTTTATGGCGATCCCGGGAGGAATCGAACCCCCAACCCCCTGCTTAGAAGGCAGGTGCTCTATCCAGTTGAGCTACGGGACCGTTGCTCTTTGATAACGGTTCGGAAAACGGTTCGCAATCCGATGCCGTTTCCCTAACCGCCTGTCGTTCCATCTTCTTCTGGCCCCAGACCTCCGGCTTAGAAGTCGACCGCTCTATCCAGTTGAGCTAAGGGGCCTGCTGCGACGCGCGACGTTTAGACGATTGGACCGCAAGGCACAATCGGGCAAAATCCGGTCATGTCAGATAGTCGCCTGTTCCGGCTCAATCACCATCTTCCGTATCGACAGATTCCGCACCGCCCAGTGCCACATACCGCCGTTCTGCAAGCCATTGCAGGCGCTTTGCCTGGGTCAACAGCACGCGGCGCAACCCGCCCTGGACCTTTCGTTCCGAAATCACCTGCGCCAGCCGCGAGATAATAAGGGCCCGCCGGGCGATGCGAAAATCGGGATGTGATCTGATCCTGTGTACCTCATCCGACACCAGCCGAAATCGCAGCGACGGCGGCTTTTCGACCGTAACCGTCGGGGCAGGCGGGTCTTTTTCATTCAGCACCGCCTTGAACGTGCTGTCCGCGATCGCCTCTTGATAGACCAAATCCTCCAGCGCATCCAAATGCGCCTTGGCCGCCATGTCCCCTGCGCCGGTGCTTTGGAACTGCGGCAATGGCCACACTTCGACCTCATACACCTCAAACGGGTCCAGCACCGACATCGCCACTGCATCGGTGCGCTGATTGGTCAGATGCCGCCTGATCCGCGTGCTGACCTTTTCCTTGGTTTGGCCGACATAAATCGGCTCTCCATCATAGTCGAAAAACGCGTAGACGCCCCACTTGAAGCCGCCAATAGCACGCGGCTTGCCAGTGATTGGATCGTCAAAAGCCTGCACCAGAAACGTCGCCAAATTCGCCCGAAGATCTTCGGTTTCAAACGGCGGGTAATTCGTATCGTCTGGATTTCGCTCACTCATGACCAACTGTCGCCGAATTAGGCAACCAAGGCCAGCCGATTGCGTTTCAGCACCGGCTCAAAGATCGAATCGGCCAGATGCCGCACCACCGGCACCGCCACGCCATCGCCCGCCAGCTTATACGCCTCATTATAGCGCGTCGGCAAAACATAGCTGTCAGGCAGCCCCATCAGCGCCGCCGCCTCGCGCGTGGACAACAGTCGCGAGCGTATCTTGCGCCCCTCAACCATCATAATCGTCTGCCGACTTGACCCACCCGCAGGCGTGCGCAAACAGCCAGCGATCTGGTCAAACCGCACCTCGGCGCGCTGCCGTTTCACGCCATTCGCGTCGGTGCGGGTGCGCCGGTAAATCGTGCCGACAATGCGCTCGCCAGTTTGCGTGGCGGCATCGACCTTTTTGCGGTTTAGGTCACTCATCATATCCAGCAAATACCGCGTTTCAGCCTTGCTGTGCCATCTCACGCCGGTCGGGGTATCTTCGATCAACGCCGCCAAATTGGTGTTCCGTGTCGGCGGCATCGGTAGGTTCCACCATTGCCAACGCGAGGCCGCCGTTTTGGACAGCAACGTACAGCCCTCAATCAGCGTGGGCGGATGCCACATCGTGCTGGGGCCGTTGGCAATATGGCCTTGCGGGATCGCCAGATCACCCCGGATACCGATCATGAAAAACCGTGGCCGGGATTGCGGCAGAAAATGCACCGCATCGACGACAACTGCGCCAAAGCGATAGCCAAGCCCGGAAAACGCCGCCGCCAGCGTGGCAAAATCACGGCCTCCATTGCTGGTGATTGCGCCGTAAACATTCTCTAGCGCGATAATTTTCGGCCCGCGCCCGTCCGCATTCAATTCGCGCATCAGCTTCCAAAACGGTTTGAACATCCCGCTACGCTTGCCCGCCAACCCGGCACCATTGCCCGCCAATGACAAGTCCTGACAAGGGAACGACGCCCAGACCAAATCAGCCGAGCCAGGCAGTTCATCCAGCCCGACCTGCGCCACGTCCTTTAGCAGAAATTCCTGCCCGCCGTGGTGATTGGCGCGATAGCTGGCGGCCTTTTTCGCATCGATGTCATTGGCAAACAGACAGGTCCAATCCGCCCCAAGGCCAACCCCCGCCATGCCGCCACCCGCGAAAAAATCATAGTAGCTGTGTGGCATGGTCCCTCAGTCGCTAAATATCGCAAGGCGCTGACGATTGTCCAAGCCGAACAGCGCGCGCATCCCAAGACTCGCACTAAACGCCATTTCAATCAAGAACAAATAGGGAGCCGTGTGGCATTTCACGGCGGATCGACCAGCCTGTCAGTGCGTCCAGGCCCCACGGCGATTGGTCGCGAAATTCTCACCATAGCCACCGGCACGAATGTTTGGCTTGCGCTTTTTCGGCTCGCTTACCACGGCATCAATGCCATGATCGCGCGCATAATCCAGTGCGGCCGCTTTGCTGTCAAACGTCAGGCGCACCTGCGTCTGTGTATCGGCAGACCCCGTCCAGCCCATCAGCGGATCAATATCGCGTGCGCTGTCGGCGGCGTGTTCCAACACCCAGTTTTTGGTTTTGGCGGTGCCCGACGACATGGCGGTGCGGGCGGGCTGATAGATACGCGCAGACATACGGGCTCTCCTGATCTTGCGCGCACTTTATCGCAGCAAGACAGGGGTTTGCGCAAGCTGTCAATTCACCGCAATTGCCGCGATTTTTAGCGCAAATTCATCTTCAGGAAAGGGTGCAAGCGAGACCGCCAGCCGAATACGACGGAGCGAGGGGTGGGGTGGGTGGTATCGTACCCGACCAGCGGTCTGCTTGGTGCTTGCCTATACACGGTATGCGGGAATATTGATGTGGGCAACAGGTTTTTGACTTGTGAGTTGTATTTATTAAAATTGTACACGTATTAAGTGGGTAACGTAGCGTAAGGTAACGATAAATCCCCTGCGCGGATTCCCGCGTTAACACTCCCTTGAACAAGAACAAAAAGTGATCACATTAGAGAGGCCGGAAGGAATCGCCCATGTCATCACAATTATCCTCTGAATCCATGCCCATGTTGCACGCGCCAAGCCCCGATGCGCCCGCCCGTGAAAAGCTGGAGGGCGGCAAACGTTTCGTCATGCACACAGATTTTCAGCCCGCCGGTGACCAGCCCACGGCGATCGCAGAGCTGTCGCAAGGCGTGAATGACGGCGAGCGTGATCAGGTTCTGCTAGGCGCGACGGGCACTGGCAAGACCTTCACCATGGCCAAAGTGATCGAAGAAACCCAGCGTCCCGCGATCATTCTTGCCCCCAATAAAACCCTCGCCGCACAACTATACGGCGAATTCAAAAGTTTCTTCCCGGACAACGCCGTCGAATATTTCGTCAGCTTTTATGACTACTATCAGCCAGAGGCCTACGTCGCGCGCAGCGATACCTACATCGAAAAAGAAAGCCAGATCAACGATCAGATCGACCGCATGCGCCATTCCGCCACCCGCGCGCTGCTGGAACGCGATGACGTGATCATCGTCGCCTCCGTGTCGTGCATATACGGTATAGGTTCGGTGGAAACCTACGGCGCGATGACGCAGGATTTGATCGTCGGCAACAGCTATGATCAGCGCGTCGTGATGGCCGACCTCGTCGCGCAGCAATACAAGCGCAACGACGCCGCCTTCCAGCGCGGCAGCTTCCGGGTGCGCGGCGATAGCCTCGAAATCTTCCCCGCCCACTTAGAGGACCGCGCCTGGCGGTTGTCGTTCTTTGGCGAGGAACTGGAAGGCATCACCGAATTTGACCCACTTACTGGCGAGCGCACCGGCACGATGGACAAAATCCGCGTCTACGCCAACAGCCACTACGTCACGCCGAAACCGACGCTCAATCAGGCGATCATCAGCATCAAGAAAGAACTGCGCGCCCGGCTGGATCAACTTGTCGACGACGGCAAACTGCTAGAGGCGCAGCGCCTTGAACAGCGCACCAATTTCGACCTTGAAATGCTCGAAGCACAAGGCTTCTGCAATGGCATCGAGAACTACTCGCGCTATCTGACCGGCCGCGCCCCGGGCGAACCGCCCCCCACGCTGTTCGAATTCATCCCCGACAACGCCATCGTTTTCGCCGATGAATCCCACGTCAGCGTGCCGCAGATCGGCGGCATGTACAAAGGCGACTTCCGCCGTAAAATGACCCTCGCCGAACACGGCTTCCGCCTGCCCAGTTGCATGGATAACCGCCCCCTCAAGTTTGAGGAATGGGATGCCATGCGCCCCCAGTCCATCTATGTTTCCGCCACGCCCTCAAAGTGGGAGATGGAGCAAACCAGCGGCGTTTTCACCGAACAGGTCATCCGCCCCACTGGCCTGATCGACCCGATGGTCGAAATCCGCCCCGTCGAAATGCAGGTCGACGATCTGCTGGATGAGGTCCGCAAAGTGGCCGCCGACGGCTACCGCATTCTGGTCACCACCCTCACCAAACGCATGGCCGAGGATCTCACCGAATACATGCACGAACAGGGCATCAAGGTCCGCTACATGCACAGCGATATCGACACGCTCGAACGCATCGAAATCCTGCGCGACCTGCGCCTTGGGGCCTTCGACGTCCTCATCGGCATCAACCTGCTGCGCGAGGGTCTGGATATCCCCGAATGCGGCCTCGTCGCCATTCTGGATGCCGATAAAGAGGGTTTCCTACGGTCAGAAACCAGCCTGATCCAAACCATCGGCCGCGCCGCCCGCAACGCCGAAGGCCGCGTCATCATGTACGCCGACCGCATCACCGGCAGCATGGAGCGTGCCCTGCGCGAAACTGACCGCCGCCGCGAGAAACAGGTCGCCTATAACACCCTGCACAACATCACCCCCGCGACGATCAAAAAGAACGTCGATGACGTGCTGTCCGGCCTCTACAAAGGCGACACCGACATGTCGCGCGTCACCGCCAAAATCGACAAAAACCTCGCCGGGGCCAATCTACAGGCGGTTCTGGAAGGCCTGCGCACCGACATGCGCAAAGCCGCCGAGAACCTCGAATTCGAAGAAGCCGCCCGCCTGCGCGACGAAGTCAAACGCCTGGAAGCCGTAGACCTCGCCGTCCACGACGACCCCATGGCGCGGCAATACGCCGTCGAAGCCGCCAGCGAGGCGGCGGTAAAGGGCAAGGGGAGGTCGACGCTAGGGCGTGGCGGGATGCGTGGGGGCAGGGCTCGGCGGGGGCGCTAATCGCCGTGCAATAGTTCTTCCCTTAGGAAATTCATAAACCGGACACCAAACTCTGGTCTCGGTTCAGATTGAATTTCCTGAGGACAGATGTTCGCGCAAGTTCTTTCGACAAAGTACGCCGCGTCTTCATTTATGAAATATCCGAATAGAGACAGGAAATTCCATGGATTCCACGCCAGAACAAATATCGTAGAAGACGCGAGTAGAGCAAGTTTCCAATACCAAAGTCGACTTAGAAAGTAGTGTGTCATTCGGCGGCGGCGAAAGAAATAATTTACCCAGCCACCATTGTTCGAGAACCAAAGCTCGACTTCCCTCAAGTAGCAATCTATTTCGAAAATATTCCGGGCGTATTCTTTTGCTCGAATGAGCCCAAATGTAAAAAAGGCAACCGGAATTAGAAGTGCTGCCGCAGATGCAAGCACTCCCTCAAGATATAAAAAGAAAATCGTTAGGGTTGCTCCCGACGAAAATCTTTCCATTATCACCTCTCTATCTTTTATGTTTAATATTTCTTGTCGCAATATGGTTATTTCGGCCAAATGAAATTCCACCAGTTTTTTCGAAAAAGTATTCTTTTTAATATTGATTCCGCTCATATTAGTGGTGGAATTTAATGATTGTTTTGAGCGATCATTGAAATGGTTGTCTACGGTAAAATAATAGCTAGTGCTTTCGTCAACTTTTTCACTATTTACTTTATGGATATTGGAGATTGGCGGACGATTTTGAAATTTGGTCGGACCAAAAAGTTTTTTAATGAACTCTGAAAGGAAATTATTTCTCGTTTCCTTGCTTTTAGAATCCAGAGTTTCCGAGTCTGGGGGGAGAACATTTGGATTTGGCGTGGCTGTGTCTCCAAGCCCGGGTTTGGCGGTTTCGTTCATAAGCAATGATTCCGGTTTCAAGTATTGGTGCCAAAGTTCTGTCAAAATGATATACGAAGCAACCCGTAGGGTGTGCATTCACGCGCGCCCCTCGCTACCAAATGAAAAGAATCGCGCCCGGCACCAGGGATCGGCGTAGTAACACCCGCTTCGACTTCTCTGTCACGAATAGACTTTTCACCAAGCACAACGGTTCCGCCAAATCGCGCCCGCCCTTGGGGGCTGGCACGATCCGGGGCTGACGCCCCGGGGGACTGATAGAAAAGGACCGCTCTATTCACCCCCCTGTCCTCCCCGCAAAAGCGGGGACCTCCCGCAACAAGCGCCGCCCTCACGGCCAGAGTTTCCCGCTTTCGCGGGAATGACAACGGCGCGGGAATAACGCTACTGCCCGCAAAAAAACGCCCCCATCCCGCGCAACGCCACCGAACGCCCTGTTAACCCGGCCCCCGTGCACAAAACGTATGTACGCCCTGTGTACAGGGTGTGTACGCACTGTGTACGCCCTGTGCACAGCAGATTTCCCACCGAAACAACGCGTTAACCCCGATTCTCTACCGATTCGCCGTTTTCCCCCAACCGGGGCCAAATGCCGCCTCTACGCACCCCACGAAAATCGCTTATGCTCCCCCCAAAAGGAGGCCCGCCATGATCCGCATTTTCACCGTCCTCGTCACCGTCCTGACCCTCGCCCTCCCGGCCCATGCGCAAAAGTATACAGAGCCCGCCCGCGGGTCAGAGCTGCGCAATGATCTGCTCTCGGCCATACGGCCGCATATCGAGTGGTCGCTTGGGGAACCCATTGAATTTGTTGTATATGATATGCGCGTCAGCGGGAATCTTGCCTTTGCCAGCCTCTGGGCGCAGCGCCCCGGCGGCACAGAAATCGACATCCGAAACACCCCCGCCGCCCGCTGGGAAGAGCTGGATCCAGAGGTCGGCGATGGCCCCACCATTCAGGTGCTTTACCGCAAATCCGGCCGCGTCTGGGTCGCCGTGCATCACGCCATTGCCGCCACCGATGTCTGGTATTCGTGGGAGCCGATCTGCGCCATCTGGCAACCCGTCATCCCCGACGCCTGCGCTTTTTAGGCTACTGCCCCAACCCCAGCGCCACCAGATGCGCGGGGGCTTCCTGCACACGTCCGAACTCATTGATTTCAATTATTAAATGCGGCTTGCTGTCCAGCTCGCCAAGCGCGGAAAAAATCGCGGCAAAGTCGATATTGCCCTCGCCCAGCACCCAATGCCGGTCTGCCAACCCATCGGTATCCTGCAAATGCACGTGGGCCAGACTTTCGCCCGCAGCCGCAACAAACTCCGCTGCCGAAGGCGCGCCGCAAACGGTATGTGCCCAATGCGCGTGCCCCGTATCCACCGACAGCCGCAGCGCCGGGCTCGCGGCGGCATCAACCACGGCAGCGCGTTCTAGGGGGCTGATATCCTTGATATTTTCTAGAACCATCACCACGCCCAAATCCTCTGCCCGCTTCAGCGCGGGTCCAAGCGTATCCAGAATGGCCGACACCCGCCGCTGCCGATCCTTGGCCCCGTTGCTAAGATTACTGTGATCCCATGGATCATAGGGCGAGTGGATCACCATCTGCACGGCCCCCAGCGCCGCACAGACGTCCAGAGCCTGGTCCATCCGGGTCTGGACAACCGCGCGTACATCGCGATCCTTGGTATCAATCTCAAATCCCGAAAACGGCCCATGGATGCCAAGTCGCCCGTTCCATCCATTCAGCTTTGATTTGGCTAAGTCTATGAAAGGCTGCGGTGATTTCAGGATATCGGCCATGCAGAACTCTGGCAACTCCAGATCGCGGTCCTTCTCAAACAGCCAGTCGCGGTGGCGATCCAGATCAAGAACGCTAAGCTGCGCGCCGATGATGGGCAGGTCGGTCATTTGCGGTGGTCCCCGTGATTG
>Ga0315339_1002351_pt1 | contig 14514 bp, 10 predicted proteins | sample ASW17metaG_FD_204514 | JGI IMG/M metagenome (GOLD analysis project Ga0315339, IMG submission 204514) | Ammonia-oxidizing marine archaeal communities from Pacific Ocean, United States - ASW #17 | ecosystem: Environmental > Aquatic > Marine > Oceanic | place: USA: California | collected 2016-12-05
GCCAACCGCGTCGGCAAGTCTGGAGTGTGGCTCGACGGACACGGCATGCTGAACGGGGTCGCGAGGGGGGCTCCGATGCGCGATCTCGCCTCCCACCACGTCGGGCAGATGCTCGACGAGCGTCCCGCCCAGCGCAACGTTGAGCACCTGTGTGCCCCGGCAGATCCCGAGCGTGGGAAGGCCACTGTCCACGGCGTACCGGGCTAGAGCCAACTCGCTGGAGTCTCTCTCCGAGTCGACCATGTAAAGCTTCGGGTGATCACTCCCCCCATATGCATCGGGAGATATGTCGCCTCCCCCGGTGAGCACCACGGCATCCAAGCGCTCGACTACCTGCCCCCACCTGGATTCTCCAGCGGGCAACAACACGGGAATCGCACCGGCGCGTCGCACGGCATCCACGTATTCAGCCGGCAGATCGAATTTGTGATCGCCGTTGCGGTGGTAGGTCGTCAGCCCGATCAGTGGGGCTCCGGTCTTCTCCGTTTCGCTCTCGCCCATGGCCTTCGCACGGTTCGTGATCGACGTGTCGCCAAAAGCTCATCGTCGGATACGTCGCAGAGTAATTGACGCCGCACTCCCCCTCAGTCAACCTGATCTCTGTGATGACCTTCGACGACTTCTCCCGATTGGCACAGGAAGCCTTCCAGAACATCCCCGCTGTTTACCGTGACGGCGTTGATGGAGTCACAACGGTAGAGGCTAAAGAGACCCACCCCGAGCTCCCGGATGTAGCGACTCTCGGAGAATGCCTCACGCACGGTCACATCTCCGATTGGCAGGGCCCTGAGACCACCCGCTCTCGGGTGATGCTCTACTACGGGTCATTCCGCCACATGGCCGAGATCGATCCAAAGTTCGACTGGGAGGCCGAGCTCTGGGAGACGTTGACCCATGAACTCCAGCACCACCTCGAGTCCCTTGCCGACGAGGACGCGCTGGAGGCGCTGGACTACGCCATGGACGAGTCCTTCAAGCGCGGGCGAGGTGAACCCTTCGATCCTTGGTACTATCGGTGGGGAGAGGCGCTGGGAGTGGGTGTCTTCCGCGTTGAGGACGAAGTCTATATTGAGCGCGTGCTGACAGTTGGAGAGTTCGATGGACTCGAGGCCCTCGACTTCGCGTGGAAGCACACAAAATACCGGACCCCACGCCCGGACACACTTGGCGATATCCACTTCGTGATCGTGCATGGGATCGAACCTCGTATCCAGATCGTCTTGATCCAGCGCCCGACATGGAAAGAGAAGCTGAAGGGCTTTCTAGGCTCCGAGGCGCCGGTCCTACTCGAGTCCGACGCGGACGCGCGCGTTGTCGACTGAGGCTCTTCGGTTTGGGCCTGCCGTCTAGCTCTACTGAAACGTGACGTTCCTCACCCCTTCCGGCCCATTATCCCAGTCCTGTACGCTCGACACGTTCGGCATGCCCCAGTCGTTGCCGTTCCAGCCGGTGAAGCCGTCCATGCGGAAAGCCCAGAAGCCGCTGTGCATATCACTGACGACGATGAGCCCGTCCGCGTTACGCACGTCCACCCCGAAGACACCGTTGGCGACCCCGCCTCCCGTGTAGGCGGTCTCTTCGTCGTAGGTGTCGTAGAAGCCCACCGTCCGCGGGTTGGTCGGGTTCCGGATATTCACGATCTGAAGCCCGTCTTCATAAGCAGAAACAAACATGTAGGGCCAGCGGATCTCCATGTTGTGCGACGACTTTTTCCAGTCGGCCGTCCACTCCCCGATGGGCTGACGGATGACCGCGACCTCACCGTCGAGCGCAGGCTTCAAGTCGAAGAACCGCAAGGGTGCGTGAGCCAGTGAGGTCATCTCGCTGACGGCATATCTGTGGTCGGGAGTCGGGACCCACGTGTGTCCGCCGGATTGCTGGCCCATCACGGCCATCTGTGTCACTAGCAGTTCCGGATTCGTGATGTCGGTCACGTCCCATACATAGTTTCCGCCGAGATATGTGGTCTCCGGACCGCCACCGTAGAACTTGTCCTGCCCGGTGGCCGCGTCGTATCCGACGAAGGCGTCGTGATATCCACGCGGGGCGCCCCTCGGCTCGGGGAGCGGAATGCGGGATACAAGGCCGTAGTCGGCATCGCCCTGAAGAAAGAGCTCCATGTCATACACGTTCGCGCCGTGTGGGACCGACAGGGGAGACTCGGTCGTCGCGAACAACAGCACCCGGCCCGTGGAGTGCTTGTACGCGTAGATGTTGTGGAAGCCACCCGGAGTGTCGGGCGCTCGGATCCGGCCGACCTCTCGGACCGTGGTGGGGTCCGGCAGACCTGTTACATCGAACACCACCGCACCCAGGTCGTTGTCGGGGCCACCCTGCTCGAAGGTCATGGACTGCACATAATAGTACCGGCCGTCGAGCTTGAAGTACTTCCCGTCCAGCGCGTCGCCGATGTGGAGTTCCGCGTTCTCGATAAACCATGAGTAGATGAGCTTGGCATCGTCGGGAACCGAGAGATCGATGACCTGGAAGCCGGCCGGGTTCGTGCGGCGCGACACGTATGCGTATGGCCTATCGAGGTCTTGCTCGATCTCGATGTCGGCGACGGCCAGCGCTCCGGCCAATGGAACGTGGGCGACGATCTCCACGTTGTCGCTGCCCTGCTCGCCGGGGGCGTACTGGGCGGACGTCTTCGCCGGGGCAAAGACGATAAGCGAGAGCACACCGACGAGTGGCATCGTTGCAACTGACAGCCTGGCACGCATGGCAACCTCTTGATGACCGATAGTTTTTTTGTCGTATATGTCATATATACGGACTTATACCAAGCCTATGGGGGCCATCAGCCGAGCGCCAGAGGCGCAGTGTGGAGTACGCAGGAGTTTCTGCGTGCGCGGGCAGGTACCCTCTTGGACAACCGCTGACACGCCGGGGATGGACGGCCACGAGATACCCATGGATGCGCGCGCTCCCCGGTATTGCGGTGCGCAAAGGCTTTTCTCGGCGGACAACTTGCTAGACGGACGGGTGTGCCACGAGCTATATATCATTCGTGTTGGCAGGCCTATGCTTCCCGTCGCCCTATCCAATGGACAGTCGAACCAGCAGTGGAGTTTATCGGACCGCGGGGATTGCGACCGTCCTTCTGGCATCTCTCCCCTTCTTGACGGGTTGCGCTACATCCCACCCGGGCGCCTTACCTACGAGTCAGACCGAGGAAACCGGCTCGGCGAAATACCCACCAGACCCCAACTGGATCTCGGAGTACGAAATCGACCAGATCGAGTTCCACTCTGCCTACGGGATCATCGAGGTGCTCCGGCCCCAGTGGTTACGGACCCGCGGGGTCAACTCCATCAGCGGTCTAACGTCGGGGTACGCTGACGTCTTCGTGGACGGTCAGTTCGTAGGCGGGCTCGACTACCTTTTGACCGTGAGCGCGATGCAAATAGCTGGTCTGCGGTTCTGGGGCCCCGGGCAGGCGGGCGTCAGATTCGGGATGGGGTATCCGAGAGGGGTGGTCGAGATCAACAGCAAGTGACTCCCTGATTAGTAGCGAGGGCAACCGCGCGCCCTCCCTTGACAATGTACACACCCTCACGGTATTCCTCCGTCGGTCATATTTTAAGATCGTTTATAGGTATGTCGTGATGGAATTCTGATCGTATCGGAGCCTTGGTCAACGATTGGATCAAGGCGTCGGAGCACGTAACACGCGAATCACGCAAGGAGATCCAGATGCGTTCGCACATTGGTCAGCTGTCAGCTTTGGTGGTGGTGGTGGCTCTTGTCTTCTTTTTGCCCCAGATCACGGAGGCACAACAGACGGGCATCATCAGTGGTAGCGTCACCAGCTCGGATGGTACCGGGCTCGAGGGTGGCCAGGTATCGATCGCAGGCGTGCAACTGGGGGGCCTCACCAACAGTAGCGGTCGGTACATCATCCAGAGTGTGCCAGCCGGCACTCACACTATCTCCGCCCAGTTGATCGGGTACAGCACCGTAAGCCACGAGGTGACGGTTCAGGCTGGCCAGACGGTCCCTGTCAACTTCGTCCTCGACTTCTCAGCCGTCGAACTCGAGGGCGTCGTCGTCACGGCTCTCGGCATCAGCCGGGAAGAGCGGGGTCTCGGTTATGCGGTGGACAACGTCCAAGGTGCGGACATCCAGGCGGTGCCGACGGACAACATCGCCATGACCCTGGCGGGCAAGTCGGCAGGTTTGATGGTGAAGAGCCTGGGGCCCATCGGCGGCTCGTCGAGCGTGGTACTCCGAGGCTTCAACTCCATCTCCGGGAGCAACCAGGTCCTCTTCATCGTGGACGGGATTCCGGTGGACAACAGCTCCAACGCTGAATGCAACACCGGCTGCACGGGGGCTTTCAGTGCGGGTTACTTGGGCCGAGGCGGAGTCGACTACGGAAACGGGATCCAAGACTTGAATCCCGCGGACATCCAGGACGTCACCATTCTCAAGGGCGCCAACGCGGCAGCGCTGTACGGCTCCCGGGCGGCCAACGGCGTGGTTCTCATAACGACCAAGAACGGGTCCACGGCCGACGGCTTCCAGGTCGAGGGAAGCACCGGGATGAGCTTCAGCACGCCTCTCAAGATGCCGACCTTGCAGAACCTTTACGGCGGCGGCCAGACACAAGATGGCTACAACTGGGTGAACGGCGCCGGGGCGGGCTACAATGATGCCACGGACGAGAGTTGGGGTCCGGCGTTGGACGGCACGTCCTACTCGCAGTGGTGGGATCCGGACCCACAGCCGTTCTTCGCCAGTCCCTACAGTCCCCGCAAGATGTTCCAGACGGGACACAACTCCACCACCAACCTGGCCGTGTCCGCGGCCGGGGAAGGCAGACACGTCCGTTTCTCCGCGACTGTGATGGACGCGGCGGGGCTCATTCCCAACGCGGGGCTCAAGCGGCAGACCTTCAACCTGTCCGGTGGTATGGACGTCGGGGAAGCGCTCAACATCACCGGTGCCGGCACCTACACCAAGAGCGAGGGAGCGAACCGGCCCCGCTTCCGGGGATACCCCGAGAGCATGTCGATCATCCTGAGCTACTGGCAGCGTCAGACCGATTTCGACCGGCTGCGTAGCGCATACGATACTTGGAAGGAAACGGGTGAAGCCCCCCGTTCCGGACATCCGGAGGACCGGGTTCCGAACTGGAATCACAACTACTTCGACAGCCCGTATTACACCACCTCGGAGCGGACCACCAACGACACTCGGGACCGGTTCATCGGCTTTGTCAAAGGGGACTACCAGTTCAACGATTGGTTGAGCGCCATGGGCCGGGCCGGCACGGACTGGTCGGCGCATCGGCGGTTCGAGCAGTACCCGGCCCACAGCCTGATGCATCCCGACGGTGAGTTCACCAACAACAAAATCTACCAGCAGGAGTCGAACGCCGAGTTTCTGATTACGGCGGATGTCAGACCTTCCGGAGATAACGAGCTGGGGATCACGGCCCGGGCTGGAGGCAACATCCGGCGGAACAGTGTTGACGAAAACTTCGTCGACGTTCGGCGGCTGAATGTGCCTGGAATATTTAACGTTGGGAACTCCGCGGGACCACCGATCGTGAGCCAGTACCTCGGTACGGAGCACGTGAACTCCCTATATGGTCTGACCACGCTCTCCTACCGGAACCTGGCCTTCGTCGATGTAACCGGCCGAAAAGACTGGTCGTCGACCCTCCCCGCGGGCAACAACTCGTACTTTTACCCCTCGGTGTCGAGCAGCCTGGTCCTGAGTGAGATGTTCGAGCTTCCCGAGTTCCTCTCCTATGCCAAGTTCAGGGGAAGTTGGGCGAAGGTGGGCTCTGCAGCCGGACCGTTCCAGCTCCTCTCGGTCATGGGCCAGGGGCCGTTCTGGGGGTCCACACCCAGCTTTACTCACCCGAACCAGCTCGCGAACTCTGAGCTCCGGCCGGAGCAGACCGTCTCCATCGAGGTCGGCACCGAGTTACGCTTCGCCAACGATCGCGGATCGTTAGATCTGACGTACTACAAGACGAACACGAGCGACCAGATCCTCCCCGTGGACATCTCCCACACCACGGGATATGCCCAGCGCCTACTAAACGCTGGCGAGGTGCAGAACAAGGGCTTCGAGGTGGTGCTTGGACTCGACGTCTTTAGCGACGTGGACGGGCTGACCTGGACGACCCAGGCGAACTGGTCGACGAACGCGAGCGAGGTGATCTCCCTCACCGAGGGTTTGGAGACCATCGTGCTCGGCGGCGGCCGCGGCGTAACCGTCGAGGCGCGGGTCGGCGAGCCCTACGGCACGATGATGGGGCAGGTGTCCAAAAGGGACGACCAGGGCCGGGTCATGGTGGGCTATGACGGACGCGTGATCCCCACGGCCACGAAGCAGGTCGTCGGGAACTTCCAGCCGGACTGGACGGCCGGCCTACGGAACACCTTCAGCTATCACGGTCTGAATCTCAGCGTGCTGCTGGATGTCCGTTCCGGCGGGGACATCTTCTGCCAGACCTGTGCGATCCAACGGCGGACCGGCCAGGTCATCGAGACCCTGGCAGGACGCCACACCGCCACGCTCGTGCACGACGGGGTGAAGCCAGACGGCACGGCGAACGACGTTGCCCTAGCCCTTCCGGTGTACTGGCGGAACCTCTACAGCGACGCATATGAGCGCATCATGTACGACGCGAGCTTCATAAAGCTCCGTGAGGTATCCCTAAACTTCGCCTTCCCCCAGAGCCTCATCGAGAGGTTGCCCGTGTCGAGCGGCCGCATCGCGATCGTGGGGCGGGACCTCCTGCTCTTCAGCGACGTACCGCACATCGACCCCGAGATCCAGTCGACCAGCGGGAACGCCCAGGGGATGGAGCTGTTCCTTAATCCGAGTCCCCGGAGTATCGGGTTCACCGTGAGCTTCCGATGAACTGTGGCGTACGCAGGGAAACGAGAGGCACCAGTGCCTCAACGAATGAGCCGAGATCGCCTGAAAACGAAAACCGGAGCAGACGGATGAATACAAAAACAAGAGGAGTCATGGCTTTTGGCCTTACCCTCGTGGTCGGGCTCACGGCTGGGTGTGATAATGAGAGCCTGACCGACGTCAATCAGAACCCCAACGCCCCCGAGGCGGTGGACGCGCAGTACCTGATGCCGGCACTGATTCAGGAGAGCGTGAACACGGTGCTGGGAAACAGGTCAGTCAGCATGGACTGGAGCAGCGTTTGGATGCAGCACTACTCTTCGCTCGAGTACGGATATGACGACCGGTACGAGATGCCGGCCACCTTCTCCGATGGCAAATGGGACGAGCTCTGGCTCGGACCAATGATCGACATTCAAGCCGTGGTCGATCAGGGTCGGGCGGAACAGCGGCCCAACGTGGAGGCGGTGGGGCTCATATACAGGTCGTGGATGGCCCATGTGATGACCGATATCTGGGGCGACATCCCCTACTCCCAGTCGACCCTGGGTACCGAAGGACCCATCTCCCCCGTGTACGATGCCCAGGCCGCCATCTACGACGCCATTCTCGGCGACCTGAAGTCGGCGCAGGACATGATCACGACATCGCAGAGCCTCTTCCTCGGCTCGAGCTTCGACATCCTTTATGGAGGGGACGTGGAGGCGTGGCGACGCTTCAGCAACTCTTTGCGCCTCCGCGCAGGCATGCGCCTGACGGAAGTCGATGCAGCGAAGGCTCAGTCCACAGTGGCGTCGGCGGTGCTGGACGGAACGTTTACCACTGCCGATCAAGCGGCCTCGCTGAAGTACCCCGGGGCGCCGCCCAACGAGCAGCCCTGGTCCGAGTATTACCGGAACCGGCCCAACGATTACCGGGCCAGCATCACGCTGGTGGATTCGCTCACGAACACAAACGATCCCCGACTCTCCGTGGTGTACCAGCCGGCCTACGAGACCGACACCTACGTCGGGAAGCAAAACGGTATGTCGGATGCCCACGGACACGCGTTCGAAAGCCTTTCCCGCATGGGATTGTGGTTCCAGGAGGCGGCTCGGCCGTCGTGGCTGATGACACTGGAAGAGGTCCTCTTCCTCAAGGCCGAGGCGGCCGCCCGAGGATGGATCACCGGAGACCCGGCCGAGTTCTACCATGACGGAATTCGTGCCGCGATGACCCGAATCGGGGTGCCGGTGGCACAGATCGACGTTTACTTGGCGCAGGCGCGCATCCAGTACGATCCTGCATCGTGGAACGAGCAAATCTCGTACCAGCAGTGGATCGCCCTATACGACAACGGGATGGAGGCCTGGGCGAACTATCGTCGAACGGGCCATCCCAAGATGGTGCCCGGACCGGCAGCGGTCCTAACCATGGTCCCATTACGGGCGCCTTATCCGTCGAACGAGCAAGATCTGAACAAGGCGAACTTGTCTGCGGCGATAGCCCGACAAGGGGGGTCCAGCCCCACTTCGCCGTTATGGTGGGACGTCAACTAAGAAAATGAGAGGTCACCGGCTCCCCTTAGATTTCCGTGAAACGAGAGTAGACGAAATGAACTTTACAGGCAGAACCAGGGCCGGCTTCGCCGCCCTCCTCGCGGTGGTCGCGTTTGCCTCCGTGTCGCCCTTGATGGCTCAGACTTCCGGCACCGTACTTGGGTTCAGCGGCTTCGGGGGCTTTACGACCGATCCCGGGGGCTTCGACGTGTTTCGAGATACCGAGTTCGACGCAGCGTACCACTTCGGCGCGGCGCTGTCGTTCCGGATGAGCCCGAACGTGGTGGCCCGAGCCGACTTGTCGAAGGCGTATAGTACCGGTGAAGAAACCACTGCCTTGGCGGGCGAGGTGGTGGGCTTTAACCGCACCTACTACGGCGTGGCGGTGGAGGCTCGCTTTCCTCTGTCGGGGGTAACCCCCTACCTCCTCGCGGGCGGTGGCATGGTGACCGTCGATCGGACGGCTCCCAGCAGGAACTACAACTTCTCCGAAGTTGCCGGTCGTCTGGGCGGCGGCCTCGCGATTCCACTTTCGGATTCGTCCTTCGAGTTTTTTGTCGAGGGCTCGCAGTGGTTCTACGGACGAGTCAGCACTGGGGAGGGAACGCAGTTCGACACGAGCGTGACCGCAGGGCTTACTTTCGTTCCGGATCTATAGGCCACCGGACAAACGCGTAGGGTTGGGTTGCCTCGGATTGCTCTCCAGGCACTTCCTAGGGAACAGAGAGACGGCTGAACGGGCGGACACGTGCGAACGTGTGTTGCGTGTTCAGCCGTCTCTGTAGAGACGGCAACTTCGAAGACCTCTCGCTTGTTTTCTTTGGGAGTAATCCATGAACCTCCGAAAACCACCTTTCTGGTTCGCACTCGCCTTCGCGGCGATCGTTGTCGGCTTGTCGCCATCCGGCACGTCGGCACAAGTGACTTGCTTCGGCGACCCAACGTGCGTCCAGCCGGAGACGGGCTATCCCGTGGGCCGACCGGGCACGCCGAACATCAAGGTTGTCTCACACCAACCCTTACCGGGGGTGATCTTCAGCCACGCCGACATCGAGATCGAGCAGGAGATGGATCGCCCGTTCGCATACATCGCGCAACGATTCGGGGCATCGGGCTTCTACGCGATCAGCATCGAGGATGAGGCCCATCCCGAGGTCCTCTACCGGTATACCGTGGACGACCCGGACCTCCACCTTGGCACCGGATGTGTGGACATTAAATATGCCAAGGCCGAGGGCCGCTACTACGTGATCGTCTCCTGTGAGTTTGGGCAGGGTGGGCCGGACTTCGACCTAGGCGCGATGATCTTCGACGTGACCGGACTACCCGATGCCTCGACCGTGCGGAAGGTGGCGGAGCTCAGGCTGCCGGACCTGCCGGGGGGCTTCCACAACGTCTACACGTACAGGCATTCCAACGGGCGATCCCTGCTGTTGGCAGCCACTCAGTCGAAAGACGCGTTCATCTACGACATCGCGCAGCTAGCAGAGGGCAACCTGGACCCGGTCTCGGCCATCTCCGTTCCTCAGCCTTCCGAGTCGCGTAGTCGGCAGTGGCACGACATGTACGTGGGGTTTCTTCCCGATGCCGGGCAGGACCGCTTCTACGGTGCAGGTACCGGAGGCTTCCATGTTTACGACATGACGGACGTGGAGAACCCCCGGCTTCTGACCTCCGTTACGGGCGTTCCCGGGGTCGAGAACGGGCACACGTTCACCCCCACGCCGGACGGGCGGTACGGACTCGGCATGCCCGAACCCACGTACCAGCACTCTCCGGTGCGGTTCTTCGACCTCCGAGCGGAAGGGTCGGAGGGGCAGACTCCGAACATCGTAAGAGGGTCCGGCGTCGGAGCCTGGATCGCCAAGTTCGGAGGCTCGACCCACAACCACGAGATACGTTGGCCCTACGTGTTCATCTCGGCACAGGATGACGGGCTGCAGATCGTGAACATGGCCGATCCGACCCACCCCTTCACCGTGGGTTATTACAACACACGTATCGGTCCCATGCTGTACGGGGACGGCCAACGCCCGAGCCAGGCCACAACGGGCAACATCTATGACGGTGCCTGGGGCATCGATATTCGGGACGCGGACGGACTCATCGTGGTGAGCGACTTCAACACGGGGTTCTGGGCGTTCAGGCTGGATGGCTTCCAGGGCTGGAACGGCAACGACTGGAACATGCCCAACATTTCAAGCGCGCAGAACTGGGATCAGAGCCCGGATCAGCCGCAAGCGATAAGGTAGAGGTGATTATGCGCAAGCCAGTTCTGTGGGATCACCCATTGCGAGTGGTCCAGCCAATGCGGTCGGTACGGCCGATTCGATCGGACCAGCCCATCCTGTTGGCTGTGTGCACGTTTGCCTTGGCCGCTCTCGTAGTCGGCTCGGCTGCTTCAAGCGCCTCGGCCCAGGTGACGTGTTTCGGTGACCCGACGTGCGTGCAGCCCGAGACGGGGTACGCGGTCGGCCGCCGGGGCACACCCAACATCGAGGTCGTCTCGCACATTCCCTTGCCCGGCGTGCGCTTCAGTCACGCCGACATCGACGTCGAGCAGGAGATGGATCGGCCCTTCGTCTACATTTCGCAACGCATGGGAGCATCGGGGTTTTACGCGATCAGCATCGAGGACGAGAAGAACCCCGAGGTGGTTTACCGCTACGTCGTCGACGACCCCGACCTTCACCTTGGAACCGGCTGTGTCGACATCAAGCACGCAAAGGCAGAAGGTCGCTACTACGTGATCGTCTCGTGCCAGTTCGGGCAGGGCGGGCCGGATTTCGACCTGGGGGCGATGGTCTTCGACGTGACTGGACTCCCTGACGGATCAACGGTGCGAAAGGTCGCGGACCTGCGGTTACCGGACCTACCCGGGGGCTTCCACAACGTCTTCACGTACCGACACTCCAACGGGCGGTCGCTGCTCCTTGCCACGACCCAGTCAAAGGACGCATTCATCTACGACATCGCGCAGCTGGCGGCCGGCAATCTCGACCCGGTTTCGACGATCGCGGTCCCGGAGCCTCGCGCGAATCGCACCCGCCAGTGGCATGACATGTACATGGGTTTCCTTCCGGACGCCGGGCAGGATCGATTCTATGGAGCGGGAACCGGGGGCTTCCACGTGTTCGACATGACGGATGTGGAGAACCCGCGCCTACTCACGTCGGTCACAGGAATCCCAGGCGTGCAAGACGGGCATACGTTCACCCCCACCCCCGACGGCCGCTACGGGCTCGGCATGCCCGAGCCGACGTACCAGCACTCTCCGATTCGCTTCTTCGATCTGCGCCCCCCGGGCTCCGAAGGTCAGACCCCGAACATTGTGAGGGGATCGGGAATCGGCGCTTGGATCGCCAAGTTCGGCGGAGCTACCCACAACCACGAAATGCGCTGGCCCTACGTGTTCATCTCCGCCCAGGACGACGGACTCCAGATCGTCAACATGGCCGATCCGACCCACCCCTTCACCGAAGGATACTACCACACCCGGCAGGGCCCGGCGCTGTGGGGTGGTGGCACACGGCCGAGCCAGGCCACGACCGGGAATATCTACGACGGCGCCTGGGGCGTGGACATCCGCGACGCGGACGGGCTCATCGTGGTGAGCGATCTCAATACCGGGTTCTGGGCGTTCAGGATGGATGGGTTCCAGGGCTGGAACGGTAACGACTGGAACATGCCCAACGTCTCGAGTGCCCAGATGTGGGACCAGAGCCCGGACCAGCCACAGCAGATCCGGTAAGGGGGGACCAGATAGCCGTCTTGGCGATCCTGGCTCCGTCGGCCCGGAAAGCGCGGTGCGTGCCCCAATGTCGGTGGTGGGCAGCACCGTCGAGCGGCCCAACATCCGGACCACGTTCACACCGCCACTACCCGCATGCACCTTGTCCAGGATTCAAGCATCCTAGGAGTGAATCCATGCGAAAGCGAACAATAGCGACTCCCTTTGCGTTCACACTGTCGGCGCTCGCTGTCGGCCTCACGGCTGCCAGCGCCCACGCCCAGGTGACGTGCTTCGGCGACCCTACGTGCGTTCAACCGGAGACGGGCTACGCAGTGGGCCAACGAGGTACGCCCAACATCGAGGTCGTCTCGCACATGCCGCTACCCGGGCAGCGCTTCAGCCACGCCGACATCGAGATCGAACAGGACCTCGATCGGCCTTTCGTCTACATCGCGCAACGCTTGGGCGAGGCGGGCTTCTACGCCATCAGCCTTGAGGACGAGAAGCGTCCGAAGGTCCTCTACCGTTACATCGTGGACGACCCCGATCTCCACCTCGGCGGGGGATGTATCGATCCGAGGTACGCCAAGGCCGAGGGCCGCCACTACCTCATTATTTCGTGCGAGTTCGGGCAGGGCGGGCCCGACGCCGACCTAGGGGCGATGGTCTTTGACGTGACCGGGCTACCCGATGCGTCGACGGTGCGGAAGGTGGCGGACCTGCGGGTGCCGAGACTGCCCGGGGGCTTTCACAACATCTTCACCTACAGGCACTCAAACGGCCGCTCACTCCTGGTCGCAACGACCACGTCGGAGAACGCCTTCGTGTACGACATCGCGCAGGTTGCGGCGGGCAACACCGATCCGGTCTCCATGGTCAGCGTACCCCAGCCCTCGGCCACCCGTGCCCGTGAGTGGCACGACATGTACCTGGGCTTCCTGCCTGACGCCGGGCAGGATCGCTTTTACGGCGCCGGGACTGGGGGCTACCACGTCTTCGACATCACGGACGTCGAGAACCCGCGGCTCCTCACCTCGGTCACCGGCATCCCAGGAACCCCGAACGGGCACACCTTCACGCCCACGCCGGACGGACGGTACGGGCTCGGCATGTCTGGGCCCACCTATCAGAACGCTCCGATCCGTTTCTTCGACCTTCAGCCTCCCGAGTCGGAGGGACAGACGCCCAACATCGTCAGGGGATCCGGGATCGGCGCCTGGCTGGCCAAGTTCGGAGGTGCGACCCACAACCATGAGGTGCGTTGGCCGTACGTCTTCATCTCCGCCCAGGACGACGGGCTCCAGATCGTCAACATGACGGATCCCACGCGGCCCTTCACCGAGGGTTATTACCACACGCGGCAAGGCCCCAGCCTCCACGGTGAAGCCTTGTTCCCCGCCTTCGCCACAACGGGCAACATCTACGACGGCGCATGGGGCGTCGACGTCCGGAACGCGGACGGACTCATCGTGGTGAGCGACTTCAATACCGGATTCTGGGCCTTCAGGATGGAGGGTTTCCAGGGTTGGAACGGAAACGACTGGAACATGCCGAACATCTCGAGCGCGCAGAACTGGGACCAGAGCCCGGATCAGCCGCAGGTGATCCGGTAAGGCCAGCCAAGACCAGCCCACAGATCCGGTACGGGCCGGCCCAGACCACCCGACCGCCGACGCCGTGCGTGCCCTACCGCAGCGTCAGCGCAGTCACCGGATCGACCGTCGTGACTCGCCGCGCCGGGATGAAGCTCGCCAACACCCCGACCGCGGACAGAGTGACAACAACCGCCCCGAAAACAAACGAATCGCGTGGGTTCACCTCGAACAAGACGAACTGAAGTGGACCGGCCGCCAAGGCGGCTATGCCCAGTTCGATGACCAATCCGATCGCGAACTGAACGACACCCTTCTTCAGCATGAGCTTCACCAGCTCACCTCCCCTAGCCCCCATCGCCATACGGATCCCCATCTCTTGCGTACGTCGGGCAACCACGAACGACATGACTCCGTAGAGCCCCACCGATGCGAGGAAAAGCGCCACGGCACCGAAGGCCATGAGCAGTGTGCCGAACACGCTATAGAACCAGGCGAAAGTCGTTCGGCCTCGGATGACCCGAGCCCACGCAGAACCTGATTCGTCCCTCCGAGCAAGCCTCTAAGACCGTGCCGGCTCGATCTCGACCTCGATGTTCTTCCACTTCTCACGCTTGAAGACCACGACACTAAGCGTGGCGCGCGCGAAGTGTCCGATAACGATCGCCAGCCAGATGTGGCCCGGCTCGAGGGTCGAGAGCGTCTGGATGGTGAAGCATATGCCCAGCGGTATAACGATCTGGGATACGATTGAGATGTAGAGGGGGCTCTT
>Ga0315339_1002352_pt1 | contig 14513 bp, 11 predicted proteins | sample ASW17metaG_FD_204514 | JGI IMG/M metagenome (GOLD analysis project Ga0315339, IMG submission 204514) | Ammonia-oxidizing marine archaeal communities from Pacific Ocean, United States - ASW #17 | ecosystem: Environmental > Aquatic > Marine > Oceanic | place: USA: California | collected 2016-12-05
CGGCATCTGGATGGAACGCGGTCGCAGTCGCCTCCGCGTCATGCGCGATGAAGAGCTGGCCGAATCAGAGGTAGATTTCATGATGATCTGGCAACGCCAGCTTGACGGCCGATTGCTGATCATCGTCGATGCCTTCTGGTGATCGATATCTGAGGACCGAATGCGGTTCCTGCAGACGTGCAGAAAATCACACCAACAAACGCCTCGTTCGAAATTTGGTTCCGTTGTTCGTAAAGGTCACTGCCGCGACCACCTCGCCGCCCACCCATGCAAAACATGGCTCCTCGATAGGGAAACCTGGCGGCGTGCGCAACGACTGACCGCGACTCAGGAGATGCCGCTGATCCAGCGGAACATTCAAGCGCGGGAAATTTTTAAGGGCGGACTCGATACCCAGAATGTGCTCTGCCTCGACCTCTTCGGGCGGCGTAGCCATCGAGAGGTCAAGTGATCCGACGTGCGTCCGTACCAGGCCCGACATATAGCCCCCTGTCCCCAGAGCCTCCCCGAGGTCGCGTGCAATCGCACGCGCGTATGTGCCAGACCCGCAACGCATGTGCAAATGCACTTCTGGCCACTCGTACTTCGTCAGCGTGAGTTCATGCACCGTGACCGTACGTGGCTTTGCTTGCACAGGGTTTCCCTTACGTGCTTCGCGATGCAAACGTTTCCCATCGACCTTTACCGCGCTGTAGGTAGGCGGCACCTGACTAATCTCTCCGCGGAAAGATGGCAGTGCTTTCTCAATCTCGGCCTCACTCGGGGGCTCCGGAGCCGGATCGACAACCGTCATCTCTCCTTCGGCATCGTCCGTCGTGGTGCGCGCGCCAAGCGTCGCAACAATCTCGTAAACCTTCTCTCCGCGAACCACGAGATCTTGAATCTTGCGCGCCTTGCCCGCCACGAGGACCAGCACTCCGGTTGCGAGGGGGTCTAGACTTCCACAATGCCCGAGTGGTCCGATTTCCAAGCGTCTCTCAACTAAGTCGAGCGCGCGTCGCGAGGTGATTCCTCGCGGTTTGTTCACGACAACGAGGCCGCGAACTGCCGAGTCCTGACTGCCTGAATTGGAGGATTTACTCACGGGACTCACAATGTTCGGAAAAGATTGACGCCAGAACCTCGGCTAAAGACAGGACAACGACATGCTCTTCAAAGGTCCCCAGAAACCCGAAGGGTCGGAGCGTGCTGACTGTCCACGGTAATCGCAAATTCACCAGAACCGCGAACGACCCAGCGTAGCCTTTCCGAGCCATGGCCGGGAATGCCCCTCTCTAGACGAAGGCGCTCGGGCTCATACTCGACCGCGTCAAAGTCACTCAAGTCAAAACGGTCCGCGCTTGAGCCGCCGGCCACCACGACAAGATCATCCCCGACCAAGGTCACGATGTCCGGCAAGCCGATCTCATGGTCTGCTGCCACACTCGTTCGCGTCGGAATCCAACGATCATTGCGCACTTCCAGCGTGATGACCTTTGCCCCGCCTGGAGCGTCATCCACCTCGAGCGAAACAACCTCGAGGCGTGGCATTTGCTCCGCATGAAAGATGCAGAATGCTGCATTGCGATGAAGCATCTCTTCGATCATGAATGGCGGCGGCACGCGCCCCGTCATTTTGCGAAATCCGCCAACCTCTACCGTCCCGTACACGGGATGATCCACTTCATGCCAGTCGACATGTGTTTCGCCAAAAAGCACATGGTCATCGAAAGCCATCCGGGCATCGGCTTGTGACTCAAAGCCAAGGTCGCTGTCATCCTGTCCTGCAGACTGGCCGAAGTACTGAGTTCCCGCCCACAACTCATTGGTAAACGAGATGACTCCTAACCCCTCTGCCGTCCAGTTGACGAAGCCGCCATGCACGTCATAGAGATCTTCGAAAATAATCAAAGAGCGGTAGTGCGGCAGAAGTTTTTCACCTTCGTCTGCAATGGCATCGTAGACGCGCTGGTCCTCTCGCGGGTAGTAACTCTCACGCACCCTTGCACCTGGCCCGCGTAGGATCATGCCGCCCGAGTTGTGAAAGCTCTGCACAGCGGCGATGTTCGGATGCGACATGATGAACTGCCCGACGGCATCCGTCTCGGGATAGCTGAACGGGTAATCTCCCGCTCCATACTGGATGTACACCGGCATCCAGTCACTTCCCCAATTGCGATTCATGTCATACCCGCCAGGCCCATCTTCGTTCACACGTCCATCGTTATCGTTGTCGTACCCCTCTTGGCCCAGGTGAATGTAATTCGCTCCACTCGCAACCCTCTTGTCCGCAGGGACAGCGATCATGCGCCGTGGGTCCTCGGGATCGAGGCGATGCGTCCCCGTACCAGGTGCCACCTTTTTGCGCATGGACAAGAGTTCACCGTCGCCATCTAAATCATCGGGACCATCCTCGTCCATCAGGCCGTCACCGTCGTTGTCCAACGGCTTTTTCCCGCTGCGAGAGCTGTGCGGCGTATTGGGTGAATCAAACCAGTACTGCCGGCCATCCGGATTCACCATGGGCAAGATGTAGAACACGCGCTCGTCCACCAGTTCCGTGATGGCATCTAACTCGCCGTAACGCTCCAGCAGCGTCCACGCGAGATAAACACACGCCTCTCCACCCTGCACTTCGTTGCCATGAACGTTGCCGTCCACCCACATGGCACTCTTGTCCATCTCGGAACCTGTCTCTTGATTCGAGATCGTTAACAGAGGCATTGGGCGACCTTCGACACTCTCGCCAATGAACTCGAGCCGGCAGAGTTCGGGCCATGTCTCCGCGATTTGTCGGCATAAATCTGTAATGCCGTCGTAGTCGTAAAATCGGTTCCAGGCGATGGGCAGCTTTGGAGTGCGAACGGCTTGCGCACTGGCAGAGGCCGAAACAAAGCCGAAAGCCAGAGCCGCCGCAAACACATAGGAGAGTCTCCGCGGCATACATACCTTTCGTGCAAGCGCATGCCAAGATCGCACGAGAGAAGAGACCGCCGAAACATCGTTATCGTTGTTGGAATTGATTCGTGTCATGGGAGCACCACTTTCAACTCGAGATCGTTGACGGAATCGGCATCAAGCAAGACAACCAACTGCGTTCCGGTTACACCTCCTGCGACCATCCAGCGTAATTCTTCTCGCCCGCCTCCTCCGTCAAGACGGCGCACAAGTTTTTGCTGGGGACCAAAGATTCGTTCGACCCCTGGTGGCAACTGAAGTCTCACGCGGAGAGGCCTGGCTGTGCGTGCGTCAGCGCCTAGCTGAGTCGACGTGGGCAGAACTCCTGTGTTCACCACTGCGACTTCAACGCTGTAGAGACCTTCGCCATGTCGAGTGATTTCTAGATCTTCAAGTGCAATCACCGGAAACCAGTCCATCATGGTGAGCAACACATCGCCGAGTTGGTCCGCGAAGAGGTCTAAATCTTCCTGGTTTGCTCCTGCCGTGAGCAACCCATGTTGGGTCAAGCCGCCAATCTCAACGTCACCAAGTTGCGGATGGTCGTAGGGCGCCCACTCGACGAAGCCGACTCCCTCCCGATTGTCGTCGAGCCACTGCAAGACCGCGGCTGGCACCGGGCTGTCTGAGTCACTCGTGGGAGCGTCCTCATCGTCGTCTGATTTCTTTGTGTCCTGGCCCTCTACAGGCGACTCACCCTCAGCGCCTTCTTCCGGTTGTTCCAGGCCCTCGGGATCCGTCACCACATCGTCATCAGAGGCCTTCTCTTCATCTTCTGGCTTGAGAAGAGAATCGGGCACCGACCAGGCCGACAAGCCCAGCGGCCAGCGACCACCTTGGTGGTAAGCCCAGGCCAGAAATCCGCCATCTACGGGACCGTCTGCTTCCACGTCGTGCGGGTCATCCGAAAGCTCTTCGAGTCGGCGGTGGAGCTCCCGCAAGCTTTTCACATCCTCTTCCATCAGGCCTTTGAGTGGCTCTCGAAACCCACCGCGCCAACCACTCCGGTCTGGCTTGTCGCCGGGCTTGGGCATCTTGGGCACCGAAACCAGGGTGTCCTCTTCACCGAGCACCACCACGCCCAGCAATCCAGGGTGCATGAGCACGAAGTCCACCAGCGCACGAGTTTCCGGCTCGCTAAGCGGATAAGAACCCGTGTCAGCCGGATATTCGTCCCAACCATGCGGAAAGTTGGCATTCAAGGTCACGCCGTGACCGGCGTCTTCATGCCACGCGCCATCTCCATCGTCATCGAGACCCTCACGGATCAGCCTGTGGGTCCCTCTCTCCCCGCGCTCTCGTCGCGCCTTGCGCATCGCACGAGCATCATGCTCATCGACCACCCATTCCCCCGCGCCATCTGGAACGCGCATCCATGTGATCTCGTTGTCTCCGTCAAGATCTGAGGGTGCATCTTCGTCGATCCGACCATCGCGGTCATTGTCCAGCGGGCGGCGGTTGCCCTCGACGACTCCAGCTTGCCGACCCTCTCCCTCCAGGCCGTTAGCCAAAGCACTCCCGTTCAAGTGCTGCACAAACACCAGCATGTGGTCACCAAGCAACTCGGCAAGATCTCCCCGCGCCGAGAGGTCTTCGAGGGTTCTCACCAGAATCGCCTCGTCCTGAGTTCGGCGACCATCGATGCCTGCCACCACCAACAGGCCACGGCGTTCCACCAATGGCTGCTCACCGACCGCCAGCACGGTGGCTTCGAGATCCGCTCCCGAGAGGGTCTTTCCGATAACGATCGTACGCACCAGTTCGGAAGGGCGACCCTCGGCGTTCTCTGCTTTTTGAGCGGAGAGGGGCAAAAACGCCGCAACAGTCGGTGCAACCAGGGCCATCGAGGCCGCAAGGCAAGTCGAGATGAGCATGAGAAGAGAGTCACTCCAAGGGGGGACCCGGCCACCGAGAATCGCGACTCGGTGCGTGCCGACTTCCGCCTGATCAAGTTCAGTTTCGGGACCCGGTTCGACCACGGATCATGATCTGCGATGATGGGGGCAGGCATTCTACTCACCACGACAGCCCACGAGACAAGCGCTCACGACCCTTCAGCGATTCCCAGGGTGGAGCCCCTTCTGCATATGGACTTACCGCGATTGCACGTTCCCACGCGCCCGCCCGAGCACCTGGACCTTCCAGGCCCACTCGCCCGCCTCACAGACCTCGCCTACAACATGTGGTGGACGTGGCATCGTGATGCACGGCGGCTTTTCAATCGCATCGATCCAAACATCTGGTCGCGATATCTGAACCCTGTCCGCCTGATTCAGTTAAGTCGCACGTCACATCTCGAATTCCTGGCGAACGACGTCGGGTTCCTCGAGCAGATGCACAAGGTGCTCGAAGCGTTCGACGCAGACATGAATCGCCCAGATCAACCGGGCGATCCCATCTGGTACGTCTCAGCCGAATACGGATTGCATGAATGCCTGCCGATCTACTCGGGAGGTCTCGGGATTCTCTCTGGGGATCACTTGAAGGCAGCGTCCGACATCGCATTGCCACTGGTGGGGGTTGGTCTTTTCTACAGACGCGGCTACTTCAACCAACTCATCGATGTCGACGGTTACCAGCAACACAACTACCCAGAACTCGACGGGCTACGCGTTCCTATCCTTCGCGTTCGCGACGAGAACGGCCACACACTCCGCGTCCCGGTGGAAATGCCCGGCCGGGTCGTGAATCTGCGCGTCTGGGCCTGTTTCGTTGGGCGCATTCCCTTGCTGCTGCTGGATAGCTTCTCTTCCACCAATGCGCTTGAGGATCGCTACATCACATCGATGCTCTATGTGCGTGGTCGCGAGATGCGCCTCGCCCAGGAGGTTGTGCTGGGTCGAGGGGCCGTCGCACTGGCCGAAGCGCTAGGTGCCTCACCGCGCATTTTTCACATGAACGAAGGGCACTCAGCCTTTCTGGGCGTGGAGAACATGCGGCGCAGCGGCCAACCCGATCTGACTTCAGCGATCGAATCGGTTCGCCATCTTCATGCTTTCACGACACACACACCCGTCCCCGCTGGCAATGAAGTCTTCGACCCCGAAGCGGTGCGACCCTACCTTGAACAAACCGCTCAAGACCTGAACAGCTCCACGGACTCACTGCTCAACCTAGGTGCAGTCGACGGCCAAACTGGATTCAACCTCACCAAGCTGGCACTCAACATCTCCTCCGTGAACAACGGTGTCTCGAAGTTGCATGGGGAAGTCTCGAGCAAGATGTGGCCCGAATACAAGATCGGCTCTGTGACGAATGGAGTTCACATGGCGACATGGCTCGGGCCAGAGATCGCCAAGGTCCTCGAAGCGAAACCGGACAGCCACCCGCAGACTCTTGCCGAACGAGCCGCTCAACTCTCAGATGAGTCCATATGGGCTGCACACAATGCGCAAAAACATCGGCTCATGCGTTTCGTGCATTTACGAGGAGTACGTCAAGCCGCACGGCACGGCCATGCCCCTGAACAACTCAAGTGCTTTGAACAGGTCTTGAACACACAAGCTCTGACAATTGGCTTCGCACGTCGCTTCGCACCCTACAAGCGGGCAGACCTGTTGTTCTCGGATCCCGAGCGCCTTCGCCGACTGCTCACAGATACAACATGCCCGGTGCGGTTGCTGCTGGCCGGGAAAGCACACCCTGCAGATCGCCCGGGCCAAGACGTGATTCGACGCATCTGGGAGCTGGCATCGACGGACGAATTACGCGGGCGCATCGTCGTGCTTGAAGATTACGACTCCGGTGTCGCTCGACTCATGGTTCGTGGCGTGGATGTCTGGTTAAACACGCCCGAGTGGCCGCGAGAGGCCAGCGGCACGAGTGGCATGAAATCTGTTGCCAACGGCGGCCTGCACGCTTCGATTCCAGATGGCTGGTGGGCCGAAGCGGACCTCCCCGACTGCGGCTTCACCATTGGCAAGCCAGAGTTGCCCGATCATGAGCGCGACGCCCTGGCCCTGATGGATCTGCTCGAGAGCGAGATCGTGCCCCTTTATTACGCACGAGGGCCCAATGGCCTGCCACGGGAATGGATCGCCAAGGTCCGGCGTTCCATGGTCGCCTTCCTGGGCCGTTTCTCCGCGCGCCGGATGCTCGAAGATTATGTTCGCGAGGTTTACGACAGCGAATAGCTCGATTCAGGCCCCAGAGAGCCCTCAAGAGCCCCTTCGGCAGGCACGCCGGAAGTGACTCTCCCCCAGACTATCGGTTTTGTCTGTTATTCTGGGATTCCTCCAGCATCTACCGGACAAAGCAACTCGCTGAGAAATTGTTCGCTGGTACGGCAAGGCCTGAAAAAGCCCCTGAGGGCTCATTTTGGGCTCCGCCACTGGCTCTTGCTTGCTTGCTTCAAAGATAGAAGAGATGAGCCAAAGGACTTGGAGAAGAGGTTGACGCACACGACACCCAAGAGCGCTCCTCGGGTCGATCAGGTGGAAACGCTCCGCCTGGGCCCACTGGGGGCGGAGCTCCAGATCCCGGAGCCCTTCGATCCGGGAAACGATGAGCACCTTGAGCAGATTGCGAGCCAGTTACTTCAGCGCTTTCGCCGGCATGATGATGTCGAAGCCTTCGTCGCCCTGATCGAGTTAACCCAGGGCCGACTCCTGCAGATCGCAGAGGGCGTGTCCCGACGACTCGCCTTGGTGATCATTCCCGACGAACTCGTGGCGACCTTCATGTCGCGGCTCTTTACGGATGTCCGGAAGCCCTACCCCGGCGGGCCAGTGCGACGCTTCTTGAAAGTGGCCTACACCATGATGCGCTTCGACGCACTCAACCAGCTTCGCAGCCTGCGAAGAGCTCAGAAGCGTGACACTCACTTCGAGCAGCTCGAGAGCACGCGCCGCCAATCACTGAATCCATCACAGGTTGCCGAGGTTCGCGAGAGTGAGATCAAGCTCGCTCACCTGGCCACTCTGCTGCTGGCACTTGTGGGGCGCTGCTTTCACGAACTCAAGATCCGAGATCGCCGTATTTTGATCTGCCGTGAGATTGAAGGCCTCTCCTACGACGAGATCTCCGCCGCCATGGGCCTGCGACGGTCACAGGTTGGCATGATCCTCAAGCGAGCCCGCATCCGCCTCATCACACGCATCGACCGTGCGCTCCCGGAATCTTTCTCTCCAGGCGCCCCAGGGGACACCTCGCTCAAGAAGGCCAAGCCCACGAGTCGGCGCAAGACACGTACAGGCAGCGGCAAAGCTTCGTCCGCCACGCACACCAACACCAACCTGGAACTCGTCTGATGACGTTCGCTTCCTGCTCCGAAATGCCGCGCTCAACCCTTCTCTCGTTCTGTTTTGAAGACCAGGGTTTTGACGAGCCTGACAAACAGAGTGACGCTTCGGCGCTGAAGGTGAAAGCCGTCGCCGAACACATCCAAAACTGCAGCACCTGTCGCCACATTGCAAATCGGCTTCGTAGCTCGCGACAGGCACTCCAGACGCTGCGCTCTCCTGAAAAACTCCTGGACACAGAAAACCGCGTGCTGACATCGACTGAAGACTCTGCCGGACATGATCGAAAGCTTGACCCAGAAGCTCCCCGGAGCGGCCTGCGAGGACGAATCCTTGGAGCTGCACACGACAGAGCCTGGAATGAACTGAGCCGGCATCTTCAACAACTGCTCGAAGCGAGCCAGCAACTGGAGAAGCCTCACTCCAAAGAGCAAGACATTCAGAGCAACGATGACCGTTGGACTGAGCGGCGCGCCATGGTGGGTGCGCTCGCACGCCGACTGGAAGGACTCGGCGTTCATGTCGATCTTTCGGAGTTGCCCACGACACGCCCATCAGCCCCTGCGATCCCGTGGGTGATCCGCCACCTGAACGACCTCTTGGAGATCGTCGGTCGCGAGCAATCCAGTTCGACATCTCCGGAAGAAGAGGCCTACCAGCCCAGCGCGGCTCCATCCTTCCTGGATTCGCTCCCGCCCCTGTAGAGACGGCCTGAGCCCTTGCCCGCCGTGGCATTGCGAATGTCATCGATCCAGATGGCCTGATAGCCACCGTACCCACCACTGTGCACCGACACGCGGTGACCGCGAGCAATCAACGCCTCGCGCACGTGATCAGGAACACCGCTCTCCAGGTGCACAACGCCTCCATCCGTCATCTCGCCACCATCAGGCTGTGAGGAGCCGCCGTGCCGCCAGCGAGGCGCATCTCCCGCCTCCTGAACGTTCATGCCGTGGTCCAAGATATTGCGGACCACCTGCGCATGGCCCTGAGGTTGCATGGCACCGCCCATGACGCCGAACGACAACACGGGCAAGCCCTCACGGGTCATCATGGCAGGAATAATGGTGTGAAAAGGTCGCTTGCCCGGTTCATAGACGTTGGCGTGATCCGGATCGAGGTGAAAAAGCTTCCCTCGATTCTGCAAGCCGAAACCAAGACCTTCTGGAACAAGGCCACAGCCAAAACCGGCGTAGTTACTTTGAATCCAGGAGACCACGTTGCCTTCTGCGTCCGCGGCGGTGAGGTAAACAGTGTCCCCATATTCGATGTCAAAGTCCCCAGCTGGATAGCGTTTCGCAGCATGCTCATTATCGATGAGCATGCGACGCTCCGCTGCGTACTCCGCACTGAGAAGCCTTTCGATGGGCGCAAAGGCGAAGTCTGGGTCCGTGTAAAAACGAGCACGATCTTCATACACCAGCTTCTTTGCTTCGATGAAGCGGTGCCAGTCGAGGCCGTTCCAGGGTTGAGGGTCGTCTTCCTCGAGAAGGCGCAACAATTGAAGAGCAGCGATGCCCTGCCCGTTCGGCGGCAACTCCCACACTTCGTGACCGCGGTAGGGCACAGACACAGGGTCGACCCACTCGGAACGATGGCTGGCAAGATCCTCGATCTTCATGAAGCCGCCGTTCTCTGCCAGGCAAGTAACAATCCGCTCGGCAATTTCACCTTCATAAAAAGCATCGCGCCCGCCTTGCGCCAGTGCCTCATACGTCTCGGCAAGCCCTGGATTACGAAACAGCTCTCCCTCGCGAGGTGCCTTGCCGCCAGGCAAATACACAGAGCAGAACTCGGGGTAGTCCTTGAAAGCTTCCTCTGCGCGCTGCCAGTAAGCCGCAATGACCTGTGTGACCGGAAAGCCCTCTCGCGCAGCTCGAATGCTGGGCGCCAGCAATTCCGACATGGGCAACTTGCCGTAACGCTCATGCATTGCGAACCAGCCGTCAACACAACCAGGCACAGACACAGGCAGTGCACCTTTCAGCGGGATACTGTCCTCGCCTCTCTCGGCAAGTCGCAACATCATTTGCTCTCGCGTTGCACCGCGTGGCGAACGACCGCTTCCATTCAAGCCCACGAGTTCCTGCTTGGCGTTGTCCCAGTACATGACAAACAAGTCACCGCCAATCCCATTGCTTGTCGGCTCCATGAGCCCCAGCGCTGCATTGGTGGCAATGGCAGCATCCACGGCCGAGCCACCGGCCATGAGAATGTCGAGGCCAATCTGTGCCGCAAGCGGTTGGCTCGCACAGACCATGCCGTGCGTTGCAATCACTGGCGAGCGCGTCGCAAACGGCGCACCTGTGATGCGATCACCAGCAGTCGAAGGATCTTGAGTGGCCATGAGCAACGCCATCGGAACGAGCCAGATGGTCGGATCGAACATGATTCGACTCCGAGAGAACAGCATCAGTATCTGCAGCAAGCCTACAGCGAGCCAGCCTCCGCCTCCGAGGGACAGCCGCAGCGATCGTTAATCGCCGAGAAATCCGCGCTCCAGAAGATCTTCCGCGAGCAAAACGGCCCCTCCGGCAGCACCCATGACCGCATTGTGCGACACAACCAGATACTTCAGCCCCCCCAGCACGGGGTCGGCTCGCAAGCGGCCCACCACCGTGGTGAACCCGGCGCCAGCCGCACAATCCACTCGAGGCTGAGGCCGATTCGCCTCACTCCTCACATCGATCCAGATCTCTGGAGCCGACGGCAATCCGCGATTCTTAAAGGGGTGATGATCACTCAACACCTTCGCAGCTTCCTCCGGAGTGCTCGCGCGCTCTAGCCCGAGGGCAACAGACAATGTGTGCCCATCTTTTACGGGAACCCTTGTGCACGTCGCACTGACAGGAAAGGAGGCCGGTTCGATGGTGTTCTTCACGGTTCGTCCAAAAATGCGTGCACACTCTCGCTCGACCTTCTCTTCTTCATTTTCAATCCAGGGCAACACGTTGCCGTCGGCCTCTTTCATAACAGCGCCTGCAAGTGAACCTGCACCAGACACCGCTTGCATTGAAGTCACCGAAGCGCAGCGGACACCAAATGCTTCATGCAATGGCGCCAGAGTCAGTGCCAACCCGACCGTTGTGCAGTTGGGGCCAGGCGCAACAAAACCACCCCACCCTCGCGCCATGCGCTGGTGCCTCAATTGCTCAAACTGCTCAGGGTTAACACCTGCGAGCAACAATGGCGTATCTGGCTCGGTGCGAAAGGCAGATGCTGTCGACAAGACAGGCGTTGTCTGAGCGCAACGGCCCTCGAGTCGCGCCGCGACCTCGGAGGGCAGCATGGAAAACACAACGTCTACGGATGAAGCGTTGAAGTGCCCTGCATCTTGCAGCACCAGATTCCCCAAAGCGCCGGGATCCACGTCGGAACCCTCGCCGTCCAGTACGTCGCAAAGGCGCCGCCCTGCCGTGCGCGGAGAAGAAGCAACCGCAGCGAGTTCAAACCATGGGTGGTCTTCAAGCGCTCGCAGTGCCTGCCGGCCAGCAACGCCCGTAGCGCCAAGGATGGCGGCAAGTCGTCGTCTCATGAATCCCGCTCACGATCCTCATCGCGAGCTGACTCGAATTCCGCAAGAGGAGTCTTTTTTCCCGCGGCAGCCTCGCCAAAAAATTCGGCATGCAGCAAAGACAAGATGCGTTGTTTCCCCGACTCCGGAACGGCACAGCTCAAGCCGACATCACCGGGCCCGTGCGAAATAAGCTCTACGGGCTCGCCGAGGTGCTCCAAGCAAGAAAGCATGCGAGCAGCCACCGTCGGATCTGAAGCAACTCCGTCACCGACAACTCCAATGAGCACAACTTCGCGCCTCACCTCAATGCGCTCGATGACACCGCCTTCTTCCTCCTGCATTAACCGTAAAACCCGACGCACCATCGAAACCTGATCGTCTTCAATGGTGAAAGACAGTGAAGTCATGCTGCTGGCGACCGCGTCTATGTTGACTCCGGCTCGCCCGAGCTCGCTGAACACTCGCCCAGCAACACCCGGTCGATTGACCATTGCAGAACCTTCAACGCGGACAACGGCCACGCCGGTTCGATGTGCAAGGGCCGCTACGGTTGCCGCATCGCCAAGGCGCTGCTCTACGATGCGCGTTCCAACCGCGTCCACGTTGTGAACAGATCGAAAACTGATCTCTTGCTTCCCGCCTCGCAGAGGCTCAAGGCACCGAGGATGAAGGATGCGCGCTCCGTAATAACCCAGCTCGCAGGCCTCTGCAAAAGACAGCTCTGGCACCAAGCGCGCACCTGTGAGTAGCTGCGGATCAGCGCTCATAAATCCGGGAACATCTTTCCACAGCTCAAGCGCATCGGCACCAAGCCCTGCTGCAACAACCCCGGCCGTGTAGTCTGTCCCACCTCGGCCGAAGAGCACAACATCACCATCGGTGTTCACTCCGTAGAAGCCGGTCAACACCAAGATTCGGTCGTGCATTTCGTGAAGCAACCCGGCCAGCCCTGATCGACTGGCTTCAACGTCACAACCCCCGACCCGGAATGGGCCGTGTGCAACGAGCCCTGCCTCCTCAGATGTCACCGCACGCGCATCCACACCTCCGATGCGAAGTGCCTCTGCCAGCAACGGGGCGCTTAGACGCTCGCCATGCGCAAGCAGCAAGTCATGCGTTCGTTCCGTGAGTTCACCTGTGAGACGAATCCCAGTGAGCAACCGGTCGACGCCATCAAGAGCCACGCGTAATCCGAGCAACACACCATGAGCGCCTGGCCGGCCGGCAACCAATTGCACATGCCGCGAATGCAGTTGATCCACGAGCGCCCGGGTCATCTCTGCCCCCGAACGCGGATCGAGTGCATCGACTGCAGCTGCTTCCAGCGTATCTGTCACACCCTTGACTGCGGACACGACGACAAGCAACCGCTCGCCGCGTCGCCTGCGAGTCGCCAGCGCCTGAACGACTGCGTCCAAGTCTGACGGCCCATCCAAAAGGGCGCCTCCGACCTTGACGACCGTGAGAGTCATCCCGCGCGGCCGACCAGTTCCCGCTCGAGAGCAACCTCTCCTGCAGGAATCAGGCGCGTCAACCAGGGCTCCAGTGGATCTTCGCCGGGACGTCGCTTCAGTTGTGAAAGCACTCGCGACACCTTCTCACGTCCGTTTGGCCCGAGCGCATCCAGTGGTGGCCGGCATCCGCCCAGATCAAGCCCCAGTGCGAGCATGGCCGCTTTCAGTGGCACAGGGTTCCTGACGCGCTGCGGAACAGCGCGCGGCTCTCCGCCGACATCGAGCAGTTCAGATGTTGTAAAGCTCATCAGGTCGAACAAAGGCTCAATGGACTCTTTGAGAAGACTCGTCTTGCCTCCCTCGCCTGCCCGCCCATGGTTGACCAGTTCGCGGAAGACAGCGGGCACAAGATTGGAAGTCACGCTGCATACGCCATGCGCACGAATTGCCGGATCCACAAGAGCATCCCGCGCCTGACAGTCATCACCACACAGAAGAACGAACTCGTCTCCACACAGCTCGCGCACACGCAACATGCGAGCCAGTCGGCCGGTCGCATCCTTGACACCCACCACATTAGGATAGCTCTCGGCAAGCCGAGCGAGGTCGTCGGGCAGCAGTTCGGTTCCCGTGCGCCCAGGAACGGCGTAGGGGAAAAGTCGAGCGTCAGGCAAGGCCTCGGCAACCGGCCCATGCCAGGACGTTCGCAACGCCGCGCTCGAAGCTCCACTGTATGGACAGTCCACTAGCAGCAAATTTTGCACACCAAGCATCAGTGCAGCCTCGCCACGCGAGATCATGTCGTCGAGGCAGCCGGTGCCAAGGCCGAACATAATCTGCTGAGGTTCCGCGACCTCAAGTGCCGCACTCAGCAGCTCAAGCCGCTCAGCATTGCTGAGTGCACCCCCCTCCCCGGTCGTCCCACCCAGAAGGACTTGGTCGACACCCGCATCGAGCTGAAACCGAACCAGTTCACCCAAGAGTTCAAGGTCTAGCGCTTGCGCACTTCCTTTGAACGGCGTGACCAGAGCCGTCACCAACATGACCATCTCCTCCCTTGAGCGTCGAAAGCCCGTGGAGACCGCCAACTCATGCGCCACAGACCGCTGATCTCATCGCAACTTTTTTCAGTTTAGGCCCGCCGCGAGGAGGATTGAAGAACCGAACCGCAAGACACTCAGACTGCTCTCGGCTTCGGGTGCTATCGTCCTCTCAACTTTTCTCTGGAGCCGATCCCATGGCGTCTCACCCTCATTTCGATGATGGCGGAACCCTCGAATGGTCCACACGCTGGGCTGACGCGCTAGCTGCCGCAAAGCCTGCGAATAAGCGAATCTTCATCGAATTCGGGCGCGAACTCTGAGG
>Ga0315339_1002353_pt1 | contig 14513 bp, 10 predicted proteins | sample ASW17metaG_FD_204514 | JGI IMG/M metagenome (GOLD analysis project Ga0315339, IMG submission 204514) | Ammonia-oxidizing marine archaeal communities from Pacific Ocean, United States - ASW #17 | ecosystem: Environmental > Aquatic > Marine > Oceanic | place: USA: California | collected 2016-12-05
CGAGCCGGGTGCGCTGGTGCGGGCTCCGCTGGCCGGGCGGGTCAAGAGCGTGCGGGACAACGCGGCTCGGCTCGACTACGGTCCTACGGTAATGCTCGAGCACGACGGACCCACGGGACCGTTTTGGACGCTCTACGGCCACCTTCAGCGCACGTCGGTCGGCAACCTGGGTCCGGGAGACCCCGTTGAAGCCGGCCAGACGATCGCGCGCATCGGGCCCTACCCGGAGAACGGGGACTGGCCGCCGCATCTGCACTTCCAGGTCATCACCGACCTGTTGGACTTCGAGGGCGAGTTCCCCGGCGTGGCCCTCCCGCGCGAGCAATCGGTTTGGTCTTCGTTCTCGCCGGATCCGAATTTCATTCTCGGGCTACCGGGGCAGACCACGTACGTCGAGCCGACAGAGCTGGAACAGCAGCGACGAGGAGCGCTCGCCCCCAACCTGAGCCTCTCGTACGACGAGCCCATCCACGTTGTACGGGGCCTGGGCGCGCGTCTCTACGACGTGCTCGGGCGGGAGTACCTCGACGGCGTGAACAACGTCGCCCACGTCGGGCACGAACACCCCGCGGTGGTGCGGGCGGGCCGGCGACAGATGGGCGTGCTCAATACGAACACGCGATATCTGCACGAGACCATTCTCCTCTACGCGGAGCGACTCGCAGCGCTCTTCCCGGACCCGCTCTCGGTGTGCCTCTTCGTGAATTCCGGTAGCGAAGCCAACGAACTCGCGTTGCGCCTGGCGCGGGCTCACACACGAGGGGACGCCGTCGTTTCGCTCGAGGGCGGCTATCACGGCAGTACCCAGGCGTGCATCGACGTGAGCCACTACAAGTTCGCGCGTCGCGGTGGAGGAGGGGCGCCCCCCTGGGTGCACGCGGCTGCGATGCCGGACTCCTTCCGGGGTTTGTACCGATCGAGCGACCCTGCGCGAGCAAGTCGGTACGCCGCTCACGTGGGCGAGGGCTTCGAGCGACTCGCATCAGGCGGCCATACCGCGTCTGCCTTCCTCGCGGAGAGCATCCTCTCGTGCGGCGGTCAGATCGAGCCACCGGATGGATACCTGGCCGCGGCGTACGAGCACGCCCGGGCGGCCGGAGCGCTGTGCATCGCGGACGAGGTTCAGATCGGCTTCGGCCGCGTGGGAAGCCACATGTGGGGCTTCGAGGCCGGAGGGGTCGTGCCCGACATCGTCACGCTGGGCAAACCGATCGCAAACGGACACCCGCTCGGCGCGGTTGTGACCACCCCGGAGATCGCCACCTCATTCGACAATGGCATGGAGTTCTTCAGCACGTTCGGGGGGAACCCTGTGTCGGCCGCGATCGGCCTCGCGGTGCTCGATGTGATCGATCGTGAACAACTGCAGACTCACGCCGCGGAGGTTGGAGGCAAGCTGAAGACCTCGCTGGGCACGCTCGCGGGGAAGCACGAAGCCATCGGAGACGTACGAGGCCGTGGACTCTTCCTGGGAATCGAGTTCGTGCGCAACCGACAGTCGCTGGAGCCGGCGTCCAAGGTGGCGACCTATGCCGTCGCACGCATGAAGGAGCGGGGCATTCTGCTGAGCGCGGACGGACTCGATGGCAACGTCATCAAGATCAAGCCGCCCATGCCGTTCAGCGAAGCAGACTCCGTCCGACTAGTGCGGGAACTGGATGGCGTGCTGAGTCACGACCAGGTGAGATCCCTGGCCGGGACCTGAGCCCGGTTGCAACCGATCCGCCTCTCCCACTGTCCGGAAACAGGTTACTGCACGGCGCCCTCGACACGTTGATCCTCAAGACTCTTTCCTATGGGCCGCGCCATGGGTACGCGGTAGCGCGATGGATCGAGGGCGAGACCGGGGACGCCGAGCGGATCAGCGTGGGCTTCTTGTCGAGTTCCATACTGCCGACACTACTGGGGGTGGCGCCGCTCCTCGGCAGCGGGTTCAGCCCTGAGGAGGACGTGCCCGACGGCACCGAGATCGCGGTGCTCGGCTACGACCTACCGCCGTAGCACATGCGGACAATGGAGGATATCGTCTCAGCCTCCTTCGCTGGCCCCCGGGTCATGACCACCTGCTGGGGATCTTCGCGCTGATCGCGTTGGCTTTGGCCGGAGTCGGGATCTATGGCGTGATCCCCTATTCCGTCGCGCGCCGCACGACGGAGGCGCTCAGGGAGCAGTAGCCACATCGGCGAGAACTGCCCGTCCCTCGCCAACGCCCCACCCTTGCTGCCACATTCTGTCCCTGCCGCTGACATCAATCGTATGCGCTTTGGGGACGTCTACCGTGGCCAGTGTCTTAGAGCAACTCAATCTGATCCGGTCCAACGCCGGCGAGCGGCGTACCATTGGTCTCGACGACACGACCGTTTGTCGTTTCGTCACCCGCGATCCGACGCTGGCGGATGCCGTGAATGCAGCTACGGAGGAGTTCGAAGCGCTCAACCAGGAGTTCCCGGAACTCATGGCGCTCGGCGAGGTGGAGCAAGTCGCCGCGATCGAGCAGCACCTCGTGAACTTCTACGCGGACGACACTGTGAATCCGTACGTCTCGATGGCAGCGCGTGGCCCTTGGATCGTGACCACGAAAGGGGCGGTTCTGCACGACAGTGGGGGCTACGGTATGCTCGGCTTCGGGCATGTTCCCGAGCCGATCATCGAGGCCATGAGCAAGCCGCAGGTCATGGCCAACGTCATGACGCCGTCTCTCTCACAGTTCCGCCTCTCCGAGGCTCTCGAACGGGAGATCGGCCAGACGCGTCAGGGCGGCTGTCCGTTCACACACTTCCTCGCCATGAACTCCGGATCGGAGTCTGTTTCGGTGGCAACCCGCATTGCTGATGTGAACGCGAAGATCCTCACTGACGCGAGCGCCCGGCACGCGGGCAAGCCGGTCAAACAAATGTCGCTCGCGGGTGGCTTCCACGGGCGCACTGGCCGCCCGGCGCAGTTCTCCGACTCGTGCCTCACAGCCTATACGACCCACCTCGCGACCTTTCGTGATGAAGACTTGATCACCGTCGAACCGAACGATGTGGACGGGCTCGAGGCGGCGTACACTCGGGCGGACGCCGAGGGCTACTTCATCGAGGCGTTCTTCATGGAGCCCGTAATGGGCGAGGGAAATCCGGGCGTCGCGATGTCACCCGACTTCTACTCGACCGCGCGCGCTCTCACAAAGGAGCACGGGTCGATCCTGCTCATCGACTCCATCCAGGCGGGGCTGCGTGCGACGGGATACCTCTCCTTGGTGGACTACCCAGGCTTCCAGGACGTCGATACTCCGGATCTGGAGACGTACTCCAAGGCTCTGAACGCCGGTCAGTACCCTCTTTCGATTCTGGCGCTGACGCCCGAGGCGGCCGCTCTTTATCGGCAGGGCATCTACGGCAACACCATGACCGCGAACCCGAGGGCCATGGACATCGGCAGCACGGTGCTCGGGATGGTCACACCCGAGGTGCGCCAGAACATCGTCGATCGTGGCCGCGAGTTCGTGATGAAGCTCGAGACACTCGCGGAAGAACTCGACGGCCAGATCACGAAGGTCGAAGGCACCGGCCTGCTCTTCTCCTGTGAGCTCGATCCGAGGTTCAAAGCGTACGGGACCGACAGCGCAGAGGAGTTCATGCGGCTGCAGGGGATCGGTGTGATCCACGGTGGTGACAACTCACTCCGCTTCACCCCGCACTTCCAGGTGACCTCCGAAGAAGTCGACCTGATCATCGACCACGTCCGCAACGCGGTGTTGAACGGACCGGGAGCGTAGGCGCGATTGATCGGTCATGGCCGAGTAGTCGAACATGTCGGGCTTGATCAATTCTCTCAGCTTCTAGTGCTCGACGCCGCACGACCGGCGCCCGATCACGACCCGCATGAGCGGTTATCCGTCCGTGATTGTCCGCATCAGCCGCTCCAGTCGCTGCTTGTGCTGTTCGAGCTCCGTGACGAGCACCTCGAGCCGCTCGTACATGTCCGCCGCCGGCTTCTGGTCGGCGCGCTGCGTATTGCCGTATAGATAAGAGATCTGATCGGCGAGCATGGGCTGCGGATAACTCGAGATCGACCGGTCCGTGACGAGCGCCGTCTGAATCTCCTTGAGTTGGTCTTCCACGCTACTGCCTTCCGCGACTCGAGCCATCGCCCCTCCGAGCTTCTCGATGGTCTCGCTCGCATCCGCGATTGCCGCCAGGACCTCGAGTCCCAGATCGAACTGCGCTTGCAGGTCCTCCTGGGTTACTCCGTCCGCCGCGACCCGGGGGTCAATCATCAGCTCGAAGCTGCGTGTCTGGCTTTGGCCGTCCACGGTCAGACGAGCCTGGTACGAGCCTGGTACGACCGTCGGGCCGCCCCGCCCGTTCGGGCCGCGCACGCTCAGATCCCACCTGAAGCGATGGATGCCACGTCCGTTGCCCATGCGTGCTTGGCCGGACGTGCGCGTGAACTGGCCGCGCATTTCTTGCCCCGTCTGCGTGCGCGTGCCGGCGCCGCTCGCCTGGAACGTGCGCACCACCTCTCCTGATGCATCCAGAATCTCTAGCTGCAGAGACGACGCGTCGGTGGTCAGCATGTAGTCGAACACCGCGCCGTTCGGCGAGTACCGGGGCTGATCCGGAGAGCCGCCGCCGAAGCCACCGCGCCCCCCACCGCGCCGGCGATAGGCGTCAGACGGCTGAAGCAGGTGTGGTCCGCCGGCGGCCGTGGCTTCCCCGAACTGCCGCAGCGGCGACACATCGTCCATGATCCAGAACGCCCGCCCCATCGTCGCCAGCACGAGGTCGCCTTGGTGGATCTTGATGTCGGTAATGGGCGTGACGGGCAGGTTCAGCTGGAACGAATCCCAACTCGCGCCGTCATCCATCGACACGAACATCCCGAACTCGGTGCCGGCGTAGAGCAGGCCCTCGCGTACGGGATCCTCTCGCACGGCCCGCGTGGGGTAGTCGGAGGGGATGCCATTGTCCCCAGGTGTCAGCAAGGTCCAACTCTCGCCGAAGTTCTCCGTCTTGTAGATGAACGGGGTGAAGTCGCCGAGCAATGTCCGGTAGCCGGCGAAGTAGGCCTTGCCTGCGGCGTGGGGAGATGCCTCGATGGTCTGGATGCGTCCCTCACCGGGCATGTTGGGAGGCGTGACGTCGGTCCAGTTCTGCCCACCGTCGCGCGTCACATGCACGGGGCCATCGTTCGCGCCCGCCCAGATCACTCCAGCCTGTACCGGGGACTCCTCGATCGCGTACAGGACGGAGTAGTGCTCCTCGCCTGTAATGTCGCGCGTTATCGGCTCTCCGGACACCACCTGCCGCTCCGGACGGAACGCGGTGAGGTCGGGGCTGATGCGCTGCCAGGTGACGCCCTCGTCGGTTGTCTTGTGCACGAACTGCGAGCCGTGGTAAACCGTGTTCGGATCGTTCGGCGAGACCTCGATCGGGACGACGCGCTGGAAGCGATAGGGAAGCTCGGCCGGGTTGACGCCATACAGGTTGACGAAACCGACGTAGTACTGCTTCTCCTGCCCTGTCCGCTCGCTGTAGCGCCCGAAGCGGCCCTTGCAATTGGAGTACACGATATCCGGGTCGCCGGGCTTGGGCACCGCAGGACCGGTCTCGCAGCCGCCGATCGCGCGCCAGTTTCCGGTATGGCCTCCGGCAGAGCCGTCCTCCGGCGCGTTACTAGGCACCTTGATCGTGCTGTTGTCCTGCTGTCCCGCGTACAGCCAGTACGGGAATCGGTCGTCGATGTCGAGTGAATAGAGCTCTGCCGTCGGCTGATTGTGCTGCGACGACCAGGTCCGACCACCGTCGAGCGTGACGTTTGCTCCGCCGTCGTTCGATTGAACCCAGATATCCGGATTGTCCGGGTTGATCCACATATCGTGGTTGTCGCCGTGCGGCGTGCCCACCCGACTGAAAGAACTTCCTCCGTCCGCGGAGGCGTACATGCCTTCGTTGTTCACATAAACGTTGTCCGCATTCGTCGGGTCCGCATCCACGTTGGTGTAGTAGAACGGGCGATTCATGATGCCGCTCTGGTTGCTGGCGAGACTCCACGTCTCACCGAAGTCGTCCGAACGGTAGAGCCCCTCGTCCGGATCGGTGGTCTCGACGAGCGCATACACCCGATTGGGCGCGTCGGGGCTGACCGCGAGGTCGATCTTTCCGACCAAGCCCGTGGGCAAGCCCTCGGTAAGGATCCTCCAGTTGTCACCGCCGTCGGTCGACTTCCAGATGCCGTTCTCCCGACCCGACGCCTCCATGCCCGAGACGATGGTCCACGGCTTGCGCTGACCTCGCCACATGGCCGCATAGAGTTCGTTGGGGTTCGCCGCGTTGATCTCGAGGTCGATTGCGCCGACGGAGTCCGATGTGAAAAGGACCTGCTGCCAGTTCTGTCCGCCGTCGCGAGTGCGGTACACACCTCGATCCGGATTGTTGGCCCAAGGGTTTCCGAGCGCGGCGGCGTAGGCGATGTCCGGATCCTGCGGATGAATCTCGATGGCGCCGATTTGGCCCATCTGCTCTAGACCGACGCTCGTCCACGTCTCACCTGCGTCGTCCGAACGGTATGCGCCCCGCCCGACGATCACGTTCGACCGAATCCCGTCCGAGCCAGTACCTACGTAGACGATGTTCGAGTTGGACGGAGCGACCCGGATCGACCCGATGGAGCCGGTTGCGAAGTAGCCATCAGAGATCGGCCGCCAGGTCGTTCCGTAGTTCTCGGTCTTCCACACGCCCCCGCCCACCGCACCCATATAGAACGTGAACGGGTGGTCCCTGTGGCCCGCTACGGCCGTCACACGGCCTCCGCGGGACGGACCGACGTTGCGGTAGCTCATGTCCGCGAAGAGGCCTTGGAGCGTTGGAGCGCCCGTGTCCATCTGCTGTGCCTGGGCAGGCTGGGCGAGCAGTGCGGGCGCAGCGAGGGCGACGAGCAACAGTACTGTGCGAACGAGCCAAGTCCGGCGGTGCTGGCGGGCAGTCGTGGAAGTCATGCGGTCCATCTCTCAGAGGGCGGATACACGCCCCTTCGGGGCGATCGTGACAATGCCGTCGCGGCCCTCGGGGGTCAACAGATCGACACGCTCCGGTGCCAAATCGCTGTTGAAACTCCTTGTCTATACATTTCCGTATATATACGAACACGTACACATGTGACCCAGGGCGGCGGTCCCGATGACAAGACACCCCGAACTCAAGGCCCACTGGTTCCACGTGCTGCTATCGCTCGTCGACCGTGCACTGCACGGCACGGCGATCATGGAGGAGGTGCTGGACCGCACGGACGGCCAGATGCGCCTGTGGCCGGGCAAGCTGTACGGAGCCCTTCACGAACTGACCGACGACGGGCTGATCTACGAGGTCGAGGCGCCAGCGGGTGCGCCGACCGAGGGCGGCAAGCGTCGCTTCTACGCGATCACGCGCCGCGGGCGCCTCGCGCTGCATGAAGAGGTGGAACGCTTTGCGGCCCTGGTGCGCGTGGCCCGGGCGAAGCACGTCGGAAGTGGTTAGGAGCAAGCATGATGGACCAAGCGCGCCACCGGGCGCGTTACCGCCTCCTGTTGCGCGCCTACCCCAAAGCGCCCAGGCAGCGCTCCTGCGACGAGAGTGGGCGAAGTGTGCGCGTTACTAACGTGTCGACGGGGTTCTTCCAGGCGCTCGCGTTCGCCCTAGGGGGTGCCATGTCGGGAATCCTGGTCGGCGTGAGTCCGACAGACCCGGTGACCTTCGGGACCGTCGCGTTCGTACTCGCGACGGCCTCTATCTGCCGGCACAACGCGTCGCTCGGACCGATCCGATGCAGGCCCTCAGCGCGGAGTAGCGGTGGAGACCCACTCGGCGAACCGCGAGCACATCTCGTCGAGGGCTTCGTCGTCGGTGCGACCGGATCGCTTGGGCACGTGAAAGCCATGGTCGGCGGCCTCCACTATGTGGAGGACCGGCCGCGGCTTCACGCGGGCGAGCAGGGGCTCGAGCAGGTCGAGTCGTGCGAGCCGGTCCCGCGTGCCCTGCAAGAAGAGCATCGGCAGGCAGACCTCCGCGAGGTGCGCCCCGCGCTCGTCGGAGTCCCGGCCCGGCGCGTGCAGCGGAAAGCCGAAGAACGCGAGTCCCAAAACCCCCGGTAACGCCTCCTTCGAAGCGGCGGTGGAGGTCATTCTTCCGCCCATCGACTTCCCGCCGGCCAGCAGGGGTAAGTCGGGCTCCAGCGATGCTGCCTCGGCCACCGCTGACCGCACGGTCTTCACGAGGATCGGCGCATGGTTCGGCCCCCGTCGTCGGCCGTCCGCGCTGGCCTCCATGAAGGGGAAGTTGTACCGGAACGTCGCCACCCCGAGCTTGGCGAGCTTTTGTGCCGCGGCCTTCATGAAGGCGTGCCGCATACCCGCGCCGGCGCCGTGCCCGAACACGTAGAGGGCCCGCGCGTCCTCGGGTCGCACGAGGATTGCTGAGACCTCGCCGGAGGACTCCGTCGCGACGAATCGATGTTCGCTGACTTTGGCAATCATCCAGTGAGATTATCTTCTGAAATGTCCGACGACCACGCCCGGCTCCGGCGCCACACCTTGCTGGTGGTCACCGTCCACGCGGCGGTTGCGCTGCTGTATTGGGCCGCATTCCGGGTCACGATCGTGCACGACTTCGGCCCGGACACCTTCGGCTGGTTCTGGCAAAACCTGCCGACGGCGGTTCTGCACGACCGCGCGGTCGAGAGTATATGGTACATGCACTCCCAGCCACCGTTGTGGAACAGCTTCGGTGCGCTCCTCATCAAGCTCTTCGGCTTCATGCACATGCATGTGCTGCAGGTCGTGCACATCGGCCTCGGCGCCGCCACGGCAGGGATGTGTGTGCAGATCGTCGGGCTCGTAACCGAGTCTCCGCGCGTCGCCGTGCTGACCGGGTTGGTGGTTGGGCTCCATCCGGCCCTATTCCTTTACGAGGCCTATGCGCTGTACACGACGGCCGCAGCGTTCCTCGTCACCCTCGCCGCCTACCTCGTCACTCGCACGCGGGAGCCCAAGGGCGAGCGCGCCGCACTGGGCTTTGTCGCCGTGGTCGTCGTCCTGATCATGACCAGAAGCACCTATCACCTGGTCTTGCTGCTCGCGGTCGTTCCCTTCGCGCTCGTGCTTACTCAACGCCTCACGCGATGCCAAGTCGGCCTGCTCGTGATGTTGGCGCTCATCCCGACCGCCTGGTATTCGAAGAACAGAGTTCAGTACGGCTTCTTCGGCGCCAGCAGTTGGTATGGCATGGGCCTCTGGCGGACCGTGCTCTTCGAGCAGGACGAAGCCAGGGTTCGCGGTCTTCGCGAAACCGGCGCCCTACAGAATGTCGTAACCGTCGAGACCTTCAGCCCACCCAGCGCGTATCGTGCCCTCGGATTCGACAGGGAGAGTTCGAAAGCGGCGTTGTCCGCGAATGACCTGCACAACATCAACATCCCGGAGATCTCCGAAGCGTATCAGTCGAGTGCGGTAGCACTGGTGAGGGCCTCACCGGCCCAGTACCTACGAAACGTGCTGACCGCGTACGGGAACTTCAGCGCACCCTCCACCGAGTTCGCACACCTGCAGGCTACCCGGGCGCGCATCCGATGGCACGCAGCGGTCGAGCATCTGGTGCTCGGCCGACCGCTGGTGGCTCGCCTCGAGCAGGCTCTGGGCCGGCGCTACTACGGGTCGGTCTATTTCGTGTTGTTTCCCGTCGTGCTGTTGCTCTACGGACTCCAGTTCACGAGGCGCCTGCCGCCGCGGGAGTACCTGTCACGCATCCGCGAAGATGCGGCGCCACTCTTCATGGCCGCGATCGTCGCATACACCATCGTGATCGGCTGCGCGATGGAGTTGGGGGAGAACGTACGCTTCAAGTTCGTGATCGAGCCGGTGTTCCTCGCCCTGCTGGCCATCGTGGCCACCCGCGTGTCGCGTCGACTCCGCGGGTGACCCGATGCGTTCGTGGCTTAGGAGCCACCTACCCCGATGCGCAGTCCGATATTCAGGATGGGCCAGTAGTTGAGGTAGGAACCGGCCTGGTCTTCCCAGTCGGCCGCCTCCGCGTTCAGGCGAGAAATGAGCTCCGCCTGATCGCCGAAGGAACCGCCTGAAGACGACAAGCTGATTTCGGGATCACCTAGGAACGCCACACCGAGGTCGAGGAATAGCCCGATACCCGTCGAGGTGTGGTTGCCGAAACCGATGAGTACGTACGGCACCTGACTCTTGGAGGCGAGCACGCCGGTCAGCGTGCCGAGCTCGGCAGGTGTGAACGAACGCCCGCCGATGTCCTGGTTGGCCGTGAAGACTCCCTCTATCGAGGGGTCCTCCGACTTGAACAACATGCCCCCTCCGATCCGAAACGCACCGCCCAAATACAGGTCCGCGCCGACGCTGTACCACTGTGGGAGCTTGAGCGTGACGTTCACGTCATTCATTGTCACGTTGGGCTCGTAGGGCGACGTACTCGCGCCGCCACGGATGACGAATGCGCTCGTGAGCCCGAGTGCTACTTCGCCACCCACGCCCTGGGTTCCCACGCGTCCCGCGACCCCGAAGCCCTGCGCCGACACCGCGGACGGGAGAACGAGGATCAGTGCCGTCGAGAGTGCCAGAATGCCCTTTCGCATTAGCTTCTCCCTTGATGGAGAGAGAGGGATGAGCCGAGGCGCCCGTTTATGGCTGTGCCTCTGGTTCGGGTACTGCAGCATAGCCACCATTATAGGCAACCCTTCTCCCCGGCGCCCATGTTGAGCATGCACGAGCCACCCGAATCGCCCGGAGAAGCGGCGCCCACCGAGTCCTGGGGGGATCGAACGCAGTCATCGTGCTGCTCCGTCTGGGTTGGTCTCTCGGCCACGGGGACATTCCAGACCTTCATCGGCATGGCGAGTTGGATAGGTCTCGTCCGCGTCACCGCGTCATTCGGTGCAGAAGCGCTCGCCGGATAGGCGGTGGGCATCCGAATCGTGCTCTTCGCGCTCCTTCCGGCGTGGGGCTTTCGGCGTGCTGTTCACCATCTTCAAGCGAGGAAACTGGAAGGCTGCGGCGGTCTAGCGCCCTGCTAGAAGATGCGGTAGGCGATGAAGGCGCCCACGTAAGCGAGCATTAGCATGTATGCGAACTGGAGCGCCGGCCACTTCCATCCGGCGGTCTCCCTTCGCATGACCGCGACGGTCGACATGCACTGCAGAGCGAAAGCGAAGAAGACCAGCAATCCGACCGCGGCTCCAGGCGAGAGGTCGCGTTTAATGGCGTCCTGCAACTGGAGCGCCTCCTCGTCGGCCTTCTCGACCCCGTAAATCGTGCCCAAGGTCCCCACGATCACCTCGCGCGCGGCGAGCGACGTGACCAGGCCCACGCCGATCTTCCAGTTGAAGCCCAGAGGCTCGATCACCGGCTCGATTACGTGCCCCATGCGCGCGAGCGCACTCTCTTCGATTTGCGGCGCACCGAGGTCCGTACGGGGGAATTGCGTAAGCGTCCAGAGCACGATCGCCACCGTGAAGATCACTTTGCCGACGCGCCTCAAGAAGATGTGACTGCGGTCGAGGAGTCGCAGCGCAATCGACCGGGGCGACGGGATTCGGTACGGCGGCAGCTCCATCAGGAACGAGGTCGGCTCGGCTTTCAGCAGCGTGCGCTTGAGCAAGAAGGCGGTCCCGATCGCCGCCACGATGCCGAGGCCATATAGCCCGAGCAGGGTGGCGACCTGCATGTCGAGAATCGGGCCCAGTAGCGGCTCAGCGGGGATGAATGCGGCGATCAGCAGCGCGTATACCGGCAGCCGAGCCGAGCAGGTCATGAAGGGTGTCACGAAGATCGTGGCCAACCGGTCCCGCTCGTCGGACACGGTGCGCGCTGCGAGGATCGCCGGGACGGCGCAGGCGTATCCCGACAGGAGAGGCAGAAACGCCCGCCCCTGCAGCCCGACGCGGTACATCATCCGGTCGGCGATGACCGCCGCGCGAGCCATGTACCCGGAGTCCTCGAGGATCCCGAGGAACAGGAAGAGGATCAGGATCTGCGGCAGGAAGATCACGACCGATCCCACCCCCGCCCAGACGCCGTCGACGAGCAGGGATCGGAACCAGGTGTCGGGAAGGCTCGCCGCCAGCCAATCGCCCGAAGCGCCGACGAGGAAGTCGACGCCGTCCATCACCGGCACCGCCCAAGCGAAGATCGACTTGAAGACCAGAAGCACCACCACGCTGAACACGAGCGGGCCCCACAAGCGATGTAGGAATACGTGGTCCAAGCGCTCGGTGAGCTTCGACGGACTCGGCTGCTGATATCCAGCGTTCTGCACGACTTCACGAACTCTCACCCGCCGTGCCGTAAAAGCAGCCACCATCGGCAGCGCAACGCCTCCCGGCACGTTGCTCACAGTGCGCTCCGGCTGCGGAGCCGAGAGGACAGCGACGCCCACACCGGTGAGGAAATCGCGCACTGCTTCAATGCCTATTCCGGCGCTCGCGCTCGTCCGCACCACCTTTACGCCCCACCGTTCTTCGAGGGGCCCATCATCGACCCGCCCACCGCGGGCCTCTAATTCGTCGCACATGTTGAGCACGAGCAGGGTCGGTAGCTCGAGATCGAGCACCGGCTCTACCAGCATGAGCTGCGCCTCGAGGCGCGTCGAGTCGACGATCAACACAAGGGCGTCCGGTGCCCGGATTCCCTCGACGCGGCCCTCGAGCACGTCGCGCGTGATTCTTTCGTCCAACGTGCGCGCCGAAAAACCGTGGACGCCGGGAAGGTCGACCAAGTCGACTTCGGCGCCGTTCGGCAGCGCGACCTCGCCGACCTTCTTCTCGACCGTGACCCCGGGATAGTTGGCAACCTTTTGCCGGAGCCCGGTGAGCTGGTTGAAGAGCGTCGTCTTGCCGGAGTTGGGCGGCCCGATCAGGGCGACGAGCGGGGTCTCGGCTGGTCCTGCGACAGCGGTGTCGGAAGCGGTGCGTCCGCCTCCTGCGAAGCCCAACTCAGCCAAGGGGGGGCCTCGAGTGTCCCGTCCTGGACGCCGACCTCAGTCCGCGTCCTGGAATTGATTGATCAGGCGCACACACAAGCACTCGGCCGTCTCCTTGCGCAGAGCCAAGAGGGCGCCGTCGATTTCGACGATCGGGTCACCGGATGGAGACGAACGGATGGGGCAGATGCGGCATCCAGGAAGGATGCCACGCTCGAACAGTGGCTCGGCTTGATCCGCTGGCAGGTCGACGCTCACCAGTTCCACGGCCTGGTGCATGGGCACCTGGCCCAGACGCAACTCCACCGTCGCCCCGTGTGGAGCGTTTGCGGAGATCGTGGAAAGACGTACCGGTGTGTCCACGGCGGAGGTCTACCTGAGAATGAAATTGACTCTCAACTAAGGTATACCAGCCCGCCAATCCACGGAAGTGACGCCTTCCGGGCGGTCGGCGCGCTACTGCGCCTCGTGCAGATGCACTTCCCGCTGCGGGTACGGCAGTGTGCAGCCGGCCGCCTCGAGATTCTCCTTGAGTGCTCGGGTGAGGTCCCAACGGGTGGTCCAGTAGTCCGTCCTCTTGACCCAGGGCCTCACCACGAGCTGCACCGCGGAGTCCCCCAGCTCGTTGACCGCTACCACAGCCTCCGGTTCGTCGAGCACGCGAGGGTCGGCCGCGAGCACGTCCAAGCAGGTGCGAATCGCCGAACCCAGGTCGTCGCCGTAGCCCACCCCGATCGAGAGATCGATGCGACGTGTCTCGCTTACGGAGTAGTTGATGATCGTCTGCCCGAAGATCCTCGAGTTGGGGACCCGGATCTGAACATTGTCACCGGTGGTGAGCAGGCAGGTGAAGATGCCGACTTCCTGGACGGTTCCGGCGGTCCCGCCCACGTCCACGTAGTTACCGACATCGAACGGACGGAAGGTGAGCAGCATCACGCCGGCCGCGAAGTTCGAGAACGTTTCCTGGAAAGCGAGTGCTACCGCGAGGCCCGCGGCGCCCAAGACGGCCACGAACGATGCCGTATTGACACCCAGCACGCCCACAGCCGCGATCGCAACCAGTACGACGATCGTGACATGGATCATGCCGGCCAGGAACGGGACCAGGATGTCGTCGATTGTCGACGCGTCGAGGGCCTTCCTGGCCACTCGCTTGAGTCGGCTGGCGACCATCCATCCGAAGGTCAGAAGGGCGATCGAGCCCAGGACTCTGGGAGTCCATTGGGCAACGACACGGAGGACGATATCGACGATGTCGGAGAACTCGGGCATGGCGCGTACCTAGAAGGCTGTTGAACACGGGGACGGAGTCCTCGCTGGGCTCGGTCCAGGATGCTGACAAGATGCCCTACGCCGCCAGCAGTCTCCAGACCTGAGTCACCAGGAAGCAGACCGTGACACCCATCGCCACCGGCATGAGCGTCGCGACCGTAGTCCACTTCGTGCTCCGCGTCTCCCTGTAGATGGTGTAGATCGTCGTGGAGCACGGGTTATGCAGTAGACTGAACAGCATGAGGTTCACCGCCGTCAGCAGCGTCCAGCCTCCGTCACGGA
>Ga0315339_1002354_pt1 | contig 14512 bp, 13 predicted proteins | sample ASW17metaG_FD_204514 | JGI IMG/M metagenome (GOLD analysis project Ga0315339, IMG submission 204514) | Ammonia-oxidizing marine archaeal communities from Pacific Ocean, United States - ASW #17 | ecosystem: Environmental > Aquatic > Marine > Oceanic | place: USA: California | collected 2016-12-05
TAAGAAATGATAATATCACACGAAGATATAATGATTTTAAAAAGTATTTTAAAAATAAAAATATTTTAGATTTTGGTGCTGGCTGGGGTGGTTTTTTATCAAAAATTAAAAATAAAAAATCAATTACAGCATTTGAGTTAAGACCAGAATGTATAAATTATTTAAAAAAAATTAATATAAAAGTTGTTAATAAATTTAAAGATCTAAAAGACAATCATTACGAATTTGTATCGCTTTTTCATGTTTTTGAACACATACCAGATCAAATTAGTACTTTAAAAAAAATTTATTCTAAAATGAAAAAAGGTGGAAAATTAATATTAGAAGTTCCTCATGCAAATGATTTATTAATAAAGACAGATATTAAGCAGTTTAAAGATTTTATCTTTTGGTCCCAACATCTTATTTTACACACTGAAAAATCTTTGTATAAATTTTTGAAATTATCTAAATTTAAAAAAGTTAAATTTATTTGTGTACAAAGATATAATTTTTCAAATCACATAAAATGGATAATTGAAAAAAAACCTTCTGGACATGAAGGGTATTTAAAAATAAATAAGACAATGAATAAAGAATATGAAAATTTTTTGGTAAAAAATAAACTTACAGATACAATTATAGCAGTGGCTACAAAATAATATTATGATTAATTAAGAAATTTTTAAATCTTTAATTTTTTTTAAAGTACCCCTGTTATCAGAAAAATCAACTATTTCACATTCTTTAATTTCTTCTAATCTTTTATTTCCACTTAAAAAACTTAGTTTTCCAAATTTATCTCTACTTTCTTTATATAAAGAATTTGTATGAGAACTTAGAATATTGTCTTCTATTTTTTCTAAATTAGGAAAATATTTTCCCTGTGAAAATAGATGATTAATAAAAAAGGCATTATTTTTAAAGTTATTTGTTCCTATAAAATAAAAACCCTTTTCTTTCATAATACGAATAAGAGCCCTTAAAGACATTCCATAGCAAAGAGATGAATGATGATATTCTTCTCTACTAAAATTTTTAATATCTGGAACACTAATATCAAATTTATCGCCAAAAACTGCATTATATTCTGCAATAAATATTTTTGATAAATTTGGTTTTATCTTATTAATTACCCAATAATCTGTTCCATCGATGTCAATGCTGAATAAGTCTATATCAAAATTACAATTTTCTGAAATTAAAGAGTTAATATTTTCTGAAGTTACAAATTTTTCTAATACTTTTAAATCGCCTTTCCATTGACTTACGTTAGAAAATACTTTTTGTTCTAAGTTTTTTACACAATCTATTATTAGACCTTTTTGGTAGAATCTTTCATATATAAATCTAGTATTTGACTCAATATATTCTCCCACTCCAATTTCTACAAAATTTGGTTTTGATACTTCCAATTTATATAAAAGAAAATCTATTATTCCATCTTCTCCGTTTTGCGAATAAATTTTCAATTCGTTTTCGTTTATATTTTTTGCTCTTTCGTAAAATTTTTTATTTGATAATAAGCCATTTAAACCAACATTATAAATTAATTTGTTGGTAACGTGTTTTTTTAAATTTAATTTTTTTGAAATATTAGAAATAATTCTGGCTAATTGATTATAAAAATTATACATTTAAAACGAATTTAACAACAATTTTTTTATTTCTAGAGTTATCACACTTGTTTTATTATACAATAAATAAAAATTTATAAATGATTTTATCTGTTATATTTAATTTGTTAAATGTTTTAAAAATAAATCTTTTAATATTTTTAGCAAAATTTAAAAAAAAAAAAGTCATATTTTTTTACCATCCAAGAAAAAATTTAACTTTTATCCATAATTTTTATATTGAATATATTTTTAAAAATTACCCAACAAAATATTATATTATTTATGGTCATGAAACGGGTAGCAAATTAGGTAAAAATTATTTTAATATTAAGCAAGGTTATATAAAGTTTATAGCTGGAATAGATTTTTTTGTTAGTAACAATATATGCGATGTATTTCCAAAAAATTGTAAAAAAATTTATATTCACCACAATTTATATGATGATCCCTGGGTCCCAAGAAACAAAGAACAAGAAATGTGCCAAAGATTAATAAAGTATAACTATGTTTTGGTGGGGACTACTGTGTCTTTAATTAAAGTTAATGAAACGTTTTTAAGATATAATTTTACTAAAAAACCAGAAATTATAGAAGTTGGTTATGCAAAATTAGACTACTTACTAAACAGTCTAAAAAATAATGAAAAAAAGAGAGAATCTATTCTTATTGCTCCAACTGGAATAGATGGCTTTCCAGAATTAACTATTATAAATAAACTTGAAAAAATTATTGAAGAATTGTTATCTAAAACGAACTTTCATATTATCTTAAGACCACACCCCAGAGATAGAAAGTATGAAAAATATTTATATTTAAAAAATAAATTTATTCAAAATCAAAGATTTTCTTATGACATAAGTGAAAATTATTTTGATACCTATTCAAAGTCAAAATTAATGATTACTGATTTGTCTGGAACTGCATATACTTTTGCATTTTTAGTTTTATCTCCAGTAATTTTTTTATCTACAAATGAAAAAAAAATAGAGGAAAATGAATACTCAAACTATAACTTTTTTTTAGATAGAAAAAAAATCGGAGAAGTTATTCTTGATGAAAGCCAAATAATTAATAAAATTAAATTGATATTTGAAAATTATAATTTGTATGAAAAAAATATTATTCAATTGAGAAGTAACATGAAATATTTAAATAAAACTACTATTGAAATTAAAAAATTTATAGAAAAATTAAGTTGATAGTTCTTTTTTTACAATTTTATACCATTCTAAATAATATTTTTTTAAATTATTTTTATTATTGTAAATAGCTTTTTTAATATTTTTTTTTTCTAAACTTATATTATAATTTTCCCAATTATTTTTCATTAGGTTGCTCAATTTTTTGTAATCCATAGAACTAAAAAAAGATGATCTAGGCGGAGATTGTTCTCTATGAATTTTTATATCAGATAGTAGAATTTTTTTACCTAAAGATCTTGCTTGCTCAACTGAGCTATGTCTTCCTTCAAATTTAGACGGATTTATTAAAGATACAGAGTGATAAATTAAGGATAAGACTTCATTATATTTTATAATTCCCAAATATTTATAGTTTTCTTCTAATTTATTTTTTTTAACAAAATCAAAAATTTCGTTAAAGTACGCATTATTTCTATGATCATGACTGTGGCCCGTTGATACAACAAGAAAATTTTTATTTTTATCTTTCAAATATTTTAATGATTTTAAAACAGTAATATGATTTTTATGAGACCAATATTGATTGGGCATATAAAAGAATTTATCTTTCAAATTAAATTTTTTTTTTAATTTTTTTAATCCTACTATTTCATTTTTTTTTGGAGATTGAAAATAAAATTTACTTACCGCAGATTTGTTATAAGCATTTTTTGAAACTTTTTTTAAGTCCTGCTGAGCATCGTAACTACTTAATAATATTTTTGAAGAATGAATTGAACAAAATCTAATGTTTAAATTTCTAAGAAATTTAGTATTAAACTTAAAGTAATTTGGATAATACAAATATTGAAAGTCTGCTATCCAAGAAAGGCACTTTATATCACTGTTTCTTCCTGTTAAAAAATTATAAGCAAGAACATTGCTATGTGAAATTAAATCTATATTGTTTTTTTTAAAAAAAAAATCAATTTTTTTTGACTTTCCAAAAAACAAAATTTCTAATTTCAATAAAATTCTTTTAATTAAACTTTGGCTAAATAAGTTTGTTTTAATTATCTTAATTTTTTTAAATTCTCTTAATTCTTTTATCGATAAAGATTTGCTAACTATCAATACAGGATCTACTTTTTTATTTGAAAAATATGTAATACAATAAATTAAATTTTTTATTAAATTTGTTCCACCAAGCCAACTACTAGGATTATAATTTATTAAAAAAGCTATTTTTATCATAAAAATTAAGTATAAATGAAATTTAATTTTATACATTTATTTAATTTAAATATAAAGAATTTTTACTTATGAAAAAAAAAAAAATTACAAAATCGAAGGGAATCCTTTTTTGGTTAACCGGTTTATCTGGCTCTGGTAAAAGTTCTATAGCCAAAAAAATTAAATCTAAAATAAATAAAAAATATGGCCCAACAATAATTTTTAATGGTGATGATTTAAGAAACATTTTAAAACTTAAAGGATACTCTTTGCCTAGTAGGTTGGAGAATGGCTATAAGTTTAGTGAATTATTTAAATTTATGCTAAATCAAAAAATTAATATTATTTTTGCTGGTGTAGGACTATTTCATAAACTAAGAAATTATAATAAAAAAAATATTCATAATTATGTAGAAATTTATATTAAGTCTGACTTGAATAAAATTCTGTTGGTTGGTAAAAAGAAGATATACCAAAAAAAACTTTCTAATATAGTGGGAAAAGATTTACATGCTGAGTTTCCTAGGAGACCTGATATAATTGTAGATAATAATTTTAAAGTAGGAATTAATAAACTTGTTGACCAGCTTTTTAAAGATATTAAGAAATTAATCTAATTGTTCAATTCGTAAACTTTTGTCGGCACAGACTTTAATTTGCTAATGTATTTAAAAGTTAATGATTTTTTCCCAAAAATTTTTGGATATGATTTTTTAGAAATTTTATGTTTAATTTTTGAATCCATAAAACATACTGTGAAAGCTACTCTATTATTTTTTGTTTTGTTTTTATCTGAACCATGTAATGTATAATTTGAGAACATAACAGCTTCACCCGGTTTGCATTTTAAATATTTTATGTTTTTTTTATTTAAAAATTTTTTAATCAATTTTTTATTTAATAAGTTGTTCCCATCGCCAATAACACTATGCTTATGAGAATTTTCTACAACTTTTAAACAACCATTGTTTTTATTTGCCCCATTTAATGATAACCATATAGTAAAACTTGGCTTTCCAGTCATTGGCCATTTTTCACTTACATCCTGATGAAAAGGTAATATTGAAGAATTGATATATGATTTATTTAAAATCATAGCTCTCATAGAAGAGACATTTTTGCCTATAATTTTGTTAGTTAATTCTTTAAAGAGATTGCACTTAATAAGCTTAAAAAACTTTTTTTCATATTCTAAATCTTTAATTTTTTTATACCTTACGGAAGGTCCTGAAAAAAATTCATTTTTTACATCTTCGTGTTTGATATTAAAATAATTACCGGATGGATCATCTAACTTAAAGAACATATTTTTATATTTTATTTTTCCCATCATCAAATCATGAGTTCTCTTTAACAGCTCCTTTGTATATTTTTTTGATATTATCTGACCCAATCTAGCATAACCTTTATTCATTAATTCTTTAACAATTTTTTCAATTTGTTTATTGTTAAACTTTATTAAATTTTTATTTATCATTTTTTTTATAATTGTTTTAAACTAGACATAATTATGCTTTATCAATCTTATTTCAAAAAAAACAAAGTTAATCAACTAATTTTAAATAGAAAAATTAACTGGTTTTTTGATATTAAAAGTATCATCTATAACAAAATAGATAATAAATTAATTAAAAAATACGCCAACCAAATTAATTATGATTTTGCAATTTTAAAAAAAAAAAATATTAATCAATCAAATAATATAAGAAAGTCATTTTTATCCAAAAAAATTAAATTTAGTGAATTTATAAAAAATGATAAAAATTTCAAAAAAAAAATAATAAACCTAATTCGCCTAATTACCAAAGCAAAATCAGAGAATTATCTTAAACATTTCATTGTACATGGCAGTATAGCTTCTGAAGATTATGTAAAAAACTGGAGCGATTTTGACACATTTGTTGTAATTAAAGATGACACATTAAAAGATGTAAAAAAAATTATTAAACTTAGAAAAATATTAAAAAAAATATATTTAAAAATTTTAAATTTTTCAAAATTCCAGCACCATGGGCTTATTTTTTATACTGAATCTGATTTAAAAAACTATTTATCAGGTTATTTGCCAAAAGAAGCAATGGATAAAAATTTTAATATTTTTCGAAATGAAAAAGTAACTTTTTTTCAAAATAAAAAAAAAAACAACATTTCTTTAGAATATATAAAAAAAAGAAAAAATTTTCTTAAATTAGCTGTAAAAAAAAAATTATATGATCATCATACAATAAATAATAATATTATGAAATTACCAGTAAAAGCAAATGATCCCTATATGTTTCAATTAATTTATCACATTACAAGTATGTTAAATGTTCCAATACTTTTTTTAGATTCTATAGGAAAAAGCTCTCATAAAAAAAAATCTTTTAAAAAATTTTATAAAATAGTTAAAGATAAATTTGTAATAAAAAATATAAGGAAAAATGAAAACCTAAGAAAAATGTTTAAAGAAAAACAAATAACTAATAATAAAATACCATCATGGTTAATTAAAAAAATAGATGTTAATTATTTCTTAGAATGTGCAATTACTTTAGAAAAAACTCTTATTAAAATAAATAAAATTATTCAAGATACCAAGTAAGTCTATACATTCCTTTTTTTAATTTTGCTTTTTTTAAATCTATATAACTCTGATTAAGAAAAGTAATTTTTTTAATCAAATAATTTTGAAAGTCCTTACCTAAACTATTTAATTTTGCTTTATTAACTGTCTTAAAATCTTTTGATATTTTTTTAGATATTTCAAAATTTTGATTAACGTAAAAATCGTACATTAATCCTAATATTTTTGGAGTATTATTATAATTAAATTTATTATTTTTATTGTATTTAAATTTTATATTTTTAGTAAATTTATAATTGTAAGCAACTAAAGGTGTTTTTTTATAAATTTTTTCTAGTATAAAAAAAGATTTTTTAAAAAAAGATTTATCAAATTTTTTTATTTCTTTAATAAAAATGGTAAAATTTTTTTTGGAAATTTTTTTATCTATTAATTTACTTCTTAAATTTAAATATTTTTCTAAATAATTTTGTTTTTTTATCTTTATTTTTTTTATCTTACAAAAATCATAAAAAGCGTTATATGAAAATAATATTGACTTCATAATTCTTAGATCTCTGTTTGTAAAATTTGAGTTTTTAATTGATTTATATTTTAATCTTCTTTCATAATACCTTTCTAAAAATGATGTTAATGACCTATAAATTAAATATTTTTTTTGTATAGAGTCATTCAAATATCTCTTTTTCTTAATAGAAAAAATTTTTAATTTTTCAAATAAAAATATATTTTTTGAATTTTTTTTAGGTATATAAATTATTGTTCCACCATATAGTTTATTTTTAATAAATTTAGGAATTCTTATTTTTTTAATCTTACCATCATAAACTATGATTAAATCAATATCAGATATTTTATCTTTATAACTTCCATAAATCCAAACATCATAAATAAATGCATTTTTTTTTAAAACTTTTTCAAGAATATTAACTATTTTATTTTTAGATATCAAAATTTTATATTATTTTTTTTTGTTCTCAAAAAAATTATTGATTCTTGAACTTTTTTTATCATATATGAAAATTCTTTTTGACTCATATAAACATGAAATGGAAATGAAATCATATTATTATAAAATTGTTCTGTATTTTGACAAATTTTTGTTTTCTGTGTTACTTTTTTAAATAAAGGATATTTATACAAAGGGTAGTATTGAACTACACACTGTATTTTGTGTTTTTTATAAAGTATTTCAATTAAATTATTTCTATTAAAGTTTTTTGATGGTTTAAAAAAAGCAGCTAATAAATGATAAACATGTTTATTATCTTGAAAATTTTTTGTGAAATTAAGCTCTGTAAATTTTTTCATAGCTAAAATGAACTTTTTTGCTCTTGCAATTCTAATTTTATTTAATTTGTCTAATCTTTTTATTAACAAATAACCAGCCGCACACTGCACTTCACTAAGTGTAAACTTAAAAGGTAAAAATCCACGTTGATCAATATCTAGGTTCCCCATAGCCGGTATCCAATAATATTTTCTTTTTTTATAGTTGGTGTGTCCATTGTGTCTTAATCCTGTTACCTTTTTCGAAAGAAATAAATTTTTTACTCTTATAGCTCCACCTTCACCCAACGTACTTATATTTTTTTGTCCATGAAAAGAGAAGCAAGCAAAATCTCCCATTGTACCAACTTTCTTTTTTTTCACTTGAGCTCCCATAGCTTGTGCGCAATCTTCAATTATTTTAATTTTTTTATTATTTATTGTTTTTATTAATTTTGGAATGTCAATTGCGTAGCCATATAAATGAACACACACTATTGCTATAGTTTTTTTAGATATTTTTTTTTTTACATCATCAAAATCAATAGTGCGAGTGTTTAAATTTATATCAGCCCAAATTATTTTAGCTCCATTTCTTATAAATGGTATTGCGCTAGCACAATATGTATGAGCAGGAATTATTACCTCATCACCTTTTTTTATATTTAATAAAATTGAAATAATTTCAAGCGCAGCAGCAGCAGAAGATACAGCAAAAATATTCTTAACTTTTAAATAATTTTCTAAACTTTTCTCAAATAATTTTAAAAATTTTCCTTGAGTTGAGGGATTAGCTTTTTTTATTACGTTTTTTAAAAAGTTAAGTTCATAATTTGTAAAATTATGAGACCGGCCACTCCATAAAATACTTTTCATATTATCTTAAGATTTTTTTTGTTATTTCTATTTCTTCTTTATCATTTATATCAAATGATCTTATTTTTGGCATCTTATAAAAACCATGTTTAAATTTATCATGCATTTTATTTTTTAAAATTAAGTTTACGTTTACAATGTAAATTGCTCCATTAATAAAATAACTATTTAAATCAAAATCTTGACGCCTATAATATAATTTCGCTTTGGGTACTACATAAGACCATGTTTTTTTATTTATTGATATTGTTTCGTATGGGTGTTCTAAAGATTCTGAAATGCTAAATAAACTTTTTAATTTTTTTTTCTTTAAATGTAAAATTGCATTATTAATATCTCTAAAGTTCCTTAAAGGAGACGTTGGTTGTAAAATTACAACATAATCAATTTTCTTTTTTTTTAATATCCACTTAACAAAGTGTTTTATTGTTGCCAATAATGAGGTCTTATTTGAGGATAAAAATTTTGGTCTAATATAATCATTATTTACATGATATTTTTTTGCAATTTTTTTAATTTTTTTTGAATCAGTTAATACATAGCTTTCTTTTTTTAATTTTGATTTTTTAACTTCATTAAAAGTATATTCAATTAAGGGTTTTTTTTTAATAATTGTAAGATTTTTATTCTTTATAGTTTTTGATCCTTTTCTTGCTGGGATAACTGCTACAAATTTCATTATTTATATTTTGATAATATACTATATATAATAATTTTATTAGCAATATTTATGAATTTAAAAAAAATAAATTATAACTTTTATGAAAATGGTTTTGTTATAATTCGAAGTTTGGTAAGTAAAAATAAAATTTCCAAAATTATTGGCGAAACAGTAAAAATAAAAAAAAAAATAATTTTAAAAAGTAAACAACATTTTCATCTAACGAAAGATGGAAAATTTAATACTATTCATGATATTAATAAATATATACGAAAGGGTGAAATTATAAATTTATCAAAAGATAAAAAAATAGTAAAAATAGTTAACAACATCCTTAAAGAAAAATCCAAATTAAGAAATATTGAGTTTTTTTTTAAACCAAAAAAAACTGGACTACCTGCTCCATACCACCAAGACAACTTTTATTGGAATATTAAAAATGCTAAAGCTTTAAATGTTTGGATTTCTTGTTCTAAATCTTCTATTGCGAATGGTGGAGTTGGATATTTTATTGGTTCTCAAAAACTTGGAACTATTAAACATGAAATTTCATACTCAAAAGGTACCTCACAAAAAATTCCAGATTTTATTTTAAAAAATTTAAAATTCAAAAAATATTTTCCAAAGCTAAAAATTGGCGACTGTATTATTCATCACCCAGAAATAATACATGGTAGCAATAAAAATAATTCAAATAATGACAGAATAGGATTGGTTTTAAGTTATAAATCAACATTAGCAGCTTTAAATAAAGAAAAAATTACTGAATACAAAAAAAGATTAAAAAAAAACTTATCAATTATTTACAATAAATAAACAATTACCAATATTTAAATTTATTTAGCATTTTTTTTTCGTTAGGTAATATTTTTTTTTTACCATCTCCGGTAACTAAATGAATTTTACCAAGTATATTTGTTAAGTGTTGAATTCCTGGCTCAGATAAAGATGCAGCTTGGTCAGTACCCCACATACTTCTGTCTAAAGTTATATGTCTTTCAATATAATTGGCTCCCAAAAAATATGCTAATAATGTTGGAGATACTGATGTTTCATGGCCACTATAACCAATTTCACATTTAAATTTTTTTTTCAATGTTAAGATTGTATTTAAATTTAAATCTTCAATTGGACAAGGATATGTTGAAACACAGTGCATTAAAATAAATTTACATTTATATTTTTTAAAAATTTTAGTTGCTATTTGGATATCTTTAATTGTACTCATGCCAGTTGAAATAAATGTCGTTTTTTTTTCTTTGGCAACTTCCTCTAAAAGTTTTAAATTAGTTAACATAGCAGAAGCTATTTTGTTGTATTTTAGGCTAAATTTTTTTAAAAATCCTTGACTTTCTAAATCCCACGCAGAACAAAACCAATTTATATTTTTCTTTTTACAATACTTATCTATGATCTTGTATTCTCTATAGCTAAATTCTATTTTTTTCTTATATTCTAAATAAGTAATATCACCCCAAGGAGTTGACCTTATTACATTTTTTTGGTCTTCAGGAGTAGAAATTTCAGGTTGTCTTTTTTGAAATTTTACTGCATCGAATTTATAAAACTTTGCTAAATCAATTAATTTTTTAGCTAAATCTATTGATCCATTATGATTTATTCCTATTTCTGCAATCAAAAAAGGTTTTTTAAATTTAATTTTTTTTAACATTTAATAAATTTATTTCTTTTTATTTTTAACGATTTTAATTTTTTTAAAAAAATTTTGTCATAAAGTAATGAAAATGCATATCTATTATAATTTTTTTTTGAATAATTAAATATTTTGTTGGCTTTTTGTTTGTTTACATATTTTACTTTTTTTGCCTCAATAAACAACGATTGAATTGGTGCTTTATCAAAACCAGTAAGTTTAAAATTTGTTTTGTAAGTATTTTTTACTAATTTATGAATAAGACCATTTCTTTTGTAAAATTCATTATTTAAATTTTTCCACTTTGGCTTCATTCCAACTACATGTAATGGCTCTCTAAGCTCTTTAATTGATGAGTCTAAAAACTTTGCTTTTCTAACTTTAAAACCTAATTTTTTCAAAATTATAGATAACATTTTAAAATCATATAAATAAATATGTGCATATCCTCCTTTAAAATTATTTAAGTTCCTGTCTAATAAAACATTATCTTGTCCCGGAGATATTATAAAATTCATAAGTGTACCACCTTTTCCTAGATCTGTTCTTAAACTTTTACTTTCCTTTGATAGCCTTTTAAAAAATTTTGTATCTTTTTTTACATAAGCTCTACAAATTTTTTCTAAGTCAGGAGTTACAATTCTTAATATAGAATTTTTTTTCATAACCCGATTTAATTCTGAAATTACAAGTGGTAATTCTAAGTGAGATATATGTTCAAATGTGTGGGAGCTGAATACTGTATCACAACTACAATTTTTTAAATTTATTTTTTCTGCATTAAAAGATATAAGGTTTTTATCGTTAGTTTTTATTTTATGATCCAAAATGAACCAACCATCTTTTTCCCAATTAATTCCAGCACCAAAATTTAATTTCATATAATTAATATGTAAATTATCAATAAATAAAATCAATAAGTATATTTATTATTTAAAAATATTAAAAATTATTTAGAAATATCTAGTAATAGATTTAACAAATATTGAACATAATTTTGCTATAGTGTATTAGTTAATTAAATCAATTTAATTTTAAATTTTACATTTAATGACAATAAGTAAAAAATATATATCTATAATGACAAATTTTTTATTTATTGACTCTCTTCTAACTACTTGGAAAATCCCTATTAAAGAACTGTCAAATAACTTTGAAAAAGTTTTTATAATAAATACGAAAAATTTAGAATATTTTTCAGAAGAAAAATATCCGGAAACACCAAAGCTAATTTATGATTTACCAAAAAATATAAAATTAATTAATCCAAAAAATACAAAAGAATTTAAAGAATTTTTATCTAACAACCAAATAATAATTATCAATACTTTTGGTCTTACTTTCGAGGAACTAAAAATACATTTTTTGCTTAAAAAATATAAAATTCCTCAAATTCAAATGACTACAATAGGAAATGAACAGTTTAGAAATACATTAAGCAACAAATTTATGCTTAAAAAAATTTCCTATTTGTTTAATAGAGTTCTTACTCAAAAAATTTGTAAGTTTTTAGCTTTATTAAATTTAATTCCAAAAATAGATATTAGATATATAAGTAATAAACCAATTATTAGTAATATTGAAAATAATTTATTTAAAAAATTTTTATATAAAAATAAATTATTATATACTAAAAAATTAGTATTAGTTAATAGTATTGCTTTTGATAACTTTAAACTAAGCAATCAAAAAATTTCTGAGGAATATATTGTACATATTGATACCTCGATTAATTATTATCACAAAACTGATATAAGAGGAAAATTAGATGAAGAGACTATTAAATTACACTACTCATGTTTGGAAAAATTTTTAAAAAAACTGTCTAGTGAATTTAACAAAAAAGTAATTGTATGTATCCATCCTGCTTACAATATTAGTGAACATAAAAAATACTTGAAAGATTTTGATATAATTAAATTTAAAACTAGAGAAACAATTTATAATGCTTTTATAGTAACATTTTTTGATTCAAGTGTTATTTTAGATGCGGTTTTTTTAAAAAAAAGAATTGTAGGTTTAATTTCTAATTTTATGGGAAAAAATGATGTTATAAGACAAAAAGCCTGGTCAAATAAAATAGGATGTATGCAGCATGAAATAAATGAAAATCTTATTTTTGATAAAAAAAAAATTTTAGTTGAAACTGAAAACAATATGAAAAACTTTGATAAATATATATCTAATTACTTGTGTCATGATCCTAATAAAAAAGGAATAGAACAAATTATAAATAGTTTGAAAGAAAATTATTTTTGGTAAAAAATTTTAAACAAATAATTAAAAAAATTAAATGTTCTCTAATCTAGAAACTGTTACAACTCAAAAACAAAGATTTAGCTTATTGATTTTGTTTATATTATTAATAATTTCTTCAGTTATTGAAATGATTGGAATTGGTTCAATTCCAATTTTTGCGATGATAATTCTAAATCCACAAAAATTATATGAATTTTTTCCTAATATTGACTTATTAAATTTATTTTTAAGTTTAGATAAAAAACAAATGGTTATAATTAGTGGAATAATTCTTCTGGCAATATTTTTACTTAAAAATTTATTTTTAGGTTTGATTAATTATTTTCAAGGCAAAACAATAACATTGATTAGAACTGACCTTTTTAATAATCTTTTTGGGCTTTATATAAATTCAAAATATGAATTTCATATAATTAAAAACCCAGCAGAACTTGTGAGAAACATAAGTAGTGAAGTTTCAAAATGTGTTCTGTATATTATGGGTGTTATAAATTTAATTAAAGAAGCCCTAGTAATGTCTTTTATATTTGTAACTTTGCTAATCGTTGATCCTATAATTTCATTCATTCTTTTTTGCTTGCTGGGTTTTTTTTCTATATTATTTTTCTTCATTTCAAGAAAAGGTTCTACTAGGAGAGGTAAAGAGGCTCAAATTGCTTGGGGTAAAGCTCTCAAAATAACTAATCATGCTTTAGGTTCAATAAAATTAATTAAAATTTTAAAAAAAGAAAATTTTTTAATTAAGCTTTTTAAAGAAAAAATAGAAATTATTCAGAATAAAAATTTTATTCAATCTTTTTTAGTTACTTTGCCAAGACTCTTTCTAGAGTTTATTGCTGTTTCAACTGTAGTTATAATTTCTATATTTTTCATTTTTTTTGAACATCCTATGGAAAACTTTATTCCATTAATTGCTTTAATAACTGTTTCTGCTGCTAGATTAATTCCATCTTTTAATACAATATCATCTTCATTAGCAAACATAAAATTTCAATTACCATCATATGAATTAATTTGTAATGAAATTAAAACAATGAAGGAAAATATTGATACTAAAAATTATCATTCGAATAATAATTTATTTAAAAATGACTTATTTAAAAATGGTATTGAATTAAAGAAAGTAGATTATTGTTATCCTAATTCTACAAAAAAAGTATTGGACGGTATTTCATATAAAATAAATTTTGGAGATTATATTGGAATTTTAGGTCCTTCTGGTGCAGGAAAAAGCACAATAGTTGATTTGATAGCAGGATTACTCCAACCAGTAAG
>Ga0315339_1002355_pt1 | contig 14508 bp, 13 predicted proteins | sample ASW17metaG_FD_204514 | JGI IMG/M metagenome (GOLD analysis project Ga0315339, IMG submission 204514) | Ammonia-oxidizing marine archaeal communities from Pacific Ocean, United States - ASW #17 | ecosystem: Environmental > Aquatic > Marine > Oceanic | place: USA: California | collected 2016-12-05
ATTTGCGCAAATAAAACACCTAACAGCTGCAGAGCATCAAAATGATCTGGATATATAGCTAATATTTGCTCATAGAGGGCTTGAGCATCAGAAAAATTACCTTGTTGATGATGTTTTGATCCTTTTTGAAGTAAATTAGCTATCTCTAGCTTCTCTCTCTCAAGCTCCATTAATTGAGGTAATCCACACTTTGTCATAAGACTAGTTTACCCCCAGACATTTAGACGGGCAAATGAAGTGTTTCTGGTTGATTGCTAGTTAAGCTAATCAAAAACCATATTAAGATTTCAATGTTCTAATAAATCTGTATGCAAATATAAATAATAGCATTATCCAAGATACAGCAACAATTGGTTTCATGTAGTACCTCCATTTATCACACTTTTAGAAATTTTTTTAAATAATTTACTTTCCATTTAGTGTAACTTTTTATACGACTATCTATTTCTTTTTGAGATAGTTCATAATTTTTATTTTCTTCTATTTCTTTTTCTTCTTGATTGGTTTCTGCCCACCAGATTTGATGTAGTAAATCTGCCCTAACCTTTTTACGCCACTTATCACCCCCTTCTATCTCTAGTTCTTTTTTTCTTTTGAGGTATTCATGATTTGGGCTGGAACGCCATAAGCGAGATTCACTTGTAGCATAAGCATTACGCCAGCTAGCTTCATGTGTTGCTTGTTTGAAAGTTAATCCTGTCTGATCAATCGTACCTTGCTGGTATAGACTGTCTCTAGCGATAACAACGAAGGGGTATTTTGTGAAGCGTTTGTCTGGATTCTTCTCAACCCAGAAATAATCTAGTTCGTGCATGTCTTTCTCCTCTTTAGCTACTTTGACAATTGTCTAGGTGTAGCAAGTTGGTTTAAATCACCTATACGCAAATTATATAACTGTATTAAGTGCTATTCATCAAGATTTTCATGAGTTTACCCCTCCCCCTACCCCCTAGCCTATATATAGAGGTTCCCCAGTTAAATTTTTTATTAATTGGTAGAATATAATGTCCTAATACATACAATGTAGTCCTATGTTATATTTTATCGTATGACTAATTTCTCTAATTTCATTAGTACCTTTGACGTTGAAAAATCCAAGGGTAAGCAATTTGAAAAATTCTGTAAGTGGTTCTTAGAGAATGATCCCGTATGGAAGTCTCAAGTCAAAAAAGTATGGCTATGGGATGATTGGCCAAGTCGCTGGGGTGCTGACCTAGGGATTGACCTAGTTTTTCAGCATACTAATGGCGAGATATGGGCTGTTCAGGCCAAGTGTTACAGTCAAATTTATCCTGTCACTAAAAACGACATGAATTCATTCTTAAGCGAGTCAAATCGTCCGCAAATTCACCAAAGACTCCTGATGGCCTCTACCGATATTATTGGCCCAAATGCACGTAAGGTCTGTGCTGGTCAGGATAAAAAAGTTACTTTTCAGCTTTACTCTGACTTCTTAGATTCTAAGCTAGACTTCCCTAAACATATTTCAAAGCTGGGTAGAGCAAAGTTACTTCCCAAACCAAAGCCAAGACCTCATCAAGCCCATGCGATTAAAGATGTTATCAAAGGATTTAAAAAACATAATCGTGGGCAAATGATTATGGCTTGTGGAACGGGTAAGACCTTTACCACCCTTTGGATTAAAGAAAAACTTAAAGCAGAGGCAACATTAGTCTTATTGCCTTCTTTGAGTTTATTGAGTCAAACATTAAAGGAGTGGTGTTCAGCAGCTAATCAATCTTTTCAATCATTAGCAGTGTGTTCTGATGAAACAGTCACTCGAGGTGCTGAAGAAGATGCTATAGCAGAATCAACCCAAGATCTGTCTTTTCCGGTGTCGTCTGACCCCAAAGTAATCTCTAAATTCTTGAAGATGTCTGGCAGTAAGGTTGTCTTTAGTACTTATCAATCATCACCCATGATTGCTGAAGCTATGAAAGGAAGATCAGTAAAGCCACTCGACCTAGTTATTTGTGACGAGGCACATCGATGTGTAGGTAAAGCAGGAAGTCATTTTACGACTATATTAGATGATAAAAAAATTAAGGTAAAACAAAAGCTATTTACCACCGCAACCCCAAGAACTTACTCCACCAATGTTAAAAAAGCAGCAAAAGACAATGAAATTATTATCACGGGCATGGATGATGAAAAAGTTTTTGGTCCTGAGTTCCATAAACTCAGCTTTGGGGAGGCCATTGAACAAAAATTATTAACTGATTATCAGGTTGTCATTGTTGGAGTGGATGAACCGATGATTAAAGAATGGATTAGTAATAGAGAGTTATTAGAAGTGGAAGAGGGTGTGAGTGTCGATGCAGAGTCGTTGGCTGCTCAAATTGGTGTCTTAAAAGCGATTAAGGACTATGATTTAAAGCGACTAATTACCTTCCATGGCCGAATAAAAAGAGCAGAAAATTTCAGTAAAGATATTCTATCTATCTCTCCATTCATCACAAAAAAAGATTTACCTAAAGGAGTATTAAAAACTGACTATGTTTCCGGACAAATGCCCACGAATAAGAGACGACAAAAGTTAGAACAATTAAAAGATTTATTTGATTGTGATCGCCAGATACTATCAAATGCTCGGTGTTTATCTGAAGGGGTTGACGTGCCAGCATTAGAAGGGATTGCAATTATTGATCCCAGAAAAAGTCAGGTAGACATTGTGCAAACGGTGGGACGAGCCATTCGTTTAAGTGGGGATAAGAAAGTAGGGACAATTATTATCCCTGTCTTTATTGAGAATTCTGAAGATCCAGAATTAGCCATTGAGAATTCAAATTTCAAACCAGTTTACGATGTATTAAACGCATTGAAATCCCATGATGAAAATCTTGCTTTTGAATTAGATGAAATAAGAACTGAGATGGGTAAAAGAAAAACAAGTACTGGGCCTAGCAATAAAATACCTAAAGTTTTGATAGATTTACCTAAGCGATTAAGTTTAGATTTTTCACAATCAATTAAAACTATTTTGGTTGAAAATTCAACAGCATCTTGGAATTTTTATTATGGTTTATTCGAAAGATATATCGCTGAATTTAATTCAGTTTTAGTAAAAAGAGGCTATAAAAGTAAAGAATTTGATTTGGGTAATTGGGTTATATACCAAAGAAGCTTAAACAATAAAAAACAATTATCTCCAGATAGAAAGTCTCGATTAGATAGCTTAAATTTTGTTTGGGACATAATTGATGCTCAATGGAATGATGGTTTTGAGGAGTTTAAGAACTATGTAAAAGAATTTGATTCTGTTCTAGTGCCAGCACAATATAGAACTAAACAAGGTTTTAAATTAGGTTCTTGGGTTGGAACACAAAGATCTAAAGATTCTAATCTAACACCTAAAAGAAAAATTTTATTAGATAATCTTGGTTTTGATTATGATCCAATTGATACTCAATGGAATCACGGTTATGAGGAACTTAAGAAATATGTAAAAGAATTTAATTCAGCGTTGGTGCCTATCGAATATAAGACTAAAGGGAGGTATAAATTAGGTTCATGGGTATCAGGTCAAAGAAGCTTAAGAGATAATCACTCCCGTAAAAGAAAAATTTTATTAGAAAAGTTAGGGTTTATCTGGCATGCAAAAGATATTTTATGGGTTGAAGGGTATCAATACCTCAAAAAGTATGTAAAAGAATTTGGCTCAGCTTCGGTGCCTATTCGATTTAAAACTAAAGAAGGTTTTAAATTAGGTCAGTGGGTTAGCGTTAGGAGGGGAAATAAAAATAAACTTAAACCAGAACAAAAGGCTCAACTAGATACTCTAGGTTTTATTTGGGACATAATTGATGCTCAATGGAATGATGGTTTTGAGGAGTTTAAGAACTATGTAAAAGAATTCGATTCAGTTTTGGTGCCTGCGCAATATAAAACTAAACAAGGATATACCTTAGGCAGATGGGTTGGAAATCAAAGGGGTAATAAAAATTCACTTAATCTAGAAAGAAAGAATTTATTAGAAAACTTAGGTTTTGCTTGGGATGCAAATATTGCTCAATGGAATCACGGTTATGAGGAACTTAAGAAATATGTAAAAGAATTTAATTCAGCGTTGGTGCCCAGTGAATATTTAACCAAGGATCGATTTAATTTAGGTTCATGGGTGGTTACTCAAAGAGCATGGAATAAAAAAAATCTTCTTTCACAAGACAGAAAAAAATTATTAAATAAACTAAGGTTTGTTTGGAAGTCTAAAAAAAGGCACTAATCCATAAGAAGTTTATAAAAAAGACACTACTCAATTTATATTAGTACTTAAAATTCATTGGATACAGTCCTATGCTGTCCTAATTGATAGTTTTTTTATTAATTTCTAGAGCAATTAGCAGCTGTTAATGAAAGAACATCAATATCTTGTGTGCCACCAGATCCAGGGAAATCCTTAAACATTATTTGAAGTAACTCTGTCATAATTGCATCAACTGTATTGCATGAGCCAATACTCTTTATGCGACCTTCATAAACTTTTTTAGCTGATGCCTTTTTTAAAACAGCATCTACCTTTACAATATCCATTGCAAAATTTCTTTGGTATGTAATATAGCTTTTAGTTTTTGCGCCAACTTTTTCATATTTCGCCATAGTATGTGTGGTGGTGGTAACGTATCCAATATATCCATATTGATTACTATATACATTAGATTGTGTTGTATTAGATCGTCCAGGAGTATATCTATATATAGGTACAGAGTAGGTATTAACTATTGGATCACCAATGCCATATGAAATAAATGCTACCAAATCAGATTCATCTACATCATCAACCACCCTATAACCATAACCAAAAAAATAATTTTCTAATGCAGCTTTATATTTTTTGAATAATAAAGTCTCACCTTGTTTATCTGTAAAGTCGGCAATGTATATATTTTTATCAGTAACGCCTGACAAGTCATGATGGGCTGTTTTTGTGCCTCTAATTGTAGCTACATTCGGCCCACATCCAACAGACATTATAAGAAAGCTAATTAAGAAAATAAATTTAAAAACTTTCATTGTTACTATAAATATTATTTGAATTAATAAGTTTTCTAAATTCAACATTGTTAATCAATTTATTGACGTTTGAGCTATAAGCATTAGTTACATATTTCTCAACACCGTTTTTCAAAAATTCAGTTTCCTCTGCATAGCTTAATATATCTAATTCAAACAAATCTTTTTTCATCATCTTTGAATATATTTTCCATTTAATCATAAAAGAAACTTCACCCTTTGTCTTAAAACCACCCGGCTGCAAACAAGTATTCATTTTAATATCAGTTATAAGCGCAGATAACTTTAAGTCTGCGGTACGTGAAAGTTTAATGTTACTTTTTTTTAAATTATTCTCTATTGTTTTGAATGATACGACATTCATGTCAGTTTTGTCCGTTATTCCCACAGCTGAATATTCTGCCTGGGTAAAATGCAGTGGAACTCCAGGTCCTCTAGAGTAACCATCAATACCGCCTACCGCCCAACCTTGCTGAACCTCACAAAAGTAACCTCCCTGAACTGATTCAATTAGAGTCCCCTCAGGAATTGAATGCGAAATCCTCTGAAAGTCTATCAAATGATTCATATCGTCAATTTTTTTTGCCTCATCAAATGATGACTTAGTTATGGGCATTTTATTTGCACAGGAAGTAAGAATTGGTATCAAAAATAATAATAGTAGGAGTAGTTTTTTCATAAGACTAGTTTACCTCCAGATAATTAAGGAAACAAATATAAAAAATCCTTAGATTTTAAATTAGCCACCGACTGATAAGGGAAGTTAATTTTTTAAACTAGGTTTAAAGGAGAACAAAATGTTAGGAGTAGAAAAAATGGATGCAATTTATGAAGGATATTTAGATAAAGATGAAGTTCAAATTGGAGATATTACAATTCCTCTAAATGAGGGCCTAATAGATTCAATTAATATGAATGAACATTTTTATTTTGTAAGTAATGTGCTTTTAGCCCCAACTCATAAAAAAATGAAGAAAAATATTGATTGGGATAATTTAAGTCTGGATGAAGTTTTTAATAAATTATATGTTAACTAAATCTATTCATTCAAAAAAGAGAATTCAACAAAGAGGAATTCCGCCTTTTACAATTGATCTTTTAATGAAATACGGAGATAGCAAATATACAGGTAAGGGCGGAATAATTCGTTTTTTTGATAAAAAAAGTAAGAAAAGAATGGTTAGGGATTTAGGTAGACAGATAATTAACCAACTTTCTAAGCATCTTAATTATTACTTAATTCACACCAAATCCAATGTATTAATAACAGCTGGAAGAAGGTATAAAAGAATCAAAAATAAATAAGGAGATTAAATTATGTTTACAACGATTAGAAATTTATTTACACCAAAAGAAAATGAAATGATAGGAATAAAGTCTGAAATTGCCAATACACCTATAAATTCAGGTAATAGCAGAGATTATCAATCATCTAAAATTGAGGCTGAAGATAATAATGTTTATGTACAATCTTTGATTAATCAAGCTGAAATTGAAGATGGAGATGAAAATAATATTGAACCAATAGACCTTATGAATCTTGCACCAGCTGAAAATAGGCAGCTAAAGAATTCAATGGAAAAAGATTTAAAGAAAATTGAGTTTAAAGGTTTACTTGTTAGTCATGAGATTAATGAGTTCCATAGACAAAATTATTTTTCTAGAGGTCGACATAATGGAGTTAATTTTGGAGATGAAGGAACATTGGAATTGGGATTAACAAATATCACTTCAGATTTTGAAATGATATTAAACAAAATGATCGAAGCTAGAATTAGTAAATTAAATGATATGGAAAGAATGATTGAATCAGTGCCATCTCAATTTGAACATTTAGCTAGAGAATTAAAAGGTAAGAGCAGTTTAGTGATTAAAGAAATTGAAACCCTTAAAGAACAAATAAAATTAGCAAATGAGGAAAAAGGATGGATTTCACCTGCTATAAATAATTATAAAACTGGTTTTCTTCAAGGGAAGCAACTCGCAATTAATTATAAATTTTAAGAAAGGAGTAGAAAAATGTTAACAAATTATCTTTTTAAAATAGTAAATGAAGATCTTTCCAGCTATAAATTATTAGATAAGCAGACTATAAAAAGAACTAAGTTATTTGGTTTTTTAATGCACATACCAATTATTCTATGGTTTGTTTTAGGTTACTTTTTAAGTCAACAATTATTTAATGAAGTTTCAGGCTTGACGGCATTATTATCTGGCTTGATCTGTAGTTTATTTATTTACTTAATTGATTTAGCAATTATTAGCGACAGAAAAGTAACCATCAAAAAAATTATATTTAGATTCATTCTTGCAATTGTAGTTGCTATTTTGGGAGCATTGCTGGTAGATACATTTATATTTGAAAAAGATATAAATAGATATATTAAAACAAATCAAGAAATTGTAATTAACAATGACTTTAATATAAAAAAAGGAGATCAAAGAGCAGCAATTAGTTCGGCTAAATCTGATTGGCTAAAAGCAGAAAAAAATGCTGCATGTGAGGGTAATGGGCAATGTGGATCAAGCTTAACGAATAGAGAAGAATTGAAAATTTTATTCGATGAAAAAAAGAGGTTAAATTCACTATATGTTAGCAAAAGAAAAGGTGCCTTAGACCAATATAAAGTTGAAACAAAAAATTGTGGTCTTTGGTGCTCTCAAGCTCCAATTGATGATAAATACAATGACTTAGTAAATCAAATGAAACAAAATGAAACAAAAGAAATTAATTTATTAGATAGAAAAATTAATTCGATTAATAATTTAACTTCCTCTGGTAAGCCAGGAATAGGGCCAATATACAATGAATTAAGAATGCTTGCTAATAAGTTAAAAGCTAAATTTGAGAATCAACAAGACCAATTTGGAAAAATAGAATTAAATAATGAAATAAAATTACAAAATCTAAATTATGAGATTAATAATCATATTGGTTTAATCGAAAAGATAAAAATTCTTCACAAAATTATTTTTGAAGAACCGATATCAATTCTTTTTTCATCATTATTTTTTACACTTTTTTTGATTCTTGAGCTTATTCTTTTATTTACAAAGTGGGGTTCAATAAAAACTATAAGTGACTATTGGGAAGATCATGAAGAAAAAATAGCTATTGCAAGAATTAAAATCGCTGAGAATAAGCTCATATATTTTGAAAAAGCTGCAGTGGAGGGTTATCAAGGATCCTTGATGCCTTAATTGATTAGAATGAAATCTATACTATTTTTATGTCATAAATGATGATATGTTAAAAAGAAAATAGTGTGGATTTCTATATGCAAAATAAAAATATACGTAATACAAACCTATGCCAAGCTTTGCAAGAATTAAAGGACGCTAAATTGAAGGGGATTGAGATTGAAGAAAAAAAAGCAATGAGAAAATTATTTACTAACGCAAAGGGAGAAAGTGGTTTATTGGTTAGCGCAATAAATAGTTTCTGTTTCCATAATTTTAAATACATATCTCTTGAAGATAAAAACTTTTTAATGAACATAACATTTGAGAACATTTATAAAAATATTGAGAGTTTAAGAAATATTGATACAGGTGTTGCATGGTGTTTTTCGATTTTTAAAAAAAAATATCAGGATTATTTAGATTCTGAAAATGCGGACAAAAGAGGAGGTAATGTAATAAAAGTTTCTTTAGATGATGATACTGATGATGTTTCTAAAGATAAACTTGAAAATGAAGCAAGTAATTCATTATCTAAATTATCTGAAATACAAAAAGAAATTGTGGATTGTATACAAGAAAATTTTAAGTTATTCGCTAAAAAAGAACCTAATAGAGCATTAGCTATTGCTTTGAAGCATCAGGATGTTTACAACCCTAGAGCTAGCTATTTAAAAGAAGCAATTAAAAAATTTATTGTGCCAGTAAGAACTATTTCATCATCCCAAAACATGAAATTATCCTCAGATGAAATAAGTATACTTTTAGATAAAACCAATGCCGCAAACGTGGATGTTTATATCAGCGAATCGAAAAAAAAGTTACAACCATATATTAAGAAGTGTAGAGACCTAATTTTATAGAGGTGAGAATCAATGGCTAAAAATAATAAAAACGAAGAATTGGATCATGACGAACTGTTCGATATTGCAATAAAAGAACACAACAAGGATATTAATAAAAAGTCACCAACAATCAGTTCGCAATGGAAAACCCTAGAAGAGCATTTTATTTCGCAAGGTATTTGGAAAGAAGGTGATGAGTCGCAGTTGTTCTCAAAGGGTTTTGCTATTGGAACAATTATTTCCAAGATTTTTTATTGGCCTTCCAGTACTATCGATAGATTTGCTCATGCCATAAGGGGGTTTATTGTCCTTCTTATAGGAATATTAATGGGCCTGGCACCCCTTTTGATGATGCAACATCAATTGACAAGGAGCGGGGATGAAGACAATAAGAAAGTTATATCTGATACGATTTCATTTGATTCAGTAATAGAAAGATCTAATATGAACCCAATTAGTTATAGTCAGAAAATAACTAGAGTGGCTATAAAAGAAGGATTGGTAGTGGAGATTAACCAATCTCAAAACAATGAGATTATTTTAGTAATTAAAAACCTTAAGAATAAAAAACATATTTCTTTAAAAGCATTATTAGAAATTCCTCCTCAATCCTCAGGAAATATTAAGCTTATTATTAATGAAAAATAAATCTTTTATATTATTTATTTTAATCTTCATTAGTAATATCTGTTTTGCGGCAAACGTAATGACAGAGGCGAATAAATTAGCTGGTGGTATGGATAATTTTGAAGATACTTTAAAAAAAAATAGAATTATATTAAATGATAAGTCGTTAAATGTTGATCAAAAAATAAATACCCTTATTATAAATCTTGAAAATATTAAATCTCAAATTAAATTAGATAAGTACATTGCATTAATTCAAGATGTCGAATCAGTGATGTTGCAAAAAGCAACAGATGTTCAAACAGCATACTCACACTATACATTTCTTATGGGTACATTTAATTTATCCTTTGGAGATACTAATTTTTCTTTTAAAAACACTTGGCCATTTAAAACTGCTAATAAAAAAGAAATTTTTCAGATGATGAGTGATTATACAAACTTTTATGCTTGCCCTTCTGGGTGCAAAAAATTACATGAATATCCACTAGTAAAAGTAATACATGGTATACCAACAATTGGCATGTTAATGGAGGAGGGGAAAACTTATGAAGCATTGAAACTTCATAAAGAAATATCAGATATAGCTAATAATTTGAGTGATGAGCCTGGACTACTTGTGGAGATATTTGGAACTGATTATGACAAAAATCAGTGGCCAACTATGAAAAAAGCCTTTCAAGGACTTGTCAAACTTATGGGATATAGATTAGCACAAGTGACAAAACAAACAGATAAGGTATTAGATCAGCAAGAATTTATGGAAGATAATTTTATTAACGACTTTAATATATGGCTAGTATCCGCTGGATTATTTCCTGCTTTAAGCACAAGTAGAGCCCGATACGAAATGGATATGTCTCTAGGGAACTATAAAAATGTTATTAGAAAAGCTTTTTTCCTTCTACAAAAAATATCAGTAGACCAGACGAACTTTGACTTATTAAGGGTTAAATCTTCAATATTAAAAGACATATCAGAGGCTTATTCGAAACTTGCATTTCATGATTTATCTAAAATATATCATCAACAAGCTACTAATTTAGATTTAAAAACTGGACATATAGATACAGGGGTCTTTGGACTAGAATTTGAAAATGCACTTATAGCTAAAGATTTAGATAAAGCTAATAATTTAGTTGAAAATATGGATAAAAATTGTCCTAAGGCAAAAAAAGAAAATTATCTTATTTGTCGCGTTTTTGTACAAAATTATAGAAAAGAGATAAAAAAATTAAAAACAGCAAAAAATGATGATGAATATCAAGAGTTTATCCGGCAGATATGGTCAGAGCGTGCAAATTATCTTTTGCTGGAGGAAATGGGGCCGATTGATATACCAAAAAATCATATTCAATCTTTTACGTTACTTGAGTTATATCAAATCGTCTATTTTGGCTATTCTTACGCAGAAGAATGGCAATTAGCAGCATTTTATGGAAAAAAATATATCAATACCCTTCAAAATATACGCCGTAATTTATCAAATAGGCACACAAAACAACTTAAAGAGTTTACGACCGCTAGAGCAGATAAAATAAAAGATATTATTCGAATTTTTTATAAAATTGCAGATTACAATGCTGCGATGACAGCACATAAAATAATAAAAGAAAATGAATTTTTAGATTTTGTCAGAAGAAGGGGTATTGAAGACGATTTTCTATCTACGATTGATATGACAGACTCTGAAAAAGATTTTGAAATTGAAGTTGGAGTAATTCTTTCTGAGATTAAGGCATTAAAATTATCACTTACAGATGAATCTGAAAAAAAACTATATGAAGAATCTTTAGCTGCAAAGTATTCCGAACTTTCTAAAATTCAATCTAAGTATAAAAAAATAGCTCATGCTTCAAGAAGTCAATTTAATAAATTAAAAAGTAATAAATTCACATCTTTAGTTAAAGCTAATGAAGCACATCTATATTATGGTGTAGAGGAGGAGAGATTATTAATTTATGTCTATTTACAAAATGAAACTAAAAATTTCGAGATAAAGATCAATAGAACAGAGCTAGCACAAAATATTTTTAATCTCCACCAAGAAGCTTCTGATCCAAAGAAATTTCCATCAGAATCAAATGTTAAGTTTTTATCTTATATTTTATTTGAAGAGGCTATAAATTATCTTAATAATAAAAATATTTCTACGTTAAAAATTCATACAGATGAGTTTATATCGCTCCTACCTTTTTCACTTCTTACTTTTAACGATAAGTATGTAATTGATAAATATATTATTGAAAAAATTGGCCAAGGCACAAACCAAAAAAAATTAAAACAAAAACTTACTTTAGATGCTTATGGGGCAACAGAAGGAAATGAAACATTTTCAAAATTACCAGGGGTAAAAAAAGAAATTGAGGCCATTGTCAAACTTAGCTCAAACCAAGAAATAAAAAGACGTGCGTTTTTAAATGAGGATTTTAATAGGAATAATTTTTTTGAATCCTTCAATACAAAAACTAATTTAGTTCATATCTCAACTCATTTCAAAATCAAAGGTAATATAGCTAATAATTCTCAAATGTTGCTTGGTGATGGAGAGACTATTTCTATTGAAGATCTATGGAGTAATCTGCCTAATGCCAATACAAATTTAATTGTTTTATCTGCTTGTAATACTGGAGATCTAATGTCAGCTAAATCAGGTAAAGCTTCAGAGGGATTATCAAATATCTTTCAGAAGCGAGGAGCTAAATATGTTTTGTCGACTTTGTGGGAAATAGATGATAAATTCACATCAAAATTTATGACTGTATTTTATTCCTTATTGCTAAATAACGAAATTTCATCTTCAGCTGCATTAAATTTTACGCAAAATATTTTCTATAAGGGCTCATTCAAAGGCATTCCAAAAAATATTAAATTAGGTGATGGTATATTTATTAAAGATGCTATTTTGGAGATAGATAAATATAAAAACCCATACTATTGGGCCGCTTTTCAAATAAGTAGTGTTAATTAAATTTATTGATAAGGTCCTTTTAAAGCACATATCTTGTTTGATAATTGTTCCTTAACACTTTTAGAAGTAAAATCGTACCATGATGTATAAATACCTGCGTCAGTTATTTCAGCAAGCTCAGGCAGTTCTGCTTGTAAACCTCTAGTATTATTGTACGTATAGTTCTTTACCCGCCCCATCCTTCCTTTTTTTCTTAAGCAATCGAATTGATATCCTACCAATACTGAAGAAAGATATGTAGACCCCGCATCTATAGTTGACTGTGGATTTACAAAGTCATATAAAATATCAGCAATACGAATATCTCCAAAAATTTCCATAGAATCTTTATCAAAAAAATAATTTACTGAATTAGTCTTACCAGGAATAGAATGAGCGCCATAAATCCAATTAGTTATTACCTTATCTACTTTTTTAATCGTTTTTATTTCTGGTGAACAAACTTGAGTTGCTAAACTATTCGTTGTATTTTTTTTGTCAAAAGAAAAGTCAATCCAATCAAATATTATTCTTGCACCTGCAAAAGTCATTTTGTGTGGAGCAGGGTTTTTCTCTTTTATGTCAGCCATAAAAAGCAAGTACTGTAGATTTTTTTCATTTTCCTTCGTTATTTGTTTAAATCCTTCAGAGCCATGAGATCGTAGTTTTTTATTATTACAATCAATTTCTAAATATTCTATCGACGAAATTTTATCTGACGTGTTTTCCTCTATTATATAATTTATTAATGTAAAAGATCTCGTCTTAGCTCCTTGCGCTATCTTTTTTAAATCAACAAACCAAATATAATTATCATTTCCTGTGATAGCTTCAAACTCAGCCATTAAATTAGAAGTATAAATAACTAATATCAAAGTTAATAAATTTTTAATCATTTAAAAATAATACACTTTTTTTGTTTTTTTCTTAGATTTTGAAAAAATATCCGACTATTAAGTATGAGAAATTAATAAAGAATGCAAGGGGTCTTGCGACCCCTACACTTGAGCGTGTAACTTTATTTCTTACAAGATTTCTCAATCAGGGCAATAGATGGAGGAGGGGTTTGTTTTTATTTAAAAAAGCACCCCTTCATCATTTTAAATTTAACACTAATTTTATAAGGACTTAATAAATTGAATGCAAAAAAATTAAATAATTATCCAAAAGAATATTTTGATTTTATTCGTAAATATGACCTTAAAAAAAATTCATTAGTGCATCATTTAGCAAATGAAAAATATTCTTGGTCAATAGGTACAAAATTTCGTAAAGAGCTTGGTATGTATGCTGAATTACATCACATTCTTCCAATATTTGATGGCGGCAAAAAAGAAACATCAAATTTTGTCATTCTTACTCCACACCATCATTTAATAGCCCATCTTATACTTGCTGAAAAACTGGGAGGTCGGCATTGGCATGCTGCTAAAGCTGTTACTGAGGGAAATATTGAAGTTAACTCATATAGAAACGAAGATACAAGTTACCAGACATTGGTTAAATCTTATGAAAATAGGATTAAACAAAAAATTAATATTAACAAAGAAAAAAAGTATGTCACACCAAATAGGTACTCAAATTTGATCGGAGGAGGTTCTCTGCATCACATAAGAAATTTGGATACATAACTATAAACCTGACTAAAGTTAATTTTGATTCGTCTATCTTGTAACTAGCCAATTAGGCATAACGTACTAAGGGTAAAAATAATTTATATAGGAGACAAAAATGAAGTCAATAAATCAATATAGCCTAATTATTATGGGAGTATTACTTTCCCTTGGTATTGCTGTGGGTGGTTATTTTGTAGGACAAGTATTTTATAACGCTAAATTAGATACTGCTGAGGTTAAAGGGTTAGCAGAAAGACGGGTCGAAGCAGATCGCGCTAAT
>Ga0315339_1002356_pt1 | contig 14508 bp, 10 predicted proteins | sample ASW17metaG_FD_204514 | JGI IMG/M metagenome (GOLD analysis project Ga0315339, IMG submission 204514) | Ammonia-oxidizing marine archaeal communities from Pacific Ocean, United States - ASW #17 | ecosystem: Environmental > Aquatic > Marine > Oceanic | place: USA: California | collected 2016-12-05
GTACGCAATGACGAGCCCGAGCGAGCGAGCCGTCCATTCGACTCCGAGCGTGACGGTTTCGTCCTGGGCGAGGGTGCGGGCATCCTGGTTCTCGAGGCCGAAGAGACGGCCCGACGCCGTGGCGCGAAGATCCTCGCCGAGATCGTCGGCTATGGCATGACCGCCGATGCCTACCATATCTCCGCGCCACCAGAGGACGGAGATGGCGCGGTTCGCGTCATCCAAGCGGCGCTCGCGGACGCCGACCTCGAACCGAGTGCGATCGGCTACGTCAACGCCCATGGAACCTCCACACCGGTAGGCGATGCGGCGGAGGTGCGAGCGCTCAAGGCGGTCTTCGGTGGCCACGCCGAGCGCCTCGCCGTGTCTTCGACCAAATCGATGATGGGCCACCTGCTTGGTGCCGCCGGCGGAGTTGAAGCCGGCATCACCGTAATGGCGCTGCAGCATGGTCAGGTGCCTCCGACGATCAACTACGAGAATCCCGATCCTGAGTGTGACCTCGACTTCGTACCGAACGAAGCGCGGGCGCTGGAGTTCGACTACGGGCTCTCGAACTCGTTCGGGTTCGGCGGCACGAACGCAGCATTGATCTTCAAACGCTACGCCGCCTGAACGGCGTCGCCGAGCCCCTTTCTCAGCCGGGCGCCGAACATGGTCGAATCCGATTTGTTGGAGTCACGACGAAAGAAGCTTGCCGCGCTGGAGGCGGCGGGAGTCGTCGTCTTCCCGAGTCGATTCCCGGTCGATGGGACGCTGCAACAGCTGAGCGCGGCGCAGCACGACAGAACGGCAGAGGAACTCGAGGAAGCGGCGCCTACTGTGCGGCTTGCAGGGCGATTGATAGCGCTGCGCGAGCATGGAAAGTCTGCCTTTGCAGACATCGATGACGGCAGCTCGAAGCTGCAATGCCACCTACGACAGAAGATCCTCGGCGAGGACCGTTTTCGGGCATGGCTGGACCTCGACCTGGGCGATTTCGTCGGCGTCGAGGGCGTGATGTTCCGCACCCGGACGGGCGAGCTGACGGTCCGGGTTGACGACTATCGTCTTCTATCGAAGGCGCTGCGACCGATGCCAGAGAAATGGCACGGCCTGCGCGATACCGAGGTGCGCTACCGGCAGCGATACCTCGATTTACTCGCCAACCCCGACGTGCGCGCGGTCTTCGTACGTCGCGCCGAGATCATCAGGACCTTGCGCGCGCACCTCGATTCCAACGGCTTCCTCGAGGTAGAGACCCCGACCCTGCAGGCACTGTATGGCGGGGCCACCGCGCAGCCGTTCGAGACACATCACAACACGCTGGATATGGACCTCTACCTGCGGATTGCCCCGGAGCTGTATCTCAAGCGCCTCCTCGTAGGCGGCCTGCAGCGCGTTTACGATCTGAACAGGAACTTCCGCAACGAAGGGGTTTCCCGGCAGCACAACCCCGAGTTCACCATGTTGGAGTTCTACGCCGCCTACTGGGACTACGAGCGCATGATGGAGTACGCGGAAGATCTGCTTTGTAGCGCCCTTGGCGGTGGCAGCGAAGCTGGTCGGATTTCGTATCAGGGGCGGGAGATCTCGCTGCAACGCCCATGGAAACGGATGTCGATGCGCGAGGCGCTCCTCGAGGTCGGCGGTCTGGATTCGGAGCTGGTCGATGACGCCACAAGTCTCTCCGAGTGGCTACGGACACAAGACGTATCTACAGCGGGCATGGGTCTGGGGGCGATGCGTGAGGCGGCCTTCGACAAGAAGGTCAAGCCGGAGGTGAGCTCGCCGTTGTTCGTCACCGATTACCCGCTGGAGCTCTCGCCGTTGTCCAAGGCGAGTCAGGACGACGCCGACGTGGTCGAGCGGTTCGAGCTCTTCCTGGGCGGGATGGAGGTAGCCAACGGCTATTCCGAGCTGAACGATCCCCGCGAACAGCAGCGCCGCATGCAGGAACAGGTGGACGGGCGCCAGGATGACCTAGCTGTCCCACCAGTAGTCGACGCAGATTACATCGTGGCACTCGAACACGGCATGCCGCCCGCAGCAGGCATTGGTATTGGGGTGGACCGCCTCGTGATGCTAGCTACCGACTCACCAACGATTCGCGATGTGATTCTGTTCCCATTATTGCGCCGAAAAGATTAATAAAATTCATCATAAGTCACTATTAGCTAGCTGTAGATGTTTTAGTCTGCTCCTGACTGCTATAGTCTATGTATAGTCTGCAAAGGTGGACTGGCCGAGGCGACGCCCTCGGTTAAGCATTCGACGAGGGCACAATGCGGGAGAGCGGACCCCGATGGCTGGCGAGAAGATTCCAGTTCTACATCGCGCTGCGCTACTTCAAGGCGCGCCGCAAGCAGGCGTTCACGTCGGTCGTGAGTGTTGTTTCGGTGCTCGGCGTGATCGTCGGGGTGGCGGCGCTGATTATCGCGCTGGCCCTGCTGACTGGCTTCCAGGAAGACATCCAGGGCAAGATCATCGGCGCCAACGCGCACGTCTTCGTGCAGCCATTCGGCCCCTATCTGGAAGATCATGCCTATGTCGTCGAGGCGGCGCGCTCAGTGAGCGGCGTAGTCGACGCGGCGCCCGCCTTACTGACCCCCGGTCTCATGGAGGGTCGATCTCAGACGCCGCACTTCGTCAACCTCAAGGGGGTCGAGGCGCGTGGCGAAGCCCGCACGACACGGCTTCTCGATCGCATGGTGAAGGGCTCCGCCGAGGGCCTGAAGGCACGGAGTGCCGACGCCCCGGGCCGCGACGGCGTGGTGCTCGGTAGCGAGTTGGCGGCTCGTCTCTACGTCGATGTCGGCGACCAGGTCAAGGTGAGCGTTCACTCCAGCGGCATGATCACCCCGTTCGGGGGTAGTGGCGGGATCAAGATCGTTCGCTTCGATGTTGTCGGTATCTTCGAGGCGGGGATGTACGAATTCGACAACACCTGGGCGCTCATCCCGCTCGAGACGGCACAGGGCATGGTCGAGTCCGGGGATGGCGTGACTCTGGTGCAGGTCCGCGTCGAGGACGCGTTCAATACCGCTCCGATTCTCGAAGAGCTGAAGGACCGTCTCGGCGAAGGCTATTTCTTGATGGACTGGCAGAGCATGAACCGCGCCTACTTCGCAGCGCTCAAGCTCGAGAAGCTCGCCCTCTTTGTCACCATCAGCTTGATCACCGCGGTGGCGGCACTGAACATCGCCGCCACTCTGGTGCTGATGATCAAGGACAAGCAGCGCGATATCGGCATCCTGATGTCGCTCGGCACTACGCGGCGACATATCCGACAGATCTTCATGGTCCAGGGCCTGGCCATCGGTCTCATCGGTACTGTGCTGGGGTGCAGCCTCGGCGTTGCTACCGCCTTGACTCTCGACCACTACGAGCTGATCAGGCTGGAGGCGCAGGTCTACTACCTGTCCTACATCCCGTTTCGCGTGCGCCTCATCGATCTCGGCTGGGTCTGCTTGGTCGCGCTGGTCATCTCCTTCGCGGCGACGCTCTACCCGGCGCTACGCGCCTCGCGCCTCGACCCCGTCACCTCGCTTCGCTACGAGTAGTCATGCATCGCGCCGAAGAGTTCCTCAGCGTCGAAGGCGTCACCAAGGGCTACCGCTCTGGCGAGCGCCGACTGGAGGTGCTGTCGGCCTGCGACCTGCAGGTTGCTGCCGGGGAACGTATCGCCATCATCGGCCAGAGCGGTGTGGGCAAGAGCACGTTGCTCCATCTGCTGGCTGGGTTGGATCGTCCCGACAGCGGCAGCATCCGATTCCGCGGACGCGAGCTCGACTTGCTGTCCGAGCCCGATCTGGCGGTGTTTCGGGGCCGCCACGTGGGTCTCGTGTTTCAGTTCTACCATTTACTGCCCGAATTCAGCGCGCTGGAGAACATCATGATGCCGGCGCTTATCGGCGGCGTCGTGGATGGTGCCTACGAGCGAGCTGCGGGTCTCCTGACGGACGTTGGCCTGGCGGATCGCGCCGATCACTTTCCGTCGGAGCTTTCCGGCGGTGAGCGCCAGCGTGTAGCGATCGCGCGCGCCTTGATCCGAGAGCCCGAGCTGATCCTGGCTGACGAGCCAACCGGCAACCTCGACCTCGAAAACGGCCGGCGCATCCTGGAGATCTTCTTCCAACTGAACGAGAGGCTTGGCAACGCCATGATCCTGGTTACGCACAACCCCGAGTTGGTGGCCGACTTCGATCGCGTGATGATGATGGAGTCGGGCGGCCGGCTCAGGGAGCAGACATCAGGAGTAAACCGATGAATCGCATGTGGAAGGACCCGTCACCAGCGATTCAATCGCTTGCAGTGGACCCCGCTTCGGTAGCGTCCACGACTCACGATGTCTTGGCGGCTGGAAAATCGCTCCGCTATACTCGAAACCAAGCGACGCCTGCTGGCGTCGCCCTTTCTGGCAGGAGATCGAGCGCGAGCGGCGCCAGCACGGTGCGCTTCCGGTATCGGGCCTCCTGCGATTGGGGCTGGGCCGATGTTTGAGCGCTATACCGAACGGGCTCGACGAGTCATCTTCTTTGCGCGTTACGAAGCCAGCCAGCTGGGCTCGCGCACGATCGAGACCGAGCACCTGCTGCTCGGCCTGATCCGCGAGAACAACGGCCTCACCGGCAAGCTCCTAGGCCGCTCGGACATCGAAGCGGAGGCCATCCGCGGAGAGATCCAGACGCGCACCGAAGTGCGGGAGAAGATCTCCACTTCCGTAGAAATCCCGTTGTCGGTCGAATCGAAGCGTGTCCTCGCGTACGCCGCCGAGGAAGCCGAGAAGATGCTCCATAAATACATCGGTACGGAGCACATCCTGCTGGGACTGTTGCGCGAGAAGAAGTCGCTCGCGTCGCGCATTCTTGTCGAGAAGGGGATGCGGCTGTCGACCGCTCGCGAGGACCTCCTGTATCTGCTTAAGGAGAAGAACCTCAGCGAAAAGAAGAAAGAGACGCCGTTCCTGTCGGACTTCTCCCGCGACCTGACAGGGATGGCGGCCCAGGGCAGCCTCGACCCGTTGATCGGACGCGACGACGAGCTCGAGCGCGCCATCCAGATCCTGTGCAGGCGGACCAAGAACAATCCGGTGCTGATCGGCGAGCCAGGGGTAGGTAAGACCGCAATCGTCGAAGGGCTTGCACAGCGAATCGTCGGCGGAAAGGTGCCGCGATTCCTCTACGACAAGCGCATCCTGGAGCTCGATATCTCATCGGTGGTTGCCGGCACGAAGTACCGCGGCCAGTTCGAAGAGCGACTCAAGACGATCATGAAGGAGCTCCTCGACAACAAAGACATCGTGATCTTCATCGATGAGCTCCACACTCTCGTCGGTGCCGGGTCGGCGGAAGGTTCACTCGATGCCGCCGGCATTCTCAAGCCTGCCCTGGCCAGGGGCGAGGTCCAGTGCATCGGTGCAACGACGCCGCGCGAGCATCGCAAATACATCGAAAAGGACCGTGCGCTTGCCCGACGCTTCCAGGGAATCAACATTGCCCAGCCCACCGAAGAAGAGACCGTCGCGATTATCCGCGGGATCCGCGAGCACTACGAGAAGTATCACGGGGTGACCTATAGCGACGAAGCCCTCGTCGCTGCTGTCTACCAGAGCAATCGCTATATTACCGATCGTTTCTTGCCGGACAAAGCGATCGACGTGCTCGATGAGACTGGCGCACGCGTCAAGCTTGCCATGACCTCGGCGCCGAGCCGCGTTCGAGAGCTCGAGGCCCGATCACGCGAGCTCGCCACACGGCTGGACGCGGCGATCGCCGATGAGGAGTTCGAACAGGCGGCGCACTTCCGCGATCTCATGAAGCGAGAGCGAGAACGTCTGGAGCGTTTCCGAGTTGACCGAGAAGAGGATACCGCCAACGAGGGTCCGCTCCTGGTCAGCGTCGAGGACATCGAACAGGTGGTGTCGAACTGGACGGGGATTCCCATCGCCTCCATAAAGGAGGAGGAGATGGACAAGCTGATCAACATGGAGGAGCAGCTCCATACGCGGATCGTTGCCCAGGAAGAAGCCCTCGAGGTCGTTGCGCGAGCCATTCGCCGATCGCGAGCGGGCCTCAAGTCGCCACAGCGACCGGTAGGCTCGTTCTTGTTCCTGGGACCCACTGGCGTGGGAAAGACGGAGGTGGCGCGAACGCTGGCCGCGTTCCTTTTCGGGGACGATCGGTCCCTCGTACGCTTCGACATGTCCGAGTACATGGAACGTCACTCGGTGTCGAAGTTGATCGGCTCTCCACCGGGCTACGTAGGTCACGAGGAGGGCGGCCAGCTTACCGACCAGGTGCGCCGCAACCCCTATAACGTGGTGTTGCTGGACGAGATCGAAAAGGCGCACCCGTCGATCTTCAACATTCTGCTGCAGGTTTTCGAGGACGGCCACCTCACCGACGGCCTGGGCAATACGGTCGATTTCAAGAATTGCATCATCATCATGACCTCGAACATTGGCGCCCGATTCATGCAGAAGCGTGGCGGCGTGGGCTTCCGCGCCCTCGGCGATGTCGCCACATTCACCGATATGCGACATCGCGTTATCGAGGAAGTGAAACGCACGTTCAACCCGGAGTTCCTCAACCGGCTCGACGAGACGATCGTTTTTCATCCTCTCACCGACGAACATCTGCAGCAGATCATTCGCCTGATGGTCGGACAGGTCAACGAGCACCTGGCGAGCAAGAACATCCAGGTGGAGCTTGACGAGACGGCCTATCAATGGCTCATCGATACGACGTGCGGCGATCGTAGTTATGGTGCCCGACCGCTGCGCCGCGCCATCCAGAAACACATCGAAGATGCCCTCGCTGAGGAGCTCATCCGGGGGAACCTGGGTGGCGGGGCCCTGGTCACCGTATCGACGGACGACAACGGCCTGCGCTTCTCCATCACGCTGGTCGAGCCGCAACCGGAGCCGGCGAACGCGGTCGTGTAGGCAACCGTTCGAGTATGCGCGACTACGCTACGGACGCGTACGTCGACCCGCGAGCTGGCCGATGCGGTATCATCCTCGCATGGTGTGCCCGCGACCCGCCGCGTGGGCGCGAGACGTCACACCCCCCAGCGCCCGAAGACGCCATGAACCTTATCCTGAGCGATCAGACCGGCTATCGCCTTGCCCTCCGGGCAACGGCCCTGGCGGGCCTGGTTACCCTCGCAATGGACTCGGGCGCGCTGCTCGCCGCTGCCGCCCCACAGTTACCTCCTGCACAGGTCGCCGCCGCTGACCGCGGGCCGCAAGGTCGGAACATCGAAGAGATTCGCATCGTCGGCAACGAGCGATTCGATGTCGACACGATTAGCTTCTACATGGCGAGCCGGGCTGGCGTGCCCTTCGACACGGCCACCGCACAGCTCGACTACATGTCGCTATTCAACACGAACTGGTTCCACAACCTCGTGATGAGCTGGGAGGAGGGAACCGATGGCGGCATCGTGCTCATCGTTGACGTCGACGAGCTGCCCCTGCTCCGACAGGTACTAATCGAAGGGACCGGCAAGGTGAGCTTGGAGGACTTCTTCGAGCGCCTCAATCTCGTGGAGCGCCGCGTGGTCATCAACGACCCGGTCGACGAACAGTTGCTGCGCGACAACATCGAAGTCTTGACCTTCATGCTCCAGGGCGACGACGGGCTGCAGTTCGTACAGATCGACCTCGAGGTCGTACCGTCCGAGCTGGGAGCTGGCGTCGACGCCGTCTACAGGGTGATCGAGGGCGACTCGGTACGGATTGCCTCAGTGCAGTTCGAAGGCAACACGGTCTTCAGCGATCAAGAGCTCCGCTGGACGTTGAAACGCACCGCCGAGCACCATTTCATGTCCTTCCTCAGCAAGAGCGATCGTTACTCTCGCGCCGGGTACGAGTTCGACATGGTACAGCTGCAGACGCTGTACCACCGCAACGGTTATCTGGAGTTCGATGCCGATGAGCCGCGCATCGAGGTGTTTACAGAGAATCGATCGCTGTGGTTTGACGACCGGGAGCGACTGGCGATCACGATTCCGATCTATGAGGGCACGCAGTATCGCATCGGCGAGATCACGATCGAGGGCAACACCGCCTTCAGTGACGAGGAACTCATCGACGACGTGGGCCTCCGACCCGGTGACGTCCTGAATATCGAGGATGTGCAGGCGGCAAACCAGGCACTTTCCACCAAGTACACCAACGCCGGATACCTACAAGTGGCGATAGCGCCGATTCCCTACCAGGATCCATCGACCGGTCTCGCCAGCCTGACCTACGAGGTGCAGGAGAACGCGATCTATCGGGTAAACCGGATCGAGTTTTCGGGTAATACGAACACCCGCGACTTCGTCCTCCGACGGAACCTGAATCTCAATGAGCTATCGCGATGGGATCAACGTCGCTTTGACACCAGCATCGATCGACTTTGGCGTCTCGGCTACTTCCAGAACGTCGAGAACGAACTCGTCACGGCAGCCCCGGGGGAGCCGATTGATCCGGGGGTGCCACCGGACCCAGAGGTCGGTGCTGTCGATGTCGAGCTGAAGGTCGCGGAGATCGGCCGCAACCAGATCTCGTTCGGCGGCGGTCTTTCGGCCCTCGAAGGCGGGTTCGTCCAGTTTGGCTACTCCACCAGGAACCTGTTTGGCTATGGACAAACGGTGTCGCTCAACGGCCAGGTCGGGAAGCGCCGCCAGAACGTACGGCTATCGTTCTCTGACCCGTATTTCCTCGGAAAGCGCGTGCGTTTCGGCGCCGATGTGTTCCGCGATGCCATCGACTATCCTGATTTTGAACGATCCGGCACCGGTGGTGCGGTCCGCTTCGGCAAGCCGCTGAATCTCAGCGAGACGATCGCCACGTTCCTCGAGTACAACTACGAGGTTATCGATATCGGCAACATCGGCAGCTCCCTGGGCAGCATCTCGTCGCCTCTGTTCCGGGCGCTCTTCTTCACGCAGGGGAAGCGCATCACCAGCTCACTCCGGCCGTTCATATTTCATATGAATCTCGATAACCCCTTCCTGGCGTCGCGTGGTAGCCGAACGAACGTCTCGTTCGAGTACGCTGGCGGACCGCTGGGCGGCACGCTCGACTTTTGGCGTGCCAGTCTGAGAACGACTTGGTACATCCCGACCGTGACTCGCCCTGGGTTCGTTCGGATGCCAAAGCAGATCTTCGTGATCAATGTCCGGGCTGACTGGGCTCAGCCCATGGGCGATCTTGAGGAGCTGCCCATTTTCGAGCGCTTCTTCTTGGGTGGCAGCAACTCGGTTCGAGGTACGCGGTTGCGTTCGATCGGTCCGATTGACGAGCGCGGCAACATCCTCGGCGGCGTCAAAGGCCTGCAATACAACCTCGAGTACATCTTCGCCCTGACGCCGGCGCTACGGGTCAAGACGTTTCACGACGCCGGTCAATCGTGGCTGAGCGAAGAAAAGGTGAGCATTGGCGCCATGCGCCGCACGGTCGGGTTGGAGTTCGAGGTCTTCGCGCCGGTTTTCAACGTGCCCATGCGTTTCTTCTGGGCCTACAACTTCAGGCCCCTGGAGATCTTCGGGGAGAAGAAGTCAACGTTCGAGTTCGCCATTGGCTCGACGTTCTAGATCTACCGAGGGGTTGAGCCTGGCCGCCGTTGCAGAACTCGTCGGTGGCGAGCTAGAGGGTGATCCCGAGCGCATCGTCGATGGAGTGGCGGAGATCGAGCTAGCGAGCGCAGGCGACATCGCGTTCTTGGCTGACAGGAAACGCCTCAGAGCACTGTCGACTACGAATGCTGCGGCGGTGCTGCTATCGCCCGAGCTCCACTTCGGGCAGGCGCCCCCGAGCGAGAACGTAGGCCTGATCCGGGTTGGCGATCCGTACTGCGCCGTCGCCCTGGTGCTCGATGCGCTGTACCCGCTGCAGCCTGCGATCAACAGCATCCACGGGAGCGCCGCGATCGACCCCGGGGCGCACCTGGCGAAGGACGTTGCCGTGGGGGCGCATGTCGAGATCGGTATCGACGCGGTAATCGGCGCCCGTAGCGAGATCGGTCACGGGTGCACGATCGGCCGAGCCGTGCAGCTGGGCGAAGATTGCGTCGTCTATCCGAACGTCACCGTCTACGAGGGCACCCGGATCGGTGACCGGGTCGTACTTCACGCCGGCGTGGTCATCGGCGCCGACGGCTTCGGCTTCGCCCGCGACGGGTCCGACCAGCTGAAAATCCCGCAGATCGGCGGCGTCGTAATCGAGGATGACGTGGACATCGGTGCGAACTCCTGCGTGGACCGCGGTACCTTACGCGACACCCGAGTGGGCGCGGGGACCAAAATCGACAACCTCGTCCAGATCGGCCACAATTGCGACATTGGTCGACAATGTGCTATCAGCGCCCAGACTGGCCTCTCCGGCAGCACGGTCTTGGAGGATGGCGTCATCGTTGGCGGCAACGTCGGCACCGCGGGACACCAGGTGATCGGAGCGGGTTCCATGCTTGCCGCCAGGAGCGGGGTCCACGGGGACCTACCCGCCGGATCGGTTGTCGGAGGCAGCCCGCATATGGAAATCGGCTTGTGGCGACGCGTTATCGCTAGCCTCGCCAAGCTGCCGGAGTTTCGACGCCGGGTGCGGCGTCTCGAGAAGGCGTTGGAAAACCGCTGTGAGGAGTAGCCTTTGACGGTCGATATCTCAGGCATTATGGAGACGCTACCGCACCGCTACCCGTTCCTGCTGGTGGATCGCATCATCGATGTTGATCCGGGCAAGCGAGTCGTCGGAATCAAGAACGTGACGATCAACGAACCGTTCTTCACTGGCCACTTCCCGGCCAACCCGGTCATGCCCGGCGTCTTGATTCTCGAGGCGATGGCACAGACGGGGGCAGTGTTGGTGTTGCGCGAGGGCGGCGAAGCCTTTGCCGGAAAGATGTTCTATCTTGCCGGCATCGACAAGGTGCGGCTCCGGCGGCCAGTCGTCCCCGGCGACCAGCTGCGTATGGAACTCACCGTCCTGTCACTTCGTCAACGCTCCTGCAAGATGGCTGGCAGAGCAACGGTGGACGGGAAGCTCGCCGCCGAGGCGATCCTGCTTTCATTCATGGTGGATCCCGGAACCGGCGTGGCGCGATGAGCCTGCAGATCGAGTGCCATCCAACGGCGGTCGTACAGGAGGGCGCCGAACTCGGCGTCGGCGTCAAGCTCGGTCCGTATGCAATCGTTCATCCGACCGCGAGAATCGGCGACGGCTCAGACATCGGCGCCTTCGCGGTGGTGCATGATCACACCTGTCTCGGCCGTGAGACGCGTGTGTTTCCGCACGCCTGTGTGGGCTCCGAGCCGCAAGATCTGAAATTCGACGGCGAGTTGTCGTTCCTGGACTGCGGTGAGCGCAACACGTTCCGAGAGTTCGTGACGGTGAATCGCGGGACCGAAGGCGGGGGCGGAGTCACCCGCATCGGATCAGACAACATGTTCATGGCCTACGTTCACATCGCCCACGATTGCCAGATCGGCGATCACACGATCTTCGGTAATTCCGCCACCCTGGCGGGCCACGTAGAGATCGGCGACTACACGATCCTCAACGCCTTTGCCGGTGTCCAGCAATTCGCCCGCGTTGGCGAACACGCATACCTTTCTGCGTTCGCTGGGATTACCAAGGACATCGTTCCCTTTGCCCGTGCGAACGGCAACCACGCGCATATCCTCGGCTTGAACTCCGTCGGCTTGCAACGTCGGGCCTTCAACAGTGACACCCGCCGTGCTCTCAAGACCGCCTTCCGCGTCCTGTTCCGTGAAAAATTGAACACTACCCAGGCACTGGCGAAAATCAGCTCGATGGAGCTCGGCGGCCCCGAGATCGACCGACTGGTGTCTTTCGTAGAGAGCAGTGAGCTCGGAATCACCAAGTGAGCCGCTGGCGCTGATCGCCGGCAGCACGCAGATGCCCCTGCTGGTCGCCCAGGAAGCGCGACGAGCCGGCCGGCGCGTGTACGCCGCTGCTATCCGCGGCATCACCGATCCGGCGCTCGAGGCGCAGGTCGATGCACTCGAGTGGCTCCGATGGGGAGACCTACCTGCCTTCCTCGGCGTGCTCGACGACTGGCGTCGGGAGGGTATTACGGAAGCCATCATGGCCGGCAAGGTCGAACAGCAGCGTATGTATGAACGCGATACTGAAAGCGGAATGCAGGCGATGTTGTCGGAGCTCCCATCCGGCCACACCGATGAGCTACTCGGCGCGGTAGCGCGCGTGCTGGAGTCTTCCGGGATCTGCTTGCTCCCATCGACATGCTATTTGAGTTCCTTGATGCCCACGCCAGGGTGGACTGCCGGGCGACAGCTGACCGATACGGAGGATGCCGACATCCGACACGGTTGGCGCATCGCCAAGGCCTTGGGCAAGCACGACATCGGGCAGACGATTGTCGTCAAGGAAAAGGCTGTGGTCGCGGTCGAGGGGATGGAGGGGACGGACGCCTGCGTTCGGAGAGGTGGCGATCTCGTCGGCCCAGGATCGGTGGTCGTCAAGGTTGCCAAGCCGGGCCAAGACCTACGATTCGACGTCCCCGTCGTCGGCGTTGGCACGCTCGAGCACATGCACGCCGCCGGCGCCTCGGCGCTGGCCGTCGAGGCAGATATGACGGTCTTGTTCGACCGCGATCGCGTTGAGGAGCTGGCCCAGAAGTTCGATCTGGCGTTGATTGCCAGAGTCGGCAATGACTGAGCGCATACGGGTTGGCGTCGTCGGGGTCGGGTCCATCGGCCAGCACCACGCGCGTGTCTACGCGGAGAGCGCTGCCGGGGAGCTGATCGGCGTGCACGACCTCCAACGGGAGCGCGCCAACACGGTGGCACAGAAAACGGGATGCACGGCATTCGGCGACTTCGATGCCCTGCTCGATCAGGTTGACGCCGTCAGCGTCGCCGTGCCGACCCTGGCCCACGAGCACGTAGGGCTGCACTGCCTGCAGGCAGGCTGTGATGTATTGATCGAGAAGCCCATCGCTATCAGCGTCGAGGCTGCGGACCGGCTCATCGCTTCAGCTGAAACGCATGGTCGTCTACTGCAGATCGGGCATGTCGAGCGTTACAACCCTGCGGTAGAGGCGTTGCTAAGCCGCGTCGAGCGCCCCGGGTTCGTGGAGATTCACCGTCTTGGGGCGTTCGCATCGCGCAGCCTCGAGGTTGACGTCATCGTCGACTTGATGATCCATGACATCGACATAGTCCATGCAATGGTTCCGGGAGAGGTCGACGAGGTGCGCGCCGTCGGAGTTCCGGTGCTGTCGGACGAGATCGACATCGCCAACGCCCGTCTCGAGCTGAGCGGCGGTTGTATCGTCAACATGACCGCTAGCCGGGTGAGTCTGAACCGCGTTCGCAAGGTTCGGATCTTCGAGCCGTCCGGATACCTTTCGGTGGACTATTCGGCCCAGGAGGTGGCGCAGTACCGGCTCGGCCGGGAAGGCGGCCGGCCTGCTATCGAGGCTGTTCCGGTACAGGTCAGCCGTGCTGAGCCTCTAGTTCGCCAACTCGACGATTTTCTCCGCTCCGCGCTGACCCGTCGAGTCCCCCGGGTCGATGGCCTCTCCGGTCGAAGAGCGCTGGAAACCGCGCTTCGTATCCGCGACGCCATGACACGCCGGGGTGTGTCCGATTAGACGGTCGACGGGATATCGCCCACCGCCAACCAGCCGCATGATGGCTACCGCTCAGGCTCTCCGGCGGCTCCGGTTGGGGTTGCCTCCCATGGTAAACTCGCGCGCTCCTCGAGTCCTATCCTTGGGTTCCCGCCAAGATGAAATACCCATACCAGGCAAGCCCTCGTCCGACGCTCGGCGTGGAGGAGGAGTATCAGATCTGCGACCCGAGTACCGGAAACCTGGTACCGCGGGTAAATGAGCTGATGGCGCATGCCGATGAGGACACCGTACGGTTCCTCGCCTACGACCTCATTCAGGGACTCATCGAGGCCGTCACCGACGTTGCCGAGACAGTCGACGAGGCGGTGGCTGACCTGGCAGCGAAACGGCGGCTCGTGCTCTCGTACGCGGAGGCCGAGGGCTGCACATTGGGGATTACCGGTACGCATCCCTATGCGGATCCGCGTCAGACCGAGTTCGTCGATACCGAGTCCTATCGCTGGGTGCGCGATCAGCTGCGATACATCGCCGGGCGCAATCTATCGTTTGGGCTCCATGTCCACGTCGGCGTAGACGACGCAGAACGTGCCGTTTACGTGGCTAACCGGATACGGCGCTGGATTGGCCCGTTGATCGCGGTGGCTGCCAACTCGCCGTTCCTCGACGGTGTCGACACCGGCTGGGACTCGGCGCGCTCCGTCGCCTTTGGTAGCTTTCCGCGCTCCGGGGTGCCACCTCACCTGCGGAGCTGGGAACACTACGAGCAGGTTATGGCCGGACTTCAGGCGGCGGGTAGCATCGAGTCGCCGCGCCACGTCTGGTGGAACATACGCGCTCATCCGACGTTCGGTACCGTCGAGATTCGTGCATTCGACGTACAAATGTCGTTGCGGCGAACCGCCGCGATCACAGCGCTATGCCA
>Ga0315339_1002358_pt1 | contig 14503 bp, 23 predicted proteins | sample ASW17metaG_FD_204514 | JGI IMG/M metagenome (GOLD analysis project Ga0315339, IMG submission 204514) | Ammonia-oxidizing marine archaeal communities from Pacific Ocean, United States - ASW #17 | ecosystem: Environmental > Aquatic > Marine > Oceanic | place: USA: California | collected 2016-12-05
GGCCCCCTGACTGTGGCCATTCACCGTGATCTGCTTGATCGCGACCTGCGCGCCAAAATCGGCGTAAAACTGCGCCAAGGTCTTGCCGTGCCATTTATCCTTGATCTTCAGCACGTTCTTCAAACCGTTCAGGAATTGAGTCGACACTTTGGCCGCCGTCCCGCTTGCGCCCGGAAAGCTGGATTGCGAGCGTGGAATATCCTCAAACCGGCTAAGGGTCTGCGAGGTCGTGCCCCGGATCGAAACCGCCAGCGTGCCACTGTCCTTGTCAAAGGCGGCGTAGATCAGATTATCGTCGATCTTTGACTCAACCGGCCCCCAGACAAGTTTCCAGTTCTGGCCGGTGGCATAACAGGGTTTGCCATTCAGCTGATGGCTGATCGCGGCGTGCAGTTCATCAAGGCTGGGTTCTGCGTCATTTAGCGTATCGGCGGCATAGGCGATACAGGCCAGCGTGGTCTGAACCTGCGCGGCCTGAAGTGGGAATTTGGGGGTAGGGGCGGCGGACATTGGGAAATCCTTTCAAAAACAGGCATGTGGGAAAGCGATGGAGGTGAAATCTGCGTAAAATCAAACTATGCCGCAAACTATGAAGCCTTTGCAGCAATCCGTCAATTTGGCCTTGAGCAAGCCGAAAACCAAGGCTATACGCGGCCTGTCAAAAGCTAAGGCTGTGCGGTCGTGGCGGAATTGGTAGACGCGCAGCGTTGAGGTCGCTGTGAGGTAACACTCGTGGGGGTTCGAGTCCCCCCGACCGCACCACAACTATTCTGGCTATGTCAGAATATGGCAGAAAAATAAGGGCATTTTTGCAATAATCCCGACTTTTGTCCGGCGCTTGGCTGGCTTTGTTAGCCACGAATTGACAACCATTTACGCATAAATCACGCACGGTGCGTAAAAATGGCGAGTGTTCGTAAGGTTGGTAAGGGTTGGCGCGCCGAGATTGCGCGCCAAGGGGTTCGGAAGTCAAAGGTTTTTCCGTCCAAGCGCGCAGCGCAGGATTGGGCTGCGCGGCAGGAATATCTGATTCTCAATGCTGATGAGGTTGCCGCTGGGCAGGCGTTCGGTGCGATCATGGATCGCTATGCCCGCGAGGTTTCCAGCGGCAAGCGTGGGGGGCGCTGGGAAATTATCCGGCTTGAAAAATTGCAGCGTGACCCGATTTCAGCGATCCGCATGTCTGACTTGCGGCCCCGCCATTTTGCTGACTGGCGCGACAAGCGACTGCGAGAGGTCGCGCCCGCGTCCGTCATCCGTGAAATGCAGCTGATGTCATCGGTGCTGAACCGTGCCCGCAAGGAATGGGGCGCTATAAGCGTCAATCCGTTGACAGATGTGTCGCGCCCGACCAAGCCACCATCGCGTGACCGGTTGGCCAGCCCGGATGAATTGGAACGGCTGGCCTTTACTGCTGGTGATGACCTTGGCACGGCAACGGCTCGGGCGTTTCTGGCGTTCCTGTTTGCGATTGAGACGGCGATGCGGGCGGGCGAGATTTGCCGCCTTCGATCTGGGGATGTTGATCTGGACCGGCGTGTCGCACGATTGCTGCACACCAAGAACGGCCATCCACGCGATGTGCCGCTGTCATCAGAGGCGGTGCGGCTGTTGCAGGCGTTGCCGGAACTTGACCCACTGTTTGGCCTGACGACACGGCAACTGGATGTGCTATGGCGCAAGGTGCGTGATCGGGCGCAAGTGGATGATTTGACGTTTCACGACAGTCGCCACCTTGCCATCACGCGGCTGGCCAGAAAGCTGGATGTCTTGGCGCTGGCCCGGATGGTCGGCCACAAGGATCTGCGCCAGCTGCAGACATATTACAATGAGACGGCAGAGGAATTGGCGCGGCGGCTAGACTAACGCCCGCACCATGCACTCGCCGCCTTGATCAGCGGTTTCCAGTTTGCCATCTGCAATGCGCCGTTTGATGGTTCTGACGGACTTGTCAATGTGGGCCGCATATTGTGGGATTGTCATCCACTGCCGCTCTGGCTGAATTTTCGCGCTGCGCAGCAGATCGGTCAATTCGGAGAGTTGCCGTTCCATGCGATCGAGGCGTTCTGGGTCAACTGCGATCATTTGATTCATGTCAGGTCATCCCCTAGCGTGGCTGTCCCGGCAAGCGATTGCGCGCAGTCGCTGTGAGTGTTGGCCATTTCCAGTAAAACAAAGGCGTGACTAGTAACTGCCAGGTTGGTGTGATGGGTCATGCCTGTGCCGCCTTTTGAGCAAGCGCGATGCGCCCCCACTGCGTCGCGGCGGCGCGGGCGATGCCGGGATAGGTTTTGCTGCGTTTCTTGGCGCGATCAGGACCGGGCGGCATGCGAAAGACTTGCTGCCAATTCTTGTATTCTTCGGTTCCGCGTTGCGGTGGTCTCAGCTTGTCGGTTGGCGTTAGATCGGGCAGGCCAACCCGATAGAACCCTGTGGCCTTGAATGCCGGATCGCCGAACCACCATGGTTGCACAATTTGCGGGTTGGGCAGGTCTCGAATCCCCTGCTTGGCCCACTTGTGCATGATAGGGTTTTCGAGTGCCCGCAGCGGAATGGGCGCGTGCAGGCAGTCTTCGAACAGCAGACAGGCGTCCCGGAATTCCGCCTTCATGTCGTTCCATGTGCGCCCCTTCGGCAATTGCTTTGGATGCGTCTTGTTCGGGCCGTAAAGCCATCGCTGCCCGGCACGGCACAGTCGGGTGCAGGGCGGGTGCATGACGCACATCAGATCCCACATCGGGTCCATCATGACAATGCGGATGTCATCTTGAATGTGCCGGTTGGTGGGTGTGTCTGCCCCGTCTAGGTCGCAGGAGAAGGTGTTGAACCCCAACGCCAAAAACGCTTCGCGCATCTCGCCGCTGGTTTCGCAACCGATCAGAACATTGATGTCTCCGGGATTTGCGTAGGTGGTGGGCATGGGATCTACCGTCCTGCAGTTGTTTTTGATGTCCGTCGCTGACCCCTGTTTCCAGGGGTCAAAAAGAGACATCAGGCTTCAGGTGAGCCCATAAACGTGGGCAGCGCTGTCGCTTCAGTGGCTTCGATCACGGCTTCTTTGAATGCCGCTTCGAAGGATTTTTCGGGGTTGTAAATCGACATGATGAAGCGAACCGTTCCACCCATTTTTCGATACCGGAAACGAACTGGCATGCGGTAAGGTGCGCCCCCCATGAACACTGGAATTGCAATGATGATAAGGTTCGGGATGTTCAGTGGTTTGCCGTCCGCTCCTTTGTGTTCGTTCAGAAACTGAATTTCAGATTCACCGGTGTCGCGGTTGGTGCTGACCTTCAAATCACTGCTTTCGAACACTTGGAATTGCTTGGACATCGCCAGCAACTGCGTCAGCTGGCCATAGCGGCCTTCAATCTGTTGTGCTGTCCGAATGAGGCGGTTTTCCCACTTCTGGTTCTTTTCGGATTCTTTGGCTTCCAGAATGGCTGGCGTCGGGTCCATGATGTCTTTGGCCTGGGCTTCGATGAATTCACCCAAATCGTCTTTTTCCAGCAGAAGCGGCTTGCCATCGTTGCCGCAGGAAACCGCCATCCATGCCCGCCATTCTTCTGACAATGGGAAGTTGTAGATCGCGCGGTGGTGGCAGTGCCGGGCTGTCGGGTCACCAGTGGCAGCGTCCTGGTCCACTGGACCTTGTGCGTGGTAGTCTGCAATGCAGGTCAGCGTGGGTGCTTTCATGTCCGGCTTTGCAAACAGCGCAGACGTTTCGCCCTTGAAGCGATTTGACCACACAATAAGGCTTTGCAAATCGTCAAACCGGGCTGTGCCTTTGCGGCGCGCTGGCTTCAGGTATTCAGCGGCGCTGCGATGTTTGTCAGTCAGGTCTTCAACCTTGCGATGGTTCGGCAGAGTAATCAGGTGGGGCCTAGTGAGGTCCAGCCCGTCTGGCGTGTCGATTGGGTCATGGTGCCCAATATCTGCCATCACATCGCGCATGGTTTCTGCAGGGTTTGCCAGCGGGTTTGATGTGATTTCTTCAATGTTGCCTGTCATGGTCTTGTTCCTTTTGTGGCAGGTTTGGCGGTGGGGTGATTAGCCGTCGATGTCGCGCACTTCACCGGTGATGGGGTCGTGGTCGCTGATGTCGCGTACGGGTTGGTGCATGCGTTTCATCATCGGGCTGTAAAGGGTCAGTTCGCCTGCATCGTTGATGTAAGCGCCTGCGCTGGAAGCTGGTTTTTTCGGGGCTTTGAAGTTGACCGTCGCGCCCATACCAACGTCGCCTTGATTGCCGACTGAATAGTTCAGCTGAAGCGTCATGGTGCCTGTGCAGCCCTTCGCGCCGTGTTCGGCGTTGTGTTCCAGAAGGTCTTGCATCAGCTTTTGATGGCCAGACATGATTTCTGCCATGAAATCACCGCCATCGAACAGCATCAGAAGCTGTTCGAGCGTCCGCATTTTGTAGGGGTCATTGGGGTCCGCAGCGATTGCCACGCCTGTGTATCTACGTTTTGTCATCAAGGAAGGTCTCCTTTTTGTGGGTTCGATTTCATGCGGCGGTAGCAGCGCGTGGAGCGCGGGCAATGGCGGCGCGCAGGTCTTCCAGTTCAATGAAGGCGTCGGCCTGACGGCGTAGATCGTCTGCGATGAATTGTGGGCTGGTTTTGACGCTGGATGCTACGCTGACGCGGGTGCCGCCTTGCTGGAGGTTTCTCACCAGCGGGCAGAAATCGCGGTTGCCGCTGAACAGGATGATGTGATCGACAAAAGCGCCGGTCATCATGGCGTCTACGGTCAGGTCAACGTCCATGTTGCCTTTGACCTTGCGGGTGCCGTCTGTGGCGATGAATTCGCGGGCGGGTTTGGTCACGACATTCCAGCCGTTGAACTGCATCCAGTCCACCAGAGGGCGGATGGGTTGGAATTCTTCATGTTCGCAGATGGCGGTGTAATAGCTGGCGCGCACCAGGCGGGCAGACTCTGCGAAGTGGGTCAGCAGACGCTTATAGTCCACGTCGATTTCCAGCCGCTTTGCTGTGGCGTATAGGTTGGGGCCGTCAATAAAGATGGCAAGGCGTTCGTCTTTGTAAATCATAGGTTTGGCTTTCGATTGGTTTGGGTGTGCGGACTCGGAATGCGGCCATTCCATGCGTCGAGTTCGGTGCGCACGGTCTGGAATTTTTGGTTGGCGGTGCGGTTGCTGGTTCGGTCGCGGCGGCTGGAAATGCCGCAGGTTTGCCGCAGATATTCGGCGGCGGCTGTAGGAGTAATGCGCCCGATATCCAGACCGCATTGCTGCGCGGCGAAGGCTTGAAACCTCGCATCATTACAAAGAATTCCTGCCTGTGTTGCTGGTGGCAGATCGGAAAAGGGGCGGTGGCGTTTGGTTTGGGCCATCGTGTGATCCTTTGTGAAAAGTGGGCCGAGCGCAGAACGGCGCGCCCGGCTCAAGGTGGCCAGCGGTCAACTGTGGGCAGAGGCTGGCAGGTATCCGATGTGGTCAGACGCGGTATTGATCTGAGCCGGGGCGTCCTGCAGCAATTGCCTGCGCGCCAGTCGCCGCCAATTGCAAATCGCCTCTTCTTCGGTGGCTCCATCGGCGCAGATACCGTGCAGATCCAACGTCCAGCGGTGCGAAAGTTCGCCATTCGGCGGATCAAACCGGCCAAATGTTTCCAGCACCTCGTTGACAAAAGCGTCATGGGTGGCTTCGGCGGACAGTCGTGCCAGGCTTCCCAGAAAGCTGCGGGGGCGGTCATCAAGGGGTGGCATCACGCGGCCTCACCGATTTGAGCCAGCACGTCGGCGGCGCAGTTGCGTTCGGTGGCATCGCGTGAGTGCATCAGCAGCGTTTGGCAGGCGATGGTCAGGTCGCGAATGTGCGTCGGTTCCGGCGCGCGGATCAGGCGTCGCGCTGCTTCAAGGCTTTGTGTCACTGCCTCTGGGCGCATGGCCAAACACAGGACGTTGGGGTTAGCGTGATTGGCGCGGCGGTGCTGAAGTAGTTCCTCACAGATATCAGGCAGCGCCATGGCCAGCAGCGCACGGGTCTGATCGGTGAATTCGCCCAGGTTCGCCTGATACTCTGGCGCGGCTAGTTTTGTCAGAAGATCGTCGGATATTAGGGGTGGTTCTGCATGTTCCTGCATTGTCGCCTCCATCAAATTAATGGCGCTAAGCTATCCACCAATGGTGGATGACGCAATAGAAAATACACAAATGGTGGATTATTAATCTGTAAATAACATTCGTTGCCTAGCCCAAAGCTGGCTTTGAGCGTATGTCGAAGAAAGCAAACGGATTAGATTTGGGGTGTGGAATGCACCGTCGGGACATGGAGCGGACAGCGGTAGAGTGCTTAATGGCACTTGAGGCAATGGGTGTTGTTATCGAGATAGTGAGCGATTTTGAACGTGTGCCCAGTTTTTTGGCTGAACTGGATGCGGATTATGGTTCCGCTCACAATCCGGAAAAGCTGCTGATGACATCTACCAATTCTTTTTGGGCGTTCGCGCGCCGTGATGATGAGCCAATCGCTGCCTTCGGAGTGCGCGTTGATAATCTCGGCGATGAGAGTGCAGGCGCATTCATTCCTAGATCAATAAAGGTGATTTTTGGCGTTAACGTGATTGATAGCGTGAGTGACATCTATGAGGGGGCAAAGTGGGGCAAGGCTGCTTACTTTGGTGGGTTTGTTTCAAGGACAGCAAGGGGGCTGAGCCAGGAGGGGCGCAGGATTATCCAGCTAATGACAGCATACGTGCACCACTGCGTGTTCCGGGATCTGGATGCAGACGTTAACTATTGCTTCCTGCGGGGCGGCGACGGGTCACGTGGGCTGGCATATGGGTTTTTGCATGCGGACCCCTTTGTGTGGATGACTGACCGGCCAATGTATCCTGATGGTAACCCTGAATGGGTTATGCAACTTTCACGGGAGCGAATGCCCGCCCTTATGACGGCTATGTCAATTCTCATGCGCCATCGGTTCGCAGAAGACCAAGAGCCGTTGTATTCTGTCAAAATCAACCACGCGGCAGGCGGCTAAGATAAACGAGACCCGCACAGCGCGCTCACTGTTCTCAAAACGGACGTCGAAAAACTCCAGTTCCGTCAGCGCACCTGTTTTCCAAGCCCGAAGCTGGCGATTAAAAATGCGACGCCTGCGTGCTGTTGGCCATCGCTCGAACTCAATCTGCAAAAGGGCGGGATCAAGAATTTCGGACCGTTCTGCCAATAAGGACTTTGGGCCGAGTCGTACAATCTGCGTTAGCCCTTTGTAGGGTTCGTCATATACATCGCAATAATCCAACATTGCTCCGAACTTCTCAATTGGTGTGTCAAAGCCTGAATAAGTTGCAAGAAAACATCCGACGCTTGGTCTCTTTTGTGGTGGTGCTAAGTCATCAAGGGAAACATCTAGGGTTCTCGCCGCTCTATATGCACCAAAGAGACCCGGTCCCTTGTCCGAATTGTCATAGTCTCCACGCGCGATGCTTTGCAGTAATGAAGGTGAGCAATCGCTAGCCTTTGCGACCTGCCGCCAGCTATTCATTCGCGAATTTTCCAGTGACGCTATTAACCTGCGCCTGAAAATTCTAGGTAGATCTCTGGGCCTAGCATCAACTTTGTATTGTGGGCGAGCATGAACAGAATTCTGAGCATCATATTTTGCCATATGGCGGTCACTTCCTGTTAATTCATTGAATAGTTGGGTTTAAAAATTTCCGCGAGTAAAGAGCTTGACGCAATTTGGCGTCAAGTTGAATATGCAACTATAACGGGAGGGGTGAGGTGCGGTTTGCTATGGAGGTCGTAGATATGCGTTTGGACAGAATGATCGAGATTGCGGAAACTCAGGGGGTTACACTTGATGAGGTTGTCGCCGCCATTGGTCGCGTTGATCAAAGAACTTTCCGGGCTGTCTCTGACAATCCGTCCACTCTTCCGCGATATATGAAATCTAACGAAAGCCCGTAGCGTTCTACTAGGACTTCAGCTGCATCGACGGATATCCGGCGTTTGCCAGTCTCCCAGTTATTGTATTGGGTTGGAGAAAAGCTGTGCATATTGGCCCAATCTTTTTGGGACAAATCAGAAAATCCTGTTCTGACAAGGGCGAGGCGTTCGCCAATTTCGGTGTAGTCTGGTCGATCTGTCATGACGTTAGTATTCACCGATGGTGGATTTATTGGCAAACCACCATTTGTGGATATTGACCAATCCACCACAGGTGGATAAATAGGCGCTATGATTAATGCGGAAAAAATTGCGGATGTACTTGGACGTCGTGAGATGGCAGGCGCGTTGGGTGTCGGCTCAACGGCTATCTCTAACGCTGTAGTTAAGGGTAAATTTCCTTCGTCATGGTACATAATCGTGCGCGACATGTGTTGTGGTTCTGGCATCGATTGCCCTCCCAGATTATTCCAAATGAAATCCACCGATGGTGTATTAAGTGCCGCCGATTCCGGCGAAATGCAAGAAGTCAGGGATCAGAGTAGGGAATACCATACCCAAGGCGGTGCTGGGTGATGGGTTGCTTTTTCCAACACGCGGGCAGGGCGGGTCGCCCTGAAGACGCCCATACCGAAGGGGGCGTGGGTGCCCGCATAGTGTGCCCCCTTTCCTCCCTGTTGGGGCGGGTCGTGGGGATCTACCTTCCTGCGGCCCGTCTTTACGGCGGGGTGTCGTTATGACTTGCGCCGCTGGCATGGGTTTGGATGGTCTCGATGGCCGTCTGTTTGCGCTGTGGGCGTCGGGCTTCACCCGGCGCTGGCACACGAACCCGGCGATGTCGCAATTCGAGGATTGCAACTGCGCCCATCAGGGGCGCTGCGCCCAGCTGATCATCACGCTTTTCCCGGATCACACGATTGAATTGTTGCGCGCTGCCATCACGCATGACGCGCCCGAATGCCGAGTGGGTGACCTGCCGTATGATTTCAAGAAATGCGGTGGCGGGGCTGTGGAGCGACACGCCGCGCTGGAGGCGCAAGTTTTGCGGGCGATGGGGTTTGCCGAAGACCTTTCGAACTATGACCGCAAGCGCCTGAAGCTTGTTGATCGGCTGGACGCATACTTGTTCGTGGTTCTGCGCCACCCCGCCGAGGCCTGGCGCAACGGATGGCCAGAGGCGCGTGACTGGCTGTTGCAGCAATCACGGCTGTTGGGCTGCGGCGACGCGGTTGCCGGTATTTTATACGACGCCGAAGTGGGTGATTTCAGATGACGGCGGGCATCGTGAAAGACATCACGATTGGCGATTGCCGCCTGATTTTGGCAGACAGCCTGACAGTGCTGCCGAGCTTGGGTCCGGTGGACCATGTGTTTTCTGACCCGCCATATGAACAAATGCTGCACGACGCCAAAAACAAGGCGTCCGCGCATGTGCGACATGATGGCGGCACGCTTGGCCGTGCGCTCAACTTCGCGGGCATCGATGACATCCGCGAAGACGTTGTGCAGCTGTGCGGCGATATTTGCGAAGGCTGGTTCATTGCCTTTTGTACCATCGAAGGTGTTGGCAAGTGGGCTGAGGTCATCAACGCCAGCCCGATGAAATACAAGCGCGGCTGCGTGTGGGTGAAGCCTGACAGCACACCGCAAATGAACGGCCAAGGCCCGGCGCAGGGTGCTGAATGCTTTGTCACCGCCTGGTGCGGGGCTGGTTTTGCCAAGTGGAATGGTGGCGGCAAGCGCGGCATCTACACGCATCTGACCAATCCACCTGACCGTCATGGCGGACATCCAACGGAAAAACCGTGGCGTCTGATGCGTGATGTCATCCTGGACTTTTCCCTGCCCGGCCAGGTCATCTTAGATCCGTTTGCCGGAAGCGGCACAACGGCGGTGGCTGCGGTTTTGACCGGTCGCAAAGCCATCTGTATCGAACAGAACCCGGACTATTTCGAAGCCATGCGGCTGCGGGTCGAAAAGGCGGTGGCATCCGTTCGCGCGGTTGGTCCACAGCTGACCGCCGAAGTGCAGGAGGCGCTGATATGATGCGCAGTTCCTCCCGGCTACACCCCTTGCAGTCGATCTTTCACCCGGATTGGACTCCAGCGGACGATAGCCAGCTTTTGGCTCTTCGCGACCAGGGTGTTTCCCTTGAACGGATTGCGATTGCCTTGATGCGGCATCCAAAGGCTGTAGAGCAGCGGTGGCACCGACTGCGCGTTGTTCCGGGGGTGCGGGGCAGGCTGAAGGAAATCGGGGCTACAGCGCGGGAATATCCGATTGACAGAAGTGCCGATTTACAGCCCGCCACCGGCGAGGCTGCGCCATGACCCTGTCGACACCCAAGGTCAAGAATGCACCGGTGGCGCGTTTTGAGATCGAACCATTCGCGGATGTCGCTTTCAGGGAATTGGCCGCGTGCCCGCTGGTTCAACCCGGCATTTGCATGAACCCACTGTGTTCGCAGCCCTTCATCCAGTCGCGGTCGTGGCAGCGCTATTGCAGCACAGCCTGCCGCAAGATGGATGAACTGGACATGCGCCGCATTGGCCACAAGGCAGCCCCCGCGTTGCTGGCGTGGCGCGCGGGCAAATACGAAAAGGCCGATGAAGATTTGCGGGCCTTGTCCCGCGTCGGTCGCAACTACGTGTCGCGGCTGTCATCCGATTGGTGGAATGACCGCTTGCGCCGCGCAGCAGAAAGGGGCGTGTTATGACCGAAGCTGCGGCAACCGTTCGGCTGGTGGATAGTGATGATGTCTTTGAGTATCCGATCCCGTCAACCGAACGGCTGGAAAGCCATTATTTCATCACCTTCCACTACCGGCGCTGGCTGAAGTCAGAGTTTCGCAATCTCGCGGATCTTGATGTGCGCGCGGTCGGGTTCGATCTTTTCTGTGAAGCGCAGGACGAAGCACCTGTGGGCACACTGCCGATGGATGAACGCCTGCTGGCCAAGCTGGCGGGTGTGACGCTGGAAGAATGGAAACGCCTGTGTGAGCGGCCAATTGGCCCGCTTTATGGTTGGTCCGCGTGTCGATGCGACAACGGCCACATGCGGCTTTATCACAAGACAGTTCTGGAAATGGCCAAGGAAGCCCTGGGGATGCGCGAAGATCATCTGGAACGCCGCGCTGCTGACCGGGAACGAAAGCGCCTGAAGGAACTGCCTGCCAAGATTGTGCGGGCGGGCGGCTCAACCCGCATGGCCGAAGACGACGCCTTTGTCATCCAGTTTGACCAGTTCCTGGAAGACCATTTTGCCGACCGCCAGCGCCGCCCCCCTTTGGTGCGTGAGGCCCTGGAAGCGTGGTCGTTACATCAAGAAACGAAGCCGAATTTGACCCCAAGGTGACCCTTCCGGTTTGTTCCGCGTTTCTTCCGCCGGAAGGAAGTTGGAAGGAAACCGGAAGGAACTGGAAAGAAACCGGAAGGAAAAAGGACGGATTCCGCGTGGTTGCAGATTTTTTTGGGGCGGTTTGTTCCGGACTGACAAGGACATGGAAAGAATAAGAAAAAAAAGGATTACGGATCGCCCAGATTGCTGGGGGTCGTGCATTTGGAAAGGTTGGAACGCTTAGAAATGGAAAAAAGCGATGGACAGTGCAGCACAGGCAGACGGCGAAAAGCGGGTTGATCAGTTCTTGATTGAACCATTGATGCGAAGAGGCTTGGCAAAGCCCAGCAGCCTGACGAAGGCGCAGTTTGAAGACATGGTGAAAGACCTGTGCGCACGGCTGGCGTATATGAGCGAACCCAATCTGATGGCGCTTGAAGAACAGGTTTCAGGGAATCCCGGCGGCAAGGACCGTGACCGGTTTCCGATTGCGAACCGCATACTGGAATGGGCTGGCCAGATCCAACCGCCTGGTGATGAAGCCTCGCCACTGATCCGAGCGGTGTTTGCTGCAGCGCTTGGTCAGGATGCGTTGGTGGGGGGCTGGGCACCGGAACTGCTTTTTGAACTGAAGAAAAGCCGCCGGTGGCCGAACACATTTGTAGTTTCCCAGATCAAAAGGTCGGCTGATGACAACATCAGCCAAATGCGTCGGTGCGATGATGCCTTGGCGCGGGGCGACGCGGTTTCACCTGATGTTGAGCGATGGCGCGCCAGAAGGCTGGCCGTCCTTCAAAAATGCCGCGACATCGCGCAGCTGGCCCAATCAAACGGGGGCGGGGAATGAACGCGATGACACAGGTGACCGCGCGGGAAATTCAATGGTTCGCTGTGCGGATGAAACCCAATGCCGGTGGCGGGCCGCGCACAGCCATCATTGACGTGGAAAGAGAGAGATACATCAACCGCGCGGGCAAGCCTGCCTTTCGTAAGGTGAAGGGCACGGGCAGGCGGGTGTTTCTGCCAGAATACCTGCTGAAGCGCGCGGGGTTTGAGGTGTTTCTCCCCAAGAAAAAAGTCTGGCGGATCAAAAACCGGTTCACCAAGGAAAAGCATCTGGTGTCTGTGCCGCTGTTGGCTGACTGGATGTTTGTTGGCCTGCCGCTTGTGTCTGGTGATGTTGGTTGTGGTGTTCCGGGCTGGAAAACGCTGATGGATATGGACGTTGTGGCCGGTGTCATGGGCACAGGCGGCAGGCCAATCCAGATGTCTGATGCCAAGGTGATGCGGTTGATGCGCCAGTTCAGCAGCGGTCGCGTGGCACCGGACGTCAGGCGTCGTGTGGCGGCGCGTCGGGTCTGTGGCGTTGGTGACATGGCGCGGGTGGTCGAAGGCCCGTTTGAAGGGCAGGACGTGCGCATTGTCGATATTGCTGGCCAGACCGCCAAGGCGATGTTGAACATCCTGGGTGGTGACATCCAGGTGGAAATCAGCGCGGACCTATTGACCAAAGTGGATGATGCGTAAACCTGATCGGCGGTCGGTCAGTCGCATGCAAAAGGAAAGGCTTCGGGAATTTTTGGGGTCTAACCTGGGCAAATTGGTGATTGGGCTCCAACGCTTCGAAGTCGCACCTGCTGCCTTAGCCAAGCGCGCTGCATTCGACCGCAATGCGGGATGAACCGAGCTTCCGTTGTGGCCGCTTAGGTGGGCAGAACCCAAATAGATCAACGACCTAAAAGGCGGGGAAGCAGGCATTCGCTGCGAACGCGAGGATTTTGGCCAATTTTAGAAATGCAGCCATTCGAGCCGCAACTGACTGAAACTTTTCGGCAATGGCGGCAAAGAGCCCAAGCCGGACCCAACCGACTTTCGTTGCGAGCGCTCGCAGAAACTTTTCCATCGCAGTGCCGCGACACGCCTAGCTGCGTCGCAACAGCAAGTACGGTCATTTATGCGTGCCGCAGCGACAGCGGAACGGGTGATGACTGGGTGGCGGACAATCCTGCCATAGGTTCGATTCGGCTGAGCGAAATCTATTGCTTCGGCAAGATCGTCAGTTTTGTAGGAATCACTCTGGCTGAGCGGAAAACTCCAAGATGACCGCTGGTGAGTACGAACATGAAACGAGTTTTCTTTCACCGTATTCCAACAGATTTTTTCTATTGCTGGATCGCAAAATCGTTCTGGTCAGCTTGGGTTGCGGCACAATCCTGACGTTGGGCTGTCAAAACCTTCATTATAGACTATTCTAAGATTCTGGTTTGGGTGCGGTGGCCAGCTTATGGAGCGCCACATCCGGAAGACACTACAAGTCCCGCCCTGAACGAGTGAGAGGTCATATGTCGGTATTGTTTTTGATTTGGTGCGTTTCAGCAGCTCGGATGACCCGGACGCAAGTCCGGATGGCAGCTGTCTTTTTGATTGGGACGGTCGCAAGTGCTTCGAATGCGCAGTCCGCTGGAACAGGGGACCCATCTGATCTGGTGTCTCAGTTACAAAACGGCGGCCTGATCATGTATGTTCGTCACGCCGCAACCAATCACGACGAGGCCGACAAAAACATTTCTGACCTTTCCCGGTGCGATCTGCAGCGCAATCTGTCTGAACAGGGGAAAGAAGAGAGCCGGACAATGGCCGAAGCGATGGCGCGCTTTGAGATGCCAATTGGTCAGGTGTTTTCAAGCCCCTATTGCAGAACGATCGACACCGCGGTGATGGCGTTCGGCCGATATCACGTTGTGGACGACTTACGAGCGACATTCTTTACGAACAAGGAAGAGACCGATCGCATCAACGAGGCCTTGCGCTTACTTCTGTCCAGGGAACCTGAACTGGGCAACAACACTGTGATTGTGGGCCACACCGCCAATCTTGATGATGTCACGCAAGTCTGGCCCAAACCGGAGGGAGTTGTGCATGTCTTTCGGCCACTTGGTGAAAACGGGTTCGAGCATCTCGGCAGAATTACTCCAATGGACTGGTTGACGCTATTGGCGGCGCAATGACGGAGCCTAAGCGAAAAGAAATTGCTCGCGGACACCTCAAAGACCTCCCTCTGATTTGGCGATTCATGACAATCCCGTTGATGGGGGTCTTTCTATTGGCCTCGCTGGGCTGGGCGTTTCTGGATTTGCGCCAGGAGAGCATTGCACAACTGGAAACGATGCGCGCCGACATTCAAGAGCGGCTGCAAACCGTTGTGGGTCTTGGCAGCAGGTTGGCCGAAACGTACACTAATATCTATCAG
>Ga0315339_1002360_pt1 | contig 14498 bp, 11 predicted proteins | sample ASW17metaG_FD_204514 | JGI IMG/M metagenome (GOLD analysis project Ga0315339, IMG submission 204514) | Ammonia-oxidizing marine archaeal communities from Pacific Ocean, United States - ASW #17 | ecosystem: Environmental > Aquatic > Marine > Oceanic | place: USA: California | collected 2016-12-05
GATCCCACCAAAGAACCGGAAGTCGTATTAGCCCTGAAACGCATGCACCGAAAAATAGGCAGAGCGCAAGAACAAGCCACACCACTGACCAAAACCTTACTGCATCAACTACTCGATAATTGTGATAACAGCGTTATGGGTATCAGAAACCAAGTATTACTTCGTCTCGGCTACGAAACCATGCGCCGACGATCAGAACTGTGTGCTTTTAAGTTCTCGGACATATCCCAAGCACCTAATGGCAAACCAGTGATCAAACTGAATTTTTCCAAAACAGATCAATTTGGTGCTGGTAAAATCATACCGATTAGCGAAGAGTTACTAAACCTACTTCACCAATGGCAAGATATGGTCTGTGACAATGGCTTTATCTTAAGGTCAATCAGACGTAATGGCCATATAGGGCAAGACCTCTGCCCCTCTTCGGTCAGCGTGATACTGAAAACACTTCAAAAAACTATCAACTCTAATTCAGGTGCACCACTGCTGAGCGGTCATTCATTTAGAGTGGGTGCAGCACTAGATCTATTTGAACAAGGTGAGCCTCTTGAAAGGATAATGCTCAGAGGGGGTTGGCAGACGGATTCGACTGCCATAAAGTATCTAAGAAGCTGGGTGTATTAAACTAACTTTAATTATCTATTTTCCCCAGGACGCATTTGATTCCATATGTCCAATTCGAAGAGATCATATCAAAAAATTTCCGATATTAGACCATTCTCAATCTTCCGTGGAAACCTGACATATTCTCATTTAAACGCTGCTATGATCTGCTTAACCACAGATTTTGGAGTAAAGAGCTTGGCTGACAAGGATAGGCAGCGGGCAGACATGTTGGAGTCGATTGTGGTTTCATCTACACACTCTATCGCCAAGCGTCGCAATGTTTCAACCGAATGATCAAGACAGGCCCGCCCTACTGCTTCACGATCAATAATATCGGCCAAATCATTACCTGAATTAATGCTTGCCAATACAGGTAATCCCCCCTGCAGATAGGAAAGAAATTTTCCTGGAATATTGTGCGTTCTGTGTCGAGGGTCAAGGGCGACAATTCCAACATGGCACTGAGCGTATAAGCCTGGAATTTCTGATGATGCAATCTCATCATAGAAAATAACATTGTCTAGCTCCCGCACTTTAGCATCGTCACATAAAACATGGAAATCACTGCCGCGACCAACAAAAATAAATCCTATATCTTGACGATCATGCAAGCGTTCAGCGAGATCGATCAGAATACCCATTCCCTGTGCGACACCCATATTGCCAGCGTATACAAAAATAGTTCGTCCAGCGAGTGGGCTATCCGCTACTGAAATACTACATCCAATGTCTGGCGCTTCAGCAAGCCAGTTTTGTAGCACCTCTACCCGTCGTTCAGGCGCTCTTGCCCAAGAATCAAAATAGGGTAAATTAGCGGGCGTCTGCACACCAATGACATCAGCAATCGAATACTGATACCGTTCAATCACCTTTAAAAATCGATAAGGAAGACCTCGACTGAGCAAACCCATATCAACCGCCCAATCTGGAAAAATGTCCCGAACGATGAGGTAGCTTCGACAACCATTCGTTTTCTTTAGACTATTTGCGATAGGCCCAAGAAAGATCGTCGGTGAATACCAAACGATACCATCCCAGCTCATATTTGAAAGGGGGCTTTTCCGCAGATTGTGTAACATAGCAAACGGCATCAAAAACTCATTAATGGTCCGTCGAATGTAACCAATATCCCGTGTTCGTAGTGCTTTGAGCCTAAGCACCTCCACACCCTCCATATCTTCAAGCGACCACGCTTCATCAATATCATAAGAAGGAATCATTACAGTCACCTTGTAACCCTGCCTGATAAATTCAAGTGACAAGTCTCTTAACTGAACCGCGCCTGATGAGCGCAAGGGTGGAAAAACATCAGCGATCAGTGCTATACGTAACAATTTAGTCATTGATTAATATTTCTTCCAGACTACACGGTTAATTTAGTCTATCTTCTATTGAGGCCTGCATAAAATAAATAATACCACTTTAAGAGTTCACTCGAACTCCGGTTTAAAGAGGCATAACGAATCACTAAATCTCTAAAGCAGTTAAGAAGTACTTTCTTATAAGTGGCTTTTCTCGCTAATTCATACCCTATTCACATGTCCAAGGAAGGTATGGAGAGATTATTCAATGATGTCTTTCGAACTTTAAAGCCAGCCAGGATAAGTCAGCTACATTTTTTGATCCAGGAATTTTCCTGTTTCTTTGTGGTCGAAACTTGGTAACAAATCATAGAATAACTTAAGTATATCTGACTTTTCCCAACACCCTTTTGCCCGCAAAACTTCAATCTCTTCAGTGAATTTATCAAGCTTTCCAAAATCAACAACTGGTTTATTTAGAATCACGCCAAGAGTTTCAAAACGCTCAAGATCTATATCTTCATCTTCGGTAAAAAACTCCTCGAAATCTTTCTCGCCTGTCGTGTCACTTTTGAAAAAGTAACAAGGCCATTTCTTTCTCTGGATCAGCTCCTCACTTTTATTGCGAGCTTCGTCTTCTGACATACATTCATGTAGTTCATAGCCACGCTCTCGTAAATATCGACGAACAATGTCTGGGAAAGTTATTAAATCAAAACTTTTACTTAACTTTGGGAAAAAAATTGATCTATTTTCTCCAAGCAAGCCCGACAGTAAACATAACTCACCAGATTCTTGAGGAGTAACGAAATATCTACGAATGTCATTAGGCGCCGCAAACGGTTGTTTTTTTAAAAAACGTTGATTGAACCCATGTAAAAGAGATCCATCTGAAAAAGCCACATTCGCAAAACGCGCCATTGATATATTCTGAGTTATGCTTTCCCGCATTAAAAACATTTCCATTATGCGCTTGCTAGCTCCCATCATATTTACGGGGTTAGCCGCTTTATCGGTAGAGACGCAAAAATATTTTGTAGCGCCATGTTCCCGAGCCAAGCGAGACAATTTTATGGTATTCGATATATTTACGGCAACCATACGCATTAGAGTGAAAGGATCCTCCTCACTCCTAACATGCTTTAATGCGGACAGATTAAACACGTAGTCATATGGGCCCTCAGTCGCCATGAAAGCATCCATCTCGATGCCCCCACAATCAATGGCAAAAGTCCTAAAATCTCCACTTCCATAACCAATAGAACTGCGTAAATCTCGCACTAGTTCGACCATATTATTTTCAGAAATATCTACAACATGCAAGCATAGAGGATTTCGTTTGAAAACTTCTTTCGTAAGTGCTTGACCTATAGACCCTGCTCCACCTACTACCAGAAAACGCCCGGTAGAAATTAAAGAGCGCAATAACTCTTCATTTTCAGCAACGTCCTTTTCAAATAAATTAGTTGTACGACCGATTAAAGTTGAATAATTCATAAACTCTCTATTTAAGTAAATGTCAGCTCCCTACCAAAAATAAGCTTAGACCTATAGGAACACACTTATTCCCGCTCCATAGTTACTTAAAAATAACTCCAGTAAATACAGGGGTTTCAGAGGGAAAAATTAGTTTATAGTAACTTTGTAATGTTTAGGCATAACATTAAAGCCTCACTCATTACCCCACTTCAAACCTTTTAGCAAATTAATTTTTTATTATCTTAAGGAAGTTTTAGGCGTTTACAAGTGGAGAAACAGCGTAGGAATAAGGGTTTGAGCCTATGTAACTAGTCCAGCCCAATAATCGACTGATATTTCCCAAAAAATCCTGCCATTTCTAGTTGAAATCCTCGCATTGATCTTTGCGTAATAACCGGATATCTACAGCACTAGTATTTCTTCCAGACTACACGATTCACGTAATCTGTATAACTTTGAATGATTCTAACTACCTTGCCTGACACATTTGGCATACTATAGTCATAAACCTCACGAATCAATCTTAGATCCTCTTTAGACTGAGAGTCCAATATCGACAGAGCCTGCATAACTCGCTCAACACTTAAACCAACCATCATGACAGCCGCCTCTTCCATCCCTTCAGGACGCTCGTGAGCTTCTCGAATATTAAGTGCGGGAAAGTTTAGTATGGAGGCCTCTTCATTAATTGTGCCGCTGTCGGACATGACAGCTCTTGCAGTAATTTGCAATTTATTATAATCGGTGAATCCAAGGGGCTTTATAAGCCTAACATTTTGATGAAAATTTATGCTGGCAGCATCAATGCGTTTTTGAGTTCTTGGGTGAGTTGAGACAATAATTGGATGGCCATATTTTTTCGCCACCGAATTAAGAGTTTCTACAAGATTTGTAAAGTTAATATCAGAATCGATATTCTCTTCACGATGAGCACTCACGACAAAAAAGCATCCTTCCTTTAACTTAAGGCGATCCAATATATCTGAGCAGTCAATTTTCGGCTTATAAAAAGACAGTACCTCTTTCATTGGACTACCTGTCTTAATTATTCTGTCAGGAGGTAATCCTTCAGCAAGCAAATACTCACGAGCAATTGAACTATAGGTGAGATTAATATCCGCAGTATGGTCAACGATTCTGCGATTAATTTCTTCAGGGACACGCATATCAAAACACCGATTACCTGCTTCCATATGAAACGTGGGTATTTTGCGTCTCTTAGCCGGCAATACTGATAAGCAACTATTTGTATCTCCAAGAACTAGCAGTGCATCAGGACCAATATCATCCAAAATTTTATCAACCGAGATAATCACATTACCAATGGTTTGGGCACCATTATCTCCTGCCGCTGATAAGAAAAAGTCTGGTTTACGAATACTTAGATCATCAAAGAAAATTTGATTTAATTCATAATCATAATTTTGGCCGGTATGAACCAAAATGTGATCAAAATACTCGTCCATTCGGGGTAATATACGAGCCAACCTAACAATTTCAGGTCGAGTTCCAACCACAGTCATCACTTTAAGTTTCTTCATATCACACCAATTGGCCTATTGTATCGGGGGACTCTGGATCATAGATTTCGTTAGCCCAAAGCATAGCGATTAGCTCGGAATCACCAACATTTGTAATATCATGAACCCAACCTGGTATAGAATCAACGATTTGAGGTTTCTCTTCCGACACTTTGATTTCCACTATCTCCTGAGTAACAAGATCTCGGTATCGCATTATAGCGAACCCTTTAACCACTATGAATTTTTCAGTTTTAGTATGATGGTAATGAGAGCCGCGCGTAACACCTGGTCGGATCGTGAAAAACGAAAATTGCCCGCAATCTGGTGTCTTTAGCATTTCAACAAAAATACCCCGCTCATCACCATTGATAGGTAAATCATAGACGAACTCCTCTACGGGTAAAAAACTCACATAAGTCGAATAAAGGGCTCGAACAAAATCAGTGCCAACCCGTTCGGAAATAAGATTTACTCGAGAGGATTTAAAAGCATAGATTTGATCAGCCAGATCGCCTATTGTGGTGCTGTAGACCTTACTTAGCCTGCCCCAGGATAGCCCTGGAGTCTGATTGTCCAAACTGGCAGCGATGTCTTTATTGAGATCGTCAATAAAGCACAAATCGATATTAACATTTCTATCATGAATCTCGACATCATAATTTCTTGCGATATTAAAACAGAAGGTGGCCACCACAGAATTATAGTTAGGCTTACTCCACTTACCAAAAATTCCAGGTAAACGAAAAATTGTTACCGGTAAATGTGTTTTATCAGCAAGTTCTCCAACCAAGTTCTCAGCTGTAAGCTTACTGATACCGTATGGGTTACTGAGTTCGGCCTGCGAAGATGATATAAATATTAGCGGAATATGTAGCCCGCTGTCACACAGGATACTGCAAAGTTTTCTGGTTAATTCAATATTATCAGTATTAAAGTCATCCAAATCACGTGGCCTATTTACGCCTGCCAAATGAACTATCTTACTAGCACTGAGGACCATATTTTCTAATGCATCAAGGCTATCTCCACGAACGAACTCCAAGATTTCCGCTCCAGTTTCATCTCTTAGCCACTGCGCAAGATTTCGGCCAATAAACCCATTAGCACCAGTGACTAGGATTTTCTGAGCTTCGAATTTCTTCACTTATCATTCCTTAGTAGAAAAAACCACATGGCCATAGCCTGCTTTAAAAAAGCTGAGTTTGTTCAGCAGATCCTTCATTGCCTCTTCATCAAGCCTAAATGTATTGTTTGAGTTATAATCCTGTGACCTTGATATCGCCATTTCACCTTCATCAACAAATTTTTCGTAATTTAGATCTCTTAGATCTGGTGACACTCTGAAATAATCACCTAAATCCTCTGCAGCAGCCATCTCCTCTCTGCTGAGCAATACTTCATGCAGCTTTTCCCCATGCCGTGTACCCATAATTCTAACTTCATGATCAGGCACATCCAACAAGTCCTTTAACGAATTTGTCAGAGTTTCGATTGTTGCAGCTGGAGCTTTTTGGACAAAAATATCTCCTGATTGTCCGTGCTCAAATGCATACAAAACTAAATCTACTGCATCATCAAGGGTCATCATAAAACGAGTCATCGATGGATCAGTTATGGTGATAGGTCGTCCCGACCTGATCTGCTCAACAAATAATGGAATCACAGAGCCACGTGACGCCATAACATTACCATACCGAGTGACACATATTTGCGTAGTTTTACTTTCTCGAGACTTAGCAACAGCAACTTTTTCCATCATAGCCTTACTTATACCCATTGCATTAATAGGGTAGACTGCTTTATCAGTACTTAGGCAAATAACCCTTTCGACGCCTAGACTTATCGCCGTCTCAAGTACGTTTTCTGTCCCCAAAACATTGGTCTTCACTGCTTGGAGAGGGTAAAACTCGCAAGACGGCACTTGCTTTAGAGCGGCGGCGTGAAACACAAAGTCTACCCCTCTCATCGCTGACTTTACGCTATCAATATCACGCACATCACCAATATAAAACTTTAATTTACTACTACTGTACCGTTTCCTCATGTCATCTTGTTTCTTCTCATCTCTACTAAAAATTCTAATCTCTCGTAGATCTGAATTAAGAAATCTTTGGGTAACTGCGTTACCAAAAGAGCCAGTGCCTCCGGTGATCATAAGCACTTTATTTTTAAAGATATTATCAGGATTCATTTTTCAACTTACTTTAGTAATGGATTAATTATTTAAATATTCAAAAAATAGCAGAAACACAGTATTTTTAACTAGTTAACTCTTCAATAACTTTAGATAACTCGGCTATCGATAATTCTGAAGAAAATTCCTTTCTCACCATATTATGCCCGTTGAGGGCTAGTCGATTCCTAAGCGGTTTATCAGTTATCAGGCGTTGTAAAGCGGCCTCTAATTTTTTGGGAGACTTCTGAGGAATAATTATTCCATTTTGATCATTTTCAATAAAGTCTGGAATAACTCCAACAGAGGTAACAATCGCAGCCAGGCCTGCGGCCATAGATTCAATCATTGCATTTGGTAGCCCCTCAGACCAAGAAGGTAGCACGAATATATTAGTTTTGCCCAAAAGTTCATCTAAGACAACAGAGTCAACCCATCCAACAAAGGACACATGCGCATCCAAATTATTATTTAGTACGAACTGATAAGCATCGGCGTATGCACTCCCATGGCCTGCTAAGGTCAATTTAAACTCAAATTTTGCATCTCGTAACGCTAGACAAGCGGTCAATAGGTCAAAGACACCTTTGAAATCTTCGAGCCAACCAACGAATAAAATATTAGCTATTGATTCGTTAGATTCATAATTTCTAGACGCACCTATTTCCAATTTACTTTTTGTGGCCGTCCAATTATTAACAACATGAACTCTCGACTCACTAATACCTAGGGTATCGATAGCGTAATCGCGCCATTGGGGACCCTGGCATAAAAATATCGAAGCACGTCCGAAGAGTGATTTTATCAATTTTAGCATTATCTTTGACTGGGAAGTCTGCCTAATCAAATTGCCTGCCCTTGGAAAAATCAAAGTGCCACAATTAAATATATTACAAATCCAAATCATAAGACCTTTCTCGAGCGCACTTCCGCCATCTGACGCAAAAATTAAAGCAGCACTTGGCTGCCTAAAAAGCAAGAGGCTAACTAATACAAGGATGCGTTTTATAGCGAAAATAGTGCGCAGAAAAGTGCCGGGGGGTTTCATTGAATTTTGCGACGAATCCAAAGGGACTATTTCATATCTCTCAGCTAGAACAGAATCCATGATTACTTCACACGAAGTGTTAATCCCCCCATAAAAAGTATTCTCAGCATAATCTCCTCTCATCAAGGGAAAAGACCCTACAATTAGTAATTTATGCTTATGCATAGTCTCCATTTTGATTACTTAAACTCCGATAGATCAATTTTTAAAAAAATTTCGTAGATACTAAAAATTTGTTTTGACATCGACATTGTATTTTAACAACTTGTTGTTACGTAATAAAAATCCCAACCTAACATGTCTATGGCAGCGAAGACCTTGATGAGTCTTAAATATGAAAAAATTCGGTCCATTCTTCACAAATAACTTGTCTGACTGCAGTAATTCGTTTGATAATATTTTTAGTTATTTTTATTCATCACGGACGAAAGAGTAACTTTCCAAGGGATAAATTCATAGTTTCCAATTAGCTCTAACAGTTTTTTATTGTCGCCATAATGAATTTTAGTATCTCCTCGAATACTGCGATCTTTTTCAGATATTAACTGGATTTTTTTTCCGGATAGTCTAATTAGATAATTTAATACATCTTTGATAGGCGTTGCTTTTCCCGTGCATAGATTAACCGTTTCGCCATAAGCTTTCTTAATATGGATTAACTCCCACATTAAATGAACAACATCAGAAACAGAAATGAAATCCCGTGAACTATCCAAGGTGCCAGTCCTCATCACTCCATTGGCTGACATTGATTTTATTTGCTTGACAAAGCTCCCAATAGCCAAATGATCAGGCATGTTAGCTCCGATAATGTTAAACGGCCTAACTATCACCAAGGCTTTCCCTTCTCTTTGCCACGCTAATGCCGTGTGAGTTTGAGCTAACTTACTGATACCGTAAACGGTAGGAGGATTAGGAGCGAGACTCTCTGAAATTGGAAGTTGCGATGAGTCGATTCTCCCGTACTCAGCTGCAGAGCCTACTATTATTATCTTAGTATGATACCCTAGACTAGCGCTATCGATTGCTTGGAGCAGATAATCACAAAAGAACGTGTTTACTGTGAACGAAGATAAGATGTCTGAGTCGCGAATGGCTAGCCCGGCAAGATGGAATACACAGTCCGGCTTTATTTCAAGAATGGCATCATTAATTGCCTTCTTGTCAGAAGGGCTTTTAAGTAAAAAATGCGTGCTATTTTTTACTTCGGAGGAACCAAGGTTAAAAATTTCACAATTTTTCCCGAAAAGATATTTGATCAAACTCTGTCCAAGAAAACCTGATGCGCCTGTTATTAATACTCTCACTCAAACGTCCGTTAGATATTGTGATTTTTTACTTTCAAACATCTCATTTGCTACATGGTAATCGTCTACTCTTCCAATATCTAACCACTCACACTTTTCTTGGTAACAATACACTTTTTGATTTTTGTTCTTTAGAATCATCATTAGATCTGGAATATCAAGGTAACTTCCTGTTTTGATTAGTTTTTGGATGGCATGTTTTTGAAATACATTAATACCCATACTAACCCTGTATTCAAAAGATGGTTTTTCTTTATAATCTAGTAATGCGGAGTTCTCGTCTAGCTCAACCACACCGAAATCAATGTCTACTGTACGAGGAAATGTTGCGATGGTAGCAGCTGAATTCTCCGAGAGGTGCTTTTCGAAAAGTTTTTTAAAGTCAATGGTAGTAAGGAGATCACCATTCAAAACCAGAAAGTTGTCCTCCAATTCATTCATCACTAAGCCTAGGGGACCGGCGGTCCCTAGGGCCTGTTTTTCAAGTGAATATTTGATTTGAATACCGTAATCTGCGCCATCCTTAAAGTAAGCTTCAATCATATGGTGAAGATGGCCCACCGCCATAATAATTGAAGTGGCACCATGACTTATTAACTGACGCACCAGTATATCTAAAATTGGCCTGTCTCCAATAGGCATTAGCGGTTTAGGTAAAGTAGCGGTATATGGCATCAATCTGGTGCCCTTACCTCCCGCTAAAATTATAGCTTGCATTAAGACTTCCACCCTTTTTATTTAACATGGCGATTAACTGAATTACACTGTGTTACTGACACCTAAATAGCAATTTTTATTTAGTTAGGCCGCACAGCTAAAAACATAAGTTAACCATTAAGATGATTTCTGATTATCCTGCTCAACATATTTTAAAAGTTAGTCCGTAGGACATTCAATAGGTTCTCATATTTATTTATCATTACATCCCGATCAAGTTCAAGTTCTGCAAATTCTCGGGCTTTTTTTACAGTATTCCTTTTACTTTCACTTTTTAATGCAGTGAAACGCTCAATTGCCTCACAAATCGACTCAGGTGAAAGGGGATCACACAACAACCCACGCTCCTCATTGCCCAACAGCAAAGGATGATCGCAAACCGCGGAAGCTATAACAAAACATCCAGACAGCATAGCCTCACATATAACCATTGGGAGGCCTTCATATCTGCTGACATGCAGCAATGCATCGCTTGATTGATAATACTCCTTTACATCTCTTACCTCTCCGCACCAAACCCAAGATTTAGCTACATCGGGATTTTGAATAAGAAATAAATCCATCTCTTTTTGCATTTCTACAGATCTTGGATCGGTATCTCTTCTACCAACCCAATTAACTTTTGGAATCCATCCGTTGCGCGCCAAAAAAAGGCCGAGACCCTTGAGTAAGTTGGTACCATTTTTAGGATATGCCACTCGACCAACCACTAATAACGTAATTTGAGTTAAATTCTCACTGATTATTCGAGGCTTAAATAATATCGAATCCAACCCATACCCATTCCAAATTACATGTAACTTTTTAGATCGACCGGGTAATTTGGACATTAGCCTTGCTTCATTAAAGCTATTAGCAACTATGGCATCAGCAAGCAACGTCGCGAAATAGAACAACATTTTTCGAATTAATGGAACAGGAGCGTTTGAAGAGCTCTCCTCACATACGATTAATTTACAGTGTCTATTCCCCAAAACTGCCAATGACGCATAGATACTCGGCGCATGAAGAGAGCTAATGACGGCATCATATTGCGATTTGATACGAGCTCGTAACTCTAGCAATACTCCGAATGAAAAACCAGATCCTTGTTTATTTGCAACATGAATTGTAATCCCTGCGTCCAAAAACTCAGCTTCAAAAAAACGGCTATTTGCATTATATATAAAAATGTCCACCTCATACCCACGCTGAACCAATCCCTTACCTATCTGAGCCTTGAGAGTCTGCGCGCCTCCAGTACCCAAGGAATCAATAACAATCAATATTTTCATCTAAGATCATTCCACCCCATTGTCCTTTTCCTGTCTAGACCAAAAATAAAACGACCGACTATATAGGCTAAAATTAACCAACAGGTTTTTTCACTCAGTCCTTGAAGAGCAATTACGTACGCTAGTACCGTAGGCAGCAGTAGCACTGGCAATATTTCTCCCCTGATCCTAAACATTTTATACGAAGCCAAAAATATCTTAACTAAAAAAGTAAAGTACAGAAGAAATCCGATTACTCCACCATAGATTAAAGCCTCGAGTAGAACATTATGAGGACTATAAACCGCACCAAAAACGTTATATGCCACCTGATCATAACCCGAAAGGCCATAGCCAAATATTGGATTATCACCAATAATACTTAAAAATCCAGCCCAAATCATAAACCGACCACCCTGACTAAAATCGGACTCCCCGCCACTTTCAGCCATTCGTGCAATCAAGGTTTCAGCAACATTTAGTTGAGCTACGAATAAGACTAACGGCACCAAGAGCACTAAAATGCCCACTAGCCCAACTACCATGATTTTTAATTTATTTTGAGAGACCAAAACACTAGCAAAATACCAGAACAGTCCAGCTAACAAAAAGACTAAAAGAGCGGTTCTTGAGCCTGACTTCAGCGCCGCCCATAAAATTATTGGTACTAAACACATTAATATCAGCCGCGTTTTTTTAGTAAACGACAATGGATTTTGAAAATATAGGCCGATGATTATAATAGCTCCGGTCACAAGTTTTATTGAGAGTTCATTGGGGCCTGCGTTAAAAAATGAAGTTCTATATACTATTACACCGTTAACAATCGCACCGGTACTCTCGGTTACGCCAATATTAAAAAATAGCAATACCGAAACGCAAACAGAACCAAAAGCAAAGGCAAAAAGACCAAAATTCAAACCTAAACTATCTCTACGCGCATGATTCACAATCACCATGAAAAGAAGTATATTCTGAAGGACCTCAACATCCAGGACTCTACTAGAGAAAGAATTAACATTAAATAAACTGGATAGCGTTATCCAAAGCAAAAACGTGAGGATTGGCCAAAAGAAATACAAACTTCTCTTTGATAGAAAAATAAAAGCTTTGATGCTTGGTAATACCGACAGTAAATAACAAGCTGCCGTTAACTTCGCGATTGAAAAATAACCGGTTGGATTGAAATTTTCTATGGTCATTGAAAAAAAATATAAACACAGAAAGAAGCGCTGGACGGCGAAACGATTATTTAACATATCTATACTCTGTAGTGGCCTTCATAGCAAATATCTTTAAGATAACCGTATCTAAAAAATTTTATGAGTGGATAATAAAAAAGCGATATGCCTAAATTAAATAAGATATTTCAGTAGAGCTCCACATCTATAAACACAGAACCAAACGCTTCGGCGTATTTTTTCAACGAAGTTAACGGCCCTACCAGAGTCTTTTTGTCGTGTAACATCTCTAGCTCGATTATCGCGTCATCCGGACATAATTGAATTGACTGTGGTGCGATTTTACTTAAGAGTAATTCCATTTTCCGCCGTTTATCCCGATCAAAAGAGAAGCTTGGGTGTAACTTGATAACACCTCCATCGGACATCATATCAACGAGTGTTTGTAGCATTGGCTCCCATTGATTGGTCTGTAGCCTTCTTTCTGCGCATGTTAGAGCAATTATTTTCACCCCTTCCAACAGGGGTCTATAATGCTTTTTGACATCACCATAATTACTTAAAATGAACCGTTTATCTTTAGGTATTAATGGAAAAGCCTCAGGAAGAATCCCAAAAAAGCCCGGTGAATCAAATTTATATATTTCTCGATGATTTAGACGATCTTCATCATCCGAAAAAGCCTTCTTTTTGTTTTGGTTTGGACCTATATTGACATGTCTATAGGCTGCCTGCCCTTCTTCAATATAACAAAGGTCCTGGCAATATTCAGACGAAAGTAACTTGCCGATACAAGGTGTTGAATTTGATTCGCCATACGCCCATGCAGTAAATAAAATAAACTTTTTTTTCTTCCTATTTAAAGGTCTCAAAACTCTTCGACTAATAGGGAAATCGCCCAACAGTTTGATCAATATGCGATCGGCCCAACGAACCCCGGGATCTATAGGGTGCATATCGATAAGGGATGTGCCTGTTTTACGGACTGAAACAGCGACCACATTCTCTTGAGCTATTCCATAGGCCTCTATTATCATTTTTGAAATGATGGCGGTCACCGGATTGTTAATCAGAAACACGAAATCCCAATCATTTAACTGTGCTTTCGATATAATTTCAGGTATTCGATTTATATTTTTTATGACCATATTAAATAATTTTAAAGTAAGACCTATACTTCAGTAGCCTTCAGCAAATTCAAACTCTGTAGTGATTTTATCTGCATACTATCTTCACGTGACATTTCAATATATGACGTTTTCTCCCCAAATAAACTATGTAATTTAAGGGACTCCCACCAAGTTGCGATTATTGAGCCGTTAAATTTATAGAGACGCTCTTTGTCAAATGTTAGGTCTTGAAATCGACCTGGATTGATCAAATCCAACCCATGCTTCCCATGATGAAACATCGGCTCTCTTTCTTCTTGCACCGATACGACACTGTCGCTTTCGGTAATACGAAGGACATTTAGTGCATTATCAATATGGTCTTCAGTGCGATTTATAGCATGTAAGCTTAGATAGATTACAATATCTGGAAAAGAATTATGTATTTCAGCATGGCGGTCACCAGCAATAAACATAAAGTCTCTTATCGGAATTCCCTCAGAAGTGTCTGATGTTTTACGAAGTAATCTTTGGTGCTCTGGAACTTTACCATCAGACTCTAATTTTTTAGAGTAATCCAAGACACGCTGGCTCTCTGAAGAAACAATAATAGTGCTTATTCCATCTGATTTTGCTGCGCTTAATATTGCTAACTCTAATATTGAACGGCCATTTATATCCTGATAAGGAACACCCTCGAAATTCGGATATGATTCTCGAACCGGGATAACCGCTGCAATGCTTGGCTTATAGTCACCCTCAAGCTTACTAGCGATGTTGGCGAAAATTTTTGATCGAGCG
>Ga0315339_1002361_pt1 | contig 14492 bp, 14 predicted proteins | sample ASW17metaG_FD_204514 | JGI IMG/M metagenome (GOLD analysis project Ga0315339, IMG submission 204514) | Ammonia-oxidizing marine archaeal communities from Pacific Ocean, United States - ASW #17 | ecosystem: Environmental > Aquatic > Marine > Oceanic | place: USA: California | collected 2016-12-05
CTACTAAAGCAAAAGAAAAGTTAGGCTGGGTGCCAGAAATTACAGTGGAACAAATGTGTGCAGAAATGGTGGCCAATGATTTGGACCAGGCTAGGCAGAAAGCCCTATTGAAAGAACATGGCTATCAGGTGCCAGTGGCTCGGGAGGATTAGTCCATGACTAAGGTATTTGTCGCGGGGCACACCGGTATGGTGGGTTCTGCTATTGTGCGGCAGTTATCTGGCCTTGCTGGTGTTGAACTGTTGTTAGCACCTCGAGTCGAGCTAGATTTGTGTAATACTCAGGCGGTTGAAAACTGGTTTTCGGTACATAAACCAGACCAAGTGTACTTGGCAGCGGCAAAGGTGGGGGGGATTCATGCTAATAATACCTTCCCCGCTGACTTTATTGCGGTTAATTTACAGATTCAGAATAACGTAATCCAAAGTGCCTATAAGTATGGCGTGCAAAAACTGGTGTTTTTGGGTAGTTCTTGTATTTACCCCAAGTTAGCTGCGCAGCCAATGCTAGAAACATCATTATTAACAGGCCCATTGGAACCGACTAATGAACCCTATGCTATTGCCAAGATAGCGGGCATTAAGTTGTGTGAGTCGTTTAATCGGCAGTATGGGGTAGATTACCGTAGTGTAATGCCTACTAATCTTTATGGTGAAAATGATAACTTTCACCCTCAAAATTCCCACGTGATTCCTGCCATGATGCAGCGTTTCCATGAGGCCAAAGAGTCAGGGGCTGACAAAGTTTTCATTTGGGGTACGGGTAAACCCATGCGAGAGTTTTTACACGTGGATGATATGGCAGCAGCGTGTGTACATGTAATGAACTTGCCTAAAACAGAGTTTGAACGAGCTGTGCCAGATGCTATGTGTTCGCACATTAATGTAGGCACGGGTAACGACGTGACGATTGCCGAACTGGCACACACCATGGCTAAGGTGGTGGGTTTTGATGGGGCGATAGAGTTTGATGCCACTAAGCCTGATGGCCCACTGCGCAAGTTGTTGTGTGTGCGGCGGTTGAATGATTTGGGGTGGGCCTACTCCGTTGAATTAGAGCAGGGGTTGGCGGCAACGTATGAGTGGTTTTTGAGTCATTTGGATGAACTTCGCCGTTGAGGTTATGGATTGCCGCGCTTGGCTCGCAAAGACAATAACAATATGGAATGTTTAGATATGGATAAGTGTTTTAATCCCGTGGTGATGGCAGGTGGTGTGGGTAGCCGATTGTGGCCGCTTTCACGGGCTTCGTTTCCTAAGCAGTATCAAGTGTTGGTGGATAACCCAGAAGGGTTAACTATGTTGCAACAAACCTTTGCTCGTTTGGGTGATCTGAACTTAGGCACTAGCCAAGTGATTTGTAATCAAGATCATCGCTTTTTGGCGGCTGAGCAAATTAAGGCTTTGAACATTAAGTCTGATTTAGTGTTAGAGCCCGCTGGCCGAAATACTGCACCTGCAGTGATCATAGCGGCCTTGCGTTTGATTAATAGCGGTAACGATGAACCCATGCTGGTGTTGTCTGCTGATCACGCGATTGCCGATGAAGCTGCATTTAGAGCTGCGCTATTAATGGCACATGAGCTTGCTTTAGATCACCAACTTGTGACTTTGGGCATTAAGGCCACTTATGCTTGTACTGGTTATGGCTATATTCGTTGTGGAGAAGCGGTGGCTTTATCCCTTACTAAAGGCACGGGTTACTCTGTAGATCAGTTTGTAGAAAAGCCATCCGTACAGGTGGCAGAGCAGTATTTGGCTAGCCAAGAGTATTTGTGGAACAGTGGCATGTTTGTTATGCGGCCCAGTGTGCTTATAGCTGAAGCCCAGCAACATTGTGCTGCATTGCTGCACTGCTGTGAGGCTGCAGTGGCTGGCTCGGTAAAAGACTTAGATTTTATTAGGCTACCAGAGCAACAGTTTGGTGCCTGTGAAGATATTTCGTTGGATTATGCCATTATGGAGCACACCCAGCGAGCGGTTGTAGTGCCTATTGATTGCGGTTGGAGTGACGTGGGTGATTTAAATGCCCTTTGGCAAACTAACGCCCAAGATGTTCAAGGTAACGTTTGCCAGGGTGATACCATCATCCATGAGAGCAGCAATTGCCTTGTGAAATCGACAAGCCGGTTAGTGGCTGCACTGGGTGTTGAAGGTTTGGCCATTGTTGAGACCAAAGATGCTGTGTTGGTTGCGCCATTAGAACAAGCGCAGCAGGTTAAAGAATTGGTATCAAAGTTAACAGATCGTGAAGAGTTGGCGAATCAGCGGGAAGTCTACCGGCCATGGGGCAGTTACGACAGTGTAGACTCTGGGCCTAACTATCAGGTTAAGCGTATTTCGGTGAACCCTGGGGCCCGTTTAAGCTTGCAACGGCATCAGTATAGGGCTGAGCATTGGGTGGTGGTTGAAGGCGTGGCTAAGGTGCATGTGGATGGCGTTGACCATGTGTTGCATGCCAATGATTCGATCTATATTCCTAAAGGTGCGGTGCATTGCTTGGCTAACGAGACAGACTTGCCTTTGCACTTGGTTGAGGTGCAGTCTGGTAGTTATTTGGGTGAAGATGATATTGAGCGTTTGGATGATGTTTATGGGCGCTGTTGAGCGCCCCTAGTTGTCTTATGTACCACTGAGTGAGGTAGTGATTAGGTCGTTTTACTTGAAGGTTTAGTCACTATATAGCCATAATAGTCAAATGACTCGGTAGCTGTATGCAAGACTTTTTTGTCTTCCTTTATCTGGAGCTGTACTGTACCAAAGGATTTTAAAATACCCTCTATTTTTTCTTTGCATAATATCGTTACTGGATAAGAAACAGTTTTGTCTTTTATACCGAGTTCTTCAGGAATCGGGCCGATGCCATTGCCACTTAAGGTGGATGTCTGCAGCAGTACCTTTTCTTCGTTTGCAATGGCGGTTCGAGTTAATGCGAATTTTTTTGATTTCACGGAAAGTAGGTTCTTGATGACATCATAAGGGCGAGGTGTATAGTGCACAGAACTACTCGCGAAAACCAAGTCAAACTCTTCATTCAGTGCAGCAGACTCTATGGAGTCGTAAAAGGTCAATTCGTTATTTTGAAGGCCTTGTTTTATAGCTTCATTAACCATTGCAGGTGTCTCAATAATACGCCAGTCAATTTCAATATCATTGTCTAGAAGAGACTTAGTGATAAAGTAATGAGCACCAGCTGCCCCGCCAAAATCAATGACTTTAAGTGACTTAGACTTGAGAACAGATACAACACCTATAGCAGTTCTAAGCATCATTAGGTCAATATTTTTATTATTTTTCAGGTTTACGGCAAACTTTTTTCCTTTTGTGACAACAACTCTCGTTAGAAGTGGGTCATCAAAACCATCAGCATGTTCTAATGCTTCTTCATAGCTGCTATATACAGTAGATAGCTTTCCTCTTTTAGTTAGTCTTCGTACTAGAGGTAGTAATAGGTCTTTGGTGATTTTTTTTGCTTTTGACTTTAACACGTTCACTTTTCCCAATAGGTTTTATTATTTATCCGCACCCCTTAGTTAGGACGTTGTGCGTTCAATGCTATCAAACGAGTAATGGTTGGGTCAGCCATTTTGACAGCTATATAGCTAATGTCTAGCGACTTCTGTAAAATCGGAAACCTTAAGCCCGCTAAAGATTTGGTTGTTAGCGAGCCATCAGGAGATTGTTAAATAGGGATAGGCGTTGATGTATAGTTTTTGTACTTTGTTTGATAGCCACTACTTAACTCGGGGAGTGGCTCTTTATGAATCCTTGCTTGCAAACTGCCCTAAATTCCACCTTTATATTTACGCATTTGATGATGCTAGTTATAAAATACTTTCTAGCCTAAAACTAACTCATGCCACCATTGTCTCTTTGGATGAGTTTGAAGATGATGCGTTGTTGCAGGTAAAACCAGCTAGGTCTGTTGGTGAATATTGTTGGACGTGCACCCCTTCAGTCATCAAACATACTATAGAAACCTATCAATTGCCTGCCTGCACCTATCTGGATGCAGATATCTATTTCTTTTCAGATCCTGCTCCATTGATTGATGAGATTGGTGATCAATCCATCTTAATAACAGAGCATCGATATACACCGGAGTACGATCAGGCTAAAAATTCCGGCATCTATTGTGTTCAATTCACTACGTTTAAAAATGATCCGTCTGGTATGGGTGCTCTAAACTGGTGGCGCGACGCCTGTATAGATTGGTGTTTTAATCGAGTGGAAGACGGTAAATTTGGGGACCAAAAGTACCTAGATGATTGGCCTGAACGCTTTGAGGGTGTGCATGTTTTACAACATTTAGGCGGCGGTGTGGCACCGTGGAATGTGCAGCAATACGATCTAAGTAATCAATGTTTTGAAGTGGTCTTTTACCATTTTCATGGGCTTAAATTTATTCAGAATGAGATGGTAAACTTGGGTAAGTATAAGTTCACGCCAGCAGTTCTGAGTCGAATATATGAGCCTTATATGTGCCATATAGAGCGCATTAATGCTCGGTTAGTTTCTGTAAGCCCAATATTTCGTAAGGACCTAAGTGTGGTTAATGAAAAAAAAATCGGTCCGTTAAGAAAGCTTACCAGGTCGTTAAAAGGACACTACCATGTTTATAAGAAATCTAAATTTTTATGCCAAAATTAATTAACCTTCCTACCCATACAGATGCTCGTGGCGACCTCACCGTAGTAGAAAAATGCCTGCCGTTTGATGTGAAGCGAATATACTATATCTATAATTCAACAACCTTGCGTGGTGGGCACCGGCATAAAGAAACCAGTCAAGCATTGATTTGTGTTTCTGGTTCTGTAGATATCTATGTGCATGATGGTGAAAGTGAGCAAACGATTACTTTAAGCTCACCGAACCAGTGTCTTATCGTTAATCCACAAGACTGGCATACCATGCAAAACGAATCGAGAGAAACAGTGTTGTTGGTATTGGCCTCTCACCATTACAATCAGGGGGATTATGTTGATGAGCCCTATCATTGAATATGAAAATCTGAGGCGTACCAATGCTTCACTATTTGGCGCTTATAAAGACGAGTTGTCTAAATTTTTAAATTCAGGGTGGTTCGTTTTAGGTGAAGGGGTGGCTACCTTTGAGCAGCAATTTGCCGAGTATTGCCAAGCAGAGTATTGTGCTGGAGTGGCTTCTGGGTTGGATGCATTAACGCTGGCTATTGATGCCTGCGGCTTTCCAAAAGGTGCAGAAATTATTGTGCCTTCTAATACCTATATAGCCACCATTATGGCCGTAGTGCGTAATGGCTTAATACCAGTTTTGGTCGAACCGGATATTAATACCTATAACATTGACCCGAGCAAAATTGTTACTGCCATCACCGCAAAAACCAAAGCTATATTAGCGGTGCACCTTTATGGCAAAACTTGTGACATGGTGCGAATTCAACAACTTGCTGAACAATATCAGCTCACTATTATCGAAGATGCGGCTCAGGCCCAAGGTGCCAAACACCAGGGCCAAGTGACGGGCAGTTTTGGCATTGGTTGCCATAGTTTTTACCCTACTAAAAATTTGGGGGCGTTAGGTGACGGTGGTGCTGTTACCTCCAGTGATGAGGGGTTTATTGAAAAAATAAAACAGCTTAGAAACTACGGATCTAGCACCAAGTACCATAACGAGGTGCTGGGTTATAATTCTAGGTTAGATGAGCTGCAGGCAAGGTTTTTATCGAATAAATTAAACATTTTAGATGAAATTAATCGTCATAAACGCCGTTTAGCGCAAGTCTATTTTGAGGTTTTGTCCGATGAATATATTAAACCTCAAGTAGACAAAAATCATTACGATGTATTTCATATTTTTACCATTCGCCATGAAAAGCGGGATGCAATAAAGGATTACTTGCTGAAGCAAGGCATTAAAACAGAGATACATTATCCAATCCCCCCACATAAGCAAAAAGCAATGCAGGGCATACTTAAGGGCAACTACCCGTTGAGTGAAGAAATTCACGCAACTACTTTAAGCTTACCCATTGCTTTTTTCCACACGGAGGATGAGGTGCGCCAGGTAGCAGAAACATTAAACAGGTGGCTTAAATGAAAGGTATAATTTTAGCGGGTGGGTCGGGAACTCGACTACATCCAATTACTAAAGCCACCTGCAAGCAATTGTTGCCCATATACGATAAACCCATGGTCTATTACCCGCTATCGGTATTGATGCTATCTGGTATTAAGGAAGTTGTGTTTATCACCACACTGGAAGATCAACACCGTTTTAAGAACCTTTTTGGTACAGGAAAGCAGTTGGGCATGCATTTTGAATACGTAGTGCAGCCCTCTCCAGATGGGCTGGCCCAAGCCTTGATATTAGCTGAAGAGTTTCTAAATGGTGATGATATGTGCTTGGTGCTGGGGGATAACATCTTCTACGGCGATGGTTTTGTAGAATTATTGCAAAACAGCGTGAAACTGGTTGAACAAACTCAGCAAGCTATTATTTTTGGCTATAAAGTTTCAGAGCCGGAACATTATGGTGTTGTAGAGTTTGATGACAACAATAATGTGATCTCCATCGAGGAAAAACCAGCTCACCCTAAGTCTAAGTATGCTGTAGTGGGCTTGTATTTTTACCCCAACCAAGCTGTAGATATTGCCAAAACGGTACAGCCTTCCGATAGAGGTGAGTTAGAAATAACCTCAGTTAACAGTGCCTTTTTAGAGTCTAATAACTTAAAAGTAGAATTATTGGGCAGGGGTTTTGCGTGGTTAGATACTGGCACCCACGACAATTTACTCGAAGCAGGGCAGTTTGTGCAGACCATCGAGCGCCGCCAAGGTCATAAAATCGCCTGTTTAGAAGAAATTGCTTATCAAAATGAATGGATAAGTACGCAAGACCTGTTGCAGTTGGCGCGCCCCTTAGCTAAAAGTGGCTATGGTAACTACCTATTGGAATTAATTGAGTAGCAATGACATGGAAACAATACTAGTTACCGGTGGAGCTGGTTTCATTGGTAGTGCACTTGTCAGGTACATTGTTAATCACACCGATTTTGCCGTAGTCAATGTGGACAAGTTAACTTATGCGGGTGATAAGCAAACACTGTCAAGTATTGAACCAAGCCCACGCTATAGCTTTGAACACGTTGATATATGCGATGCTGGTGAAATTCAACGTATCTTGAATCAATATCAACCCTTCTTAGTTATGCATTTGGCTGCGGAATCCCATGTAGACCGCTCTATTAACGGGCCTGATGACTTTATCAAAACTAATATTGTAGGCACCTATACGTTGTTAGAGGAAAGCCGAGCGTATTGGTCTGGTTTGTCAGCCGTAGACAAACAAGCGTTCCGCTTTCATCACGTATCTACCGATGAAGTGTATGGGGACTTGCCCCACCCGCAAGACTTCGCCACTGGTGATGCCGTTTTGTCGAAGTTCAAAGAAACAACATCTTATGCGCCTAGCTCGCCTTATAGTGCGTCTAAGGCAAGTTCTGACCATTTGGTTCGAGCTTGGTATCGCACTTACGGGCTTCCGGTTGTTGTAACTAACTGTTCCAATAATTATGGGCCCTATCAGAATGAAGAAAAGCTCATTCCGTTGGTCATATCTAAGGCGCTAGCGCATGAAGCTCTGCCCATTTATGGTAAAGGCAATCAAATTCGAGATTGGCTTTATGTGGAAGACCATGTAAAAGCCTTGGTAACCGTGGCCATAAAAGGGCGGCTAGGCGAAACCTACAATATCGGTGGTATGAACGAAAAGCAGAATATAGATGTTGTAAAAATGATCTGCCAGTTGTTGGACGAACTAAAACCGGGGGTCAAGAAATATGCGGAACTTATTCAACACGTAACAGACCGCCCTGGCCACGACATGCGCTATTCAATCGATTGCAGTAAGCTCCAATCAGAGCTTGGCTGGGAACCACAAGAAACTTTTGAATCTGGACTGCGAAAAACCGTTCAGTGGTATCTTGATAAGTGGGCTAAATAATATGGCTCATAATTGCGCGCCAATAGTGCTATTTGTCTATAATAGACCTCATCACACGGCAGAAACTATAGCAGCCTTACAAGCTAATGAACTGGCATTATATTCAGACTTAATTGTCTTTTCAGATGGGCCTAAAAGCCCCGCACATGATAAGAGCGTACAGGCTGTTAGGAATCTGCTGGATGATATAAGTGGCTTTAAGACCGTTGAAGTTAGAGCCAGCGAGCAGAACAATGGGTTAGCCAAAGCGATTACAGAAGGTGTAACCGATATAATTAATCAGCATGGCAGGGTTATCGTATTAGAAGATGATATCGTTGTTGCTCCAGCCTTCCTAAACTATATGAATGATGCATTGGATTATTACCAAGACAACCCCAAGGTATGGCACATTGCTGGCTGGAATTATCCCATTGAACTGGAAACGGAAAAAGATGTGTATTTTTATCGTTTAATGCAGTGTTGGGGTTGGGCTACTTGGGCAGATAGATGGGTGCATTTTGAAAAGGATGTCGACGGCATGATGGCTACTTATGATAAACCCATGCGTAAGCGTTTTAATATGGATGGTTATGATCGGCTTTGGAATCAAGTGGTAGCCAGCAAAAAGGGTAAGATTAATACTTGGGCGGTATTTTGGTATGCCACTATTTTTAAGCACAATGGGCTGTGTTTGAGCCCAAGCTTAAGCTATGTAAGAAATGTAGGGCATGGCGATGGTGAGCACTGTAAAGACCAAAACAGGCTTGATAATACGCATTTAAATGTTAAACGTCAGGTGAAGTTTAATGACGATGTGGCAGAAGATGCCGAAATACTTTCTCAAATTAAAGTGTATTTGGCAGGTTTGAAAAAAGGTTATTTCACCAAGTTTAAGCTCTACTTAAGGACTAATTTTGACTATTTTGTTTAATCTTCATATTGTAAAGGAGTGCTGGTCTTGAAGATAACTGTGGTCGGCACTGGCTATGTTGGGATGTCTATGTGTGTATTATTGGCCGCACAACATGATGTAACAGCCTTGGATATCGACGTGACCCGTGTTGCTAAAATTAATGCAGGTTACTCTACTATCGAAGACGCAGAAATAGAGGCAGCCCTTACAGCCGGTGGATTAAGTTTAAAAGCGACTACTGATGAGAATAAAGCTTATAGCCAAGCAGAGTTTGTTATTGTTGCTACTCCAACTAATTACGACGAACAAAAAAACCATTTTGATACTAGTAGTGTAGAACAGGTGATCGCTTCTTCTATTGCTGTTAATCCTTACGCCACAATTATTATTAAATCCACAGTCCCTATTGGGTTTACCCAAAGTGCTCGCCAAAATGCCAGCTACGAGAACATATTGTTTTCACCGGAATTTCTGCGGGAGGGAAGTGCCTTATATGACAACTATTATCCTAGTCGCATAGTTGTTGGAGAACATGGTCAGCGTGCAGAAACCTTTGCTTACATACTTAAGAACGCGTGTAAAAAGCCTAATGTAGATGTGATATTCACTGGCTCGGATGAAGCTGAGGCTATGAAGTTATTTGCCAATAATTACTTGGCTATGCGTGTGGCCTTCTTTAATGAGCTTGATACTTATGCACATTGCTCTGGTTTAAACACTAAAGAGATTATAGATGGAATAGTCTTAGATCCTCGTATTGGCAGTGATTATAACAACCCATCTTTTGGCTATGGGGGCTATTGCTTGCCTAAAGACACTAAGCAGTTAACGGCCAACTTATCTGCAACTAATTGCCTGTTAATACCGGCTATCGTAGAAGCTAACGACAGGCGCAAGCAGCACATTGTTAGCTCTATTTTAAGTACTACAGCTAAATGCGTGGGCATATATAAGTTGGCCATGAAATCAGGTTCAGATAATCATCGTTCTGCTGCGGTGGTGGATATAATCAAGAGTTTGGTGAAAAGAGGGATAAAGGTGTTGGTGTACGACCCAAGTGTTGCACAGCCAGCAGATCAAGATTTTGAATTGCTCCAAGATGTGCATGAGTTTGCACAAAGGGCTGATGTAATTTTGGCCAACCGCGTGGAAGAAGAAATTGAATTTGCGGCAAATAAAATATTTACCCGTGATATTTATCACAACAATTAATGGACTAAGAGTTGGAAAGTTATATGAGTAGTGTATATGTGGCAGGGCGTTTGGGCGATAGCAGCACTTCGCCTGTTATAAAATGGCTGGCGACGGTGCTGGTATTTATCCTACCTATTAGCGCCCATAGTGCAGAAGCATTCAATTATACATCTATTGGCTTGTTGGTAGTGTCTGTAGTGTATTTTGGCATTAATTGGCGAGACATTACCGTTAGCCCGGTTGCTAAGCTATTTATTATGGGATCTTTTGCCTTTCCCGTTGCTATAGCTATTAATATGTTAGTTTTTGGTGATTGGCAGAGCTTGTGGCTAGACAATCCAAGCCGTTTGATTTTGGTACTACCCATTTTTATGCTTATGGCCCACATTAGATTAAACGTGGTGTGGCTGTGTGTTGGTATTCTTTTGTCTGCCTGTGTATTCGGGTGGGCGGCTATCTATCAGGGGCACTTTTTGGGCATGGTGCGAGTGAATGGCTGGATCACCGTTTTGCGCTCTCCCATTACATTTGGAAACGCTGCATTATTATTTTCGGCAATGAGCGTTGCTACTTACTCATTTATCAAACCGATTATTGGTTTTAAGTGGGCGGTTTTGATTGTGTTTGCGGCTGCAGGACTCGCTGGATATGCATCCTTGTTATCGGGGACTCGTGGTGGCTGGGTAAGTGTACCATTATTATTGATGACGTTGCTCTGTGCGGGAAGTAAGCGGCCGCTGCTAGCCAACGGCTTTGCGCTTTTATCAGCATTTCTTCTGTTTTTTGTGGTGTACAATACGCACGGTTCGGTTTCTGGCCGCATCGATTCTGCCTGGAACGAACTCGCTAGTATGGTCGAGAGTGGGGTGTTTACAGGAGGCTCCGTCGGCACTCGATTAGAGATGTGGTGGGCAGCCGTTTTGTTGTTTGTGGATGCGCCGGTATGGGGAGTGGGCCTTGGCGGCTATCACGATGCCAAGCTGGCGTTAATTGAACAGGGTAGTGTCACTTCTAACATAAGCCGGTTTGGCTATGCCCATAACGAGCCGCTTCATTACTTGGCGGAAATGGGTCTTATGGGCCTTTTGCCTTTGTTGGGCTTTTATTTGACTGGTTTCTTGCTAATACTTAAATATATACGGTTCAATAAATCTTTGGCCGTAATGGCTATGCTGGTGTTAGTGTTTCGATTTGACATTAGCCTTACTCAAGTGCAGTTTGTGTACCATTACACGACACTTTTGTATGCCATGATGTTTGCTGTGGTTGCTGGGTTAATGTGTAACCCTCAATACCAAGACAATTGAGGTTAAATCGGTGGTTAGTTTACGGTTAAAACAGAAATGGAATCCGGAGTTTGTTTCAGACCACGAAGCTCAGAGTTTCATAGTTAAAGGGCTTGAGGCAGGCACAACATTTAATCGTGTGGGTACCACAGAGCTAAAAGTCTTGCTTCATGTGCTTAAAAAAGGCACTAACTTGCCTACTAAAATACGTCAAGAGGCACAGTATGGCTCGGGGTATTATTATGAAACACGTGCCGAACTAATCCGGTTTTGCGATCAGATGTTAGCTATTCATGAAAATTCGAATTACATTGCTAGTTTCCCTACAACGCGGCAGAAAGAATATGAAGAAACCCTAAATTATACTCCCGAAAAACGGCTGCAGTTAGGTCACTATGAACCCTATAAATTCAACGATAATTTTTTCAGTTTTTTTCAAGGAAAGAGAGTCACTGTTGTTACTTCCTTTGTGTATACAGTTAGGGCACAAATTCCAAAATTTAGGCAGTTGCACAAATATATACATGAAGATGTAGAATTTCAGCTAATTCAGGCACCCCAAACTAATGCGGGCTTTCGTTCTGATGGTGTCAGTTGGCAGGCTCGTTTACAGGCCTTGATTAATGGGTGTGAGCGAGCGGGTAATGCAAACATTTTAATTGGCGCTGGTAGTTATGGGCCTATTCTTGCCTCTGAACTATCAAAGCGTGGCTATACTTCTGTGGTTGTTGGTGGTGGTATTCAGCTGCTATTTGGTATTTATGGCCGCCGCTGGTATCAACGAGAAGATTTTCAACCGTTGTTTAATAAACATTGGGTTTGGCCTTTGGATGAGGACATACCCAAAGGGCACGGTTTAGTTGAGAATAGCTGCTACTGGAAGTAGCAGATTATGCTATGTCATTTTTATACCATTGATTCGATGCGCTAGGCGGTTTCTTAGTAGCTTGCGTTTAATGTCTGTAAACACAGAACGTTTAAACGCTGGTATGGTCACAAATTCTTTGGTTTCTTCTTGATAGTTGTTTTTTACCAGCTGGGTAATTGCGGGCGCTGTTGAGTATTTATTTAGGCACAGCTCTCTGGCTTCCAGAATTGCTGAGTAATTATCTTGGAAATATCCTCCCGTTATTTTATCTTTCATAGCATCAATACTGTATTGGAGGTTGTCCGTATTTAATTCAATATAGCTATGCTTAGGGAAGTACTTGCCAATGTTGGTACAACCCATATAGACAGGCATTGTGCAGGCTAGGAAACAATCCATGATTTTTTCGGTCCAATAGTCACTCTGTTGTGAATTTTCCATGGCTAAAGAATATTGATAAGGGTAGATGGCGTCCCATTTGTCTGGGATAAAATTATGGCGTTTTCCGTAAAGGTCAATTTGGCAGCTATCTTTAACTTTATCTAGTACATTCAGGCGGTAGTGATGACCAGCTAGAGCGTTGTGGCCACTGATGACGCCAGAAAACAACTTTTCTTTGTTTGCCAATGATGTAGAAAAACTTATATCTACTGCAGATAGTTCATCAAAGGTTTTGTTAACTAACCAGTTTAAACAGGGATGACTTCTGATATCGGATTCGGGCAGATGCCCGCATTTTTTGCCTACCACTTCTTCAAACATAAACCCGTGATACATCTCATCCCCAGGTTCCTGATGCACGTGAAATATGTTGTTAGGGGCTACCGTTAGCTCTAGCTTCTCCGTAGCGTGGTTGAAAATCACCACAGCATCAATATCGTCGGACACTTCCTGTACAAACTCCACTCCGTTGAAGTTCATGTCACTGGATGGAAAGTAGTCTCTATAGTCTAGATGTTTCCAGTTGCTGATTAATAGCGTTTTTATGGGCTTTTTCATAATAAATGTGAGTGGTTTGGTATAGAGTGTTAAAGCCAGTTTGGCAATTTATATTGGTTAAATTCACAGCATAATTCTATTAGAAATAACTGCTCTATTCTAGTTGTTAATTATCGAATACGTACCCACAAGTCGATGTATCACTACATGGATGTCGATGAAGTCTATGTATTTGTCTTGTAGAACTGGGTCACTTTCAAGTTCTTTTAGGCCTCTGAATGCCTGGGCGTATACGTGAATCTTGTCTTTTTGTTCATAGTGCATATTGGGCAGGTTTAGCCGTGCGGCGATGTTGCTGCTATGTTGGTATTTTTGCCAAGGTAGTTGGGATAATGAGCAGCTTAAATAGTTGAATTCAAGGTAGGTGTGGCGTTCTCCGCCTAAACGTAACGATAAGTAGAGGGTTTGGCCGCGCAAAATATCACTACGGGCACCACACGTTTTGAGTTGCGCAGTTCAGACAAGTCTAGGCAGTAGTGTGCTAAACGATGGGTAGAAAAACGCCTTGGGTCTGTTTCTTCTTCTAGTACAAAGAGGAAGGCTTCTTTTTTGCCATTGGGCCAGGTGGCTTCTAGCGGCACATCGAGTTCTCTAAAGAGATCCCTGAGCTTGCGTTTAAGCTGCTCTTGTCTGATTGGGGTAATACTAAAACCTGGCCCCAGCGCGTCTGCTTCTGGTTGAGTAAACAGTTGAAGTGCTTGAATGGGGTAGTTTAATATCAGGTTTTTAAATTTTGGGAGTAGCTTTCCATTGATAGTGGCCTCAATTTGATGGCGAAGAACGAAAGGAAAGGCGGCGGGGCGTCCTAGCCCCGCACTTTTACTCCAGCATCCGTGCTGGCAAAACACCGCGTTATGGCGGGTTATCCTTAACCCGTACTTCATCCCCGCATCCTTGTGGGTAAACACAATATCGGTAAAGGTCATGCAAGGCGTGGAGGAGTCGGTAGACCCAAAGCTAAGCGCATTTGGTTGGTCCTTCATGTCTTACAATTGCAATTCCGTTTTGCAGTGTTTTGTTAGCCACTAACTCATGGGGGTGGGTTGGTGGATTTTATAATGCACTTTATTGATAAAAATGCTATTAAATGCATATTATGAATTATTATAAGTTATGCGATTTTGGAATATGGGTGGGTGGTGAGATTCCGGCCTTCGCCGGAATAACGGGAAGCGGCGTCGGAATGACGGGTTTTGTGGATTGTCGCGCTACGCTCTCAAAGACGGGGAGAGTTCTTGCTCTACTAGGGTGACCCAGTAGGCGGCGCC
>Ga0315339_1002362_pt1 | contig 14487 bp, 13 predicted proteins | sample ASW17metaG_FD_204514 | JGI IMG/M metagenome (GOLD analysis project Ga0315339, IMG submission 204514) | Ammonia-oxidizing marine archaeal communities from Pacific Ocean, United States - ASW #17 | ecosystem: Environmental > Aquatic > Marine > Oceanic | place: USA: California | collected 2016-12-05
GCACGCTCAGGAGCTGCTCCGACGCCCTCAAGGCGCCCGGAATCATCTCGAGGCGCTCGTGACCGAAGCTGAACTCGGCGAGCTTGATGTCGCCCTGCTCGGCGAGCCCTGCGTGTTCGGTGAGCCCCTCGAAAACGATCCACCACTCGGCCACCTCCCCACCTCCCAGCTTATCGGCAGGGCCGAGGACGTAGCGACGCTCCTCGCCGGGCCTGAAGCCGAATGCCGAATCTGTCCGCAGAGCCTGTGATCGTGCCAGGCCGACACCGGCAGCGATGATCGCCAGCGCCAGGGTCCCCACAGTGGCAGTCGCTACGGTGGCGCGCCACAGCACGGACCGTTCAAGGAGATGGCGGGTAAGCATGACTCCGATACTATCAACGTGAGCAACTAGAGTCCTGTGACAGTAGTGCCCTACAGCACACCAGCCAGCCAGGACCGCCGCCGGTATTGCCAGGGGAATCGCCGCGACCATGGAACCTCTCGCCGATTGTTGCCAGCAGGAGAGCCAGCGCAGCCTCGCCAAGCATCGCCGGGTGGCCCGCTGCGATGGCTGCAACAGCCTGCTGATGTCGTATGGCGACCGCGCCGATTATGACCGGACCATCGCAGAGTTAGCGGACAACGGCGTGAAGTTTCAGGTGGGGTCGCGCGGCAAGCTCCTCATCATTGCCTACCAGCGTTGACGCACTCGTCTGGCTCCCAACGTAGCTGTTCGCGAATCGCCTCGATAAACCGGGGGCCCGTGTCCCACACGTCACCGACGATCGGATGCACGATCGAAGCGATCGGGGGCCAGCGTGGTCATGACCTATCGGTTCTGAGTATTTGACTGACGTGTCGAGAACAGTGCAGGTTAGAGTTCGCCAACATCGAGCACCTACCTCGACGTAGCCAGCTCTCGTCGCTCGCCTGTCCGGACTCTGATGCCATGCCTTCTCCGTCGACAAGACAGGTCCTACAGAACCTAGGCTTGGTGTTCGCGGGCACATGCGTCGCCTTCCTCTTGGCCGAAGTGTCGCTGCGGCTATATGGCCATCTCATAGATTTCGATCACTTGATCGCCAGCCGCGAGATCTTCAATTCCAACCGGCTCCCCGCTGAGATCTTTTCGCACGCCGACTCCGGTGAGCGAGACGTTCCACTACGACCCCACACGAAGGGGCTTGGCCTTAGCTCGGACTTCTCCGTTCTGTACGAGATCAATCAGTTCGGCATGCGGGACCGGCACTATGAGCTGTCGCCTGACCCGAGCTCTCTCCGCATGCTTGCTCTAGGAGATAGCTACACCTTCGGTGAAGGGGTACCGGATCGCGGACGTTTCACCGAGATTGCCGAAAACCATTTCGGCAATATCGAATTCCTGAACTTCGGCGTTCCGGGGTATGGCCTGGATCAGACGTTGGCTCTATTTCACTATCACGGGGCCAGATTCGCCCCTGACCTGGTGATCCTGTTCATGGCTGCGACCCTGCCGTCTCGAATTCACATGAAGGACTTAGTCGTTGATGGCGAGGTCAACTTTCCGCCAGCGAAATCCCCGAGGCCGGCTACCTATGACAACAGCGGCGGCACCATCTACATCGCCAGAGATAGCAGTGCCTTCAGGCTCATAGATAACGTATTCATCAGAAACAGCCATTTCCTCAGTTTCCTGTATCAAAAACTTCAACTGTGGATGCTTCTCGAGAAGTTAGAGAAAACTGACAGTCTAGAATGGAACGGAATGACGAATCCTGACAATGACTCACAGGATGCGACGGAGTTTGTTTCGTCCCCTGAAGTAGTACAGCGCTCCAAGGCCATCATCGGGGAGTTCAAGAAGAAATGTGATGAGATGAACGCCAGGTTCGTGATCGTCAACATTGACGCCGCGGTCACGTTTCCGTTCATACCCGAGTTGATTGGCCCCGAGAACTACTTCGACTACGCCGACGAGCTATCAGCGCTAGCGCAGGCTCAGCCTCTCAGGTTCAAGTATGACCAGCACTACAATCCTGAAACACACAAGAGCATTGCACAGTGGCTTGTTGATGACCTTGATCCGCTAGTGGTAGCAGGTACTCATCAATGACTGCGTCCACAGTTACCCGTCCGGATGCAGTCGCTACGTCGCAGGAGAGAACCATGGGCCACCTTCGTGTCATCGGCCTCGCGATTCTGCTGTTGGTGGCGACCACGATCGCCGACCAGACGACGGGCCAGTTGATGGACCAGTCGAGCCCAACTCAACAGCTGCTCGTCGGCGCCACCATCGTTGACGGCACCGGGACCATCGCCTACCGCGGCGAGGTACTGCTGGAAGGCGACCGCATTGCCGCCGTCGGCACAAGCGGATCGCTGCGCCCGTCGGACCCCGAAGAGACGCTGGCGGTGATCGATCTCGAAGGCCTCGTCCTGGCCCCGGGTTTCATCGATATCCACAACCACTCCACCGGAAGGTTGGAGAGCGACCCGCTGGCGACGACGCAGATTGCCCAGGGGGTAACGACCATCGTGGTGGGCGCCGACGGCTCCTCCCCATGGCCCATCGGCGAGTACCTCGACGGTATCGACGCGCTGTCGCCGGCGCTGAACGTCGGCACGATGGTGGGTCACGGCACCATTCGGCGCGCCGCGTTGAGGGACGACTATCGCCGAGCCGCCAGCACCAGCGAAGTCAGCGAGATGGCGGGCCGGGTACGACGGGGGATGATGGAGGGCGCCTTCGGCCTTTCGAGCGGCCTCGAATACGACCCCGGCTACTACTCCACCACCGAAGAGCTGATCGAGCTGGCGAGCGTCGCCGGTGGGCTCGCCGGTTTCTACATGTCGCACGTTCGCGACGAGGAAGACGGCCTGCTCGGCGCGATCGACGAGGCGCTGCGCATCGGCATCGAGGGCAAGCTGCCGGTGCAGATCTCGCACATCAAGGCGGCCAACGCCGCGGTGTGGGGCCAGGCGTCGAAGGTTCTGGAGCGGCTTGCCGCGGCGCGCGTCGCCGGACTCGACGTGACCGCCGATCAGTACCCTTACACCGCCTGGCAGTCGGGACTCGGGATCGTTGTGTCCTCGCGACGCTTCGACGACCCGGTTGATGTGGCGGAGGGCCTTGCCGCGATCGGCAGCGGCTCGCAGCTCCAGATTGTCGGCTATGACGCTGACCCGACGGCTAACGGCATGAGGTTGAGCGAGGTCGCCGTCCGTGAGGGCAAAAGCGAGGTCGAGATGTACATGGAGATGATGTCCAACGGCGGTTCGGGCGTCATCGGCCACACCATGATCGAAGAGGACGTCGAGGTTTTCATGGCCTCGCCGTTCGTCATGACCGCCAGCGATGGCGGTGTCGGCAGCGGCCATCCGCGCGGCGCTGGAGCCTTCGCCCGGGTTCTCGGGCACTATCTACGCGAGCGCGAGCTGCTGTCGCTCGAGCGCGCCGTGCAGCGAGCCACAACGATGCCGGCGCGGCGCCTTGGCTTCAAGGACCGCGGCATCATTCGACCGGGCGCCATGGCCGACCTGGTGGCATTCGACGCCGCCACCATCACCGACCACAGCACCTTTACCGATCCGCTCCAGCCAGCCACCGGCGTGCACACAACCTGGGTGTCCGGCCAACGTGTATGGGCCGAAGGGGAACCGACCGGTGCGCGTCCCGGACGGGGGCTGCGCCACCAGGCCCGATAGGGAGCCGGCTACTCGATCTCGGCGTGCGCCGCGCCGGTGAGCCCGTCGAAGATCAACTGCCACGAGTGCTCCACGAGCTCGACGAGCAGATCGCGCCGCACGGTGCCGTCGAGCAGCACCGTGTTCCAGTGCTTCTTACTCATGTGGTAGCCGGGCAGAACGCTCTCGGGATAACGCTCGCGCAGATCGATGGCGCGCTCCGGGTCGCACTTCAGGTTCACCTGCGACGGCATTCGCTCGAGCGCGATGAGCGCAAACATCTTGCCGCCGACCCGATAGACCGCCACATCGGGCCCGAACGGCATGTCGTCGGTGGCGCCGCGTTGGGCCAGCAACAGCTCGTGCATCTCATCGAGTTCCATGCTTCAAGCTTCATGGGATTATCTGCCCATGTCCAGCCCCGAGCAGCGCACCAGGCGCACCGCGTCGGGTCCCCTGAATCGGGGTCACCTGAGATCACGCGTCATGCGCATGGTGTAATCTCGCTTCGCCACGCGCGCCCGCGCTTCGCAGCATCGGCAGCCAGCTGCTCACCACGACGAGCTGGTTTCCGGACTAGAGGCACTCGATGTCCGCAACCAAGCGCCTCGGCCTGATCGGGCTCGGACAGTTCGGCCGCTACGCCGTGCCGTTCCTGACGCCCCATTTCGAGCTACTCGTTCACGATACCGCCGACATCGAGACGAGCGCTCGCCAGCTCGGAGTGCGCAGCGTGACGCTCGAGGAGGCGGCGGGGTGCGACGTTGTTGTTCTGGCGGTGCCGATCCAGGCGCTGCAGGCGACCCTCCGAGAATTAGCTGGCCAGGTTCGCCACGGGGCGCTCGTCGTCGACGTTTGCTCGGTCAAGGGGGCGCCCTTGCGATGGATGCTTGATGCGCTTCCCGAGCACGTCGAGATCATCGGCACGCACCCGATGTTCGGGCCCAACAGCGGCGGCAGCTCGCTGGAGGGGCAGCAGATCGTCTTGTGCCCAGGGCGAACGACGCGCCTGGATTGCGTGCAAGCGTTCCTGGAAAACCTCGGGTTACAGGTGATCGTGGCGGACTCCGATCGCCACGATCGTGAATGCGCCCAGACCCAGGCGCTCGCCCAATACCTCGGCCGGGCCCTGCGCACTGTCGAGGGCCGCGAGCTCGACATCCGCACGCCGGCGGCGACCTTCCTGCGCGAGGTGGAGCGCATCGTCGAGGCCGATTCGTGGGAGCTGTTCGCGGCAATCGAGACCTTGAACCCATACGCGCCTGAAATGCGCCGGCAGCTTCGCGAACGGCTCGACGAGCTCGAACGGCGCCTGTCGGCGGAGCCAGCGGCCGAATGAGCAAGGGTTTGCATTGCGAAGATCACGGCCCGGTTCGCCGCTATCAGATGACGCGCTACCTGGCTGGCCAACGCCTCCTGAGCGTGGCGGCCTACGTCGTCGATGGGCTGTTGATCGACACCGGCCCGCGCAACTGCCGCACCGCTTTCGGCGAGATTCTCCGCCGCGAGAAGATCGGCCACATTGTGCTCACCCATCATCACGAGGACCACGTCGGCAACGCCGCCGCTGCAGCGCAAGCGAGCGGTGTCACACCCCGGATCCATCCGCTCGGTGTGGCGCTGGCGCGTACCCCGCCGCCGCTACCTTTCTACCGGCGTTTGGTCTGGGGAGTTCCTGAATCGGTCGATACCGCGCCCCTAGGAAAACTGGTGCAGACCGACAACTACGCCTTCCGTGTCCTGCACACGCCAGGCCACGCGGCCGATCATGTAGTGCTACACGAGCCCGAACAGGAGTGGTTGTTCGCCGGCGATCTGTTCATCAACGAGCACCCGCGACGGGCTTTCGACTTCGAGAACATCGGCGAGCAGGTGGCCTCCTTACGACAGGTCCTGGCGATACCGGATTGCCAGCTGTTCTGCCAGCACAACGGCCGTTTCTCCAGCCATCAACACCGACTCGGCCGGCGACTCGACAACCTGCTGGGCTTGCGGGAGCGTGCCGTGATGTACTTCGAGGAGGGTCGCTCGTTGCGCGAGATCGCCACCGCGCTCGATATCGGCGATGGCTTCAACCGCTTCCTCAGCGCCAACGAGTGGACCGGGCGCAACCTGGTGGCAGGCCTGCTTCGGGATGCCGGCAAGATCGACTGAGGCGGTCGTCGGCATCGACCCGATCGCCGTTGCGGCGCTGGTTCGCTGGTACGAAGCCGAGGCACGCGATCTTCCGTGGCGGAGAACCCGCGACCCGTACCGGATTCTGATCTCGGAGGTGATGCTGCAGCAGACGCGGGTCGAGACCGTGATCGACCGTTACGAGCGCTTCCTGCGCACCTTCCCAGACCTCGGCAGCCTGGCAGCGGCATCTGAAGACGACGTGCTGGCCGAGTGGTCGGGGCTGGGCTACTACCGCCGGGCACGCAACCTGCACAAGCTCGCACGCCAGGTGATCGCCAGCTTGCCGGAAGAGGCGGACGCCCTGCGCTCCCTTCCCGGTGTCGGCGAGTACACCGCCGCCGCGGTGTCGTCGATCGCGTTCGATCGTCCACATCTGTCAATCGATGGCAACGTCGGACGCGTACTGTGCCGCGTGCTGAACATCCGCGACGACCCGCGTCGCGCCGTCGCACGCCGGCAAATGCGCCTCGCCTGTGAGGCCGCCCTGCGAGCCCATCCGCCCGGCACCATCAACCAGGCGCTCATGGAGCTCGGCGCCCGCGTCTGCGCGCCGCGGTCACCGCGCTGCGATGCATGCCCGCTCGGCGACTCCTGCGTTGCAGCCGCCGAGCAAACGCAGGACCTGCTGCCGGTGCGAACCGAGCGTAAGGTGCGTCCCGTCGAGGAGGGCGCCGCGGTTATTGAGCGTGACGGACGCTTCCTGCTGCTGCGCGGCCAGCGCCCTGGAACCCTGGCCGACATGTGGGAGTTCCCGACGCTGGACTCGCGCATCGGTGAGCAGATCGTCGCCGAGATGCCGACAACCGACGATCTCGCTACGAATAGCCCGGCGCTCACCGATGGCACCGTCGCCCGGGCACTACAGCAACACTTGCACAGCATCGGGATCCGCATCGGCGATCTCGAGGCCATCGGCGAGATTCGCCACGGCATCACCAATCGCCGCATCCGCTGCCGCGTCTACCGCCCCAAGCAGGTGAGAATCACCACCGACGACGCGCCGCATATCGGCGCCCCCCAGCGCCACTGGTTTACCCCCGAAGAGATGGCCGGGATCCCCCTGGGAGCCACCGCAACCAAGATCCTCCGCCTCTTGCGGACAGGCCCGTGAGTAACGACCGTCGCACCCGCACCGCCGGAAACCGGCTTGCGCAGGCCGCCCCTGCTCGCTACCGTTGACAGCTGCCTGGCCTGAGGCCCTATCGTCTAGCCTGGCCCAGGACACCGCCCTCTCAAGGCGGAGACAGGGGTTCAAATCCCCTTAGGGCTACTTCCGAGAAGCCCCTGAGAATGGGGGCAGCGACGGATACGGCGGCGCTGCTGGCATTGCCCGGCGGCGCCGCTCACTTATTTTCCACTTAGGTTACAGGGGCGTATCCCCGCGTACCTGGCCGTACTTCTGGCGCCGCCAAAGTGCGAGCAACGTCAAATCGCTGTCGACGACTTGCTAGAACGCCGGCGAGGTGCTCTCCCGCCGACGAAATCCATCCGCTGCGAATGCAATCGGTGAGGTACTCGAGCTCACGGTCGCCGATCAGCGGGTCGTTGACGAAGATCATTGGCACACTAAAAGTGTTCCTTTTCTTCGAGTCCGGTGTACGGGCCCTGCTTGATCTCCAGCAGCACCGTCTCCTCGAGCATGCGGAACCCGTGGCCGCCGCCGACCATGAGCATGACATCGCCGGCGCAGAGCTGGCGCGTCGCGACTAGCTCACCTTCCTCGGTGTAGACGTCGATCTCGCACTTGCCGGAGCGCACTACGAGCACCTCGGAGGTGCCCACGAGGTGACGCTCGAGTGCGCGGTGCCGGTGGCGCTTTACCTCACCACCCTTCGGGTAGACGACAAATCCCACCTGCTGCTTGAACTCGGGCGGGGTCAGAAAGGTCGTCTCGTTGGGCGACATCGATGCGCTGATGATGTAGGCCAGCGGCTGGTCGCCGTCTGCGATGATCTCGACGTGCTTCACGGGTCCGTATCCGAGTCGGTGAGCTGAGCTGGACGGGGATTGAGTTTATTGAACTAGTTGTCGCGCGATGCACCGGGTGGGGCTCGCCCGAAGGTCGAGCGCGTAGCTCGCGCAGCAAGACCTGCGAGTTCACTCAGGGGAGTGCCGTATCACTTGACCGACCTGCTTATAGGGCTACCGTAGTACCTTCGGCTGCTTCGAGACTCCGTAAGTAGCCAATAGTAGGGTTACTGACGGGGGATCATCCAATTCTCTGGCCGGCGAATGTGAACCGCTTTAGCTGCACGATCTCCTGGAGTCCTCGCCTTTCAGCGATCGAGGCACTGCGCTACGACTGAGCGCGTTCGGTCGATGTGATTGGGCTCGGGGGAGAACCGCCCGAGGACGACGAGCAGGCCGTGGGCGGCAAACAGGAGCATCAGCGGCTCTACGGGCAGGCGCATGCGCCAGTTGTGCGACACGACGGTGAGCGAGTGCAGCAAGCTCGAGGTGGCTAGCGGGAGGAGAACCGGGACGGCGATCATTGCCCGGGTGGCCAGCGCTGAGCCTGCACCGACCAAGAAGAAGGCGAGTACCCCGGCCCAGAAAATCTCGCGCAGGATCGGCACCGAGTCGACGTTCTCGATGTAGTTGAACCACCAGTAGAGGCCGAACTTGCGCGCAAACAGGCGCGCTGCCTTGCCCGGATTGGCGCTGATCCAGGCGAAGCCCGCCCGGGCGAGATGCCGCTCTTGCTCGACCTCCGGCAGGTTGCGAATCTCGCTCGCGAGCTCCTCAGGCATTCGGTATCTCCCCGAGACCCGGCGCGTCTCACCGTTCTCGTCGGTGACGAGAAACCAGTCGGTGCCGGTGGCGTCCTTGTTGTTTCCCCACCACAGAGCCGTGCCGAAGCCCGTTCTCACGAGCACGAGCTCACCGTGAACGGCGTAGTTGCGCAGCGTCCAGGGTGAGATCACCAGCAGAGCGACCGCCGCGGCGAGCGCCGGCGCCGTCAGTGCTATGACCCAGCCATCACTCCGTCGGCGCCAGGCGAGCCACAGCGCGAAGAAGGGCGCGGCCACCAGCGGCTCGGCGCTGAAGTACGCGGACACGCCCAGTGCCGCTCCCCACTGAGCCGCCGCCACCAGGGTCCCGGTGTCGGCGGCGCGATACAGGAGGAGGAGGCAGACCAACAGTGCCGCGCCGCCGAAGATATGGTCGCCGGCGTACTTCATCCACCAGATGAGCGGCACGTAGACAGCCAGCAAGACGGCAGAAAGCATCGCCGCGCGCGGGTACAGAACGCGCTCTCCGAGGCGCCCGATCCACCAACAGCAGGCGGCCCCGGCGAGCGCCTGGACGATCTGGTACCAGAAGAAAGGGAACGTTCCGAGCCAGAGGCCGAAGGCGAGCATATAGGGCACCGCCGGCGCCTTCTGCGACGTCGGACCGACGTAATCACCGTGTAGCGCGGGCGCCGAGAAGCCACGGCCCTCGGCAATGTAATGCGCGATGGTCAGGTCCTCGGCCGCGAACGACGTCTCCCAGATCTGGAAGCCGAACATGAACCCGAGCCGGAGGGCGAGCGCGAGAAGGGCGACCGCCGCGAGGAACTCCCCTCTGGTGCTCGAGCGTTGGAGGCTGGGAGTTTCTGCCATGCGGATCGTCAGGTTCGTGAGGAATCGTGTCTTGCAGGTTCACCGTAAGCTGGGAGATCTCGATCCTACTAGACATGGTGGATGGAGACTCCGACGCATGCACTTGTAGGATCCCATCTACATCTCGGCGGTCGCCCACCGAAGCGCTGGCGCAACGACGATTCCTCGCGACTGCTGCTAGGGCCACACGGGGCACGCCTCTCCCAGCGTCTCAGCCACGAATGGAGCAGGTTCCAACCCGGCAACCCTCAGGCGCTCTACCCTATCCACCGGCTGCACCCCCTAAACACTCTGAATTTATTGAATCCAGTAAACTCGTTGTTCACAGGAGAACGGGCGGCCGAAGCCGCAGTGTCCTCGCTGCGGGATCGAGCGGTCGACGAACTGTTCCCCTCCGGCCCCACGCCGATTCCGTACACCCTACGAGTCTCCCACCACACTGACCCGACAAGACTGGCGTCACACCAAAGGACGGCCGTGGGGGCGGGACTCCAACGGCTATTGGGAGCTCGAGGTCGTTACCTCCGGTGACTACGACATCGATCTTCGCTTCCCGGCGACCGCGACCAACGGAACGGCGACGCTCAGCCTCAACGACGCTACCTATCGCGCCGAGTTGGCGGCCGGCAGCGACTCTCTGACCATCCAGGCCGTCCGGTTGTCCGCTGGCCCGCTGCGCCTCCAGGTTACCCTGGAGGTCGACAACGTCTCGAAGGGCCCGTGGCAAGTTGACGTCAGCTTGCGACTTGGCGGCTCATGACAGCGCTGGTCGGGATCCGCCTCTTGACCGCTAAGGAACGCTAGCGCAGCTGTGCCCCGACACTCAGCCGTTCAACACTGTAGTTGCTTGTTGCAGTCGCCGATGGGATGCGGTCCAAAGCTTGCCGGCGTACGCGCTCAAGGCGTCCGGACGCCATGCACAAGCGCTAGGCGACCACATCGCGAAGCCTCTCCCACCGTTTCAGCCACGATTGCAGCTGGTTCCAACTCGGAGTCGTTAGGGCTACTTCGAAGAGCCGCGGCGCCTCGGTGTCGCGGCTTTTCTTGGGTGCCATCCTGGCAGTCGCGGCTTCGGTGGCGCCATGGACGACGGCCTCATCCTGCTCTGGAGAGCTTTCCAGTGACCCGAAAGCGTTGCCGGCGAAGCTGTGCGCATGAGCCCCTCGGTTGACAGTGCTCGGTACCGTTTGTATCAATCGCCCGATACGATCCCTCAGCGGCCTCTTGTTGACACTCTCGATGATCGTTGCGTGCGTCGATTCGGTGCAGCGCGGCGATGACGCGCCGCAAACTGACTCGCCCTGGTCGATGGGCGATCTGCGCGTGCCGATGCGGGACGGCGTCGGACTCTTCATTGACGTCTGCCTGCTGCCGGGCGATGGGCCGTTTCCCGTGGGCCTTACGCGCGTGCCGTATGGGAAGCGTTCCGGCTACGTATTCCTGACCAGGCAAGTCGAGCGGGAGGGGGGAGGGTACGAGGAGGAAATCTGGCGGGAGTCGCGTCTCATTGAGTAAACCTCAACGGTCACGATTTCGAACACCGCGGTGCGTACGTGTGCGATTCGCAAGGATTGGGCAGCGGGATACGGACCATCGGGACATGAACGTTTCAGGTCAGTTGATCAACGATTTGCTCCCTCAGTATCCGCCCCTCTCAAAGTCAGCGGTGCCCTGGCGCAGGTCGTCGGCCAATGAGCGCAACCGCCAACAGGCCGAGCATCCCGAGGAGCAGGGACGAAGGCAGAACGACAACCAGGATGAACGATATGGCGTTATAGGACTTCGCCCAAAGGATCGGCTCGTCGCCGAGGTAGTAGATCTTCGAACCAAACCACCATTTGAGCGGCGGGAGCTTGCGCCACAGATTCGGCTCAGAGGGTGCAAAGACGTAACCATTGCTGAACAACACTCTCCAATCGGTATCGCTTCGACCGATTCGAGCAGGGTAACGTCGGTCGCCGTAGTACCGTGGCTTGATCGAGCTCGGGCCATCCTCCGACAACCGTCGCGCCACCTGGGCAACCGACACTGGTACACCGAGATGCTCGTAGGTCACATTCCAAGTTGGGTCGACGCTAATCCACTGCCCGTCTAGCCGCACCTCGACCAAGACGTGTGTCGCAGCGGATGCGAAGTCACCACGATACAGCTGCACTATGCGCGCCTCGTATCCAAGCACCTCGAGGGAGTCGTTCAGGATCTGGCTGAGCGAGCCGCAAGCGAGCGGCGTACCCGCTGAGCCCTTGCGAAGGAGCTGATAACCACTCTCATTGCCCCAATAGACGCCGACATTCGGTACCGCGTCTCCGACAAACCGCTGCACTTCGAGAACATGCGCCAGCGTCTGCTCGGAGCGTGCCAGCCCGTTGTCCCGGAGCAACGAAGCGAGCTCGGGTGCGTTCCGAACGTTCGCCGATACCGTGTCAGACGTGTAGCGTTCGATCGGGAGCAACGGGCTCCACGCGGACGCACTCCGGAGAACCTGCAGACCTATGAGGTTGGTGGCGAGGAGTGCACAGCACGTCCCTAGCCCGAACGCGAGAACGCTCTGTCGCAGTCCCATCTATCGCGACGGGCCGCGCTGGGGGGCGGAGGCGAACCCGGCAGGAAGCACCTTGATGGCCACCTTGCGGCCCGGGCGAGTGTCCTGAGCCAGCCCCACTTCGCCCATTCCGCCTGCGCTGAGGGGCTCGACGATCTCGTAGTGGCCGAGTTTGGTGCCTGCTTTCATTGCACTTCCGAGGGGTAGGTGAGCGCTGGAAGCGTATCGTCAGAACCGGCGAGATCCAACGGGAGGCCTATCAGGCGCCACGGAGCAGCGGCGAAATGGGAATAGTAGCCCCAACGAGCGCCATTTTGAGTGCGGTGCCCCAGTGTCTCGGCTTTTCTTGTTAGAGCAACCGGCCCGGGAACCTCCGGACCATTTCTTCCCCTTCTCTGACCGGCTGGAGAGCCTCAGTCAGCGAGCACTGACCAAGCCCAGCGGCGGCAACTCGAAAGACAGCGTCTGATAGGCGGGAATGTCACGCCAGCCTGGCGGCAACCTGAGCCCTAGAAGCACCGGGGGCAGCGCCGAACTTTGCACCTGCTCGATGAGCTCCAGACAGCCGATGCCGGCCGTCGGCAGCTCGAAGCCGGCGAGCCTCGAGAGCGCCGACTCGTGCACCGGGATCATCAGCGTCCAGTCGCCCCGAGACTCGGGTCGCTGCCCGATCTCCAGTGGGATCGACCAGGTCAAGAAGTCAAGGTTTGATTCGTAACGCACTCGCAGGACCAACCGATCCAGCCCACACCGATCGAGCGCGAACCGGGCCATGAGATACGTCGATTGCACCGTCGACGGCTTCTGGCTGTCCGCCTCGAGTAGCCGCGGTCGGTCAGCCGGTTCCCCAAGCACCACGAAACCCGGTTGCTCGGGTGACACGCGCATGGGCACGGCGCTTCGCGGCGTCTCCAGGATGTCGTCCACCATGGCGACCACGTGACGGTGCTGGTGCGACCGCGCCACTGATAGCACCACGATCAACGCCAGCGGTACCGCGATCACCAGTCCGGCCGCCATCACAAGCCGTCGCGGCGTCCACGGCGGCTCCGGACTCCGAGGCCCCAGCGCTCGCACTTCGAACCGCTCGCCGCGGATTAGCAAATCGTACGCGCGACGCCCGACCCCAGTGAGCTCGGTGAGCACGAACGCCGCGAGTACCAGTGGCAACACAAACAGGTGGAAGTAATGGCGAAAAGCAGTCTGCAGCACCGGGTAGGTGGAACAATACGTCACGAACGACAGCACGAAGAGCGCCCGACGAGGGTCGCGGAGAAAGCCGAAGAAGAAGGCCATCGCGGCAACACCGAGTCCAAATTGGACCCCATAGCGCGGATAAGGCAGCTTCAATACTTTCACCGTCGAAGCTAGCGCGCGGGTGGCGAAGTCGGCCGGAAAATCACGTGCGACAGCGAAGAACAGGGAACGTGCGGCACGCCCCAGCGCCGGGTCGTCGGTCCATAGAGGATACCGGACCCCCTGGGCACGCTGGCCGTAGTCCTGGATCTGCGCGAGGTTGTAGGAGTCGTCGTATATGTACCCCCAGCTGTAGAAGCTCGGATGCACGGAAAGGGCTTCGTTGAAGGGATCGCTGAGCCCCTGGAAGACGTGGTACCAACTGTCGTTTCCGGTCGACGCCCCGAGCTCGACCGGCGCGGCGAGCGCGCCCGCAACCAGCAGGAAGCCGGCGATGCCGGCGACCCTGATGCGCAGCGCGCCGGATGTGCCGCGCAGTCGTGCCGCTGCCAGAGCCACGACTAACGGCGGCAAGTAGATGACCAGATCGTTTCGGAACCCGTATCCGATCCCGAGCGCTACGCCACCAGCGACTGCCAGCAGCCCGTAGGCTTTGGGACGAAGCCGACTGGTTATCAGCCAACCGATGATCGCCAGGCAGGCGATGGTGAACGGCACCTTGGAGAAATCCCGGAACACAGTCAGAAACCTGAGATACGGGCTCCACGTGATCACCAGGCCAGTAAGGAACGCAGCCATCAAAGGTCCGGTCCCCAGGCGGAGCGTTGCATATGAAAGGAGGATAGAAAGCCCGAACAGCAGGCCCAGATACGGCGCCAATGCCGACCACTCGACTCCGGCGACACTCCAGGTGACGGCGATGGCTACCAGCGCGTAGCGTGTAGCCTCCTGGAAGATATTGAGTGGCTGCTTCAGAACCGTGGAAGGCAGGCTAGTACAGTCGAACCGGTCCTCTTCCCGGCTGAGGAACGCCTGCAGCGCGCCCGTCACCTCCGCTTCTGCGGGCGCGCCGAAGCCATGCCCGCATGCCCCTAAAACGGCAGGCCCGTAATATTGAGAGTAGAGGTCCCAATCGGGAACTGTAGCTGTCGCGCGCCAGGTGCCTATCGCGGTGGCGGCAATGAAAAGCGCGATGGCCAGAAACCCATCGAGGCGGCGACGCGTCACCGGGAACGGCACTCCGCCCGTCGGATTGCAGTGGTGAGAACGGAGGTGCCGAGAGGCATCGGGACCCATTTACCGACGCGCTGCTCGGCGCCG
>Ga0315339_1002363_pt1 | contig 14486 bp, 13 predicted proteins | sample ASW17metaG_FD_204514 | JGI IMG/M metagenome (GOLD analysis project Ga0315339, IMG submission 204514) | Ammonia-oxidizing marine archaeal communities from Pacific Ocean, United States - ASW #17 | ecosystem: Environmental > Aquatic > Marine > Oceanic | place: USA: California | collected 2016-12-05
TACTGATGCCGTGTAATCAGGATCTTTACTTTAGAACTGAAGATAACGAGTATGAAAAAAAATTTATTCCACATTCGTCTATAAGACCAATTGATTCATCTTTTGGCCATTGTGCAGCAAATCCAGGGAATGATAAAAATTTTGAAAAAGAACTTGATAAGAATATTAAAGAATTATTAAATTAAAAATGTCAAAAATTCAAAAAGTAGCAATAATAGGCACTGGTGTAATAGGAGCTGGTTGGATCATTCGATGTTTAGCACATAACAAAATTGTTTATGCTTTTGATAGAGATTTGAAATTAAAAAAAAATTTAATAGCTGAAATTAAAAGAACTTGGCCATATGTAAAAAAACTTTTTAATAAAAAAACACTTAATCTTAAAAACTTTAAATATTTTACCTCTATAGAGAAAGCTTTAAAAGATGCTGATTTAATTCAAGAATGTGCAAGTGAAAATTATACTTTAAAAACAAAGTTGATGAGTACTATTGGAAAATACGCTAAACCAAATGCAATTATTTCATCAAGTTCCTCAGGACTATTACCAACAAGAATTTATTCTAAATGTAAACATCCTGAAAGAACAATTATTGGACACCCATTTAACCCAGTTTATTTATTGCCTGCAGTTGAAATTGTACCTGGTAAAAAAACAACAAAAAAATTTTTAAATAGAGCTAATAAATTCTACAAATCAATTTCCATGAACCCAATAATGGTAAAACATGAATTACCCGGATATTTATCTGACAGATTGCAAGAAGCTTTATGGAGAGAAGGGCTGCATATTATTAATGAAGGACATGCAACTACTAAAGATTTAGATAGAGCTATTGAAGATGGACCAGGTTTAAGATGGTCATTAATGGGAACTTTTTTAACTTTTCATTTAGCGGGAGGAAAAGCTGGCATGAGACATATGTTAGAGCAATTTGGACCAGCTTTAAAACTTCCATGGACAAAATTAAAAGCTCCAAAACTATCCAATAAATTAATTAATAGATTAGTTGAAGGAACAAAAAAACAATCTAAAGGAAAATCAGTTACCAAGATTTCAAATATTAGAGATGAATATCTTGTTGAACTTCAAAAGCTTAGAAAAAAGTTTGAAAAAAAATTAAGATAAATTAATCATTTCTTTCTGTGTGTCCATCTACAGAAATGACTTGTCCTGATACTTTATTTGAATCATTAGAAATTAAAAAAGAACACATTTTTCCAATATCTTCTTCTAAAATCCACTGCTTCATTGAACTCATTGAAACAAAATCTTTCTCAATTGCTTTTGTTGAAACTTTAGTAAATTTAGCCTTATCTCTAATTACTCTTTTCATTCTATCACCCTTAATTGTTCCGGGACATACTGCATTAACTCTAATATTAAATTTACCTAGTTCCATTGCCAATGTTTTTGTAACACCAATTATAGCCCATTTACTTGCAGCATAAGGAGAGCGAAGTGGAAAACCAAGTATTCCAGCCGTTGATGATATATTTACTATAGATCCATTTTTAGATTTTTTTAGTAAAGGGATAGCTTTTTTTGTAAAATAGAAATGACTATTCACATCTATATGTAAGGTGTTTTCCCAATCTTTTGACTTCAATTTTTCAAGTGATCCTGTAGGTCCTGCTATTCCAACATTATTAATTAAAGCATCAATTTTTTTAGTTTTCTTTTTAACTTTTTCAAAAAAATCTGAAACCTGATATTCATTTGATGCATCACAGAGATAAGCAAATAATTTTTTATTTTTTAATGGATGCTTATTTAGTTTGTTAAGAAATTTACTATCTATATCACAAAGATAAACGTAGGCTCCTCTAGCAAGACAAACTTTTGCTGTTGCTAAACCTATTCCAGAAGCTCCTGCAGAAATTATAATTCTTTTATTCTTTAATGATTGGTTAACCATTAACTATGACTTTGTTAAAGATGATTGAAGTTCTTTATTAGTTATATATCCTTTAACATTTCCACTCTTATCAACTACTTCGCAGTTTGCATTAGTACAAACGATTTGAGGCAAAAACTCTTCAATAAACTGGTCTTCCTGCACTTTAACTAAATTTGATTTATCAATACTATTTACTTCATTAGCATTTTTCATGATTATTTTTGCTTTTATTACTTTTGCTCTATTTACGTCTTTAACAAAAGCTTTTACGTAATCATCAGCTGGTTTCATTATTATGTCCACTGGTGTTCCAACCTGGACTAATTTTCCGGCATTTAATATTCCTATGTGATCTCCAAGTCTTAAAGATTCATCAAGGTCATGAGTAATAAATATTATTGTTTTTTTTAATTCTGATTGAAGATCAATCAATTGTTTTTGCATGTCACTTCTAATCAAGGGATCTAATGCACTAAATGCTTCATCCATTAACATAATGTCGGAGTTTGTTGCTAAAGCTCTTGCTAAGCCAACACGTTGTTGCATTCCACCAGATAGTTGGTTTGGAAACTGATTTTCAAAACCATTTAGACCAACATCATCAATCTTTTCCATTGCAATTTTATCTCTTTCTTCCTCAGTTTTACCCTGCATCTCCAATCCATAGCCAACATTTTGCATTACGGTTTTGTGTGGAAATAGACCAAATCTTTGAAAGACCATACTAATTCGATTTCTTCTCCAATCTATTAGCTGTTCTGGATTACAATTCATAATATTGGTGCCATCTATATGAATTTCTCCTTCTGTTGGATCAATTAATCTGTTTATGTGCCTAATCAATGTAGACTTTCCTGAACCAGACAACCCCATGCACACAAAAGTTTCGCCTTCTTCTATTTTTAATGAAACATTATCCAATCCTACTGTATGGCCAGTTTGTTCTAAAATATCTTCTTTTGTTGCTCCATTCTTAACCATGGGCATTACAGACTGAGGCTTGTTACCAAAAATTTTATATATGTTATTAATTTCTATTTTTGACATTATTTTTTTTCTTTTTTAGTTGGAGAGTTTCTTTCTTGAAGTGTCTCTCCATATGATTGAGTAATTCTATCTAACACAATAGCAAGTAATACAATTGCAATTCCTGCTTCTGCAGCTCTACCTACATTCAATTGTTGAAGTCCTAGCAGAACTTCATCGCCCAAACCTCTAGTTCCAATCATTGACGCTATAACCACCATAGATAAAGCCATCATTGTACATTGGTTAATTCCTTGCATAATATTAGGTAGTGCTAATGGAATTTGAACTCCCCATAATTTTTGTTTTTTTGAAGCACCAAAAGCATCTGCTGCCTCAGTTACTTCTGTGTCAACCAATCTAATACCTAGGTCCGTTAATCTAACCAATGGAGGAACTGCATAAATAAAAGTTGCAATAATTGCTGGGACTGCACCTAACCCAAATAACATTATTCCTGGTATCAAATACACAAAAGCCGGTATTGTTTGCATTAAATCTAATATGGGAAGAATTTTTTCCCTAACTCTATTAGCTCTAGACATCCATATTCCGATTGGAACACCAATAACTAGACATAAAAATATACTTATTAGCATAATTGAAGTTGTTTCAATTGCTTTATCCCAAAATCTTGGGTGTAAAAATCCAATAAAGAAAGTACAAAAGCCAACTGCAACAGTAGTTTTAATTTTTTTCCCACTGGCAAAGTAAGCAAGTATTACAACACCGATAATTACTAAAGGCCATGGCGCTTGAACTAAAAAGTTTTTTAGTCCCATCAACATCGCAAGTAAAAAATTATTTATCGCCTCAAAAATAAAACCATAATTTTCATTAAGTGCTTTAAACATCTTATTAATCCATGGCATCAGTGGTAAATCTAGCCATTTAGGCCAATCACTTAACCATGAAAAGTCTTTAAATAATTCACCTATAGTTTCAGGTTTTCTCTTCGATGAGCTGTAACTTGTAATTAACAACCATATAAAAATTCCTAACAATCCCAGGTTAAATAAATTCTTTTTATTTTTGAACATATGGTTGGTTTTTTAATTTAAAGAAAGAGCCCCGAAGGGCTCTCTCAAATTATTTTATCTTAAAATTAAAGTGCTGCTTTTACTTTTTTAGCAACATCAGCAGGAACCCACTTAGTCCAAGCTGACTCAGTTTTTAAGTATTCTTTAGCAGTTAACTCCATGTCACCATCTGACTCATCTTCGTAGAAGGCCAACATCTTATTAACTGTAGCAGTAGGAATTGAGTACTCAGATAAGAACTTAGTTTCTGCAGGATGAGCAGCGGCCCATTTAGTCAATACAGATTTAGTTAATGCCATATCTCTATACTCACAAGCACAAGACTTAGTGTATGCTTCCGGTCCTTCTGCTTTGATTTTTTCAACAACAACAGACATATTGTTCCAACAATCAGAGTCAAATTTAGGCTCTGTTAATCTTACAAGATCAACTTTACCCATTAAGCCTGTAGGTGCCCAATAGTATGTAAAGATTGGTTTTTTCTTAGCAAAAGCTCCTGCTATAGCAGCATCTAAAGCACCACCAGAACCTGGGTCAAAGTTAGTATAGTATTTATCTAGACCATACTCTTTTTGTTTAACCAAGTTTACAGTGTAACAAGTCCAACCTGAAATACAGCTAGTCATTCTACCTTTTGAAGGGTCTTCAGGATCTTTAAATAGCGCAGCTATTTTTGGATCTTTCATGTCTTCAACTGATTTTAAATTATATTTATCAGCAGTAGTTTTATCTACGTAAAAAGCTTGCTGAGAGTCTGGAGTGTTAACACCAATATTTTTGATAGTACCTGCTGCTTCGTGAGGTTCATAATTTGCAATAATATTGTCATACCAAACTTCAGTAATCACATCTAGTTGACCATCATAGTGAGCAGCCATAATAGGTGTAGTACTTCCTTTAGTTACAGAAACTTCACATCCATATCCTTTTTCAAGTATGAAAGTAGTAATTGCAGTATGAATATTTGCACTACTCCAGTCAAAATCTCCCAATCTTGCTTTGCAGTCACCCGCATTAGCACTAGTTGCTAATAACGATGATACTAAGAAAGCTGAAAGAACTAATTTCTTTAAAAACTTCATTAAATTATCTCCTTAGGTTAAGTTTTATTATCAAGATTTAATAATGAATGAGGATAAAACACAAGTGTTGAATTAGATATTCAACTATAAATTGAATTGAATTTTTACTTTATATATATAATGATTGTTAATGAGCTCAATTTCAAAATTAGAGAAAAATTCAAACTATTTAAAAGTTATTTGGGATGATGGCGAAGAAAGTAAGTTTAACTATTTATGGTTAAGAGATAATTGTCCTTCAGCACACGATAAAGATTCTCGTCATAGAATGTTTAATATTCTAAATGTCACAACAGATATTAATCCAAAAAAATACAATGTGGGTGAAAATGGAAGTTTGGAGATAGAGTGGAGCGAAGGTAACCATAAAAGTTCATATGATGCAATGTGGTTAAGGGAAAATTGTTACACAATTAAAAACAAAAATAAATATATTTCACCCTACAAGCTTTGGAACAGTTCATTACAAAATAATTTGAAATCAATTGAAATTGATTACGAAGAAATTATTAATTCAGAAGAAGGTTTAATAAAATGGTTAGAGCTTTTACATTATACGGGAATTGCAATAGTAAAAAAAGCACCTACAGAAAAAAATTCTGGCTTTAAAGTTTTAAATAGAATTAGTCATACAAGAGAAACATTTTTTAAAACACCGTTTGAAGTAATCAACATTCCAAAACCAAATAATTCAGCTTACACCGCTCATGCTTTAAGAAATCATATGGATCTTCCTTGGTTTGAAAACCCTCCTGGATATCAATTTTTACATTGTCTAGTTAATGCTGCGAAAGGAGGAAACTCTTCAGCTGTAGATGCATTTGCAGTTGCTGATTACCTTAGAAAAAATGAAAAAGATGTATTTGATGTTTTGGTTAATACTCCATTAAAATTTAGAGACAAAGATTATACTCAAGAAGCTATCAGAAGTTTTTATGGGCCAGCTATTTCATTAACTAAAGATGGTGATTTTAATGACATCAGATACAGTATTGCAACATTAGATGCATTGGATTGTCACCCTGATAAAATGGACGCTGTTTATAAAGCTCATCATCGATTTGGAAATCTTTTACATGAAAAAAAATATCAAATTAATTTTAGATTAGAGCCAGGTGATATATTTTCATTTAATAATAGAAGACTTTTACATGGTAGAACAGAATTTGATCCAAACTCAGGCCACAGGCATTTGCAAGGCTATTATATGGATCGAGATGAAATCATTGGAAGATTAAATTATTTAAAAAAATAATTTTACAAATTTTCAAATATCAAATTATTATTTCTTTTGAATTTGTTGAATTCTAATTTTGATTTGATTGTGTAATAATACTTTTCAATTTCTAAATTTTGAATATTTTTATTTTTTAAATAAGATTTATCTAATATTAGACAATTGATATTCTTGTTATTTGATTTTTGAATTATTTTTTTAATGCTTGATGGTGGCGAAAAAGATAATCCAACCTTAGTATTTCTTTTAATCTTTAAAAGATTATAAATATTTTCGTGTTTAAAGGAAATAAATACACATTTTGTAAATTTTGATGTTTCTTTTGTTAGCTTTTTTAGAAGAGAATTTGAAAAGGCTGGTTTTATTTCAATGAATAGTGGATATCTATTTTTTGAAGATTTAAGCAAGTCTTTTAAGAGTGGAATTGGCTTTTTAAATATAGAGCTTAACTCTTTAATTTTAGAATAATTTAAATTTTTTACACTTAAATTTTTTTTAAAAATTCTTTTTAGTGTAAAGTCATGAAAGCAAATAAATTCATTGTCTTTAGTGACATGAATATCTGTTTCTATACCATAACCTTTTTTAAACGATTGATTGAATGATTTTAAAAGATTTTCTTTATATTTTTTGTTTACTTTTCCTCTATGAATTAGATGCACGCTAGTTACTTATTTTAGGAAATCCAATCATAAATTATTTCCAACCTGTAACTGTTTTAATTTCAAGATATTCTTCAAGACCCCAAACTCCACCTTCACGACCATTTCCTGATTGTTGGTATCCACCAAAAGGAGTACCAGCGTCTGCTGCATTACCATTAATGTAAACACATCCTGATCTTAATTTTTTTGCAACTCGGTGTGCTTTTTCTCTGTCTTCAGTTTGTAAATAGTTTCCTAAACCATAAGAAGTATCATTAACAATATTGACTGCTTCATCTTCTGTTTCAAATGGAATAATAGATAAAACAGGACCAAAAATTTCTTCTTTTGCAATTCTCATTTCATTTGTAACGTCAGTAAATATTGTAGGTTTAATAAAATAACCTTTATTTAATCCGTTAGGTAATTCAGGACCACCTGCTGCAAGAGTTGCGCCTTCTGAAATTCCACTTTCGATTAAATTAATAATTTTATCATATTGTGTTTTTGAAATTACAGGACCGATATGATCACCTATTTTTGAAGATTGATCTACGTGAATTTTGTTTGCTTCATCCACTGCATCTTGAACAGCTCTTTCATAAATTGATTTCTCAACGAGCATTCTTGTTGGTGCATCACATGATTGACCTGAGTTACTCATTACATTACGAATTCCATCTCTAACTGCATCTTTATAACTGTCAGCAAAAACAATGTTTCCACCTTTGCCACCTAATTCAAGGCAAACTCTTTTTATTGTTTCAGCTGCATTTTTTGAGATTAATCTACCCGCTCTTGTTGAGCCCGTAAAAGAAATCATATCGATATCAGGGTGACTTGAAATTTGAGTGCCAACACCAATACCATCTCCATTAACTAAATTAAAAACACCTTTTGGAAAACCAGCTTCATCAATCATATCTGCAAATAACATTCCAGAAATTGGTGCTATTTCAGAAGGTTTTAAAATCATAGTGCAGCCTGTTGCAAATGCAGGAACTACTTTAAGAGCAATTTGGTTAATTGGCCAATTCCAAGGAGTAATTAAACCACAAACTCCAATAGGTTCATAATAAATATGGTTATTTGATTTTTCATCAAAATATTCATCAAATTTAAAATCTTTTAATCTTAAAATGAAATCTTCTAAGTGAGCTTGACCTGATGCAGTTTGAACATCAGTTGACCAATCCATGGGTGCTCCCATCTCTAAAGAAATAGCTTCTGCCATTTCTCCAAATCTTTTTTTATAAATTGACAGTAATTTTTCTAAGTAATTTATTCGCTCCTCTTTAGTAGTTTCTTTCCAAGTCTCAAATGCAGTTTTAGCTGCAATAACTGCTAGATCAGTATCTTCTTTTGACCCTAATGAAATCATTGCAAACGGATCTTCATTACAAGGATTGATAACCTCATAATCATTTTTTTTATTTGGGTTTACCCATTTACCATCAATATAGAATTTTCTTTTATCCAACATATTATTTTAACTTATCATAATAATTAAATTTCATATCCTTTTTCCTCAGGTTCATTGTCAGTTAGTTCTTCAGGAAATCCATTTGCTCTAAAATTTATATTATTCATATCTTCCATTCTTTTAACAATCATTGACGACCAGGCTCTTGAACCATATTTTTTTTGACCATCTTTAAAAATTTCAACAACCTTTGGAGAAATTTCTAAAGGAGTCCCTAATTTTTTTGCAAGATCATCAAACAAACCTGTATCTTTTAATACTAAATCCATTGTAAAATTAATATTGTATGAACCATTTAAGATAACTTGGCTTTCAGTTTCATGAACAAAAGAGTTTCCAGATGAGACAGCAATTCCTTTATAAGTTTTAGCAAGATCTAAATTTGATTTTTTAGCAACAGTCCATGCCTCACCTAATGCAACCAAATGAACAGATGCAAGATAATTTGTGATTACCTTTAAAACTGAAGCAGTTCCAAGTTCACCGGTATGTAAAACTTTTCTACCCATAACAGTTAATGCTGGTAAAATTTTTTCAAATGCATTTCTTTCTCCACCAACGAAGATAGCAATATTTCCTGTGGCAGCTCTATGACAACCACCACTAACTGGTCCATCTAAAGGAATTGCTTTTTTTTTAATTACTTTTGCTCCAATTCTTTTAATTTCCGCTTCATCAGTCGTACTCATTTCTAACCAAATTTTATCTTTTGAAAGACCCTCTATAATTCCATTTTTTCCCTCCATTACTTCAGCACAAATTTTTGGAGATGGGAGACATGTTATTATTAAATCAACTTGTTCAGCTAAGTCCCTAGCAGAACTTGTAACTTTAGCTCCCAACTTTAAAAAAGGTTTTGTTAAATTTTCATCCAAATCTCTTACAGTTAAATCAAATTTATTTCTTATTAAGCTATTTGCTAATTTTCCACCTACATTACCAAGACCAACAAATCCTATTTTCATTTTTTCTCCTCTCTATTTTTTTTTGTAAAAACTATCATAATCACACCTATAATAATTATGGAACCCCCTAGGAATAATTCAGATGTTGGTTTTTCTCCTAAAAGAAATATTGCAGCCAACAAACCTATTGGTGGAATACCCATTGTTACTATTGGAAGAACTTTATATAAAGGATTGTTTTTTAACACATAGTAGAAACAACCATATGTAATTGGCTGCATAATAAATCCTAAATAAAATACAATCATCCAATGTTCAAAACTTGCAGAAGTAATATATTTAATTGTATTTCCGTCAATTATTAAAGATATGATAATTAATATTGGTCCAGAAAAAAATGCTAACCATGCAACAAGTGCAATTGGATTTATTACTTTGCTAAGAGGTTTTACTATAACTTGACCAAGGGCCCATATACCTGAGCCTAAAATTGTTAATGAGATACCAACAAACTTTCCATCTAAATTAGGTGATCCTGTTAAAATATACACCCCAACAAAAGCTATACTAATCCCCACCAAAGCTCTTATGGTTGGTTTTTCTTTAAGCATGAAGTATGCAAAAATAACTCCAAAAGGAACTTCAGTTTGAACAAGCAACACAGCCGCTGAAGCATCTATTAAATTTAAACCTGTATAGGTGATGCTGTATTGTAAAGTAACGGCTATAAGAGAGGCAATAAATATTTTCTTTAAATAACCTCTTGGTATTGGAAACCACCAAATTAAAATAGATGCTGCAAACGTAAATCTTAAACCCATTAATAAAATTGGAGGAAAAGACTCCATTGCTGGTTTTGCAATTACAAAGCCAAATCCTAAAAAGATAGGAACTAGAGAAGCTAGTAAAGTATCTTTTATATTCATATAGTAATTTTAATATTGATGATTATTAAAGAAGTTCTTATATTCACTCTTTAAAAAATGAATTCAACAAAAATAGAACCAAAATACATAAGTAAATCTAATCCTAGAGTTGGCCTAATAGCTTTGGCAAGTGATTTTATGATTGAAAAAGACTTTATAAATATCATTAAAGATAAAGAAATCGATTTTTTTGTAAATAGAATTGAATGTTATAATCCACTAACTAAAGAAAATTTAATTAAAATGTCAAATAAAGTAACAGAGGTAACCAAAGATATTTTACCAGATCAAGATTTAGATTGTGTGGTTTATGGATGTACATCAGGCACAATAGCTGCTGGGCATAATTCTATTGAAGAAAAAGTAAAAGCTGCAAAACCAATGGCGGAATTAACAACACCTAGTACAGCAGCAATCAAAGCTTTAAAAAAATTAAATATCAAAAAGATTTGTATATTTACACCTTATAGCAAAAAATTAAATGATGAAGTCTTGGAGTATTTTAAAATGGAGGGGTTTGAAATTACCTCAAATTCTTATTTTGATATTGAGGCAGATTACAATATTGGAAAAGTTGATCAAAATTATTTATATGATGTTTTATCCAAAATTGATTTAAATGGAGCAGAGGCACTATTTGTATCCTGCACTGCTTTGCCAGTCCTTTCAATAATTGATAAACTAGAAAAAAAATTAAACGTTGCAGTTTTATCTAGCAATCAAGCTTTGATTTGGGATACGCTTGTAAAAATAAATAAAAATAATTCCGTAGAGGGTTTTGGAAAATTATTTAAAAAATAAAGTTATGGATTTTACAAAAGAGGAATATCAACGAAGGTTAAAAAAAGTTCAAAAAATGATGCAAGAAAAAAGCATCGAATTATTGATTTCACATGATACAAATAATTTAAATTATTTAACAGGTTATGATGCGTGGTCTTTCTATTATGCGCAATGTGCAATAGTTCATGTAAACGCTGAAGAGCCATTATGCTTTGTAAGAGCGCAAGACTCTGGTGGTGCTTATATAAAAACATATCTAAAAGAAGAAAATATTATTGTTTATGATGAAAATTATATTCACACATGGCCAAAACATCCTTACGATTATTTAGTTCAAGTAATTAAAGAGAGAAAGTGGGATAAACTTTCTGTTGGTGTAGAAATGGATGCCCATTATTACACAGCATTCTGTCATGAAAAAATTAAACAAGGATTACCAAATGCTAAAATCGTAGACAGCAATAGACTTGTCAATTGGGCAAGATTAGTTAAATCAGATTCAGAAATTAGCTATATGAAATCTGCAGCCTTAATTTCTCAAAAGGGGATGAGAACTGCACTAGAAGTAATTAACCCAGGAGTTAGACAGTGCGATGCTGTAGGAGAAATTCAAAAATCATTATTTTATGGAACTGAAGAATTTGGTGGAGAGTACTCAAGTATTGCAACTTTGCTTCCAACAGGAAAGGGGACTTCAGCATCACATTTAACTGCCACTCAAGATAAATTCATAGAAGGTGAGGCAACTATTATTGAATTGTCAGGTGTTTACAAAAGATATCATGCGCCAATGGCTAGAACAGTATTACTTGGAAAACCTGATCAGTTAAAAATTGATACAATGAAAAAAACTATTGAGGCATTAGAGGCAGGTATTAGTGCTGCAAAACCTGGAAATACTGCAGATGATGTGGCTCAGGCTTTTTGGAAAATATTAGATAAATATGGAATTGATAAAAAATCAAGAACTGGCTATTCAATAGGAATTGGCTACCCACCAGACTGGGGAGAGCATACTCTTAATATATATAAAGGAGACATGACTATCCTAGAACCCAATGTTTGTTTTCATATGATTGCAGTAATGCAATTTGGTGATTGGGGTGTTGAAGCATCTGAAGCTATTAGAGTTACAGAAAATGGTAGTGAATTGTTTTGTAATATGAGCAAAGAATTACACATCAAATAAACTACTTGATTATCAATCTAACAAATGTTTTAAAGTCGTATGGCTAATGATCACTTCGTAAGATTCGAGAATGTGGATAAAAGTTATGATGGCAAACTACTTGTCGTAAAAGGTTTAAATTTAGATATTGCAGAAGGTGAATTTGTAACAATGCTTGGGCCCTCTGGTTCGGGTAAAACAACTTGCTTGATGATGTTAGCTGGATTTGAAACTCCTACTAATGGACAAATTTATTTAGATAACAATGTTATCTCTGATATACCTCCACACAAAAGAGGAATTGGAATGGTATTTCAAAACTACGCTTTATTTCCTCACATGACTGTTTATGAAAATTTAGCATTTCCATTAAGAGTTAGAAAAATTCCAAAAGATGAAGCAGATAAAAAAGTTGATAAAGCATTATCAATGGTATCACTTCAAGGCTTCGAAGCTAGAATGCCAATGCAATTATCTGGAGGACAACAACAAAGAGTAGCTGTTGCAAGATCATTGGTGTTTGATCCACAACTAGTTTTGATGGATGAACCTCTAGGAGCTTTAGATAAAAATTTAAGAGAAAGTATGCAATATGAAATTAAACATATTCATGAAAGTATTGGTGTCACAGTTGTATATGTTACGCATGATCAGACAGAAGCTTTAACAATGTCTAACAGGATTGCAGTTTTCAATGATGGGAAAGTTCAACAACTTTCTAGTCCTGATGAATTATATGAAAGACCTGTAAACTCTTTTGTTGCAGAGTTCATTGGTGAGAATAATACTTTTGCTGGTGAGGTATCCGATGTATCTGGTGACAAATGTAAAGTTAAATTAAATTCAGGTGCAGAAATATTAGCAAATCCAATTGTTGCAAAAGCAAAAGGGGAAAAAACAATGGTATCTCTTAGACCTGAAAGAGCATTGATTGATCCACAAACTAAAATGGATAATAATCATAAAGGAAAAATTGAAGAAGTGATTTATCATGGGGATCACACTAGATTAAGAGTAGATCTTTTAGGAAATAAAGAATTTATATTAAAAGTTCCAAACAGTACTAGTGGAATGGATATTAAAACCGGAAAAGAAATTAATATTGGCTGGAACAGTGTTGACTGTAGAGCTTTAGACCCAAAATAATCATCTAAAATTATTAATAAAAATAAGGGCAAATAGACCTTAATCAGCTGTTGACTAAACTTATCTATATTGTTTTACTTTCACTTTATAAAAATAAAACGTTAACGTTAAATAGGAGAATAAATGAAAAAATTAAGTAAATTATTACTTGCTCTTTCTTTTGTACTTTCTGTAACAACTTCAGCATTTGCAGTTACTGTAGTGTCTTGGGGTGGAGCTTACACAGAGTCACAAAAATTGGGTTATGGTGATCCTACAGCAGCAAAACTTGGAATACCTGTTAATTGGGTAGACTACACTGGTGGATTATCAGAAATTAAAGCTCAAAAAGAAGCTGGAAAAATAACTTGGGACATTATCGATGTGTATGCAAAAGACACAATTATCGGATGTGACGAAGGAATTTTTGTTGAATTCGATTTTGATAAAGACTTTGCACCTGCTCCAGATGGAACACCTGCAAGTCAAGACTTCTTTACAGGCATGCCTTCAAAATGTGCAGTTGGAAACATTCTGTACTCTTGGAACTATGCTTATAACGATTCAACAATTGGTGATACAAAACCAAGCAAGTTAAAAGACTTTTTTGATACTAAAAAGTTTCCTGGCAAAAGAGCTGTTTACAAAAATGCAATGTCTAACTTAGAAATTGCTATCACTGCAGACGGTGTAAACCCTGGTAAAGGTTCTGACTTAACTTACAGAAAACTTGCAGCAGACGGTGGTATTGACAGAGCTATGGCTATGTTTCAAAAACTTTGTACAGATCCAAATGGTGGATGTGTATTCTGGAATGCTGGAGCTCAGCCGCCAGAATTACTTGCCAATGGTGAAGTTGTAATGGCTACTGGTTGGAATGGTAGATTCTTCAACGCACAAATGGAAGGAACTCCACTTGTACAAGTATGGGATGGACAAATTCTTGACTATGAATACTTTGCATTAGTTAAAGATGGCCCAGGTTATGCTGATGGTTCTGCTATGAAAGTACTTGCAGAAATGACAAGTACTGAAGGTTTAGCAGGAAGTGCTAAATACATTGCATACGCGCCTTGGAGAAAATCTTCAATTGCTATTATGGAAGCTGGAGAGCCTTGGTTTAAAGATGGTAAGACTAACATGGTACCACATATGCCAACAGCTCC
>Ga0315339_1002364_pt1 | contig 14485 bp, 13 predicted proteins | sample ASW17metaG_FD_204514 | JGI IMG/M metagenome (GOLD analysis project Ga0315339, IMG submission 204514) | Ammonia-oxidizing marine archaeal communities from Pacific Ocean, United States - ASW #17 | ecosystem: Environmental > Aquatic > Marine > Oceanic | place: USA: California | collected 2016-12-05
GCGAAAGCCAATCACTCAGGCACTCTCGCAGAGGCCATCAAAATTGGCTTGGAGCTTAAACGAAATTATACTTGCGACGATTTGGTCAAACGGGCTGGTCAGAGCATCGTTGCCGCCGTTTCAAATGGAGTAACCCACCTTAGAACCCATGTGGACGTGGATAACGTAGGGGGGCTTTTACCCCTTGAAGCTATTGTGGAGGCCCGGAACATTTATTCCGACATCGTGGATCTTCAGATTGTTGCCTTTCCGCAGGAAGGATTGCTCCGAAATAAAGGTACCGTGGACCTTATGTGGAGAGCGATGGAAGAAGGTGCGGATGTGGTGGGGGGTATGCCATTGAATGAAGACGGCACAGAAGAAAGCACCAAGCACATACAGATTGCTTTTGAAATAGCTAAGAAATTCAATGCCGACATCGACATGCACGTCGACGAGACCGATGATCCCTCTGCAAGAACGCTTGAAATTCTGGCCTGCCATACCATTACCAATGATTGGCAAGGTAGAGTTACCGCAGGTCACACATGTGCATTGGCGGCCTACCCCGATGACTATGCTGACAGGGTAATCCAACTCGTTAAAGATGCCCGGATTCATATGGTCACCAATCCAGCGACAAATCTTATGTTGCAGGGACGGCATGATAATCACCCAAAACGACGAGGAATAACGCGTGTCAAGGAACTGCTGGCTCAGGGGATAAATGTCTCGTTCGGCCAAGATAATCTGAGAGACGTCTTCTATCCGTTCGGCAGAAATGATCCCCTTGAGATTGCTCTTCTCACCGCCCACGCCGCTCACATGAGTTCTCCTAAAGAAATCGAGCAGATTTTTGACATGCCCACGATCAACGCGGCTGGCGTCGTAGGGCTTGATAACTATGACACCAATCCAGGGTCCCAGGCGGACTTGGTGGTGTTGGATGCTTACTCCCCTGCGGAAGCAATTACGCTTCAGGCAGGCCGAAGATATATCATTAAACGTGGACGCCTCGTGGTAGAAACGGAGACGCGCTCCAAGATGCATTGGTCACCCGAGAGTGCCTTGGCACAAGAGATATGATCAACCTTCCTGACTTGGGATCGTAGCACTTGTAAGCCTTGCCAAGGCACTAAATGGTGAGAAAAATAATATTAGCTACTCCCGGTTAATCAAGGGAGTGGGAAAAGGAGGTATTGGAACCGGGCTAATTTTGATGGCCTCTAACATTATAGCAGGCCCCACTTGGATTGAATTCATTTGTGAAGAACTTACCCTCGGTTGGAACTGCAAATTGTTTAACAAATTAACCAAAATGATGGGAGGCGGCTACGGGGTATGTCTCAAGCCTGCAACTTCAAATTTATCATTTTCGCTCTTAATCAGCCATCACCCACCAACTAACTTCAATTATTCCCACTTTGTGTCATCATCACAGTATGAAACGATTTCTGCTACCGGTTCTGATAACCGACAGACCAAAGAAGCAATTAAAGCTGACCGGAATGCAATGGCGCGGGTAAGGGTGCTTTATCGGATGGGCAAAGAGTTGGGGATGTTTTAAGGCTTCGCTCACCTTTCAGCACCCGATACCCGGTAAAAATTATCTCAGAGCTGAAAACGGTCTCTAACTCCTCCATAGGTAAAGACAGAACAAACGTTTCACCGTGTCAAAGACGGCACAGCGTCTCAGAATTGGAGTTTAATTGATGACTTCTCGGAAGAATGCAATCACATCTTTTTTGTTAGCAATCGTGTTCGGTTTAGGGAGCACGAACGCCTCAGCCGATGGGGCAGGTAAGAATACATCCTGGACCAGCTACGGCGTTGACTCGTGTTCCAAGGTGCTATCGACACACGCTCAAATAACTATAAAGAATTACAAAATCAGCGGCCCTCCCGCTGCCTGGACTTTAATAGGATGGGTATCCGGGTTTGCCACAGCTGCAAACAGCGCGATCGGCAGTCCCCAAAATTATTATAAGTCTATGTCAAATATCGAAATGCTGAATTGGGTTGCTTCATTCTGCCGAGACAATCCGAATAAAGATGCCGACTACGCCATGCGCCTTCTCGCAACTACTTACACTCCCTTTTGATTATCCCTGCTATTCCTCCCTATATAACCTGACCGCCTGAGCGCAAAAGCTTAGGCGGTTTTTTTTGTCCGACAGAATGGAGATGGGGAACCTTCTTCCCAAATTCAGGTATTACAATTCTCCCGGAATTCAAAAGTGGTTCTTGTTGTTGAGTGCATTGGAAAACCTTGTGCGATGTCATGAAAGACACTCGACACGCTCTAAATGGTGTTCTGATTTATTCGGCGGGCAATCCCCAAATGAATTTTTCCCCGGCGTCCTCTTTAAGAGAAGAAAAACTGTCCTAAACCCTCCATACCCCGAATAGACAAATTGATTAAGCGAGGTAATACCATGACCCTGCCATATAAATATAACCCTAAAACACTATTACGCTGTGTAATCCCCGCAGCGGCCGGCTTGATTTTATCGGCGTGCAACATGCATGCGAACCAAGCTTTCAACGATGGGATAGGATATCGGGAAGCCCGCTTTGCTGAAATATCTGCAATGCGAGAATACCGACAATGCCGAGACGATGCCCTTAACCTTGATACCCAGGCTCGAAAGGAAGGCTCCTCTGCCCGTTACCTCTCAAGCGCCCGGTTAATCGAAAAATGTGAAGCTGAGGTAGCAGCCAGTGCTGCAAAGGCCGGCGAAAATGAACGGATGCGCGCCTATGCACTCAGCATTCAAAATTATTTTAAGGGCGGTGATATAGCCAAGGCTCAGCAAAATCTTGAAAATCTCAAAACAGCATTTCCAGGGAAAGACCTCTATTTCCCGGATGGATCTTCTTTTGTCGAGACAATGGAAGTCCTCCTCGGAATGAAGGATCGCTCTTCGATCGGTCAGTTTTCAGCTGTCAACGTCAATCAGGGTTTGAAAGCTGAACTCCGCCGCGTCGACTACTGGAAGAAGAATTGAAGGAGGCCATCATGACAAACATTCCATTAAACCAGGCCCCGACATCAGGGTGCCAGATTAGCCCGAGATTAAAGGTTGCCACACCGATTATATTTGCCGCCGTTATTTTAATGTCATCGACAGTCACGGCGAGACCTAGCGCGGGGCTGCCGGAGTGGAGGCCAGAATCGAGTGAGAAATTAGTTAAGCTCCCCGCTACCTATCTCAAAAAGTCCATCGACAGCGACTTCGCTGATTCAAAATTGGGATTGGCGATTGAAGAAAGTCAGGAGAAAAGCCGCCTGAAATTGCAAAGTCTCAAAGACCTGAAAATGGCCGTGAAAGATGCTGATGGGGAGGTCAAAACCGAAATTCGTCACCACCTTCTCGCGGAAAAGAGGTCTTTTATCCACATCATGTCTAATAAAAATGATATGCGCCGGAAACAACTTGTTACCAAATTGCGCTTGTTTGAAAGGATGCTTAAAAAGCTGGGTGAGAGCGATGCTCAGATGACTAAATCGAGAAAAAAATTGGTCGATAAGCAAGAAGCCGCCAAAAAGCGTTTCAACGCTTCTCTTTCAACCGTAGATGTTCGCCTCTTCGAAAACGACGCCATCCCCGAGAGTAAATATTCCCAAAAGTACGCTAAAAACATGTCTGTGATTGGAAAACTGGTTTCCAGGATCGGCAGCCATAGAATGAACAGCTCTCACCACGCCGATGGCCGTTTATTAACCAAAGAGGAATACATCCGGGGGCTCTTGGCTGAGACACAATCAGAAATCTCCATTTTGGAGCAGGAAGAAACCATCCTCGGATATATGGCCAAATTGGTAGCTCTGGATGCACTCGTCCTATCTGAAGAAGCCTTGGATGCCGTATTAATTAATAGCGACCTGCCGGTAAATAACGGTCCTGCAGAAGCCGCCGACTTTTTCCTCAGCAACTGATCGATAAGGAGAATATTATGACGATCACAAATAAAATTAATTTTCGAAAGCTGACAACTTCCGCGTCATTCGGCGTGCTGGTCTGCGCAGCGTCAATAAGTGATAGCTACGCCGGTACACTCGAGAATTTGGAGAGAGAACGCGCCCTCGTTATCGAAAGTATTCTCAATCCTGAATTAAAACCGGAAGAGCGGGCCGAAGAGATCGAAAGGGCTAAGCCCAGGCTCGTCGATCTGGAACGTGTTGTTCTTCGTGATTCTAAGATGAAGGGCCGTAATACGGCTACGGTTCGCCGCGCCTTTGAGAATTATGACCTCACATTCATGCTTCACGCGGCCACTGAAAGAAACCTCTCCATAACCGATAATTGGCTCTCTCAGATTGGTATTACGACACAGAGCGTGATGTCGGCACCAATTCGTCGTCGTTCAGGTGAATAGACGTGTATATCTTCACTACATTCCTCAGTTCAGGATCACGCGGCCTTAGCCTCTTTTTGGGAGTTCTTACCATAGGATTGGCGTCGTTGATCCTGACCACCGGGAGCACTTTAGATGGGCTGGCGGAGTGGGTTTTGCGAGTGTTTGGAATTTCCTTTCTTGTCCTGCTATCCGTGGTCATCTTTATCGTCTTCTTCTGCTGGGTACGCATGCTCGAAACCGGTCACTTGCCCGCTGAAAGGTTGGTTTGGACGGAAGGCGGCCTGCATGCCGCAAATGGTGCTGCAACTTTAGCTCTGACATACACCTTACTGGGGATCAGCCTGGGCGTGCGGACCCTTGCAGATCAGGAACTTAACACAGATACGGTGCAAAAAGTCATCGGCGGGCTTACTGAACATTTCAGTGTCGCTTTCATGACAACGGTGTTGGGCTTACCTGCAGCTGCTGGCCTCAGAGCTCTGATATCGATTACTGACGTAAAACTACAAGCCGATAACGTTTCACAAAACCATCGTCTCGTTTATTCGAAGGGAGAACAGACATGAAATTCTTGGTATTCAATCTCGCCGTCATTGGGGCACTTGCCTACCTCATAATTGATAATAACCGCATGAATGAAGTGCCAGTTCCGAAGCCGGTACGAAACGCCGAAAAGACTGACCAAAAATCCTCGGTGGTTAGCGAAATTAAAAAGGTCACGAATAAGTTATCTCAGGAAATCAGAGAGGTAGTAGCTTCGGAATTTAAAAAAGTAAAAGAACCGGACCCCCCACTGGATACAACAGAAATTAAGGCAGCACCGAATTCGAAGGTCGAAAATGAAACGCAATCTTCCCCCAGAGAGCCAAAGGTGGTGGCTTCAGAATTCGACAAAATAAAAAAATCGGTCCCTCAACCCGAAGTTCTGGAAAATAAGGCAGTGCCCAATTCGAAGGTCCAAATTGAACCCCAATCCAAGTCTACAGAAATAGCGGAACGGACTGTCCATAAGGTTCCCCAATTTGATGCGTCCAAAGTTTCTGAGACCATTGCAGCCCACGTCTCGTCCCATAATCGTGAAACCACTCAGGGGGAAGAGGAAAACCAGTTTATGTCTGCAAAGGAAAGGCGCCGCGAATTAAATCGCCTGGCTCGGGAAATGGAGCTCATCTTTGTCGATAAATTGAACATGTAAACACAGCCTATTGAATGATGAAAAAAAATTGGCCCGCAGGCATCTCTATTATCGCCAGTATGATGTTAGCGATTACAATCCTATGGCCGGAACCCGACACGGATAGGCCTCTCCCCGACCAACAGGATACGACCATGCGTCAAAAACCTCGGGAGAAGGTAACAACAGACCAGAGTATCGCAAGGGTACTCCCCTTAAGAACCGCTATATTGCCGCCGCCGCCGAGACAAACAAATGCTGATAAAAGTGACCCCGATAACTTCCAATCCAGTGTCCTGGAAGTTACTCCCTTAAAGCCTGTCGAGACCAGCAATGGAGTGTCGCCCTTAAAACGGAAAGAAGCCATAAAACCATCACAAAAACCTGCCAAATCGCCATTGAGTTTATTAAAGCCCCTCGAGAAATCTGATAGAACTCAACAAAAAGAAAATTTAAATACTCTCAGGCCATTGAAACCACTCAAAACAATGAAAACACGCCGCAGCCTTCCCCCACAAAACACGACCGTCACATCAATCATTAAAGAGAAAACGCGACCCACTGCGAAACAACACCAACAAAGAAGCCCCAATATGTCGACAACGGTCACTGATACAAGTTCTCAATCTCTCCGAAAAGGGCGTGCCCTGCTCCGAATTCTGGAACATGGTTCAGGCCCGGAAATCAATATTGCCTGGCCGGAAAATCATGCGGCTAGAAACAATCTATTTGATATCTTTCGCAGATGTTACGGCATGCATGTGGCATTGCTGGGTCGTAATAACTCGCTCTACCGCCTTACCGATCCAGCTGGAAAGCCCTGGAAACCAAATATGGACAAAATCAGCGGCTTCAGCAGGATCGTTGGGGGGAAGATAGCCGAGAGTGAAGAAAAACTGATTTACCGCCTCAAGAGGAGGCATTCATCTATCAGAGGGGGGACGCCTGTTCGGTTATTCCCTCGGAATTTTGATGGTGCCGTACTGGGGGGGCTATCAAAATTTATTGAGTTGGTAGATGGCCCGCTACGTTCCATATCTGCAAGGTATAAAATGAATGGAAGCCGCGTCTTGATGACGGATATTCGCATCAACCGAAGCCCGGTTTCCGGAATAATTGACCTCGGTTCGTATTCCTCATGCAAGAAATTTCGGAGGGCGGCGTGACTTCTCGACGCTATCTCCGGTTTCTGGGACTGATTTTCTTTTTGAGCGGGTGTGCTCAAACGACCTACTCGCCTTACGAAAAATCTCATCAGGAAATTCCTGCTTTTTCCAGAAATGTTCAGTTTAAAATTGGAGATAGTTTTTTCCGAGATCCGCCAAATTGCATTACTGTCCTCCCGGTGCAGGGTTCTATTGAGGGCCACTTAAAAGGAATAGTAGAAAACGCCGTTGCGCGCCATCTTTCGGGAAAAGTGGAACGCATCATAGGCCCAAATGAACGACAGATATTAGAGAGGCGGTTAGCGTTTGATCTCGAACATCCTGGGGATAGGCGTCGATTTACCCAAGAGGCGAGATGCCGTCACTTTGCTCAACCCGAAATCAAAAACGCGGATAGAACCTATGTCTTAGTTTGGACGCAAAAATATTTGAACCTCAGTCTAAGAATTCACGGTGACGATGAAAAAAAGATAATCTGGCGTGCTTCTCACCAAGCAAGTAGGGGGGACGGCGGCATTCCACTCTCTCCTCTGTCTCTCGGTGCAGCTCTATTCAGTGCCGGACGCGCTCACAATGACCAGGACACGTTTCCCTCAATGGTGGATGATAGTATTCGGCGCATGCTCATTAAGTTTCCTGATACCCGACAGTATTAAATGGTTATTTGAAGGAGCAGGTTTCCGTATTGGTTTTGTCTTAACCATAGTGTCTTAATCCCGTAGACTTTAAAGGTTGGGTCAGATTGAAGTTAGTTGGTGGGGGAGAGTTCTTTGCCGTTCACAACAATCTGTGCTTGTTGGGTTCTGCCGTAGTATCTCCGTGCATAGTAAGTCATGCTGCCATCAAGATACTTCTTCAGTTCCCTGAGAGAGACTTTACCATTTTCATTGCCGTAGGGTTTTTTATCCCCTTCACCCGACATTCCCTTGAGAAAGTATTTGGTGAAGAGACTTTGGGACTCATCTTCCTCCCAAGTGGCAACTTGATTGGCAGCACCAGCAGAGATCACTGTGATCTTTTTGGGTGTAGAGGGCATTCTGGGAACGATTCTGATACCGGATATTTTACTGGAGAGATATCCACTCTGACTTTGTCCTGAGAAGCATGCCTCAAGAATGACGGTGATGGATGTTGCAGGGACTTTACCGAGGTTCTTATAAAGTTGTTTCAGGGGATATCCAGTGAGTTGTACGGTTTCACTGTCTGCATCGGAAGGAACAAGATACGTGGTTCCCTGATCACCAGCAGGGGCACCATGTCCTGCATAATAGACATAGACTTTCGAGACGTTTCGTTTGGTCCAGTTGAAGAGTTTGCCTTTGTGATCTTTCTCACTTCCAAAAACACTGGTCAACTGTGTTCCGGTGGCATCCTTGAGGTAAATGATGTTTCCTTCACGAATACCTAATGAGTCAGTGAAGTACCGTTTGATGTTCTCTCCATCGGTATAGGCAGGTTTCACGTTGGGAATACCTTTACCCAGTTTCTTGTAATTGGAATTGGCAATGATGACGGCAACGTCGTAAGTGCTATCGGAAGATATTTTGAATTCTGCCTCACCGGCAGCGTTGCATTTCAAGCCTCTGTGTTTGGCCTCGGCTACGTAATCTGAAAACTCCGCCTTCTTTTCCCACTTGCCGTTTGCAGTGGCGTAATAACATACCGCCGCCGCGTTCAGGTAGGCATATCTCGATTTGACAGAGGTGTCATTATTTTTGTCTGCTTTTATGCCGCACGTCAGCTTCCGGCGCTTAGCCTCATCGACAAATACATCGGCATAGGGGTTCCATTTTGGAGGATTGCTAATTGCAGCGGTCTGGCAGATTGCACGGTCATCCCGAACCATCAGAAACTCGGCCACGGAATAGGTTTCCGTGGCGTTTTCAATCATTTCACATGAGGAGACTGTCATCGCAATCGCAGCTGTCACGATTATTCTTTTTACTGCTGTGACTTTTAGAACCCGCAAAATGGCCTCACTTCATTACTTTTCATTCTCTCCAGAAAGAACCGCAAGGTACCCGTCAAAATCTCTAACCTTCCCCGCTCTTAATCCTGTTAAAGATCGCTTTTGCGTCTACCTGTGCTTTTTTCACTTGGCTTGGTGAGAGCTGTTTGAGTAGTTCATCACGTTCCCGTTCCGATGCGCTATCTCCCAATGCAACGGCAACGGCATACCAACTGTAAGCCTGATTAAGGTCAGCCGGTTCGGCAAGGGCGAAATGCCAGGCTGCCAGCTGCGGAATGGCGGAGACGTCGCCGTTCATCGACCGTTTTCTCAGCACGCTCCCTAGATCTCTTATAATTGTATTTTGCGCACCGGCGGAAATAAACCTTCGCAGCTTTGCCGCTAGGGGAGCCGCTTTCTCCTGACCTCCAAGGAATGCACTCAAGGCCCAGAAGAGGGCCTTTTCAAAATGCTGAGGGTGGCCTCTTCCTGTAAAATTCAGTTCCGCATAAAGAAGCTGCGCCTGAGTGTTGTTTTCATTGGCAAGTACCTCCAGCAACTTTGCAGCGTTATCAAAGTCATCCTTTTCCAGGTATGCGATTGCGGTTGCCATTAATCCAGACGGCTTGCCACCACCCTGAAGACCGTCATCATTGCCGTCCCCCGACGGCTCTCTATCGGTTAAAGACGCCACTAATCTTTGTATTCCTGCCGATGACGAACGTTTCAGGGAAAGTTTGGTCATGTCCTGATTTGAATGGGGTAGTGTGATTACGCCTCTACTGCTGCTTGAAGACTTTGTTATCGTATTTCGGACGGGAGTGGCTCTTACCGCAATGGCTTTTCTGCTGCCCAAAACGCTGCGCCAAGTTTTCATAATGCTTTTAGGTCTTCCCCTAATTACTGTTATGACCTGGCCCCCCTTTCTTCCTCTGGATACGCCGGTAGCCTTGCCTCTGGAACGGTTGATCGATTTACCGATCGACCTTGAAGTCAACCGCCCTCGAGAACCGGTGGCAGCCTTTCCCAAGGACTTGCCGGCTGAAACGCCTCTCGACCCTCCAGTCGACGTACCTTTGGTGCTGCCTCTCGAACTGCCCGCTGAACTGCCTCTCGAACTGCCCGCTGAACTGCCTCTCGAACTGCCCGCTGAACTGCCTCTCGAACTGCCCGCTGAACTGCCTCTCGAACTGCCCGCGGAACCGCTTTTGCTTCCACCTTGACTGACGCCTCCACCTCTTCCGCCGCCTCTTCCACCACCTCTTCCGCCTCTCCGTCCTCCTCCGCCACGGTTCCAGTTTCTGGCCTCTGCATCTCCTATCAGTGAAAATTCGAAAGAGGGAGAGAGGTCAGAAGTCAAAATGAGACCGAAAGAGAGAAACACCAGAATTGCGGCGGATCGTTTCAAAATAGCATTGGCAAAACTAAGTCCTGCCCAAAAGAGAGGAAGAACTATGAAACGGGTTAACGTCTGACGTTTCCGCATGGAATTAGCGATCCGGTTTTATGCTGACTTGCACGATTTTGATGCCCGAATTTGCGTCTTACTATCTGAATTAAGAGCCACGTACTCCATTATGCCCCCCTAGATGAACCTGAACTTTGATTTTATGACGGCGTTCTAAGAAACGGTATGAAGACAGCCACGATTAGATAATATCACTTTTACCTTAGAAAATATATCGGACATGGCGCAATGACTTCAATCACAGTCTTTGAAATTACTGATTTCGTTAAAGTTGGACCCAAACCCACCTAATTGGTTGTCTCTATTCCATTTCACAGATCAATCGAGAGAACTAAAAAAAAATCAGGTTTTATGCTTTGGAATTATTTATTTTTTCCAGTTGACGTTGACAAATGTCACTCGGCGGTTCCTGGCCTTTCCCCCCTCTGTTGCATTTGATGCAGCCGGCCGGCTCTCGCCGTATCCCTTGATTTGTGTTCGGGAAATTCTCACGTCGAACCTCCCGATTAAAGCACGCTGCACAGATTTTGCTCTCTTGGTCGACAGCTTCAGGTTATAGGATGCGTTCCCCTCGTTATCGGTGTGGCCTTCGATGAGTATGGTGGTATTCCTCAACGTCGGGCTGTTTAGAGATTTTGCAATTTCTTTAAGCTGCAGGAGCGATACAGTTTTGACGCTCGAGGAGTTGGTATCAAATAGAATATGTACGTCTATAAACGGTCTATCGTGCCATAGAAATGAAAGCCCCCGGGTAAGGACGGGGGCACTTGTCAAAGACTTGGTAATTTCATCGGAACTTATGATATCAGAAAAACTTCGATTTTCCGCAGGGGCCGCTGCAAGTTCTTCCAGCTTTGATCTGTATTCATTTTCGGCGCGGCGAATTTGATCGGGGTTAGAGGTGAGAACGTCATCCTCGAGTTTCGATAAAAATGTTCTGTAAGCCTTTGCTGCGCCCTTTCTGTCTCCAATCTTGTACAACACATCACCCAATGCGGCGTAGGGTTCTGCTCCCGCATTTTCAGCGGCAATGGCGCGCCTATAAAAGGTTTCTGATGATTTGAAGTCTCCGTTTTTTTCATGCCACCTGGCAAGTTCGATTAATGCCGGACCGTATTCCGGGCAAATACCTATTAGGCGTTTTAAAAGAGTTATCTTTTCGGCGGCGTTCCCCCCTGAACGTTTTGCACGTTCAAATTCGGTGCGGCAATCCGCCGCCATGATCAAGCCGGACGACAGAAAAAAAATAACCGAAATGGCTGCCGTGAACTTCAAAAATTTGAAACTAAAATTAGTCATGATTTAAAATCGTTAAGACCAGACTTGCCTCTGAAATTCTAGTACGAGGTATAGCGCGAAAGGTCGTGACCAATCGATCAACGGATTTTTTCGGTAAGGGTTTCAGTGTTCTACCCTGTAGCGGTTTAGGCAATTCATTTGTGATATTTCTGGAGGCGGCGAAGCATTTTAAAAGTTCCCGCCCGACGGGGGGTTTAATCTTCAACGAAAATGGCATGATCTTCGGATCTGGCAAAGGATATGCAATTTTACCCTTGAATAGCGGCGACTTGAATTCAGGGTTAGGTAAAATTTGAATAACCTTTCCGTCCGCTTGAAAATAATAACAGTAAATCCACGCTTTTTTTTCTGTCCGCAAAATAAGTTCCAAGTTTTCACCTATTTTATAAACCGGGTCTTTGCCTTTTTTGCTGGTTAGCCTGAATTTGAACGCGCCAATCCCATCATACTCACGGAATGTCTGAAAATCATCTGTCGGTCTATATGCAAGACGCATGGTTTCTTCGATCATCATCCTACCGTTCCAGAGTACGGCACGTCTCTTCCGGTTTACCAGTTTAAGATTTAGTTCGATGCTGTCTTCCAGCACCCAATAATTTCCCTTAAGCAAATACGAGAAATTTGAATCTGTCTGCATCTCATCTCGCAGATCTTTATCCTGGAGGGATTTCCCGACAGCAGTCCGCTTGAATTTAGGTTCAACAACTTTAATGCGCCCTCCCGAAAGGCCCTCTGAATAAACATTTGCAAGTGCAGACTGCAGCTTGTCCTGCAGAAATCGAGCAAACTCCGTCTGGACACCGGTATCCTGATAACGGATGCCGCCAAGACGAAGCTCCTGTAGGTCGCGGGCATTTTCTTTCAGTTTTTTTGCGGCCTCATTGACAGCCTGATCGAGAGTGAGGAGCCCCGACTTCCTCATTATTTCATGATCCGGGAGATAGAATGACACGGGCTTGGTTTGCCCGGCAATGACGCCGTCTGATCCTACCGCCGTATAACTTAGGGATATTTTGCGCTCATGCCGGCGTATTTTACCTCTAATGATAATGTCTACTTTTCCGGCGTCCTTTAAGAGTGAGGCTATCGGATCTTCACGAGGATTTTCCAGCCTTCCGGTTGCCTCGAGGTCATCAATGATTAATTTCAAATCCTCCCTCGCGAGAAAGACATATCTTTTTCCGCCGCGGGCCATGAGACCGTGCAGTAACGTTTGATTAAATTGATCGGCGATTTCTTTTCCAAGGGGGATTTCATTTTTTTGAAAGGGCAACAGAGCAATGCGGATCTTTTTTAAGGGTGAACGGGAAATCTTTCCTGTGTACTGCCTTAGACCGGTGAGAAGTTCTTCGGTAAGTTGGTTGATTTGTTTTTCGGTATTTGCGTCAAGGTTAAAGTCCACATTGGCCTGAGAAGGCACGCCTAGCAGAAAACAGAACAATACGGCAATAAATACGGGTGATGTTCGATATACGCCCATCAGGGATTTTTCCTGAGTTCGATCGTGAGAAGCCTGACATTCTTTTTTGCCAGTTCAGCCGAAACTCTGCTCCAGTCTTCCTGTTTTTTAAGCCACCCGAGCTCCTTTAAAACCGGTTGATCTCCGATGAGAACAGCTAGTCGATCCTCGTGACGGTTCGAGGAGACATCTTCCTTTCTTCGCAGTTCAAACGACCAGGACTGACGTCCGGCTGCGATCTTTAATCCGTTAAAAGTGCCTGGGGAGAGTGTTTTGGCAACGAACCTCCCCGATTTGTCATCTATCCATGCAGCCACATACTTGCCTTTTTTGCCTACGTCCATGGAAAATGAAAATCGGCAGACACCATCGAGGAGGTCGGCTGATAGAATGCCACCGGAGTTCCAGGGCAGGATATGTTTCACGGGAGAGACGGCATCAAAATTCACCTCGAGGCAGCTTCCTCCCGAAGGGTGCTTGAAGGCCGTCAGCTGAATTTCGGGACCAATAGGTAACGGCTCAGTTTGAGAAACCTTTTGTTCGCCTTTGGAAAGTTGTTGTCTGTTTTTAGGGGTTTCAGACTTCTTCGGAGTAATAATTATTTTAGGGTCACCACTTTTTTCTTTTTTTTGTTCAAGACCCATCACCGGGAGGACCCTGTCACGCCAGCTAACCAGGACGTCCGTCTTGACCGGTGCAAAATAAAAGAAACCCCAGGCAATAACGGTAGCGGCGGCGAGGACGGCTGCAGCAAATCGGGAGTTTTTCCCGGACCGATTTTTGATACTGCCGGAAGCCGTCTTCGGTTCCAGGTTTAAACCCAGACCTTTGCAAACCTGAAATCCGCTCTCCGCTGGCAAAACAGAAAAATTTTCCCCGAAGGCGGGTATTTTATCTAAGAGGCTGACTTGAGACGCCGGAGCGGCAATCAACACTTTTGATTGACTTGACGCAATTTTCTCAAAGAGGGACTGCGATCCCTTAATTTTTTCGGTGATGTGATCTACATCAAGAATGTTAAGATCATAGTCAACGCGGCCGGTTGCCCAGACAACATAATCCGCTGCGTCTACAATCTCTACCAGTTCAGATCCTGCAGCAGCGTCAATGGCGTGTGCGATAAAAATCGGAAGTTGCCAGCTTTGCCCGGTTCCAACTGAACCGGAGATATCAGTTCTGAAGGACTCGTATTCGAAGGGTCCGAATTCCCGTTCAATAATTCCGCTCCCTCTGCGGACAAAATCATCGTACTCCCCGCTTATAGGAAGAATGTTGGAAGATCGGCTGATACAAATCATCGACTGCGGTGCCCGCTCAGGCGTCAGTCTCTCTATCTGGATGGGGCCGCCGGTCGTCGCTATAAAAACAGCGAACTTTTTCACTTCAGAAATACTTCGGTCTTCGGGTTCATCATTAATTCGACCAATTTAGACGGCCGGTTGAAAATAAGCTGGATGATGCCGTCTTTAATCTCCGGCACTTCGAAACGCATGCAGGTTTGATCCTCCTCGCAGACAAACATTGAGGTGGGAGCACGGTCTACATCACCCGTAATCTCGATAATGACATAAATCTGATCGGGTTCTGCCCGCGACGCTTCCATGCGGATAATGCATCCGCTGCCGTGCCG
>Ga0315339_1002366_pt1 | contig 14481 bp, 8 predicted proteins | sample ASW17metaG_FD_204514 | JGI IMG/M metagenome (GOLD analysis project Ga0315339, IMG submission 204514) | Ammonia-oxidizing marine archaeal communities from Pacific Ocean, United States - ASW #17 | ecosystem: Environmental > Aquatic > Marine > Oceanic | place: USA: California | collected 2016-12-05
AAGAAGAGGAAGAAGAGGAGTACGAAGACGAGGACGAAGAAGAGTACGAAGACGAAGACGAAGAGGAGTACGAGGACGAAGAAGAAGGCGAAGAAGGCGAAGAGGAGGAGTACGAGGAGGAAGACGAAGAGGACGAAGAGGACGGAGAAGAGGCCGCAGACGATCTCGGCTCAGATGAAGCCCTGGCGGCCATCAGTGGTCCGCCCAAGGTGCGCGAAATGGGTGACGGGAAATCAGCCGCCCAGCTCAACCCTGAGGGGGACATCGCAGAGATCGAGCGGGCAGCGCCTTGCGAGTACTTGTTCCCGGCCCAAGAGATTCTTGATGAACAGGAAATGATCGATCAAGGCGAGCTAGACACCTTGCTGGCCGAAAAAACGTCGACACTTGAGTCCACGTTGCTGTCTTTCAAGATCGAGGCGCGTGTCGTCGAGATTCAAAAAGGGCCGGTGATTTCCATGTTTGAGATGGAGCTCGCACCTGGGATCAAGGTCGAGAAGCTCCGCTCGCTGGAAGACGATCTTGCGATCGCACTGCGGGCGCGATCCGTTCGCATCGTGGCCCCCATTCCCGGCAAGAACACCATCGGGATCGAGGTGCCCAACCCTATTCGCGAAACGGTTCGCTTGCGCCCGTTGCTTGAATGCAGTGAGTTCACCGACCACAAGTTCGCCTTGCCTATTTTTCTTGGGCGAGATGCGGCTGGCAATCCAATGGTCGTGGACCTGGCGAAGATGCCTCACTTGCTCGTGGCAGGAGCAACCGGTTCTGGTAAATCTGTCTGCCTCAACACGATTATCTCGTCGTTCCTGTTTACGCGCACACCAGAGCAGGTGAAGTTGATTCTCATCGACCCCAAGATGGTGGAGATGAGTCAGTTCTCTGGAGCGCCGCACCTCGCGTGTCCGGTCGTGAACGACATGAAACGGGCCCCCGGAATTCTCGAGTGGGCCGTGACCAAGATGGAAGAGCGCTACCGCCTGCTGCATCGCGCAGGCGTACGCAACATCTATGGATACAACAAGCTCGACGACGAGAAGCTGCGGAAGGTCTTCGGTGAAGCTGTCGATGAAGTGGACTTTCCGCGCTTCCTGCCTTTCATCGTGATTGTGGTCGATGAGCTTGCAGACCTGATGATGACGGCGGCCAAGGATGTCGAGACTTCCATTACGCGAATCGCTGCAAAGAGCCGGGCCGTCGGCATTCACATCATTCTTGCGACGCAGCGTCCGTCGACGAATGTCATCACGGGTTTGATCAAGGCGAACTTGCCGACGCGTATCGCCTTCATGGTCTCGAGCAAGATCGATTCGCGCGTCATTCTTGATGCCAATGGAGCCGAGCAGTTGCTGGGCCAGGGAGACATGCTGTTCATGCCTCCTCACACCAGCAACATTTTGCGGGGACAGTGCACCTTCATGAGCGACGAAGAGGTCGTGGCCATGATGGATGAGGTGCGAGTCGATTCGGAACCGATCTACGAGCGTGACCTGGTTCGTGAGCGGAAAGAGAACGGCGTTGACCCCACCGAAGTTGACGATCTCTACGATGCGGCCACCCGTTTCATCATCGAAACGCACCGCGGAAGCGCCTCGCTTCTGCAGCGCAAGTTCGCCATCGGCTACACCCGCGCGAGCCGACTGATCGATCTGATGGCGGAAGAAGGCGTTCTTGGCGAATACAAAGGCAGCCAAGCCCGCGAGGTGCAGATGTCCGTTGAGGACTGGATTGCCCTGAATCCCGAAGCTCGCGGGGTGGAAGAAGAACGCGTCTGATTCTCGTGCGGTGGATGCCGGTGAGTTCTCCGCGCTAGAATCACACCCCCCTCGGCGTCTCCATGGCTCTCACTCCCACCCTCGACCGCTCTGTCTGCCTCGTCTCTCTGGGCTGTTCGAAGAACCTCGTAGACAGCGAGGTCATGGCCGGGCACCTGGGCCGTGCCGGAATCGGTCTCATGACCGAGCCGGAGGACAGTGACCTGGTGGTCGTCAACACCTGCGGGTTCATCGACGAAGCTCGGCAGGAGAGTATCGACACCATCCTGCGCTACGCCGAACTCAAGCGCTCCGGAGTCATTCGCGGACTTGTAGTGACAGGCTGTCTGGTGGAATTGCATGAGAAGCAACTCGCCGCTGAGATTCCCGAAGTCGATGCGTTTTTGCCGCTGAGCGATTACTCGGGCGTACCTTCCGTTGTCGATGCTGTGATCGGCCGTGCAATCCACGACGGACCTGCGTCCACGGGCCCGGTGACTTTTTCTGGAGGCGGAGCCAGTCGGTCAGGGTCGCGTACGGCGAGCGGAGGCTCGAAGGGAGGTTCCGCAGATCTCGGCCGTTCGCTACTGACTCCCGTGCACACGGCATACTTGCGACTGGGAGAAGGCTGCAACCACATCTGTGCGTTTTGCGCGATTCCAAAGATAAGAGGAAAGCTTCAGAGCAAGCCGCTGGATGTGCTGGTCGAAGAAGCGAGTGCGCTGGCACAACTGGGCACTCGTGAAATCAGTCTGGTTGCGGAAGACAGCACCGACTACGGGAAAGACCTGGGCAAGGGCTACGGCCTTCCGGAGTTGCTTTCCGAGCTAGGAAAGATCGACGAGCTGAAATGGATCCGCGTGCTTTATGCACATCCCGCCACCATGGACGACCACCTCGCCCGGACCATGGCCGAGGTGCCCAATGTCTTGCCCTACCTGGATATGCCGGTCCAGCACGGTGATGAGGCTGTGCTGCGCGCGATGCGGCGCGGCACGTCTCCTGCGCGCATCCGTCAGGTCGTTGCTGAACTGCGCGAAGCGATTCCGGATCTCACGCTGCGCACGACCATTCTGGTGGGCTTTCCAGGAGAGACCGAGCGGCGATTTGGCCATTTGATGGATTTGCTCGAGGAGATTCGCTTCGACAGGGTGGGCTGCTTTGCCTATTCGCCCGAGGAAGGCACCGAAGGCGTCAATCTCGGGGGGCGTCCAAGTCGCCGAGCCGCAGAAGACCGGCGCGAACAGGTGATGCGCTTCCAGCGCGACGTGCTCCGTTCTTCGAACAAGCAGCGCGTCGGTAAGGTGGAAGAGGTTCTAATCGATGGTGTCGACACCTTGGCGGGCCTGGACAGCTCCCTGGCGGTGGCCCGCAGTCGTCGAGATGCTCCAGAGATTGACGGACAAGTGCTGGTTTCGCTCACGGCGGCACAGGCCGAGGGCGTGCAGTCCGGCGATTTCAGAGAGGTAAAGATTTCAGGTATTAAAGGCTATGACGTGGTTGGGATGCTGAACGAGTGAACCTTCCAAACAAAATCACCATGGGCCGGTTCGGCATCGCACTGATCATGTTTGCGGTGTTGATCTGGACGGATACTTGTTCGGGTCCTGAGGCCTGGGCTCCTGCATTGGCCGGAGGCATCTTCATTCTGGCCGTGGCCACCGATGCTTTGGACGGTTACTACGCCCGTAAGCTGGGCCAGCTGTCCGACTTTGGCCGCATCGCAGACCCTGTTGTGGACAAGGTCATTGTCTGCGGCGCCTTCATCTTTCTTGCCTCGGCGCAGTGGGCGAGAGAGTTCATTCCGGTCTGGATGGTTGTCCTGATCGTGGCCCGAGAGTTTCTCGTGAATGGGCTGAGGGGCTATATCGAGGCCCGAGGCGTGGCATTCCCTGCCCGCTGGGACGGAAAGCTCAAGATGATCATGCAGTGCATCGCCATTCCCGCCGTGTTTCTTGTACGCACGGTGGATCTCGCGCTGGGTGCAAGCGTCCCCTGGCTCTGGCAGCTCTCCTTGGGCCTGGCCTACGTTTTCGTCTGGGCCTCTTTTGTGCTCACGATCGTGTCCGGGGCTCGATACGTGGTCGCTGCGGCCCAAGTTCTCCGTACTGCTGAGGACTGAGGTGCGCCTCGCCTTTTGGCGGCCGTTCGTCGTTATGATCACGTGTGTCCCCTGAGGGAACAGTCCGCGAAAGCCGTCCCACTCGATCGGAGACACCATGGCCCCCGGGGCCCCTGAAGTCCGGCGTATGAAGGGCGTGCCGCTCGCGGCCAAGATGTCGTTGATCATTTCGACGATCGTGGCCGTGTTCATGCTCATCTTTGGTTTCGCGGTGGTGAGATCTGTCGAGGACACCGTGCGTTTTGAAGTGCAGTACGCGGCGGCCGATGCGGCCCGGACAGCGGCACAGGCTGATCTCGACGCGTGGACTTCTAACTACGGCACGGTCGACCAGGGACTCAGTCAGGAGGACATCCAGGCTCGAGTGAACGAGATGACTCCTTTTGCCTTCCGGGCCTATGAGACGGACGTCGAGCGCAAGGCTCAAGTCTTGTGGAACCGGGGACGGTTTGCGCGCTTTCTTGGTTCGGGAACGCGTGTTGTGGCCGTCGAACTCTTTCGCTGGACAGGGGGCCAGAGATCGTCTCTTACCGCGGCGTCCTACATCGATGCAGAGGGCCGTGCGCGAGAAGCGAGCTTTGCACCCGCGAAAGGCGTGACCACAGTCACCCTGGGTGAAGGAGCCGTGCAGGAAGGCTTCCTGTCCGTGGGGCCCGACAGATGGCATGTCATCCGAGGCAGCTACCCTGTCATGGATCAGCATGGAGCCCAGGCAGGCGAAGTCGCTGTTCACCTTGAAGCGGCAGCGATCCAAGAAGCCATCAGCCGGTTCTCCTGGAAGGTTGCGTATGCGGGCTGTGCCTTCGTGCTGCTCGGAGCGGTGATCGCGTTTGTCCTGGGGCGCCGGATGACGCGGCCCATGAGGATGCTTCAAGATGACATTCGAGCCGTGGCTGCTGGTGATCTGGATCACCACACACGCCCTCACAGCAGTGATGAGGTCGGCCAACTCGCACGGACTTTCGACCAGATGACACGCTCCTTGGCGGAGGCGCAGGCCAGCCAGCGAGCGGCGGCGGCATCGCGCCGAGAGCTCGAAGTTGCTGCAGAGGTCACTGGAAGTCTCTTTCCGCGCAGCCTTCCGAAGCTTCGGGGATGGGCGTTTGCTGGCTTGCACGATTCCTCGGGAACTCCTGCTGGCAGCACCTACGACATCTTGAAGATGCCAGGCCGGAAGCGAGGGTTGCTGCTTGCGGAAGCCTCTGGAACAGGTGTGCCAGCCGCACTTGTCACGGCGATGACGCGTTCGACCTTACGCGTGATCGCGGAACATGAATCGGATCCAGGCGCTGTCCTGCGCGATGTGAATGCACGCATCTCAGAAGACCTTCCACAGGGTCTCTATGTCACGGCGCTGTTGGCCGTGATCGATCTCGACACGGGTGAGATGGCCATTGCCAATGCAGGCCACCCTCCTCTGCTGCATCAACACGCTGGCATCGCCGGGATCGAAACCGTGTTGAGCGAAGGCATTGCGATGGGCTTTGACGAAGGCCCCGTTTTTGATCAGACGTTGAAGGTGGCGCAGACGGTTCTGGAGCCTGGCGACAAGGCCATTCTTTACTCTTCGGGCCTTTCGAGTCTGTCTGGTGGAGAGGGGCAGGTGCTTGGCGAAGAGCGCTTTGCCGCCTTGGTGCGACGTGAATCCGAAAAAGATGTCGAGTTGATGATGAAACGGATGGGTGCGACGTTGCGCAAGTTCCGTGGGCAAGCAGAACTCGGGCCGGGGGTCACCATGCTTTCGATTGGACGTGAAGCGTGAAAGTTTCAGAGTTCCAGCGCTTGATCGAAGACATTTATGGGGACAAAGATGCGGCGCGCGGGACCGCAGGCACTTACATGTGGTTCGCCGAAGAAGTGGGCGAGTTGTCACGTGCGTTGCGCCGGGGTGACCGGGCGGGTCTCGAAGGCGAGTTTGCCGATGTCTTCGCCTGGCTGTCGACATTGGCTTCGATGCACCAAATCGATCTCGAGAGAGTGGCTGCTGACAAATATGCAGAGGGCTGCCCGCGTTGCTCGTCGACGCCGTGTGCTTGCGCCGAGCCAACGCCGACGCACGGCACGGCTCGGGGATCCTGAGGCGCTCGCCCGTGACACCAGACGGGACGCCTCAGTCGCCGCTGCTCGCGTCCGTGGCGCCTCCTGTGCCCGTGGGCGGCTTGTTCGATTACGAGGTGCCCGAAAGGCTTGCAGGCAAAGTGGTGCCCGGCGTGCGAGCGATGGTTCCATTCGGAGGGCGAAGTCTGTCGGCCATGGTGGTGCGTGTCGAGCGCCGCCCGGCCCCGCCTGGCGTGAAGCTGAAAGCATTGCAGCGGCTGGTGGACGACAAACCGCTGGCAACCTCGGACATTCTTGCGCTGGGTGAGTGGATGGCCCACCGCCTTGGTTGCTCGGTGGGAGAGGCCCTGGACGCCGCCCTGCCTCGAGCCGCGCGGGATGGCCGTGGTGGGCGCATGATCGAAGAAGTTCATCTGGCGATGGAGCCCCGAGCTGCCCGTCCCGTTGTTGATGGCCTGCAGAGCCGTCAGGAGAAACAAGCGCGCGTTCTTCGCATCCTCGCGGATCGCGGAGGAGTCCTGGCGACGCGCGAGTTGATGAACCTGGCGCATGTCAGTCGTTCGCCGATTCAAAGTCTTGCGAAGCTAGGCCACGTGACACTCGAGCGCGTCGCTGCACGTTACGACCCGTTTGGCAGTGGGCATGTTGAACGTCGACCTTCCTTGCAGATGACAGCTGACCAGGAACGCGTGCACGATCGGATTCTCGAAGCACTCTCGCTTGATGGGGTTTCGCGATCAGCACCGAAGCCGATTCTTTTGCACGGAGTGACGGGAAGCGGCAAGACCGAGGTCTATCTGCAAGTGCTCGATCAGGTGGTGAAGTCCGGTCGACAGGGCATCGTGCTGGTGCCTGAAATCAGCCTGACTCCTCAAACGACACGACGGTTCCGCGAACGTTTCGATCGCGTCGCAGTGTTGCACAGCCATCTCACGGACGCGGAGCGTCACGATCAATGGCGATCTATTTTGCGCGGTGAGGCAGACGTGGTGGTGGGCGCTCGCTCGGCCGTGTTTGCGCCGGTCCCGAAGCTGGGGCTGATCGTCCTGGACGAAGAGCATGAATCGAGCTTCAAGCAGCAGAATGTTCCGCGTTATCACGCACGGGATGTGGCCGTGCAGCGTGCCGCAGAAACGGGCGCTCTGGTGCTGTTCGGGACGGCAACGCCCTCGCTCGAGGCTTATCAGCAGGCCGAGGAAGGAACTTACGAGCGGCTCGTGCTGGGAGAGAGAGTCGCCGGAGGGCGCACTCCCGAAGTGCACATGGTCGATCTGACCATTGAAGAGCGACGGAAGCGCTTCGCTTATCTGAGCGACGCGCTGCGAGCCGCCATGGACGATGTTCTGGCGCGCCAAGGTCAGATCATCTTGTTCCTTAACAGGCGCGGATGGGCGCCTGTGCTGCTGTGTCGTACATGCCGCCAGTCATTGCGTTGCCCCGACTGTGATGTGTCGATGACGCTGCATCAACGCGCACACCGCATCCTGTGCCACTACTGTGGTCACGAAGAACCGCCACCAGACAAATGCCGAACTTGCGACCAACCGCTTGCACCACTCGGCTTTGGTACGGAGAAGGTCGAAGAGGAAGTTCGCCGGGCTTTCCCTTTTGCGCAAGTCGCACGCATGGACAGTGACACCATGTCCGGTCGTGGCGCACACGAGAAAGTGCTCGATGCTTTTGGAGCGGGGAAGATCGACGTGCTGGTGGGTACGCAGATGATCGCGAAGGGACTCGATTTTCCGAATGCCCTGCTGGTCGGTGTGCTGTGCGCGGACTCCGCTCTGTTCTTGCCGGACTATCGAGCATCCGAGAGAACGTTTCAGTTGCTTGCACAGGTCACCGGGCGCACCGGGCGAGGGCCGAAGGGGGGGCGCGTCGTGGTTCAGGCCTATGACCTTCAGCACCCCGCCATCAAAACGGGAGTGGCGCAGGACTACACGGCCTTTGCTCAGAGAGAGCTCAGGGACCGGGAGGCTCTCGGCTACCCCCCCTTTGGTCGCCTGCTGCGTGTCGTGGTGCAGGGACCGGACGAACATGCGGTGAGCAAGCGCGCGGGAGAGCTGAGTTCGGTGCTGCGTGCTGCCAGCGGGCAGCCCGATGCCGGCGAAGGGCCGCCTGCAGAGGTCGACCGGGCCGAGGAGAAGAAGCCTGGGCCGGCTGTGGCGGGCACGGGGCCGTTGCTGTTTCCCGAGGCCCACACACCCCCGGCTGCGGCCGCCAAGCCAGCTCTGACGGGCCGAAAACGCAAGGCAATCGCCGATTTAGTGATTCCCGAGCAGCCTCTGGACGTGCAGATCCTCGGGCCGGCACCGGCGCCGATTCCACGGATCAACAAGCAACATCGCGTGCATCTCGTGGCCAAGTGCGCCGACGATCAAGGGGTTGAGGCGCTCCTGGCGGCTCTCCACGGACGGACTCAGCCAGTTCGCCACGTTCGTGTGATTGTGGATGTGGATCCGCTGAGCATGCTGTAGGGCAGGACGAAAATCAGGGACGAGAGTCAGCGAATCGGAAGGAAAAGGACAGGCACCGTATATGATCCACCGGTTGCCCCGAGAACGAGGAGTGTGTCGCCGTGGGAATGATCCACAACAACATCCTGACTTGCGTCGGTTGCACACCGACGGTTCGCCTCAATCATCTGGCCCGGGATGTTCCACCCGAGGTTCTGGTGAAGTGTGAGTACCTGAATCCGGGTGGATCAGTGAAAGACCGGATCGGCGTGCACATGCTGAAAGAGGCTGAGAAGCGCGGGGAGATTCGTCCCGGCGACACGCTGATCGAAGCCACCAGTGGAAACACGGGAATCGGTCTGGCCATGGCCGCCGCAGTGAGCGGTTATCGGGTCATCATCACGATGCCCGAGAAGATGAGTCGAGAAAAGCAGGTTGTGCTCGAGTCGCTTGGGGCGGAGATCCACCGCACGCCGACCGAAGCCGCTTTCGATGCGCCAGAGAGCCACATCAGCGTGGCGAAGCGCCTGCAGGAAGTCATTCCCAGGTCACGCATTCTCGATCAGTACTGCAACGAGGACAATCCGGGTGTGCACTACCAGCACACAGCCGCGGAGATCGTCGAAGATTGCGAAGGAAAGCTGGATGCTTTCGTGGGCACGGCGGGAACGGGCGGCACGCTGAGCGGGATTGCCAAGCACCTGAAAGAAAAGATCCCCGACTGTCGCATCATTGGTGTGGACCCACTGGGTTCCATCATCGCGGGATTGCCCGAGGACGAGGTGGGCTCTTACAAGGTTGAAGGAATCGGCTACGACTTCATTCCCGACGTCATGCACAAGGAGTACGTCGATGAGTGGATCAAGAGCGAGGACGCCCCGTCCTTCCTCACGGCCCGGCGCCTGATTCGGCGCGAGGGGCTGCTCGTGGGAGGGTCGTCTGGCAGCGCTGTCTGGGCGACGCTTCAGTACGCGAAGAAGATGAAAGAGGGGCAGCGCGTTCTCACCATCCTTCCGGATGGCGTGCGCAACTACATGACAAAGTTCCTCGACGACAAGTGGATGGCCGAGAACCGCTTTGTCGATGAACCGTGGGCGCACGGAGAAGTGGGCGACCTCATCGCAGGCATGCCAGAGCGCTCGCTGCACACGGTTCTGGACAGCGAGCCGGTCAGTCAGGCTGTTGCCGACATGAAGAATCACGGAATCTCGCAACTGCCGGTTCTCAACCAAGCAGGCGGTCTGGCCGGCATTCTTACGGAAACAGATGTACTGACGGCGCTCTTTGATGCTCGCTGCAGCATGGAGACCGTTGTGGCAGAAGTCATGTGCCGAGACGTTTCGACGGTTTCGGTCTTTGATGACGCGACGCGACTCGCAGAGGTCTTCCTCCGAGGCGAAGTGGCTCTGGTGGTCAACGAGGGCGGCGAATTGACGACGCTGCTGTCGAAGCTCGACCTGATCGAGCACCTTTCCCGGAGCGGTGTGAGGCACTAGGTCGAGCACGCGTGATCGATCTAGGTTGCACTAGGTTGCCGAGCCAGTCGGAGCAGAAGCGACTATTTCGAAGGTTGTGAACCTTCGAGGCGCTCCATGACTGCGCGCACCACAAGTGGCCAGGCAATCGTCGCATCGGCTTTCACTTCCGCCCAGCGACCACCTTCGGCAGCGGGCACGATCTTTCCCCAGCTGACGCTTTCGCTGTAATCACAGCCCGAGAGGCCTCCCCAGTGGACGGGTTCGGGGCACAAGCGGACGGCATATCGGTAGCGGAGCGGCTCGCGGGCCATGCTGGGCACGCGTTTGCCGAGGATGTCGATGTACGGGGCCACTTGCTGTGCCCAGTTACGAGGAACGCCGCCTCCGACGGTGAAAATCCCATGCACAGAAGCGGCCGTGAACTTCTGATGGAAGTGATCGAGGTCGCGAAACGGATCGAACTGCAGCGGTTTTTCGCCGCGATCTCGACGCGCATGGTTGTTGGTGGCGAAGTCGAGACCCAACTCGCTGTCGGTGAACGCCGGGACGTAAACAGGCACGCCATGCTGGGCTGCCGACTTGAGCGGGCCGCGGCCTTTCGTGTTCTCGATGAGCCATCGGCCGAGCGTTGCGTTGATCTCGTGACTGCTTGTCGGCTGGTCTGGATCGAGAGAAGACAAGATCTCGGCCATGATGCGTTCGGTGTCGTCGAGGTTCTTTTCCAGCTCGATCGTGTCGTAGACGCGGTTGTAGCCGCGCTCGAACAGAGTGTCATCGGGCACTTCGGGGTCGTGGGCAAAGTGCTGCATGCCGAGCGACTCCACGAGTCCGTGGGCCATGAGCGCACCTGTCGACACGATGGCCTGAACCCAGCCGCGTTCGATCATCTCGCAGATGACAAGGCCTTGCTTGGCGATGGTCATGGCCCCCGAGAGGGTCAGCACCACGTGACAGGAGGTGTCGGTGACCATGGCTTCGAGCACGTCGGCCGCTTGACCCAGACTGCGGCCCCCGAAGCTGGTGCCGCCCATACCGCGCACGAGGGAATCCACAGATCCAGTCTGGGCCAGATCGAGTGAGTGCAATGGCTTGAGGCCGTCCTGGTGGCCGTCGTGGAGGGTGTGACGCAGGCTCGTGTCCGCGCCTGTCTGTTCGGCGGGCGTGGCGTTCGAGACGGTGTCCGGTACGCCCTTGTCGTCAGGTTCGGGCGTTCCGCAGGGGTACGCCCTGCTCACGACACGCTTGCTCCGCCATGTTCCTGCACCAGATCCATGAAGCGCCGGAAGAGGTAGAAGGCGTCACGCGGTCCAGGTGCTGCTTCGGGGTGATATTGAACAGTGAACAGCGGAAGGTCTTTGTGGCGCAGACCTTCGACAGTGCGGTCATTGAGGTTCTCGTGCGTGATCTCCACCTTGCCGAGATCCAGTGTCGAGGCATCGACCACGTAGCTGTGGTTCTGCGAAGTGATCTCTGTTCGTTCGGTCGTCAGATCGATGACGGGCTGATTGGCCCCGTGGTGACCAAACTTCATCTTGGCTGTCTTGCCCCCCAGCGCGAGTGCCGTGAGCTGGTGCCCGAGGCAGATGCCAAAAGTCGGCAAGCCGCTGTCGGTCAGTTCGCGGATGGTCTGGACCGCATACTGCAGAGGTTCCGGGTCGCCCGGGCCGTTGCTCAAAAAGAGACAGTCAGGCGCGGCTTCCTGGATCTCGGCGGTCGTGGTGCTGGCCGGGAAGACGGTGACGTCGAATCCGACTTCGTGAAGGCCGCGGAGCATGTTGTGCTTCACTCCGAAGTCGAGCACTGCGAGGCGAGCGCGGGTGTCGCCAACTCGAGTCATCTCCGGCAAGAAGGGTTGGTCGAGACCGGCAGACCAGTGTTCCGGAGCCTCGCGCGTGACGGTCTGCACCACGTCGATGCCGTGCAGTCCAGGCCAGCTGAGGACCTTCTTATGCAACGACTCCGGGTCGTCATCGAGGCTCGACAAGATGGCTCGCATGGAACCCACCGTGCGCACTTTGCGGACAATGGCGCGTGTGTCGACACCTTGCAGGCCGACAATGCCGCGCTCGTTCAGCCAGCTTGAAAGATCTGTGGTGGCGCGCTGATTGCTGACGATGGGCGACAGCTCTTTGATCACGAAGCCGTCGAGGTAGCAACGATCAGACTCCATGTCCTCCTCGTTGATGCCTGTGTTGCCGATGAGCGGATAGGTCATCAGCACAATTTGTCCACGGTAACTGGGGTCGGTGAGAACCTCCTGGTAACCGGACATGGCGGTGTTGAAGACGAGTTCGCCGCAGGATTCCCCGTCGTAACCAAAGTGAGTGCCCTTGTGGACTTCACCGTCTTCGAACACGAGCAGGCAAGGCTTTTTCGAGTGCATGCAATCATCGTACCGGTGTTCGAGCCGGTCCGTCGAGCGGTGGAATCCTGGGGAGCCCGCCGGTCGGGCGGCTGCCCTCAGTCGGCGCGGGGCACGGCGTCCAGGGACAGATCTCCCACGATCCCTGTGCGCATCAGGTGGTAGCCGAGGCCGGCGATCATGACGGCGTTGTCGGTCGCGAGGCGCCTGCTGGGGAGATACAGCGGCAGATTCAGCCGCTGGGCCTCGGCCTGGGCACGCTCGCGGAGGGCTGCATTGGCGGCCACGCCGCCAGAGATGACCAAACCGCCCGCATCGATGGACTGGGCTGCCTCGACCAGTCGATTGGCCAAAACGTCCACCACGGCGGCCTGGAAGGAGGCGGCCAGGTCTTCCTTGCAGAGGTCCGGAAGAAGTGGGGCGTTACGGCGGGTGTTGGGTCCCCGCGCTGCATACACCACCGCGGTTTTGAGTCCCGAGAACGAGAAGTCGAGCCCTTTGAGTTTGGTGCGAGGAAAGGTGTAGGCAGTGGGATTGCCGCGGGTGGACATCTCGTCGATTCGTGGTCCGCCTGGATAGCCAAGACCCAGCACGGCAGCCACCTTGTCGTAGGCTTCGCCCGCGGCATCGTCGATGGTCCGCCCCAGCCTCAGATGTTCGGTGGGGCTGTTGCTCTGGTAGAGCGAGGTGTGCCCACCCGAGACCACCAGTGAGGCCAGGGGCCAAGGCAGGTCCTGAGGCGGTGGTGCGGGCGGCTCCATGAGGGCTCCGTACACATGGGCGTGCACGTGGTTCACCGGGATGAGCGGCTTCGAGGCGGCCAGAGCGAGGCCCTTGGCGCCGGACAGGCCCACGAGCAGGCAGCCCACGAGGCCGGGGGTGTTCGTGACGGCAATGGCATCGATGTCGTTCAGTCCGACGGCGCCTTCGGCCAGAGTTTCCTCGATCACCGGAAAGAGGGCCTCGAGGTGGCTGCGGCTGGCGACTTCGGGAATGACGCCACCGAAGCGGGCATGCAGATCGACCTGGCTGGCGACTCGCTCTCCAAGCACCTCGCGTCCGTCCCGGACGAGGGCCGCAGCGGTCTCGTCACAAGAGGATTCGATGCCGAGAACGAGGGTCATGTCAGGAGCTCGGAGGGGGGGGGCGGGCGCTCAGGGTACCCATCTGATATCTGGGCGCAGACGAAATCGGAGATCTTGTCGGGGGCGCACTTAAGAAAGGAGGGGCCCGCTTCCGATAGGCCACTTTCGCATCGGCGGGAGGGGATGCGGTTCTCCAGAGGATAAAAAAGCTATGAACAGGTTTGAGAGCGCAGGGCCGAGCAATCGTTTTAAGCAGCGGATGACTCGCGGTGTGTTGATGGTGATCGCCTTGGGCATGTTGGCCGTTTCGGTCGATGCTGCCGTGGGCAAGCTGGGCAAGCTGAAGAAGAAGGTGGCCGAGCTTGAAGCGAGTGTTGAGGCCAAGCAGACCCAGTTGGAGTCGGCCGAAGCCGAGCTTCCGATTGAGGAGCAGGCGCTGAGTGACGGACAGACAGCTCAGGCACTTGCAGCCCTCTTGCCACGGACCACCAAGGCCGAGAAGAAGATCGCCAAGAAGGCCACTGAGGTGGCAAACAAGGCCGTCAAGCGAGCCACGAAGCGCATCAACAAGCTGACGCAAAAAGTCGCCATCCTTGAGGCGCGCATTGCGAAGAACCTCGGCACGATCACCGAGCTCGAACTCGCGATCGAAGAACTCGGCCTCGGAGGGTTTCCAGGCGCGGGCGAGATCGGCGTTCCGGGTCTTGGGCTTCCGGCTTTGATGACGATGGTCGAAGCCACGGCTGTGAGCGAGGGTGCTTTTGGTAGCACCACACAGGTTGGTCAGAGCAGTCCGGCCGTGATGTTCTTGAGTGTGCCGCAGCGTTCCGATTACGTCATGGACGAGGCGACCACGTGGGTCTGGGATCCGTCGTTGAAGTCTCTTGAGTCGGTCAACGAAATCCTTTCTGTGATTCGTCAGGCCGCGCACGACGCTCTGGTCAACGAAGGCGCTTATGTTGCCCAGGTCGATCCGAATCTGCGGCGTGACGGCGCGGCTTCCAGCGGTCAGCAGGGTGAGACCGAAGAGGTCGAACTGTGGACAGTGAACAGCCAGCGCGGCAACGAGACCAAGTCAAACGTTGTGGGTGCCTGGATCCCACAGGGGGAAGATGACGAGACTGCGAGCACCCTGCAGGTGCGCGTGGTGATTGCCGAGGAACCGG
>Ga0315339_1002367_pt1 | contig 14479 bp, 14 predicted proteins | sample ASW17metaG_FD_204514 | JGI IMG/M metagenome (GOLD analysis project Ga0315339, IMG submission 204514) | Ammonia-oxidizing marine archaeal communities from Pacific Ocean, United States - ASW #17 | ecosystem: Environmental > Aquatic > Marine > Oceanic | place: USA: California | collected 2016-12-05
CAACGCAACAACCGACGAAAACACATTTTGAAAGAGGAGACGACCATGAACCCCTACACGCAAATCACCGGACACAATGCTTCCCTCGACGCCCGCGGCGCCGGCTTGACCTGGGAGATGATGGTCTCCGAAGCGGCCTACAAAGCCTACACCGCCATCGAACGGCTCTTCGGCTCCCGCGCCTAACATTTAGGCCTTCGAACACTTGCGAATTCCCGGCGCCCGCGCCGGTCACGAAGCATCCCTGGACGCCCCGGACCCTGCTTCGCAAGAAGCGCCGGGGCGTACTTTTATGAGAAATCCCATTTACTAGCATCGGCTGGCAATGTCTTGTGACGTTGAAAGGCGGGCGCGCCATGGTTTAGAAATGTCGCCAGAGTAAGGAGGCATGATGACGCCAAGCGTCCGCGTTGACGAAATTTCTGTGACTCCCATTGCCGGTGCGCTGGGCGCTGAGATTGGTGGTGTCGATTTGGGTGCAGATATTAATGACATCGACGTGGCCACCATTCGCCAGGCATTGCTGGATCATTGCGTGATCTTTTTCCGGGATCAGGATTTCGACACCGCGGCGCACAAGCGTCTGGCGCTCAAATTCGGCGACATATTCGTTCATCCGTTCTTCTTTTCCGATGATCCGGGTGTTGTCACCATCGTTCGTGAACCCGGCGATACCCGCATTGTCGGCGAGGACTGGCATTCCGATACGGCGATGATGGCCGAGCCGCCCTTAGGCGCCATCCTGCTAGCCCTGGTCGTGCCGGAGTTCGGTGGCGATACAATGTTTGCCAATCAATATCTGGCTTATGACGCCCTGTCGGACGGCATGAAGCGGATGCTGGCGCCGCTCAAAGCCGTGCAGTCCGACCGGCTGGTCGCCGGACCGGGCGCCGCCGAGCGCAGCGCCAGTCGCGCCACCAAGGCCCGCACAGGCCCAGACTGGACCGAGACCATAAGTTATCATCCGGTCATCCGTACCCATCCTGAAACCAAGCGCAAATGCCTTTACGTCAACCATTCCTATTCGGTGGGCATTGAAGGAATGACGGAGGCCGAGAGCCAACCGTTGTTGGATTATTTGATGGATTGGGGCCACCGGCCAGAATTCACCTGCCGGTTCCGCTGGCGGCCCGGCTCGGTGGCGTTCTGGGACAACCGATGTTCCAAGCATATTGCCGTCGACGATGTTTCGGACGCGCGCCGCGTCATGCGCCGAGTTCAGATCGCCGGCGATAGACCGTACTGATGATGAAGATGCGAGTGAACCGGTGCTGAGCGTCATTATCCCAACTCTCAACGAAGCGCGTCGCATCGGCGCGCGGCTTGAAGATTTGAAAGCCGCCGACATCGCCGCCGAGATTATTGTTGCCGATGGGGGATCTGCCGACGCGACGATCGACATTGCCGCCGAAGCGAGCGCTCGGACCATTGTCGGCCCGCCGGGTCGCGGCCAGCAACTGGCCGCCGGTGCCAATATTTCGAATGGCAGTTGGCTGTTGTTCCTGCACGCCGATACGCAGCCAGGGTCAGGCTGGGCAACAGTCGCGAAGCGGTTCATGGCTGATCACGATAACAAATTCCGGGCCGGGTATTTTCGTTATGCCTTGGACGATAGCGCCGCCGCCGCCAGGCGCCTCGAGATGATTGTCGATTGGCGTTGCCGACTTCTTAATCTGCCCTATGGGGATCAGGGCTTGCTGATCAGTGCCAGTTATTACGAACGCCTGGGTGGGTTTCGGCCCATCGCGCTGATGGAAGATGTCGACTTGGTTCGCAAAATTCCTCGCCACCGGCTCATTGAACTCGCCGCCATCGCCGTGACATCGGCGGAGCGCTACCGCCATGAGGGATACCTCACCCGTCCGGCCCGCAACCTGATTTGCTTGGCACTTTATTACCTGGGCTTTCCGCCGGGGTATCTCGCGGACTTTTACCGTTCGGGCCGGTTATGACGCCCGCCCAGCGGCATCTTGTGGTGATGGCCAAGGCGCCGCGAATGGGGCGGGTAAAAACGCGCCTGGCGGCCGATATTGGTACACTCGCGGCATGGAATTTTTACCGCTGGACATTGGCGCGCGTTGTTCGCCCGCTGGCCCGCGACCCGCGTTGGACGCTCTGGCTGGCGGTCAATCCTGACGCAACCGTCACTGACGATCAATTGTGGCCGGTGCGCTCACGGCGGATCACCCAGGGTGATGGTGATCTCGGTCGGCGCATGGCGCGGGTGATGGCGGTCATGCCGACGGGGCCGGTGGTTATTATCGGGGCCGATATTCCGGGCATTCGCCCGTGCCATATCTGGCAGGCCTTTAAAGCCATGGGGCGCCATGACGCGGTATTCGGCCCGGCCGCCGATGGTGGCTATTGGCTGGTAGGCCAAAGACGCACGCCGCGCATGGCCGATATTTTCCAGAATGTACGTTGGTCGAGCGCCGATGCGCTGGCCGATACCCGGGCCAACCTGCCGACGGGCTGGCGGGCCCACACATTGGGTATCTTGACGGATGTCGATGACGGCCCTACTTGCGCCGCTATGGGCAGACAGGACACATGACCATGAGCTTGCGAGAACACGTCGGCGCCTTCGTCAGCGCGCCTAAAATTCAAAATCTGATCACCATATTGATCGTTATCAATGCGATTACGCTGGGCTTGGAGACGGACGCGGGCGTGCGCGAGAACTTCGGCGCGCCGCTGGCGATTTTTGACAAGATCATCTTGAGCATTTTCATTGCCGAGATTGCTGCCAAACTTTTCGCCCAGGGCGCGCGATTTTTCCGTGACGGCTGGAACGTCTTCGACTTCATCGTTGTCAGCATCGCTCTAGTGCCCGCTGCCGGGCCGCTGTACATCCTCCGGGCACTCAGGATCTTGCGAGTGCTCCGATTGATTTCCGTGGTCCCGCAAATACGCCGGGTGGTCCAGGCGCTGGTCACGGCAATTCCAGGCATGTTGTCCATTGTCGCCCTAATCACCTTGATCTTTTATGTCAGTGCCGTGCTCGCGACCAATCTGTTCGGTGCTGATTTCCCGCAATGGTTCGGCCACATTGGGCGGTCCATGTATTCGCTTTTTCAGATCATGACCCTGGAAAGCTGGTCCATGGGCATTGTTCGCCCGGTAATGGAAATATTTCCCTATGCTTGGGCGTTCTTCGTGCCGTTCATTTTGGTGACAAGCTTCGCCATTATTAATCTCTTCATCGGTGTCATCGTCGACGCCATGCACGGTCAACACGACGATGTTATCGAAGAGGTTCACGCCGATGCGCAGGCCATTGAAGGCAAGATTGAGGACGTCGAGAAAGAATTGTCGGAGTTGCGCCGGATGTTACGCGCACGGGGTGGCGCTTAAGCGCCGAGACATTTTCGGATAAACGCGACCACTTCGTTGCTGTCCCATTCGGCGATGCCGGTGACGCGGCCGCGTTCCAGGCCGTCCTCGCCGAACAGCACGGTGGTCGGCAGGCCGCGGACTTTCAAGGATCTGAGCAGTTTGCCGCCGGGATCGACCAGGACTTCCAAGTCGTGGAGTTTGTTGGTCTCAAAAAACTTCTTTGCCACCGGGACGCCCTTGCGGTCCTCCGATACCGCCAATACATTGATGCCGGTGCCCTTCAAGAGCGCGCGCAGGCGATCGAGTTGCGGCATTTCGCGCACGCACGGCGCGCACCAGGTCGCCCAGAAGTTCAAGACCACGCCCTGGCCTTTGTAGTCGGTTAGCCGGCGGTCTTTGCCGTTCGCGTCCTTAAACGCGGTATCGGGCGCGGCGGTGTGATCGTCGGCGGCCTGGAATGGAAAATGAGTGCCGTCCTTGAGCGTACAAGCGGCGCTGGAATTCGCCGTGCCAAGGCCGAAAGTGGCGGCTAGCGCCGCCAGACCGACACCAATGAAAACCACAAAAACCGCAATTTTTCTTGTACTTAGACGTCCTTCGGACATATACGATGGCACTCTGAGTTATTGGACAATGAACGACGGAAGACGAAATTAAGGATACGCCTGATGGCGGACGATAAATCAAAATCACCAGCCGACGCCAGCACCATCTGGGGTGGTCGGTTTGAGGCCGGGCCGGATGCGGTCATGGAGGCGATTAACGCCGCCATCGACTTTGACCAACGGATGTACGCGCAAGACATTGCCGCGTCCCAGGCGCATGCCCGAATGCTAGCGAACCAAAAGATCATTTCGACGGATGATGCCGATGCGATAATCGCCGGTCTCGACACCATCAGATCGGAAATTGAGGCCGGCAGCTTTGAATTCAGCCGCGCGCTGGAAGACATTCATATGAATGTTGAGGCGCGTCTGACGGAATTGATCGGTGACGCGGCTGGGCGTCTACATACAGCGCGGTCGCGCAATGATCAGGTCGCCGTCGATTTTAAGCTTTGGGCCCGCGCCGCCTTGGATGCGATGGACGGCGATATGCAGGCCTTGCAATCCGCCCTGATGGATCAAGCTGAAGCCCATGCGGCGTCGGTGATGCCTGGCATGACCCATTTGCAGACGGCGCAGCCGGTTACCTTGGGCCACCATTTGATGGCTTATGTGGAAATGGTCGGCCGGGACAGGGGCCGGGCCGCCGATTGCCGGGCGCGGCTGAACGAGAGCCCTTTGGGCGCGGCCGCATTGGCCGGCACCTCGTTCCCCATCGACCGCGACGCCACCGCCGCGGCCCTGGAATTTGATGGCCCGGCGCGCAATTCCATGGACGCCGTCTCAGACCGCGATTTCGCTATGGAGTTTTTAGCCTTTGCGTCGATTTTGTCGGTGCATCTGTCGCGCCTGGCCGAGGAATACGTGATTTGGTGTTCGGCACAATTTAGCTACGCCCGGTTGGGAGATGCGTTTTCGACGGGCTCATCGATCATGCCGCAAAAACGTAACCCCGATGCCGCTGAATTGGTGCGCGGCAAGGCGGGCCGGGTGATTGGCGCATTGAACGGCTTGATGATTGTCATGAAGGGCATGCCGATGACCTACGGCAAGGACATGCAAGAAGACAAAGAGCCAGTTTTCGAGGCCACTGAAACCCTACAGCTGTGTTTGGCGGCGATGACCGGGATGCTGGGTGACACGAAATTTAATACAGACCGCATGGCGGCTGACGCGGGCACAGGGTTTTCGACGGCGACAGATTTGGCCGATTGGCTGGTCCGGGTGCTGGGCATGCCGTTCCGTCAGGCCCATCATGTCACCGGCGCGATTGTGAAACTGGCTGAAGACAAAGGTTGTGGACTGGAAGGCCTGGCACTGAGCGACATGCAAGGCGTCGAAGCGGGCATTACGGCAGACATTTTTGAGGTGCTGGGGGCTGAGAACTCCGTCAATAGCCGGACCAGTTTTGGCGGGACGGCACCGGGAAATGTCCGCGCGGCCGTGGCGGCGGCACGCAAAAGGTTCCTGGACTGAGCGATATGGGTTATGCTGTCGCGTGACGATGATCCGACATGCGGCGTAGATGATTAACGAGAGCAATATGCGACAACGCAGAGACATTGTTGGTTGGGTGATGTTTGCCGGTCCGTTGTTGGTGGCGGGCTTGGTGCTGGCGGCGTGCGGCAAGAAGTCCGCGCCAAAGCATCCCGATGATGCCGAATACCCGAGCGAATACCCGCGGGTACTGCCCGAATTGAAGCCCTATACAGGTAAGGATGACGACGGGCGCACCATTGGCGGGATCAATCAACCCGGCGCGATTTACCAATACCCCAATCGGGCGCCCAACCGGTAACGCGGGGAACGGCGCTATGGATCATTTTCAATACCGCAACGGCGAATTGTATGCCGAGGACGTGGCGCTCAGCCGGCTGGCGGCGGAGATCGGTACACCGTTTTTCTGTTATTCGACGGCAACCCTTGAGCGTCATTACCAGGTGTTCGCCGATGCCGTTTCCGGGCTTGATGCAAGCATCTGCTATGCCGTTAAGGCGAACTCAAATGTTGCGGTAATTGCCACCCTGGCCCGGCTTGGTGCCGGTGCCGACGTGGTTTCCGGTGGTGAAATGAAACGCGCCTTGATCGCTGGCGTGACGCCCAACCGGATTGTCTTTTCCGGCGTCGGCAAGACCCGCGAAGAATTGGCCGAAGCCTTGAAAGCCGGGGTGACACGGATCAACCTCGAATCCGAGCCGGAACTTGAAATTTTGTCTGAAGTGGCCGCATCGTTGGGGATCGCCGCGGAAATTTCAATTCGCATCAATCCCGATGTCGATGCCAAGACTCACGAAAAAATCACCACCGGTAAAAGTGAGAACAAATTCGGTATCGACTTGGCCGTGGCCCGTGATGTCTATGCCCGCGCGGCGACCATGCCGGGACTGGCGGTCTGTGGCGTGGCGGTGCATATCGGCTCGCAGCTGACGGATTTGGCCCCTTACCGCGAAGCCTACGTGCGGACTGCGGCTTTTGTTGAGGGGTTGCGCCAGGACGGTCACGATATCCGCCATGTGGATCTTGGCGGCGGGTTGGGTATTCGCTATGACGATGAAGAGGTCCCGTCACCGGCGGAATATGGCGCTATGGTGACCGAGACCGTCTCTCATTTGAATTGTCCGGTGACTTTTGAGCCAGGCCGGGTCATCGCCGGCAACGCCGGCGTTTTGGTCAGCCGCGTGCTTTTTGTCAAAGAAGGTTTGGCGAAGAATTTCTGTATTGTCGATGCGGCCATGAACGATCTGATCCGGCCGACGCTCTACAATGCCTATCACGAAATAGTGCCCGTTATCGAAGCGCCTAAGGGCCATGCCGATATTAATATGGATATCGTTGGTCCGATCTGTGAATCGGGTGACTATATTGCCAAGGATCGGATGATGGCACCGGTTGATGCCGATGATTTGCTAGCGGTTCGAACCGCTGGGGCCTATGCGGCGGTGATGGCTTCGACATATAATACCCGGCCGTTGGCGCCCGAGGTGCTGGTCAACGGCAATACGTTTGAAGTGATCAGGCGGCGATTTACGGTGGATGATATGATTGATTTGGAAACCATACCCGACTGGTTGAGTTCGGACCCGCCCCTTAGGGCTGGCGGCACCGGTTAATGGCGCCCGGTCCGGCAGAAAACAACACAAATCCGCTGGCCAGCCGGCGCGTCCGGTTGTTGATGCGAGCCGCCGCCCTGGCAAGCATATGGGAACGCGTTTGGCCGCGCCTGTTGCCGGCGCTGGCAACGGTGGGGCTGTTTTTGGCGGTGGCTTTGCTGGATGTGCTGCCGGGCTTGCCTTTTGCGGTCCATGTATCGGTCTTGGCGATCTTTGCCGGCATGTCGGGTTACACCTTGCGCGGCCTTTTGATCGGTGATTACCACACCGATGAGCGAGCAACCCGCGACCGCCTAGAACGTGACAGTAATCTTCAACACCGGCCGCTTACAGCGCTCGTCGATCAGCCGCTGAGCGGCCAGATTGATGCCGGCGGCCGGGTGCTTTGGGAATTGCACTTGCGGCGCATGGCTGCCGTGATTGGAAAGCTACGGGTGCGACTGCCGTCGCCCGGCATGGCGGCGCTTGATCCTTTTGGTATGCGTGCTGCGGTCTTGTTAATTATGGTTATTGCCGCCGCTGCCGGGGCCACCGATGCCCGCGCCCTTTTGGTTCGTGCCTTGGTGCCGCAGTCCGCTGCCATCGCGCAAGCTCAGTTGAGTCTGGATGTTTGGATAACGCCGCCGGCCTATACAGGCCTGGCGCCGATCTTCCTGGAACGCCAAAAAACGCCACCGCCGCCACTGGCCGCCGCCGCATCACAAAGCACAGGCTCACCGAGCGATGTGCCAGCCACCATCGAGCCGGTCGCGATCACCATACCCGTCGGCAGTACATTTCTGGCGCAAATGGGCGCGCTTGATGACGTGGCCGAGATCAGTATCGGCCAGCGGGTGGTCACATTTGAGCGGTTTGATGAAGGTGAAACGAAAAGCGGTGCGCGGGTGGAAGGCATGTTTCAGCCTGCTGATGCCGGGCCTAACAAATTAAGCGTGAGCGTGGCCGGCCGCGTGGTCGCCGCGTGGTCGGTTCTTGTCGCTGCCGATAAAGTTCCCGAAGCCGAATTTTTGGCACCGGCGAAAAACTTGGGCCGCGGTCTGTTGGGTGTCGAGTTTGAGGCCCGCGACGATTACGGCCTGACCGGTGTCGGCATGGCTATTCGCCACAGCGACGGCTGGGCCGTGCCAGGCGCTGGTAAGGATGTTTTTATTGACCTTCCTGTGCCCGGTCTTGGCACGCCTCAAGCTAAGGGAACATCGACCCAGGATTTATCTGCGCACCCTTGGGCCGGGGAAATCGTCAAGCTCAGCCTTTATGCCACCGATGGCGCCAAGCAGCGCGGCGAAAGCGACCCCATCACCCTGGCCTTGCCGCAACGCATTTTCAATCATCCCGTCGCCCGGGCGATTGTCGCAGCACGCAAGAAATTGAATCGGCCTGAGGCCGGCGCCATTGACGCCGCGGCTAAGGATCTGGATACTATTGCCCGCCATCCGCAGCAATTTTTCGACGATACGGTGGTTTTCCTGGCGCTCAGGATTGCGCGCGCCCGGCTTGCGCATGACGGCACAGAGATGGCCGTGGCGTCGGTGCAGAAGCTTTTGTGGGAAACCGCGCTGCGTATTGAGGACGGCGAGTTTTCCATTGCCGACCGGGAACTTCGCGACGCCCAAAAACGCCTCAGCGAGGCGATGAAGAACGGGGCCGACGCCCAGGAGCTGGCCCGCCTGATGAACGAATTGCAGCAGGCGTTGGACAAATACATGGCCGCCCTGGCCGAACATCTGGCCCGCCAGGGTTTGAGCGAAATGCCGCAGAACCCGACCACCCGGATGATGGAAGGTGGCGATCTGCAGAAAATGCTTGATCAGATCAAGGAATTGTCGCGCACGGGCGCCGTTGATGCGGCGAAGCGGATGCTTTCACAACTCAACCAGATGCTTGATGCGATCCGCAATGGCGCCCGCATGGCGCAGCAGCCACGTGGAATGAATAAAGGCCGCCGCGCCTTGCAAGGGCTGCGTGACTTGACGCGCCGCCAGCAAGAACTTCTCGATCGTACATTTCGACAATCGCAGCAAAATCGCCGCCAGGGTCAGCAAGGCCAGCAGGGGCAGCAAAATCAGCAGCGCCAAGGGCAACAGGGCCAAAGACAGCAGGGTCAGAGGAACCGTCCGGGCGAGCACGGGAAAATGGCTGGCGAGCAAGAGGCATTGCGCCGCGAGCTTGGCCGAATGATGCTGCAAATGGATGAAATCCTGGGCGCCATACCGCCATCCATGGGTAAGGCGGACCGCGCCATGAAGGGTGCCGGCAAGGCATTGCAGAAGGGCGACGGTGAGGGCGCAGTGCCGCTTCAAACCGAAGCTCTGGATCAACTGCGTCAGGCGACCGAAGGCATGGCCGAGCAATTGGCGCGTCGCATGCACGGCTCCATGGGCATGTCATTGGGGCGCAACGGCCAGCAAATGCCGCGCGGCCGGGACCCCTTCGGGCGTCAGCGCGGCCAAGGTGCCGGTGGCGGGGTCGAAAATGGTGATGTCAAAATACCCGGTCGCATGGAATTGCGCCGCTCACGCCAAATTCTTGATGAATTGCGTCACCGTTCCGGCGAACGCGATCGGCCGGCGTTGGAGCTTGACTACATCGACCGGCTTATCCGGCGATTCTAGAGTTAGCAAGAAAGGTGCTGCCGGCGGATTTCGAGGCGAGATCGCGTCGCTGCTAGTGTACCTTTTTCTTATCCGCCATGGCTTCTTCTGGCGCCGCGAAAACCACGGCAATGCCACGCGCTAGGGGTGACGGTTCGATGACTGTGACCTTATAACTCATCCGTTCCTTGGCCTTAAGTTGGTTTCTTGCCGGTGCTGCTAGGGATGAATGAATGTCATGTCTTTCGCTGTCGCGGAGGATAATCTTGATCATCGGCACGGCTTGCGTTTCGTCACTAATATTGGTAATGACCCCGCGCACCACCAACGCCGGTTTGCCGCGTGCAGTGGTGAAGACCATTTTCGGTGTACCAAGATTCAGACCGGCGCCGACTTTCTCACCGAGGCCGATCATTTCATAAAGCCCTTTAGTGAACGGCATCATGCTCATGATCATGCCGCGGGCGAAGAACCCGCCGGCAAGAATCACAATCAGCAGCACGCCGACGGCAATGCCGATAATCTTGACAATGCTACGGGGCTGGCCGTCATCTTCGCCGGCATGTTGGGTTACACCTTGCGGAATGGGGTCAGGGTCCGGGATATCTTCCGGGTCCATATCTTCATCGAAGGGATCATCTTCGTCATCGACCTCGCCCATGATCGATTCGACAGGTTCCATATCCTCGTTTTCGCCGAACATGTCATCCAGATCGGCGGGCAGGGCGGGCGCTTCCTCGTCATTACCGTCCTCGTCAAAACCAACCCCGTCATCGTCGTCTTCGATATCGAACTCGTCATCAAGGTCGAAGTCGTCCATGGGTTCGGGGTCGGGTTCCGGCTCTGGTTCCGGCTCGGGGATGGGCTCCGGCTCGGGCGGGGCCGGCTCGGGCATGGGGGCTGCCGGTGCTGGTTGCACGGCGCCGGCCATTTGTTGGGCCATGGGGTCGGCCATGGGGGCAGCCATCTGACCCGGCATGGGAACTTGAGGCATCATCTGCTGCGCCATTTGTGGTGCCATGGCGGGCATTGCCGGCGGCGGTGGGGCTTGCATGGGGGGTGGTGGCGGTGAGACCACGGGCGTTTGATGCCACGTATGCCCGCAATTAAAACAGCGGGTAGATCGACCTTCTCCGATGAGTGCCGGCAGCACGGTATAGCGGGTCGTGCAGTTCGGACAGGTGATAATCATAGAGTCTCGGACCCCGAAAAGGTTTTTTCATTTATAGGGTTTAGGAGAATCTTACGCAACCCGGGCCGGGCCTGCCAAGAACCCATTTGCCGCCCTGGACGCCATGCCCGCTCTCATGGCATTGTGCACCCGTAATGCAAAGGCCGTTCGGGCGCGTCCCGTCAGGTCATTATTAGGCAAGCGGACGACCAACCTGGAGGCGCCGTGATCACGGAATTTGACGAACCGATCGTCCGCTTCGAAAACGTCGGGCTGCGCTATGGGCTAGGTCCGGAGGTTCTTCAGGATGTCTCCTTTTCCCTAGACCCGGGGGCGTTTCATTTTCTCATCGGTGAAAGCGGCGCGGGCAAATCATCGCTCTTGAAACTGATTTATTTAGCGCTTCGCCCGACCCGTGGATTGATCTCATTATTCGGAAAAGACATCGCTACAACCCCCCGCGAACAGCTTCCGGCATTGCGCCGCCGGGTCGGTGTTGTGTTCCAAGAATTCAAGTTACTCAATCACTTATCGGCTTTTGACAACGTCGCATTGCCGCTTCGGGTGGCCGGCGTAAAGCGCAAGGACGTGAACAGGCATGTGGCCGAATTGTTGGCTTGGGTCGGCCTCAAGGATCATATGAAAGCCCGTCCGCCAACCTTATCGGGCGGCCAGCAACAGCGCGTCGCAATCGCTCGGGCGGTCATTTCCAGGCCGCGGCTGCTGTTGGCGGATGAGCCGACCGGTAATGTCGATGACACCATGGGCTACCGGCTTATCCATCTGTTCGAGGAATTGAACAAACTTGGCACGACGGTGATTATTGCTACGCATAATCAACAACTGGTCGAGCGTTTGGGGTACACGCAACTGCGACTCGACGACGGCCAATTTTCGGTTATTCCCGGCCGTAAACAAAAGGCGCCGCCATCCGAAGGTCGGGCCCAAACGGCGGTGGAAACCGGCAAATCGACAAATTCCGCTGCCGATTCGCGAATCGACACGGAAGACACTTTCCGCAATCCACCGAACGTGGAGAACTTTTTGTGATCCTGGCAAGCCGTTCCGATCTACCTTTGGACAAAGATGAGCACAGCCGATTCCTGCCCTGGCTTATCGCCTTCATGGTGTTTTTGTCGATTCTGGCTGTCGCCGGCATGTTGGTTCTCAACGCCACGGCATCGCGCTGGGATGCCGGGGTCCGAGGCACCTTAACCGTCCAGGTCGTGCCGTCTGCCGATGCCGCCGATGATGAAGCTCGATTGAACGAGGTGCTCACCGTGTTGGCGACATCTCCGGAGATTGCGAAATACGATGCCATGGATGAGGCCCGCTTGATCCGATTGTTGGAGCCGTGGGTCGGTGCAGCGGCGGGCAGTGCTGATTTGCCACTGCCGCGGCTTATTGATGTCGAGTTGAAACCGGCGACGGATTTGACCGCGGCGGGTTTGCGAAAACGACTGGACCTCCGGGTCAAGGGCGTCACCATCGATGATCATCGGGTTTGGCTCGATCGTCTTGTCAGAATGATTGAGACCTTCGAGGCTTTGGCCCTGGTGGTGTTGCTGTTCATCGTGCTGGCGACTATCGGTACCGTGGTGTTCACAACGCGCACCGGATTGGCCATTCACCGCGATGCCATTGAAGTTCTGCATTTGATTGGCGCCCAAGACAATTATATTGCGCGCCAATTTGCCGGCCGCGCTCTGGGCCTTGGCGTGAAGGGTGGCATTTTGGGCCTTTGCCTGGCGGCGCCGACGTTGTGGGGGCTGGCCCATTTGGCGCAAAGCCTCGATGAGCGGTTGCTGCCTGATATTGGGTTCGGGCCGGTACATTGGGCGTTATTGTTGGCGTTACCGATTTCGGTGGCGCTGATTGCCATGTCGACGGCGAAAATTACGGTCCTGCGCAACTTGGCACGGATGCTGTAAAGAATGCGCAGGCGGGTAGAGCGACCGGGTGGGCAGTTTTGGGTCAACGTTGGCTTGATGGCGCTTTTTGTTGCCGGTATTTGGGCGATTGGGCTTGTCCGCTATGCCGATGAGGTTCCCGCTACCATCAAAGATGCAAATACCAAAACCGATGCCATTGTGGTGCTCACGGGGGGCAGCGGCCGGGTCAACGAAGGGCTTGCGTTGCTGGACCGCGACTTGGCAGGGAAGTTGTTCATTTCCGGTGTTTACCGGGGCCTGGATGTGCGCAAGCTGTTACAGTTGGCGCGGCGCAATACGGTTGGCCTTGAAGCGCGTATCGGCATTGGCAATGCCATCAACACCACCGGCAACGCGACAGAGACGGGCGAATGGGCACGCCGCCAGAAGATAAAATCCATACGGCTGGTGACCGCCGCCTATCATATGCCGCGCAGCCTACTGGAATTTCGGCATGTCATGCCAATGGTAATGATCGTGCCCAACCCGGTGTTCCCCGAACACGTCAAACAGGACCAATGGTGGGCCTGGCCCGGTACGGCGAGTTTAATGGTCAGCGAGTACAATAAGTTTTTGATGGCCTGGGTTCGCCATCGCGCTGAGAGATTGTTCAGCGCGCCGCCAAATTAGCCTACCGGTACGCGGCTCGTGAATGATATCTGTTGACGCGATCATCAAAAACCTCGAAGCAGAAACCTCATGAGCGGAACTCCAACATGAACTGGCTTCGATCCCTGATCTTCAACGTGTTGTTTTTGGCCGGCACCGGCCTGATCTTGATTGTCGTTTCGCCGGTGTTGTTGATGACGACCCGCCATGCGCTGAAGTTCGTGGCGTGGTGGTCGACCATCCAGGCCGCCATGCTGCGGGTCGTTGTCGGCCTCGATCACGAAGTCCGGGGTCTTGAGAATATTCCCGAAGGCGGGTTCATCATCGCCTCCAAGCACCAGTCCGCGTGGGATACCTTTTTCTTTTTCGTGATGTTCAGAAATCCCGCTTACGTGTTGAAGAAAGAGCTTTTGAACATTCCCGTTTGGGGGCTCTACGTCCGCAAATGTCGGGCCATCGTTGTTGATCGGGACGGCGGCGCGTCGGCCATGAAGGCATTGATCCGCGATACCCGCGACCGGCTGGCCGCGGGGCGGCCCGTTGTGATCTTCCCGGAAGGCACGAGAACCGCACCCGGAACCCGGTTGGATTACCATCCGGGCATTGCCGCCATGTACGCGCAGTGCGATGTGCCGGTGGTGCCGGTGGCGGTGAACTCAGGTGTTTTTTGGGGGCGCCGCAGCTATCGCAAACAGCCTGGCACAGTGACGGCGGAGTTCCTGACGCCAATTATGCCGGGCTTGAAGCGTCGGGAATTCATGGCTCGGTTGGAAGACGCCATTGAGGGCGCGAGCACGCGCTTGGTGGAAGAAGCCTGGGCCCGTTTTCCGGCCACGCTGGCGCAGGCGGAATCCGCTGATCCAGCCCCCACGGCGGCTGCGGCCGATGGCGATAGCCCGACAGAGGTAGAGAAAAACCACCCTCAGCCTGTGGGTGTATCTGTGGATAAATCAGACATCTGAAACCGGCGACCCCGCAACCCCTTGACGGAAAAGCAGATTCGCCGGTGTCCCGCTTGGTCGCCTCAAACGGTGGATATGTGGAAACATAAAGAGAACAAATCAATTGACGCCGGCTATCTAAATCCTTAGGTTTAAAAGAGAAATGGCGGTTGCCGGTCGCTTCC